>Ga0153950_1000102_pt1 | contig 35171 bp, 29 predicted proteins | sample TSNJ034MetaG_FD_104737 | JGI IMG/M metagenome (GOLD analysis project Ga0153950, IMG submission 104737) | Attine ant fungus gardens microbial communities from New Jersey, USA - TSNJ034 MetaG | ecosystem: Host-associated > Fungi > Mycelium > Unclassified | place: USA: New Jersey, Wharton State...
CGACCGCCACCACGTATGTGCTGACCACCGCCGACGCCGGAAAGGCGATCAGCTTCCGCACCACCGGGACCCTGAGCGGCTACGCCACCGCAGTGCGCACGTCGAACGCGCTCACCACGCGCTCGCTCCTGGGCCCGGCGCCGACGCCGGTCTTCCGCGGCTACCCGGCCGCCGGACAGACCCTCACGGCCCTGGCGGGCACCTGGGGGCCCGGCGCGATCTCCCTCAGCTACCAGTGGCTGCGCAACGGCGCTCCGATCGCCGGGGCCACCTCCACCACCCTGACGCTGAGCAGCGCGCACGTCGGCGGCCAGATCGCCGTCCGCGTCACCGGCACGCGCACCGGGTACATCCCCGCCACGCGTACCTCGGTGGCATCCACCGTGGCCGCCAGCACGGCCGGAATGCGCCCGTACAAGCTGCCGTTCCCCCGCGGCAAGGCCTACTCGATCCTCCAGGGCCCGGCGGAGCACGCCCGCGGCATCCTGCCCGAATACAACAAGCACGCCGTGGACTTCGGCACCGGCATGGGCGCGCCGATCTCCGCCTCCGCGAGCGGCCTGGTGGTGTTCAGCGGCTGGGGCAGCACGGGCGAGATCCAGGTCCGGGTGGACCACGGCAACAACCGCTGCACCCAGTATTCACACCTGAGCAGCACCACGGTGACCGCCGGAACGCCGATCCAGCAGGGACAGATCCTCGGCTACTCGGGCCAGACCGGCATCGCCTCCGGGCCGCACCTCCACTGGAACGTGGTCTACTGCGACTCTCAGATCAGCCGCGAGGTCCCGAACAGCGTGGAGCTGGGCACCACCTACCGGGTGGGAGCGATCGCCACGAGCCAGAACGGCTGACGCCCGCCGCGCAGGAGCCGCCGGGCCACCCACACACCTGGACGACGACGGCGCGTAGCGGGGTTTACGGGCGGGCCTCGGAGAACGCGACCGGGCAGGATCGCACGCCGTATCCGGTTGCGCGCCGCTCCGGCGCGGGCCGCCTCAGCAACTCCCGGTGCTCTCGAACCGCCCGATCAGCCCCACTTTTGCTGCGGAGGGGCTGGACTCGTCAAAGCGGTACCCGAGCCACTCCCGTACCAGCCGGCGGGCCAGTTCCAGGCCGATCACCCGCTGGCCCATGGTCAGGACCTGGGCGTTGTTGCTCAGCACGGCACGTTCCACGGAGAAACTGTCATGCGCGGTCACGGCCCGGATCCCGGGCACCTTGTTGGCCGCGATCGCCACACCCAGACCAGTGCCGCACACCAGCAAGGCGCGATCGGCCTCTCCCCGGGCCACCAACTCCGCAGCCGCGATCGCCACGGAAGGGTACGGGGTGTGGGACACCGCGTCCACACCTACATCTCGCACGGAGGCCACCAAACCGCTGGCCTCCAAGTCCGCTTTCAGGGCTTCCTTGTACTCGTATCCGGCGTCATCAGAACCGACCACGATCCTCAGCGGCTCAGTCATGGCCGCACCTCACTTTTCCGCGGACGCCGCGAGGGCCCGCTCCACATCGAATGATTTGTCGAACACGGGCTTGAGCGCCCCGTAGATCTCCCGATAGACGGCGAAGCGCTGCGCCGCTGCCTGGGACGCCCCCTGCCGGGGAATGAACACCTGGCCGGTATGGGCCATGGCGTCCGCGGCGGCTTCCACGCCGCCGGGGACCAGTCCGCTGTAGGCCGCGGCGAGAATTCCTGCACCCAAGGCCGTGGCCTCGGTAGTGGTAGAGACTCTCAATGGCCGCCCAAGCACGTCCGAGAGGATCTGGAGCCAGCGCTCCGACACCGCTCCGCCGCCCATCACCACCACGTCCGTGATGGGGTCAGAAGCGGCTTCCATGCCTTGCAGCAGCAACTGCGTCTCGAAGGCGAGCCCTTCGAGCACGGCACGGTAGAAGTCCCTCCAGCCGTGTCCTTCGTTGACGCCCACGAACGCGCCCCGGGACTTGTCGTCCCAGTACGGTGTGGCCGAGCCGCTCAGGTACGGCAGGAAGTACAGCCCGGTGCCGTGACTCGATTCCAGGGTGGTGTCGAAAGGATCCAGCTTCGGATCCACCGGAATCTGGGGGAACGCTTTCCGGAACCAGGACACGGAAAGTGCCCCGGTAGCGATGAACGCCTCCGTAGTCACGCCGTGCCCGAGCGGGCTGGCGAGCACCCGCCAGCCGTTCGACACCGTCACTTCGCGGGCATGGCAGCCAAGCGTGATGGAGGTGCCCAAGCTCAGATAGGCCCTGCCGGTCCCCACCACGCCGGCGCCGAGTCCGGCACACTGGCCGTCTCCGCCCCCGGCCACCACCGGAAGTCCCGGAGGGAGCCCGGTCAGCCGCGCGGCGTCGTCCGTCACCCGGCCGATCAGCCCGCCGGGTGCGACCAGCCGTGGCAGTTGCTTCCTCCGCACACCCACGAGGGCTAGGAGTTCATCCGACCAGTCCGCGGTCCGGGCGTCCATCAGCCCGGTGGGATCCGCGGACGCGGTGCTCGTGGCGAACTCGCCTGTCAATCGATAGGACAGGCAGGTGTGGACCTCGGCGAGGTGCTCGGTGGCGGCCAGCACTCCGGGCTCATGCCGGGCGAGCCAGGCGAGCTTGTAGAAGCTGGGTGTGGTGGATGGTGGTTTCCCCGAGACTTCATGAACCCGTGGGGTGCCCAAGGAGCGGACTTCCTCCCCGGATCGGGCATCCAGCCAGAGGATCGCCGGCCGGAGCGGGCGGTATTCCCCATCCAGGCAGACAAAACTCTCCCTCTGGTGAGTGATGCCGAGCGCCACGGGCGTGTGCCCCGCGTCCATCAGCTGAACGACGACGTCATTGATCGCCTCCGCGGTGGATGCCCACCATTGGAGAGCATCCTGTTCATGCCAGGTGGCCTGGGGAGACTCGCGATCAATTCCGCGTCGGCCGATGCCGAGGACGTTTCCCCGGGCATCGAACGCGACGGCCTTACTGCCCGTGGTGGAGGCGTCCACTGCGATGACTACGTCCACAAGACACTCCTTCGTGTGATGCTCACGGCGGTCAGTATCTGAGCGCCGCAGTGAGAGTGGCGAGCGGTTCGGACTCGCCGTAGAGAACGGCCGTGATGGCGCTCAGCAGCGGAAGCTCCTCGGAGCCGAGCCCCAGCTGCGCGACCAGGCCCTGCGACAGCCGGCACGCGTCCAGCCCCTCCACGGTCAGACCCGCGTCGGCCATGGCCTGGCGGGCTTGCGGCACTGTTGCACCGGCGCCCACCCGGGAGCCGAAAACCTTGTTGCGGCCGGACAACCCGGTCACTTCGAGGTCCCCCACTCCGGCAAGCCCGTAGGCCGTGGCCACCTGACCGCCCATGGCTCCAGACAGGAGGGACATCTCTGCCACGGCCTGCGCGAACAACGCCGACTTCAGGTTGTGCCAGGGCTCCCCGGTCCGCTCCTGCAGGCCATCCGCGAAGCCCAGGGCGATGGCGTAGACGTTCTTCAGGGGTGCCGCGATCTCCAGGCCCACCTCATCCACTGAGGGCTGGACCCGGTAGTCGGGAGTCGCCAGGAGCTTCGCGGCACCAGCCACGGCATCCGCGTCTTCCGAGGCGTACAAGCTGGCCGTGAGACGGCCGGCCGCCACCTCGTTGGCCTTGCACGGGCCGCCGATGGAGACGAGCGTGCGTCCGGGGTCACCCAGTGCCTCCCGGACGGCCTCCGGCATGAGGCCGATCCCGCCGCCGGGACTGGTGTGGAAGCCCTTGCTGGTGAGCATCAGGAGCTTATCTCCCAGGAATGCCGCCGCCCGCCGGGTCACCTCGTGGACTCCTACGGAGGCCACGGAGATGATGACGGCATCCGCACCAGCGAGTGACTGCTCCAGCTCATCGGACCGGTAGTATTCGAGCCCCTCGGGCGCAGGGACCCCCGTTCCCGGGTGAGGCTGCCCGGCCTGCAGTGCGTCCAGCCGGAAGTCATCCAGCCAGGTGCCCCAGAGCCGGGTCACATGGCCGTTGGCGCGCAGCGGGGTGGCCAGGGCGGATCCCATGGCGCCCGCACCGAGAATGGTGACGATGCTCATCACGGCACCAACGCATACTTGCTGCCGCGCCCGGCCGCCATGTCTTCGAGGCTGTCCACCAGGGCCTCCAGGGGGCGGGTTTCACTGATGAGTGACATACCGTCCACCTTCCCGCTGGCGAGCAGGTCCACTGCGGTCTTCACGTATTTGGGCGCATGATGGAACACGCCCTTGAGGGTGTACTCCTGATAGTGCATGGCGGAGGAGTCGACGGAGAACGGGGCACCTTTGGGAGTACCGCCGAACAGCACGGCGGTGCCTCCCGGCCGCAACGCCCGGACGGCTTGTTCCCAGACCACGGGCAAACCAACTGCTTCGATGCTGACGTCCGCGCCACGGCCGCCTGGGGTCAGATCCCGGATGGCGGCGTCGATCCTTCCGGCGTCGAGACCGCTGATGTCCACTGTCTGCTCCGCGCCCGCCAGCGCGGCCTCGCCCAGCCGGAAGGCGGACTGGTCCACACTGATCACGTGGGCACCACGCAGGGTCGCGAGGCGCACGAACATGAGGCCGATGGGGCCCGCGCCGTGGACCACTACAGTGTCTCCCAGGCCGATGCCGCTCTCATCCATGCCATGTACCACGGTGGCCAGAGGCTCCAGCGGCGCGGCTGCTTCGAAAGCCAGAGTGTCAGGGATGCGGTAGGTGTTCCGTTCCACGAGCGCGCGGGGGATGACGATCTCCTCCGCGAACGCACCGTTGAGGAACTGCAGGTTCTCGCAGAGGCTCTCACGGTTGATGGTGCAGGCCCAGCACTGCCCACAGGGGGCTGTGTTGGCCGCGACCACGCGCATGCCGGGCTCGAACTCCGTCACGCCGTCTCCCACTTCGGAGACGACACCGGCGAACTCGTGCCCGAACCGGGCGGGAAGTACCGGGAAGAGCTTGGGATGACCTCGGCGGTACGACTTCAGATCCGTGCCGCAGGTGGCGGCAGCCTTGACGGTGACGGCGATCTCCCCTGGGCCTGGTGCCACACGATCGATCTCTTCGATGGCCAGTTGGCCAGGTCCCCGGAATATTGCGGCTCGCATGATGCCTCTCTAGGACTCAGCCGCTGTGGAGGACTACTCCAACGGCGGCGCAATGATGACTTGTTCCGCAGAATCCTGGAGTTGAGCCAGATGCCGGGCAGCGATGCCGCTGTCCACCACAACCACATCAAATTCACTGATGGCGGCCTGTCGGTGCAGGGCACGGCGGGTGAACTTGGTGTGGTCCAGCATCAGGACGGAACGTTCCGCCTGACGCAGCATGGCACGTTTGGTCAGAAGTGGGCCTTGGTTCGGCTGGTACACCGAGTCCTGCCAGGCCGAGGCTGCCGAGACGAACGCAACGTCCATGCGGATCGATGCGACCGCTTCGATGGCCATGGCGCCGTTGAACGACTGGTACTCGGGTTCGTAGACACCGCCGACCGCGATCAGCCGGGCTCCATCGATCGCCACAATGCGCTCCATGGCCCGGTGGAAGTTGGTCACCACCGTCAGGTCTGAACCCGGTTCCAGGCTGTCCACCACGGCAAGCCCGGTGGTGCTGTCATCGATGCCGATCACCGATGCGCCGCCGGTCGAGTCCAACCACTCCAGAGCCGCCCGTGCGATGGCCCGCTTCTCATCAATCATGTGATGTTCGCGGAATGCCACGTTACGTTCGATCTCTTCGAGCGGCGTCGCCTTGGCGCCGGACCGGACCTTGGAAAGCACGCCTCGGTCATTGAGGTCGTCGAGGTCACGATGAATGGTCATCGGCGTGACCTTGAAGTGCTCTGCGAGCTCGTCGATCCTGACGAATCCGCGCTCCAAGACAAGTTCAGCGATCTCCGACCGGCGCGAATCGCCGGTTGAGGATTTTGCCACTTCTGCCCCCTTGGTTCTGAGGTGCCTCAACGATAACAACAAAAAATGTTAAAAGTCACCCGTTGACACGTGATTTTTTCTGAATTAGCTTCTATCTAACGTTATGTGAGGCCGATCACAGTGGATCGATCTCCGGCATCTATGGAGGGATTCCCTCATGACACCAGCACTCCACGTCCAAGGCTTGCACAAGTCTTTCGGCGGAGTCCCCGTCCTCCGGGACGTTTCCTTCACACTCCAACCCGGAACCGTCACCGTACTCGCAGGAGAGAACGGCGCAGGCAAGTCCACCCTGTTCAAGATCATCAGCGGACAGCTTCGCGCCGACTCCGGCAGCGTTTCCGTCCTCGGCACGGCTCTGCACGCCGCCACACCGGGCACCGCCCGGGATCTGGGCGTCGGCATCGTGCCTCAAGAACTGGCCCCGTACGCTGACCTGAATGTGGCGGAGAATCTTTTCGTCGGCAGGGAACCCAAGTCCTTCGGGTTCGTCCTGAACCGCACCGAAATGCTCCGCAAGGCACGGGCACTGCTCCACGAGTTCGATGTGGACATCGATCCGGCCCGGCCCATGAGATCGCTTTCTGTTGCATTGACGCAGATTGTGGAAATTGTAAAGGCGACTTCCTCCGGCGCCTCCGTACTCCTTCTGGATGAGCCGACATCCTCCATCGCGGAAGCAGAGGTGGAACGCCTCTACCAGATCATCGCGCGACTGCGGGAACGCGGTGTCGCGATGCTCTACACCACGCATCGGATGGCAGAGATCCAGGCCATCGGAGATCGCGTCATCACTCTCCGAGACGGCAGCCTGGTTCTCGATGAAGCGGTGGCCGGCCTGGAGCCGCACCGGATCGTCACCTCCATGATCGGCCGTGAACTCGGCCAGCTCTTCCCCGACACAGCCCCGGCCCAGGAACAGCTCGCGTTCCGCGTCTCCGGCATGAAGCGGCGCAAGACCAGTCCCTCCCTCGATCTGTCCGTCCGGCAGGGAGAGATCCTGGGCATCGGCGGACTGGTCGGAGCGGGCCGCTCCGCCCTGCTCAACTCCCTGTTCGGCATGGGACCGGTGGAGACCGGAACTTTCGAGATGGGAGGGAAAGCCCTCCCCGCCCGCAGGCTTCCCCGGGAAAGCATCGCCGCCGGCATCGCTTTCGTGCCAGAGGACCGGAAGGGATTCGGCCTGGCCCTCGGGCTGTCCAACCTGGACAATCTGACCCTTCCGCATCTGGACCGGGACGCCTTGTTCGGTGTCCTGAAGGGGTCCGCCCGACGGAGGACCGGCCAACGGCTGGCCGAACTGGTCAGCCTGAGATACCGAGGCCTCTCCCAGCCCACCGAAACCTTGTCGGGCGGCAACCAGCAGAAGATCGTGATCGGCCGGTGGCTGGCCAAACCGCCCGCCGTCCTTCTTCTGGACGAGCCCACCCGCGGCGTGGATGTCGGGGCTCGCAGCGAGATCTACCGGATCATCACCGAGCTGGCGGCAGGCGGCATGGCCGTGATCCTTGTCAGCTCGGACATGCCCGAACTCATCGGCATGAGCCACCGCGTGCTCGTGATGCGCGGCGGAGGCATCGCCGGCGAACTCCTGCGCCAGGATCTTGACGCACCGGACTCTCAGCGCCGGATCTTCCACCTTGCCAGCGGCGAAGAAGCCCAGGACACCACGGAATCAAAGGACCAGCCCGCATGAACACCACAGCAAGCACCGTCTCCGGGAAGGGGCGGTTCTCCGACATCTCCCTCAAGAACGTCCTGATCAGGAACTCCATGGTGCTGGTCCTGATCGTTGTGATCGCGTACTTCACCTATCGGAGCGCACGGTTCGCCACACCGGATAACTTCCTCACCATCCTGGTGGCTGCGGCACCTTTCGCGCTGGTCGCCCTTGGCCAGACACTCGTCATCCTGACAGGTGGCATCGATCTATCGGTAGGTTCCGTCATTGCAGCGAGCGCCATGTCCGCAGCCTTCACCGCCGTCAGGTACCCAGATCAGCTCTGGCTCAGCGCCGTCGTCGCGATCGCCGTCGGAGCACTGGTCGGGCTGGTGAATGGCCTGGTGATCAGCTTGCTGAATGTGCCGCCCTTCGTAGCGACCCTGGGGACCATGACCGCGGCATCCGGCCTGGCCTACGTGATCGGCAACGGCGCGCCCATCAACGGGGTGCCGACCGACTATGGCAACTTCGCCAACACCGCGATTCTGGGTCTGACGGCTCCTGTGATCCTCATGATCCTGGGCTTCGTACTCATCTGGTTCATCCTGAAACACACCACCTTCGGGCTGCGCGTGTACGCGGTGGGCAGCAATCGGAACGCGGCCACCCTGGCCGGCGTCCGCACCGGGAGCATGCTGGTCCGCGTCTACCTCATCAGCGGCGCCCTGGCGGGCTTGTCCGGTCTGATGATCTCCTCCCGTGTCATCTCCGGGGCGCCCAGTCTCGGCCAGGGCTACGAGCTGGATGCGATCGCCGCCGTCGTGATCGGCGGAGCCAGCCTCTTCGGCGGACGCGGCAGCATCTGGGGAACCCTGCTGGGTCTCCTCCTCATCCAGACCCTGAACAACGGCCTGGACATCCTGGTGGTGCCCGCTTACTGGCAGTCCATCATCAAGGGCGGCCTGATCGTTGCCGCCGTCGGCATCGATGTCTGGGCCACCAGGCAACGCCGTCCCTGACCCCGCACTTCACCTTTCCTCACCACACCTTTCAAGGAGAAACCATGCCCAATTTCCGGAAGCTCGGCATCGCGGCCGTCCTCGCCACCGGTCTCGCCCTGACCACCGCCTGCGGCGCGGGAGACCCCTCCGCCAACCAGTCCGGCGGCACCAAGAAGATCACCGTCGGCGTCTCGGTCTATGACATGAGCTCGTTCATCACCCAGGGTCAGGAAGGCATGAACGCTTATGCCGGGGCCAATGACATCGACCTCCGCTGGAACTCCGCCAATCTGGATGTCTCCACCCAGGCGAATCAGATCCAGCAGTACATCGACCAGAAAGTCGACGCGATCGTGATCGTCCCCGTCCAGGCGGACTCTCTCGGTCCGCAGCTCAAGGCGGCGGCTGCGGCCAAGATCCCCGTGATCGCCGTCAACGCCGCACTCTCGGACACCAGCAACCTGGCTTCCTCCGTGCTGCCCGATGACGTCGCTGCCGGTGAGCAGGAGATGACGGCCATGGCGGAGAAGCTCGGCGGCAAGGGCAAGATCGTCATTCTGCAGGGCCCTCTCGGCCAGTCCGCCGAGGTGAACCGCAGCAAGGGCATCCAGAACGTCCTGGCCAAGAACCCCGGGATCCAGGTACTGGCCAAGGACACCGCCAACTGGAAGCGGGACCAGGCTGTGAACAAGATGAAGAACTGGATCTCCGCCTTCGGCAACGACATCTCCGCCGTGGTCGCGGAGAACGACGACATGGGTCTTGGCGCCCTCCAAGCCCTCAAGGAGGCGGGCAAGAACATCCCCGTAGTGGGCGTGGACGGCATTGAGGACGGTCTCAAGGCGGTCAAGGCCGGGACGTTCATCGGCACCAATCTCCAGCACGGCCGGGTGGAGCTCGGCGTGGGCCTGGCCGTCGCGGCCAAGGCCGCCAAGGGCGAGACGGTGGAGAAGAACTATGTCTACAAGATGCCCCAGATCACGCCTCAGAACGTGGACACCTACTACGCCAACGTGGTGACCGGCAAGGACGAGTTCTTGAAGAAGCTGCCCGATCTGATCACCAAGAACATGGCATCCGGAGACATCTCCAACGAAAAGTAACCCCGTGGGAGGTGCGGCCACCCGGCCGCACCTCCCCCCTGTGAAAGGTCCCCCAGGATGACTTCGCCCTTCGGCCCCGCATTCAAGAATCTCAGCCCGCTCCGGCAATGCGTCGAGGTGTCCCGCGCCCTCGGTTCGGACCCGGCGCTGGTGCTGCACGGCGGAGGCAACACCTCCGTTAAGGACACCGTGACCGATGTGACCGGCCGCCCGGTGGACGTCGTCCACGTGAAAGGCAGCGGCTGGGACCTCGCCACCATCGAGGAGGCGGGCTTCGCCCCGCTGCGGCGCGAGCGTTTGCTCGAACTGTCGCGGCTGGAACACCTTGATGACACCATCATGGTCAATGAGCTCCGCCAGGCCTCGCTGAACGCGAGTGCCCCCACCGCCTCGATCGAGGCGATCCTCCACGCCCTGATCCCCTTCCGGACCGTGCTGCACAGCCATGCCGACGCCATCGTGGCTCTGGGAGACCAGCCCGGCTCCCGGAATCTGGTCCGGTCCGTCCTCGGTGAGGACGTCCTGGTCATCGACTACGTCAAGCCCGGGTTCGATCTGGCCAGGACCGTGGCCCGTGCCTGGGAGACGGTTCCAGATCCCAGCAAGCTGGAGGGGATCGTGCTGCTCAAGCACGGCCTGTTCACCTTCTCGGACGACGCCGAAACCGCCTACCTGAAACATCTGGAGCTGGTGGAGAAGGCGAAGGCGTCCCTGGGCGGCACCGTGCCCCGGTCCGGAGAGACTGCCCCTGCTGCTCCGGAGGCCGTGGCTCATGCGGCCCTCCGGGCGTCGGTCAGCAGGGCCGCGGGACGTCCGATGATCCTGCAGCGCCGCGACAGCGCCACCGTCGAACGCCTGGAGAGAGCTCCGGGATTCCCGGAGATCACCCAGCGCGGCACCATCACCCCGGAACACGTGATCCGCACCAAGCGCCTCCCCTGTGTGGGAGCGGACGTGGAGGCGTATGCAGAGGAGTACCTCGCCTACGTGGAGCGCCACAGCGCCCAGCAGGACGGGGACGTGGTGGCACTGGACCCCGCACCACGGGTGATCCTGGGGCCGGAGACCGGTCTGATCACGGCCGGCGAGACGGTCCAGGCCGCCCGGATCGCAGCGGACATCTACGAACACACGGCGCAGGTCATCCTCTGGACCGAGGCCGGCGGCGGGTACACCCCCATCAGCGAGGCCGAGGCCTTCGCCATCGAATACTGGGAACTGGAACAAGCCAAACTGCGCAAGGCTTCTTCGGAGCCCCCGTTCACAGGAGAGGTGGCATTGGTGACCGGCGCAGCCTCGGGAATCGGCAGGGCGTGCGCGCTCAAGCTGATGGAACTCGGCGCGGCGGTCATCGCCCTGGACCGCTCACCGGCCGTGGCCGAGGTGTCCTCGGATCCGCGCTGGCTGGGGCTGGTCTGTGATGTGACGGAGGAGGAAAGCGTGGTCCGCGCAGTGGAGGAAGGCGTTCTCCACTTTGGTGGGCTGGACCTCCTGGTTCCCGCGGCCGGGGTCTTCGCTGCGAGTGCTCCCATTGATTCTCTGCCCCGCAGTGCCTGGGATCTCAGCATGGGGGTGAACGTCAACGGGTTGTTCTCCCTGTTCCAGGTGGCCCGGAAGTTCCTGGCCCTGGCGCCCCGCGGAGGACGGGTGGTGCTCATCGCCTCCAAGAACGTACCCGCCCCGGGGCCCGGTGCGGCTGCCTACTCCGCCTCCAAGGCCGCGGCCACCCAGCTGGCGAGGGTCGCGGCGCTGGAGTGGGCAAAGGACCGGATCACGGTGAACATGGTCAATCCGGACGCGGTGTTCGATACGGGCCTCTGGACCCCGGAGCTCCTCGCGGAGCGGGCCGCTAAGTACGGTCTGAGCATTGAGGACTACAAACGCCGCAATCTGCTCCGTACCGAGGTGACCAGCCGTCAGGTGGCGACCGTGGTGTCCGATCTCTGCCGCGGGCACTACTCCGCCACCACGGGGGCACAGCTCCCCATCGACGGCGGTAGCGACCGGATCGTCTGACCACGGTCCCGGGACGCTCCGTGGGCACAGTGTCATCCGCGGGGGGGGTGGCACTGTGCCCGCGGAGCGTCCCGCGTAGGAGCCGCCGGGCCACCCACACCCCTGGACGACGACGGCGCGTGGCGGGGTTTGCGGGCGGGCCTCCCTAAACTGGACTCACGCAAGCACACGAGCGGCAGGAATCCATGAGCCTCAGCGGACCAGAAGAGCGCACCGTCTTCGCGGGCGAGCGCCAGCAGCGCATCCTCGCCCTCCTGCGTGCCGCGGGCCGGGTGGACTCCCGGGAGCTCGCCGAGCACTTCGAGGTCAGCGTGGAGAGCATCCGCAAGGACCTCATCCACCTGGAGCGGCACGGCCAGCTTCAGCGCGTGCACGGCGGGGCCATCCCGGCCGAGTCCGCCTCCTTCGAGCCTCCCGTGCAGGAACGCACCGGCCGGGTCCGGGAGAAGACCCGCATCGCCGAGGCGGCCCTGGCGTACCTGCCCGTGGACGGCTCGATCCTCCTGGACGCCGGCTCCACCACGGAACGCCTGACCGAGCTGATCCCCCCGGGGCCGGCCCTCACGGTCTTCACCAACACCCTCCCCATCGCCCTCAAGCTCATGGGGCGGCCCAATCTGGAGGTCTTCACCCTGGGCGGCCGGGTCCGCAGCCGGACGCTGGCCGAGGTGGATGAGTGGGCGCTGCGCTCGCTCGCGGCGATCAATGCCGACGTCGCGTTCCTCGGCACCAACGGCTTGCACCCCGAACGCGGGCTGACCACGCCAGACCCGGCCGAAGCGCAGGTCAAGCGTGCCATGCTGGGCAGTGCCCGCAAACGCATCCTCCTGTGCGACCACAGCAAGATCGGCTCGGTGAGCACCGTCCAGCACGGCACGCTGGAAGACATCGATCTCCTCATCACGGACAGCGGCATCAGCAAGCCGCAGCTGGCCGGACTCCGGGCCGCCGGCCTGGCCGTGGAGGTTGTCTGAGCGATCGGGACCGCTCCGTCAATGGGGAGTCCTGACCATGTTTTCCCCCGCCCCCGCGGCCCCTGGTGGCCTACCATGGAGGCTACGGATAAGTACAGTCGATGGAATTCCAGGCATTCGGAGGCATCATGTCGCACAACGTTCCCCCTTCCGGCGGGGGCCCGGAAAACAAGCCGCAGGGGGGCCAGCCAGGCGGAGTTCCCACTCCTCCATGGCCGGGACAGGGTTCGTCCGGAGCACCCCGCCCAGGCACACCACCGTACGGCACCCCGTACGGCACCCCGCCGCCACCGCCCGGGGGATCACCCTACGGCGCGCCACAGTACGGCCAGCCCCAGTACGGGGGTCTTCCGCCGGCCCCCTCGGGCCCCAAGGGCCTCGCCATCGCAGCACTTGCCTGTGGCATCTTCGCCTTCGTGACGGCCTGGATCCCGGTGGTCAACGTGGCCGCCCTCATCGCGGGGATCGCGGCAGTGGCCCTCGGTATCACGGCCCTGGCCAAGAAGACCGGCGGCACGGTCATGGCCTGGTTCGGCGCGGGGCTGGGTCTGCTGGGTCTCCTCGGTGCGCTCCTGATGATGTTCATCGTCGCCACCCTGACGGCGAGCGTCGCGAACGGCCCCCTCTCCGAACCGCTCAAGGACTACAACGAGGAGCGGAACAAAGAGGTCTCCGTCCAGTACGTCATCACCACCACCACGCCCGCGAACGTGCGCTACTCGACCCCGACGGGCTCCTCCGAACTGGTCGTCACCAAGGACACCACGCAGGAGTTCAAGGCCCAGGCCAAGGACTACCTGCGGATCTCCGTCAACTCGGCGGCCTCCCGGGAGCCCGAGGCCAAGGTCGGCTGCGAGATCCTGATCGACGGGCAGTCCGTGGCCAAGGAGACCGGTGAAGGAAACTCCGCCAGCAGCAGCTGCTACTACAGCAAGTCGTTCTCCCGGTACTCCAGCGAGGCACCGGCGAAGGACATCACCGTGGAGTTCAAGGCCACGGCGAACGGGAAGGCCTCCGTGAGTTCCCGCTGGTCCGCGAGCGGCGGTTCCAACGCCAGCAACCGCTACCTGGAGGTCGACAAGGACACCACCAGCACCGTGCAGGCCAAGGACGACGGCACCCTCAGCCTGACGGTGCGCGGCACGGACTTCGATGCGAAGGACCCGAACTTCGCCTGCGAGATCCTGGTGGACGGCAAGTCCGTCTCCAAGCAGCAAAGCACCACCCCGTACGGTTCGGCCCGCTGCACCTACACCCCGGCCGGCTGACCCACGCCGACCGCTGAGGGACCGTCCGTCAGCGCCCCGTCCACCGGGGCCCTGACGGACGGTCCCTTTGCTGTCCCGCGCCGGAAGATTCAGGCCATGAGCTCCAGGAACTCCGCGTAGCGGTCCTGGAGCACGGCACCCCAGTGGTGCTGCGGCTCGTGCCGGCGGACCACGGTGACCGCAGCGCCGGCGGCCTCCTGCAATCCGGAGTAGGTGCCCGTCCCGATCGCCGCGAGCAGCGCCGCACCGCGAGCGCCCGCCTCCGTGGAATCGGTGACCTCCAAGGGCAGCTCCAGAACATCGGACATGAGCTGCGTCCACAGTTCGCTCTTCGCGCCGCCACCACACAACCGGGCGGCGCCGGAGAACCCGAATGCCGAGCGCAGTGCGTCCACATGCCAGCGATGATTGTGCGCCACACCCTCCAGCACGGCCCGGAACACATCGTGGCGGTCGTGGCTTCCGCGCAGCCCGCTCAGCTGCGCTCCGCCCGCGCCGTAGCCCAGCGGGGCACCGTACAGGTACGGCAGGAAGTGCGGGGCGTCCCGGTAGGCATCCGGATCCAGCAGCCGTGCCGCCTCGATCACCTCGGCGTAGTCGGCCCCGCCACCCCAGTTCTGCATGGCCCACTCGAAATTGGAGGCGCTGCTGGGCGACGTGGACATGTGCAGCCAGCGCCCGCGTTCCAGGAAGGAGCGGGCCTGCCAGCGCGGATCACCCACCGGGGCGTCCCACACCACCTGGTTGATGCTGAAGGTTCCCATGACCAGGCTCAAGGACCCCACTCCGATGGCGCCGATGCCCAGCGCGGCTGCATCGACGTCATGCGCCCCCGTCACCACGGGCGTGCCCTCCGCCAGCCCGGTCTCCTCGGCCGCCGCCCGGGTCACCTGACCGGCGACGGCGGAACTCGCCCTCAGCGGCGGCAGCAGTTCCCGGTAGGCCTGGAGGCCGTAGATCCGCAGCGCTTCATCGGACCACTCCTGCTCGTGCAGCCCGGTGAACGACGCACTCGCCTCGGACGGGTCCGTGGCGATCTCCCCCGTCAGACGGAACCGCAGCCAGTCCTTGCAGAACAGGTACCAGCGGGTCTTCTCCAGGGTTTCCGGCTCGTTCCGCTCCAGCCAGAGCAGCAGGGCCGAGGGGCTGTACGGAGCCGGGATCTGGCCGGTCTCCGCCAGGGCGGCCGCACCCCGGGCGCCCTCACCCAGCTCGGCCGCTTCGGCCACGGCCCGCGAGTCGGTGGCGAGGATGGCCGCCCGGGTGGGGGCGCCGTCGTCGTCCACCAGATAGGCACCGTCATTGTGGCCGCAGATGCCCACCCCGGCCACCTGCACGCCGAGCACCCCGGCGGAGACCAGGCACTCGCGGATGGCCGCCGCGGCGGCACGCCACACGTCCTCCATGTCGCGCTCCTGCCAGGAGGCCCGCGGCGAGGAGGTCGCCACGGACGCCGCACCACGGGCCACCTGACGGCCGTCCTCCGTGAAAAGCACCGCCTTGGTGAACGTCTGACCGGCGTCCAGGCCCAGGAAATACCGTTGCGCACCGGCCGGCGAGCTCAGCGCCATCCGAGCTCCCGGGCGTTGAGCGCGCGCTCGATCCGCCCGCTCTCGCGGAACTCCAGGATGGCCTCCGCCACCAGACGCGCGGACATGGCATTGGTGTCCTCGGTGTCGCCGCCGAAGTGCGTGGTGATGGTGACGTTGTCCAGGCTGCGGAAACGATCATCCTCGTCGAGGGGCTCCGCGTCGAAGACGTCCAGGCCGGCGCCGGAGATCCGGCCCTCGGCCAGGGCGTCGTAGAGGGCGTCGTAGTCCACCAGGCGGCTGCGGGAGACGTTGATGAAGTACGCCTCCGGCTTCATGAGCGCGAACTGCTCCGCGCCGATGAAGCGCTCCGTCTCCGGGGTCAGGCGCGCCTGCACCAGCACGAAGTCGCTCTCCCGGAAGACCTGTTCCAGACTCTCGGCGCGCGCGACGCCGGAGGCGGCCAGGGCGTCGTCGCTCGCGTAAGGGTCGAAGGCCAGGAGCTTCGGCTGGAAGCCGGAGATGCGTTCGCTGAAGATGCGGCCCACATGGCCGAAGCCCACCATGCCCACGGTGCGTCCGTGGATCTCCACGCGTGCGCCCGGGAAGTCCTTGCGCCAGCCGCCGGCCTTCACGCTGGCGTCGGCACGCGCCACATTGCGGGATTCGGCGAGCATGAGGGCGATCTGCAGCTCCGCCACCGCCCCGGCGTTGCGGCCCAGGGCCTGCACCACGCCGATGCCGCGGCGGGTGGCCTCCTCCACATCGATGTTCTCGACGCCGGTGCGCGCCACGGAGATCAGCTTCAGACGCGGCGCCGCGTCCAGGAGTTCCTTGGTGACCGGGGCGAAGTGGAAGGCGATGGCCTCGGCCTCCGCGATGTTCTCCAGCATCTCCTGGGGCGTGCCCACGGAGTTGGGACCCTGGTGCTCCATGATCGTCTGGAGGGCGTGCTGTTCGGCTTTCTCGCCGGACCAGTCGATGTAGCGGGCGTCCAGGCCGGAGCCTTCCAGGTACTCGGCGTAGCTCTCGGTGGGAATGAACTTGTCCCCGACGACGAGGACGGTGTTGAGGTGCGGCATGGGGTTGTCCCTCTCTGGTGCTGAATCAGATCGTAAGTGGTGGGTGGTGATGTGGCGAGGTCCCTCAGGTCCCCGGCTGGATGAGAACCTTGCGGCCCTGCCCCGCTGCGAAGAGCGCCATGGCCTCCGGCGCCTGTTCCAGGGGGAAGCGGTGGCTGATGAACACCTCCGGCGGGATCAGGCCCGTGGCAAAGAGGTCCGCGGCCCGTTCGAAGCTGTGCAGCACGGCCATGGAACCGAGGATGCTGATCTCCTGCTTGTAGACACGGAAGGGGTCGAACTCCACCCGGGCGTCCTCCGGCGGAACCCCGAACTGCAGGTAGGTCCCGCCCTTGGAAACCCGGCCGAGGGCGTCGGCGATGGCCCGCGGGCTGCCGGTGGCGTCGATGACCACGTCCCAGCCTTGTGGGCGGTCGAATTCCTCGGCGGAGGCCGCCGCTCCCGTGGCTCCCAGGAGCCACACCGTGGCCAGCCGCTCCGGGTTCAGGTCCACCAGGTGCACGCTCGCCGCTCCGGCCTGCTTGGCCAGCTGGAGGAGCATGAGCCCCATGGTGCCCGCACCGTAGATGAGCACGTGTGCGCCCATCCGGAGCGAGAGGACGTCGAAGGCATGGATGGCGCAGGACAGCGGCTCCACCAGGGCGGCGTCCTCCAGCGCGACATGCTCCGGGAGCTTCACGGCCAGGGCCGCCGGCACCCGGAGGTACTCCGCCATGGCACCGGCCTCGCTGACGCCGAGTGCCTGGAAGTCGTCGCAGAGGTTGCTGCGGCCTACGCGACAGTACGGGCACCGCTGGCACGGCAGATTGGGATCCGCCGTGACCCGGTCTCCCACCCGGAAGCCGGTGACCGCGGAGCCCAGGGCCACCACTTCCCCCGCGAACTCGTGCCCCGGCACCAGCGGCAGGGACTGGGCGAAGCCGCCGTGCAGGATGTGCAGATCCGTACCGCAGATCCCGGCCGAGGCCACCTTGAGGATGAGGTCATCGGGCCGGGGCGTGGGGTCCGGAAGATCCGTGACCTCCAGACGCCCCGGCTCGGTGACGAGTGCGGCCCTCACTTCACGGCGCCCAGCGAAAGGCCCTGGACCAGCTTGTCCTGTGCGGCGAACCCGGCCACCAGCACGGGCAGTGAGATGACCACGGCCGCCGCGCACACCTGGGCCAGGAAGAGGCCCTGGCTGGTGACGAAGCCGGTGAGGAACACCGGGCTGGTCCCGGCCCGGACACCCGTGAGGACACGGGCCAGCAGGAGTTCGTTCCAGGAGAAGATGAAGCAGATCAGACTGGTGGCAGCGATGCCGGGCATGGCCACCGGGGCGATCACCTTCCGCAGCGTGAGGAGCAGATTGGCGCCGTCCAGCTGCGCCGCCTCCAGCATCTCCACGGGTACTTCGGCCAGGAAGGAGCGCATCATCCACACCGCGATCGGCAGGTTCATGGACGTGTACATGAGGATCAGGAACCAGATGTTGTCCAGCGTCCCGGAGCTCTTGGCGAAGATGAAGAGCGGCAGCACGGCGGCCACCACGGGCATCATCTTGGTGGAGAGGAAGAAGAACAGGACGTCGGTCCACTTCTTCACGGGTTTGATGGACAGGGCGTAGGCCGCGGGGATCGCCAGCAGCAGCACCAGGACGGTGGAGAAGACGCTGGCCATGGCCGAGTTGATGAGCGGCGGCCAGGGGCTGACCCCGGAGCTGGAGCCGAAGAACTGGGCGTAGGAATCCAGCGTCAGGGAGGCTGCGATCGACGGCGGGTTGGTGGCCGCGTCCTGCTCGCTGTGGAAGGAGGTCAGCACCATCCAGAGCACGGGCAGGGCGAAGAAGAGGGCCGCCAGCCAGGCGATGATGCCGGCCGCGGTGTTGTTGCGGGTGGGGTCCAGGCGGGATTTACGACGTCGGCCGGGCCGGATCAGGGATCCGGCGTCGGTCCCGGCGTCGGTGAGTGCGGTGCTGCTCATCGGGCTGCCTCCTTCTTGAAGAGGGTGAAGACGGTGCGGAGGGCGAAGGTGGCCACGATGATGCTGCCGATCACCACGATCACGCCGGCGGCGGAGGCCACGCCGTACTCATTGGCGAAGTAGAAGGTCTGGTAGACCGCATAGGGCAGGTTGGCGGTGCCCAGGCCTCCGGAGGTCAGGGTGAAAACGGCGTCGAAGTTCTGCACGATGTAGATGGCGCCGAGGAGCCCGCCGAGTTCCAGGTACTGGCGCAGGTGCGGCAGCGTGATGTGGCGGAACACCTGCCAGCCGGTGGCGCCGTCCATCTGGGCGGCCTCCATGACGTCCGCCGGACGGGACTGGAGCCCTGCCAGCAGGATCAGCATCATGAACGGGGTCCACTGCCACACCAGGGACAGGATGACGGCCAGCAGCGGCTGGGTGGAGAGCAGGTCCAGCTGGGGCGGGTTGGGGTTGCCCGTGAGCTGGCCGATCCACGTCAGGACGCCATTGATAAGGCCGTAGGTGGGGTTGAGGATGGCGTGCTTCCGCACCAGGGCGGCGGCCACGGGGACCACCAGGAACGGGGCGATCAGCAGGGTGCGTGCCAGGCCACGGCCGAAGAACTTCTGGTTCAGCAGCAGGGCGAGCACCAGGCCGATGACCAGGCTGATCAGCACCACGGACACCGTGAGGATGATGGTGACCAGGATGGCCTGGCGGAAGTCGTTGTTGGTGAGGACCTCCACGTAGTTCTTGAACCCTGCGAAACCCGTCTCCGTGGGCTTGAGGGCGTTCCAGTTCATGAAGGAGATGATGATCGTCACCACGAACGGCAGCTGGGTGGTCACGATGAGGAAGATGAGGGCGGGCATGAGCGGCGCCCGGCGCGCCCACGCGGTGGCGCGTTCCCGGGCCGTCGGCCTGGGCAGCGGCGCCCGCCCGAGGCGGCGGCCGGAGTCCGGCAGGGCTGTGGTGGTCATGGGTGGCTCCTGGTGGGTGCGGCGTCCAGGAAGGACGCCGCACCCGGCTTGAAGGACTTGAAGGAAGGGTTACTTCTTGTACTTGTCGCCGACCTTGGCGGCGGCTTCCTGGCCCTTGTTCAGGGCGTCGTCCACGCTGGTCTGCCCGGCGATGGCGGAGCTGACGCCCTGGGAGACGGTGGTGCCCAGGTCGGCGAACTCGGGGATGCCCACGAACTGGATGCCCACGGTGGGACGGGGCTGCACGCCCGGGTTCTTCGGGTCCACGCTCAGGATGGCTTCCTTCTCCGCCTTGAAGAACGGGGCTGCCTTCTGGAAGTCGGCGTTCTCATAGGTGGAACTGCGCTTGCCGGACGGGACCTTGGCCCAGCCGAGCTGCTTGGCCACCAGTTCCTCGTACTTCTTGGAGCTGGCCCAGGCGATGAACTTGCCCGCGGCGTCCTGCTTCTTGGACGCGGCCTGAACACCCCAGGACCAGGTCCACAGCCAGCCGGACTGCTTGGTCACCTTCACGGGGGCCTGCGCGTAGCCGATCTTGCCCTTGACCGGGGAGGAGTCGGCTTCCAGGGAGCCACCGGCGGAGGAGGCGTCGTACCACATGGCCACCTTGCTCTGGACCATGTTGTTCAGGCATTCGGTGAAGCCCGCCTGGGCGGCACCGGCCTCGCCGTGCTTGCGGACCAGGTCCACGTAGAACTGCGTGGCGGCCTTGAACTCGGGGGCGTTGACCTGGGCGTTCCAGTCCTTGTCGAACCAGGTGCCGCCGAAGGTGTTGACCACCGTGGTGAGCGGGGCGAAGACCTGGCCCCAGCCGGGCTGGCCGCGCAGGCAGATGCCCTTCATACCGGGCTGTGCGCCGTCGGCCTTCGCGGCCAGATCGGCCACCTGGTCCCAGGTGGGGTTGGACGGGACCGTCAGGCCTTTGGCCTCGAACACGTCCTTGCGGTACATGAGCAGGGAGGACTCCCCGTAGAAGGGTTCGCCGTAGAGCTTGCCGTCGGTGCCGGTCAGGGACGCGGTGTAGGCGGGCAGGATGTCCTTCTGGTCGAACTCGGCGTTCTTGGCGACGGTGTCGTCCAGCGGGGCCAGCCACTTGTTGGCCGAGTAGAACGGGATCTCGTAGTTGGACAGGGAGGCCACGTCGTACTGGCCCGCCTGGCTGGAGAACTCCTGGCTGATCTTGGCCCGGACGTCGTTCTCCGGCATGACGGTGTAGTTGACCTTGATGCCGGTCTCCTTGGTGAAGTTGTCCGCGGTCAGCTTCTGGAGGTCCAGCATCTGCGGGTTGTTCACCATGAGGACGTTGATGCTCTGGGCATCTCCGCCGGCGTCTCCGCCGCCTGCGCCGGAGCAGGCGGACAGGGCCGTGGTGGCGAGGGCGAGGACTGCGAGCGACGCGGCGATGCGACGTTGTGTAGGCAGGATCTTCACGGTTTTTCTTTCTTCCGGGGCCGTTTCAGGCAAGGGTGTAGTGCGGTGAGAGGTGGTACGGGGTGTTCCGGTGGGGTCTCAGACCTGGGTGATCTGGACTCCGAGCCGGCGGAAGGGCTGAAGGTGGGACTCCGCCACGGTCTTCTCCGTGACCACGGCATCCAGGTCATGCAGGTCCGCGAATTTGATGCTGGAGTCGACGCCGAACTTCGATTCGTCGGCGATCAGCAGCGTCCGGCGGCTGGCACGGACCGCCGCGGATTTCACGGCGGCCACGGAGGAATCCGGGCAGGTGAGCCCGTGTTTGCCCGTGGCGCCGTTGGTTCCCAGCACGGCGAGGTCCAGGACCAGCCTGCTGAGCATGTCGGTGGCCCAGTGGTCCACCGCTCCGAGGGTGTTGGGGCGGACCCGGCCCCCGAGGATGACCACGTCCAGATGGGGCCGGGCGGCCAGCTGGCTGGCCACGGGGAGGGAGCTGGTGACCACCAGCACCGGCCTGTTGGGCCGGAGCTGGGCGGCGTAGGCTGCCGCGGTGGAGCCTTCGTCGATGAAGATCGACTCCACCTCGTCGGTGTATTCGAGAGCCGCCTGAGCGATCCTGGCCTTGGCCTCCGGGTGTGAGGAGCCGCGGGCCAGGAGGGTGCTTTCGAAGCCGAGCTTCTCCACGGGGATGGCGCCCCCGTGGACCCGGCGGATCAGTCCGCGCTTCTCCAGGACGTTCAGGTCCCGGCGGACGGTCTCCACGGCCACGCCCAGCTGGCCCGCGATCTCCGGAACCTCAAGGCGGCCCTGTGCACGGGCCGTCTCGATGATCCACCGATGGCGTTCCACTGGGTACATGTCTGCCCGTCTCTTAGAGTTTGCGCCCGAAGCTGACTGCTTGGCTGTGTTCGATTGTGGCATCCGCCACACGCCCTGAGCTATGACCTCGGTAAACGGGCATCCGGGAGTCCTCGGTCGGGCGGAAACGGGCAGCTCTTCGCGGCAACATGTCGGGCCTGTCACGAGCCAGGCCCTTCGCCCCTTTGACGCCGGCCGCTCCGCAGGATGCGGGCATGTCCCCGAAACGGGGCCCAACGGCAGAGCCGGCGAGCCTGGGCGCCGGGGCCGGTGGCGACGGAGGGCCGCAAGCTTCGAACACGGGGTCACCTGACGCCCGCTCAGAGCATCGGATCGGACGTCACGCAACCCCTGGGGGGAAGCCGGAAGGGCTCAGGGAACGGCGGGCTCCGAGAGCTTCAGCCCGGCGTCGGGCTCGGCGGTCACGGTGATCCGCTCCCGCAGGGCCGGGTCCACGTCGAAAAGCGTGGTCGCATGCCCCACCGCGGAGGAGGCATAGAGGATCGCCGAGGCCAGGCACTCCGCAGGCTCCGCCCCGCCGTCGCGGGCGGCCAGGAACCCCGCCAGCGAGGCGTCTCCGGCACCCACGGTGTTGAGCACCCGCACGTCGCGGGCCCAGCCGTGCAGGGCGTGCTCCGCGTCCACGTAGACCATGCCATCGGCGCCCAGGCTCGCCAGCACCGCCCCGGCCCCGCGCACCAGCAGCTCGCGGGCCGCGTCCACCACGTCACCGACCGTGGCGAGCGCCCGCCCGGTCTCGGCCGCCAGTTCGTGCACATTGGGTTTCACCAGACCGGGTCCCGCGGGCAGCGCGCGGCTCAGCACCTCCCCTGAAGCGTCGACCACGACGGCGGCGCCCAGCTCCCGGCCCAGCGTCACCAGCGCTGGATGGAACCACTCCGGGGTCCCCGGCGGCAGGCTGCCGCACAGCGCCAGGGTGACGGCGCCGTCGTCGTACGCCGCGAGCGCCTCCCGGAGCGCCTCACGGACGGCATCCAGCAAACGCCGTGCAAGCGCCTCTCCCAGGGGTGAGCCCGGCTCGTTGAGTTTGGTCCCCGAGTGCCCGGGAACGCGGAGCGTGATGTTGGTGCGCACCTCGGCCCCGCTGGGCACGGCGCATGCGGGCACTTCCATGTCCGCCAGCTGCTCCACCATGAAGTGACCCGTGCCGCCGCCGGCCGGGAAGAGCGCCAGGGTGGGCACCCCGTTGCGGCGCAGGGCCACGGAGACGTTGATGCCCTTTCCGCTGGCTTCACGCGTACTGCCGGTGGCGGTGTTGACGGCGTCGAAGGCGAAGGAATCCGTGGTGACGGTCCAGTCGATGGCCGGGTTGGGGGTGACGGTGAGGATCATGGCTTCTCCTGAGGATCGAGCACAGTCTATGCATTCGCCAAGACATGATTGCATTTGCTTGGATTTAGGCCAATACTATTGGAAATAGCCCTGCTTCCCAAGACCCGGAGGACCCATGCCGCTCGTCACCACAGGAGAACTCGTCGCCGACGCGCTCGGCCACCAGCGCGCCGTCGTCGCCTTCAACGTCATCACCCTGGAACACGCCCAGGGGATCCTGGCCGGTGCCGAACGGGCCGGGTGCCCCGTCATCCTGCAACTGAGCCAGAATGCCGTGAAGTACCACGGCTCCCCCACCGCCATCGCGGCGGCCATCACCGCCACCGCCCGCGAATCCCGCGCGGACGCCTCCTTCCACCTGGACCACATCACCGACACCGCACTCCTGCAGCGGGCCGCCGAGCTGGGCGCCAGCTCCGCCATGTACGACGGCGCGCACCTCCCCTTCGCGGAAAACGTCGCCCAGACCCGGGCCATGGTGGAGTGGGGCGCGGCGCACGGCGTCTGGATCGAGGCCGAACTGGGCGAGATCGGCGGCAAGGACGGCGCGCACGCACCCGGCGTCCGCACCGATCCTGCCGAGGCCCGTCAGTTCGTGACCGACACCGGAGTGGCGGCGCTGGCCGTGGCGGTCGGCTCCTCGCACGCCATGACCGAACAGACCGCAGCCCTGGACCACGGCCTCATCCAGGCGCTGGCCACCGAGGTCCCGGTACCGCTGGTCCTGCACGGCTCCTCGGGCGTCCCGGATACGGAACTGCGCCTGGCCGCGGCGAACGGCATGGTCAAGATCAACGTCGGCACGGCCCTGAACCTCGCCTACACCGGCGCCGTCCGCGGCGTCCTGGACGCGAACCCGGCCCTGACGGACCCGCGCAAGTACTCCGCCCCGGCCCGGGACGCCGTGGCCACCGCCGTCGAGCACGTCCTCACCGTCCTCGCCTGAGGCACCTCCCGCACAACCCCGGCCCGCACCGCTGCGGACCACGCTCCCCAGGAGAAGCAATGCAAGAGATATTCATCGTCGCGGCCACAGGCTGCCCCACCGGGATCGCCCACACCTTCATGGCGGCCGAAGCCCTGGAACAGGCGGCCGAAGAGCTCGGCGTCCGGATCAAGGTGGAGACCCACGGCCAGGTGGGCATCGAGAACGCCCTGACCGCGGAGGAGATCGCGGCCGCGGACGGCGTCATCATCGCCGCGGACAAGGACGTCAACGCGAACCGCTTCAACGGCAAGCGCGTGGTGGACGTTGAAGTCAAGGCCGGGATCAGCCGCCCCACCGAACTCCTCCAGCAGATCATCGACGGCACCGCTCCCGTCCGTGGCGGCAAGTCCGCGCCCGTCCCGGCGGACGCGGGCACCGCCACCGACGACGGCGACCACGGCCTCTTCGGGGACACCCGGGTGGTGGCGGGACAGAAGTTTCAGCCCCGCGACCTCTACAAGCACCTCATGAACGGCGTCTCCTACATGCTGCCCTTCGTGGTGGGCGGCGGCGTCCTGGTGGCGCTGTCCTTCCTCTGGGGCATCTACTCCGCGGACCCGGAACACCCCGAGCAGTACAACGAGTTCGCCGCCATGCTCAAGACCATCGGCGGCACCTCCATGAGCCTCATGGTGCCCGTCCTGTCCGCCTTCATCGCGGATTCGATCGGCAAGCGGCCGGCCCTGGTGGTGGGGCTGGTGACGGGCCTGCTCGCCGCCACCGCGGGCACCGGCTTCCTGGGCGGCATCGTCACCGGTTTCCTTTCGGGCTACGGCATGCTCCTGCTGGGCAAGCTGCTCGAACCGCTCCCCAAGGCCTTGAACGGCCTGAAGGCGATCTTCATCTTCCCGGTCCTGGGCGCCTTCCTGTTCGGCTCCATCACGTACCTGCTGAGCAACCCCATGAAGGACATCAACACCGGCCTGCAGAACTTCCTGACCGGTTTCCAGGACTCCAGCCCCATCGTCCTGGGCCTGATCATCGGCGCGATGTGCGCCTTCGACATGGGCGGCCCCGTCAACAAGGCCGCCTACGTCACGGGCGTGGCTCTGCTGGGCAACGGCAACTACTTCTTCATGGCCGCCGTCTCCGCGGCCTGCATCACCCCGCCCCTGGTCACCGGCTTCGCCGCGCTGTTCTTCCGCAAGGCGTTCGACGCCCGCACCCGCGATGCCGCCTATGTGAACTTCGCGCTGGGCTCCACTCACATCACGGAAGGCGCCATCCCGTTCGCGGCGCGCAACCCGATCGTGGTCATCCCGATCCTGATGCTCTCCTCCGCCATCTCCGCGGTCCTGACCCTGCTGCTCCAGGTCCAGGTCCCTGCACCGCACGGCGGTTTCCTGGTGCTCCCCGTGGTCACCAACGGCCTGCAATGGGTCCTGGCGATCCTGGCCGGTTCCATCGTGGGCGGCGTGATCTACGGTGCTTACATGCAGCGCAAGGCCGCCGCCCCGTCCGCCGCAACCACCCCTCAGGAGGCCCTCGTATGAGCACCGTCCTCGATCCGTCACACATCCTGCTGGACGTCCCCGTCACCACTCAGGACGAGGTCTTCCACGCCATCGCGGCGCACGCGGTGACGCTGGGGCTGACCACCGATCCGGCCGTCCTGGTGGAAGGCCTGGCCGCCCGGGAAGCCCAGGGCACCACGGGCCTCATGGACGGGATCGCGATCCCTCACGCCAAGTCCGCCGCCGTGGCGCAGGCCGCTCTGGTGGTCCTGCGGACGCACGACGGCGTCGCCTGGGAAACGCTGGACGGACAGCCCGTGCGGCTGGCCATCTCCCTCCTGATCCCCGAGGGCGAGGCCGGCACCACGCACCTCAAGCTCCTGTCCAAGGTGGCCAGGACCCTCATGAAGGCCCCGGTCCGGGCGGAACTCCTGGCCGCGGAGACCCCCGAAGCCCTCGTGGAGATCCTCGGCGAGCACGTCCTGGCCTAGCGCCCCCCTCTTACGTGCCCGCGAGGCGCCAGTTGAGCACGGCCCCAAGGCTCGGGGCCGTGCTCAACTGGCGCCTGGCGAGCGGGGCGGGCCCGCTCAGCCCAGGTACCCGGCGGACCAGTGCCGGAAAGCGGAGAGCGCCGCGCCGTCGCCCAGGGTCTGCGGAACCAGGTGCCCGTCCTGCGGCCACACGGGGAACTCTCCGGCGAGCACCCCGGCCGCCTGGGCCGCCGCGCCGCGGGCCACGTACTCGTCCGGATCCGGCACCAGCACCGGCAGACCGAACACATCGGCCGCCACGGCCCGCGCGGTGTTCGCCTGGCTGCCGCCGCCGATCAGGATGACCCGCCGGGCCCGCGCCCCCTGGGCCTCCAGCGCGTCCAGGCCCAGGGCCAGAGACGCGATCACGCCCTCGAAGGCCGCCCGCGCCACATTGCCGGGAGTCCAGTTCTCCAGGGTCATCCCGTGCAGGCCACCCTTGGCGTGGGGCAGGTTCGGGGTGCGTTCCCCCTCGAAATACGGCACCATGGTCAGCCCTCCCGCACCGGGACGGGCCGCACTCGCCAGGGCATCCAGCCGGTCCAGCTTCACCCCGAGCAGCTGCGCCGTCGCATCGAACACCCGGGCAGCGTTCAGGGTGCAGACCAGGGGCAGGAAGTTGCCGGTGGCATCGGCGAACCCGGCCACCACCCCCTCCGGATCGTGGCTCGGAGCGGAGGACACCGCGAAGATCGTCCCGGACGTCCCCAGGGACACCACCACATCCCCCAGCTGAGCACCGACGCCCAATGCCGCCGCGGCGTTGTCCCCGGCGCCCGGCCCCAGAAGCTGCCCCGAGGGCAGCCGCCCCGCAGACTCCAGCGGCCCCAGCACCCGCGGCAGGACGACGTCGTGCCCCAGGACGCCCTGCACCACCTCCGGAAGATAGACACCCCGCGCCGCTGAGTAGTACCCCGTGCCGGAAGCATCCGAGCGGTCCGTGACCAGGGCCTCCAGATCAGGGTTTCCGGGCCCGAACCCGGCCAGCCGCCATTGCAGCCAGTCGTGCGGGAGGCAGACCGCGGCCACCTTCCGGGCATTGGCGGGTTCGTTCGCGGCGAGCCAGTGCAGCTTGGCCACGGTCAGGGACGCCACCGGGACGGTGCCCGTGGTGCGCGCCCAATGCTCGCGGCCCAGCTCCGGGGTGGGTGCGGCGGTGGCGATGAGACGGTCCGCGTCGGGGGCCGAGCGGACGTCGTTCCAGAGCAGGGCGGGGCGGATGACCTCGCCGTGCTCATCGAGGCAGACCAGGCCGTGCTGCTGCCCCGCGATGGACACCGCATCCACGCCGTTCAGGCCGCCCGCCTGCCGCAGGGCCTCCTGCAGCGCGTCCCACCAGCGCTCCGGGTCCACCTCGGTGCCCTGCGGATGGCGTGCCCGCCCCTGACGCAGGAGCGTCCCGGTCTCCGCGTCCCGCACGGTCACTTTGCACGACTGGGTGGAGGTGTCGATCCCCGCGACCAGCGCCATGTTCAGTCTTCCCGTCCGGGGAGACCGGCGGCGCCGGACAGGCTCGCCACCGTGGCCCGCGCGCCCCGCCGGTGCAGACTCGCCAGCGCGGCCAGGTACGGCTCGGTGAAGCGAGGATCATCCACCAGGTCCCCGAACACCTCGCGCTGGGCCACGAACGCCAGAGGCTCTCCCGCCTGCCGTGCCGCGGCCGCCATGAGCGGCTCCCGCAGCCGGTCGACGACGGCGATCGGCTCCCCCGCTTCGTCCACCCCTTCCGCGTATCGCGCCCAGGAGGCCACCACCGCGGCGCTCCGGCCCACCTCACGCTCCTCCCCGGCGCCGGCCGCCGCGAGATTCTCCCGGATGACCGGGACCAGCCACTTGGGGATCCGGTCCGAACTCTCCGCGCAGAGCCGGGCCAGGGTGTCCCGGATGTGCTCGTTGGAGAAGCGCTCGATCAGCTGTCGCTTGTACGCGTTCAGGTCCACGCCCGGCACCGGGCGGAGCGTGGGGGTGGCCTCCCGGTCCATGTAGTCCAGGAGGAACGTGGCGAGGGCCGGGTCCTGCGCGGCCTCGTGCGCATAGCGGTGGCCCGACAGATAGCCGAAGTAGCCCATGGCCTGGTGACTGGCGTTGAGCAGACGCAGCTTCATGAGTTCATAGGGTTCCACGTCCGGCACCAGCTGCACCCCGGCCTCCTCGTACGGCGGACGTCCGGGCCCGGACGCGGTCGGCACGAAGTGGTCTTCCAGGACCCATTGAGTGAACGGCTCGCAGACCACGGGCCAGGCGTCCGTGTACCCGTGGTCGCTCTGGACCATGGCCCGGTCCGTATCCGTGGTGACGGGGGTGATGCGGTCCACCATCGAGTTGGGGAACGGCACCTCGGCCTCCATCCAGGCGCCCAGTTCCGGCTCCCTCAGCCGGGCGAACGCGGTGAACATCTTCCGGGCCACGTCGCCGTTGCCCTGGATGTTGTCGCAGGACATGACCGTGAAGGGCGGCACTCCGCGCGCACGACGGCGGGCCAGTGCCTCCGTGACCAGGCCGAACACCGTGCCGGGGACGGCGCCCTCGGCAAGGTCGGCCTGCACGGCCGGGGCGGCGTCGTCGAACTCGCCCGTGACGTGGTGGAAGTTGTAGCCGCCCTCGGTGATGGTGAGCGAGACGATGCGGATCTCCGGGGAGGCCATCTTCTCGATGACCGCCTCGGGGTTGTCCGGGGCGAAGAGGTAGTCCACGATCGAGCCGATGACGCGCGCTTCGCGGCGCCCGTCCGGGTGCTTGATGACCACCGTGTAGAGGTGGTCCTGGGAGGTCATGACGTCCAGCATGTGGCGGTCGCCCGGGAGCACGCCCACTCCGCAGATGCCCCAGTCCAGGGCCTTGCCCTGGTTCATGAGCGTGTCCAGGTACACGGCCTGGTGCGCCCGGTGAAAACCGCCCACGCCGAAGTGGACGATCCCGGGCGTGAGCTGCGAGCGGTCATAGGCGGGCACGGCCACCGGGGTGCCCCCGGGCAGGCCCTCCGCGAGGCCGGGCAGCAGGTGCTGGGAGAGCGAGGTCATGGGTTCCTCTCGTGAGGGGCACGTGATGGCGGGCATCACGGCCGGTGACGGGTTTCGTGGGCTCCACGCTCCGTGATCGGTGGAGCCGGGGCAAGGCCCGGAGCCGGATCGGTCGGAAACGGGCAGCTCCACCTCTACAGTGGGTGTTCATGGAGTTCACCATCCGTCCCCGCGTCCCCGGCGACCTCCCGGCCCTGGCCGAACTGCTCGAACGCCAGCAGCCCGCGAGCCGGTACCCGTTCGTCTGGCCGTTCCCCGGAGGGGCCGAATCCTTCCTGGTGCGCGACGGCGAGCTGGCCTCCTGGGTTGCCGAGGCCGCCGACGGAACGTTGCTGGGCCATGTGGCGGTGACCCACGCGGATGGCGGCATCGAAGGGCGCCTGTGGTCGGAGGCGGTGGGCGCGCCGGTCGAGGAGCTGCGCTGCGTGAGCGTGCTGTTCACCGATCCCAGGCATGCGGGATCCGGTGTGGGGTCCGCCCTCCTGGACCACGCGACGCAGGCGGCTTCCGGAGACGGCTGGCCGGTGCTGGACGTCGTGGCCTCGGCGGAGCGGCCGGTGCAGCTCTATCAGCGGCGCGGCTGGCGGATCATCGCCACCATCTCCGCCCCCTGGCATCCGGAGCTCGACCTGCCGATCCACTTGATGGTGCTTCCCCGCGACGGCGCGGCCTAGTCCCGTCTGCGCTTCTCCCGCATCCTGCTCAACCGGGCCGGACGACGACGGCGGCGCGGCCCCGGGAGGCACGGATCAGCCGGGCGTTGGCCTCGTCCGTGCCGAGCGCCCAGGCGCGAGCGGCGTCGGGGCTCTTGCCGAAGGCCTCGTGGCGGGCGATCAGGCGTTCCAGCCGGAGCGCGTCCTCCGGTTCCACGAACCAGGCTTCGTCCAGGAGCGGGACCACCCCGGCCCAGGGCCCGTCCTCCAGCAGGAGATAGTTGCCCTCCGTGATGACCAGACGGGCCCCGCGCGGCACGGGGATGGCCCCCGCAACCGGTTCCTCGATCTCGCGCCGGAACTCCGGGGCGAACACCACGTCCTCGTCCCGAGCCCTGAGGCGACGCAGCAGCGCGAGGTACCCCGCGCCGTCGAACGTCTCCGGTGCCCCCTTGCGCCGACGCAGGCCACGCTGTTCCAGCACGACGTTGGCCAGATGGTAGCCGTCCAGAGGGACGGCTACCGCGGTGCTCGGGCCGAAGTGCTCCACCAGCCGGGCGGAGAGGGTGCTCTTCCCAGCGCCGGGGCTACCGGCCAGACCCAGGATGACCCGGTTCCCGGAGCGCAGCAGCTCCTCCAGCCGGGTGATGGCCGCGGGCAGATCGAGCGCGAGCGGGAAGGGGTCCGGAGTGCTGTCCGGGGCGGCGGAGTCCATGCCGGAACCGTACCGTGTCCCGGCGGCTTTGGGGCGCGCTCAGACGGGCTCTGGACATCCGGGCTGCTCCTGGCCCCCGAGCGGGCGCATCCGGGCAGTCAGACCCTGGCCCGCGCCCCTGGAGAGCCCCTGATGTCAGCGGCCTGCCCGGTTCAGCGCAGCGCGAACACCCTCTGGATCCGCGCCGTTCCGGGGTTTTCGGGTCCTCTGAGGAACATGACGGCTTGCGGACCACGGTCAAGTGTGATGAGGATGGAAGTAACGCTTCACGGCGTAGCGGTTGATGGGAGATTCATCTCTTACTGCCCGTTCCAGTAATCGAACAAGGGCCACGAGCCTGCTGACGAGGAGGACATCATGGGTATTGGTGACAAGATCAACAACAAGGCTGAAGAGCTGGGTGGCAAGGCCAAGGAGGCCGCGGGTCAGGCGACCGGCGACCAGGGCCTTGAGGCCGAGGGCCAGAAGGACCAGGCTTCGGCGGGTCTGAAGCAGGCCGGCGAAAAGGTCAAGGACGCGGCCGCCGAGGCCGTGGAGAACGTCAAGGACATCTTCAAGAAGTAGACCCTCGACGGCGGCCTTCCGCCACTCGTGACAAGAGACTGTGGGCCCGGGCAGCGTCCGGGCCCACAGTCATGTCCGGAACCAGGCCGGCACGCCGCAGCACGTCACCGGGGGCTTCGGCGTGGAGCGATTCGAGGCTCCGCCCGGCCGAGTTCGTGATTTTCCCGGCCGGTTCGGCGGGCGGCTGCCTCAGCACTGCGCTCACCACCGCCGGCCGCACCACACTGCGGCCCGGTCCTACCCGCCCATCCGGTTCTTCGTCTTCGCCGTCGCCACCGCGGCCCACGGATCCTCCGGCCAGGGGTGCTTCGGGTAGCGGCCACGCATCTCTGCCCTGACCTGCGCATACGGTCCCGACCAGAACGAGGCCAGATCCCCCGTCACCGCCAGCGGCCGCCCCGCCGGGGACAGCAGGTGGAACACCACGGGCACCCGTCCGTCCACCAGCCGCGGCGTCTCAGCCCAGCCGAAGCACTCCTGCAGCTTCACCGCGACCACCGGCTGCCCCACTGGCGCGTCCCCGGCCGGGGATTCCTCCACCTCCGGATACTCCAGCCGCACCCGGCGCCCGCTGGGCACCTCCAGCTCTGCGGGAACCAGTTCCTCCAGTCGCACGGCCTCCGGCCAGGGAAGCAACCGGCGCAGGGCATCCACCAGATGCAGCCCCTTCACCGACGCCCCGCCGGCCAGCGCATCGACCTCGCTCCCCAGCCACTCCTCGGCACGGGCCAGCAAGGCGGCGGAGGACATGTCCGGCCACGGCTCCCCGAGCACTCGGCGCACCAGCGCCAGTCTCCGCCGGAGCTCGTCGGCCGGCCCGGGGAAGCCGATGAGCTCCAGGCCCTCCCGTTCCAAGGCCCGCAGCACGGCCGCATGACCCTCCCGGGGCTCCGGCTTGACCGGCGTGGAAGACAGCACGATCGCCCCCAACCGCCGGACCTTCCGGGCGGCCACCCTGCCACCCTCGAAGGAGGCCTCCACTCCTTCGGCCAGCAGATGCGATGCCGCCAGAACGGCCGTCTCCGCGGAGAGCGCCGCCGCGGCCCGGAGAACGGCGCCCGTTCCCGCCGCCTCACGACCCCCGGCACGGCTCGCCTCCGCCACCGCGAGCCACTCGTGCCCCGCCAACGGGCTTCCGGCAGGCAGCGCCGCCCTGGTCCCGGACGCCAGCAGGAACACCTCCCGCTCCCCCGGCACCCTGTGTGCCACCTGCGCTGGGAAGGCGAGCGCGACGACGGCGCCCACCTCCTCCCCGCGCGGCACCGCACGGGTGCCGGGCGGCGTCGTCGTCGGTGAGGAGGCTGCGATCCGCTCGAAGCGGCGGACTTCGTCCTTCCAGGCCCGCGCCTGAGGGTCCCGGCCGGAGCGCAAAGAACTCAGGAGCCTGCCCAGGTCAGCGCCGGGTGCGCGGAACTCGCGGGCCACCAGGGCCACCGCCTCCGCAGCGACGCGCGGGCCCAGCAACGCCGCGCCCTCCAGCAACGCACGGCCCAGACGCGGGTCCGCGGGGATGGCGGCGAGGGCCCGGCCCTCCTCCGTCACCTGTCCGCCGGGCTCCACGGCTCCGAGCGCGGACAGGGTGGTCACGGCGTCCCGCAGCGCCGCAGGCGGGGGTGCGTCCGGCAGAGCGAATCGTTCGGGCCCCTCCTCTCCGGCGAGCACCCCGGGCAGCGCGCCCCAGCAGGCCAGGACCAGGGCGGCCTCGGTCAGGTCCGCAGCGGCGATCTCCGGGGTGGGCTGCGCCGGAGCGGCGGCGAAGGCCCGTTCATCACAGCACCGGACCGCCCGGCCAGGTCCCTGACGAGCGGCACGTCCAGCCCGCTGTTCGGCGCTGGCCCGGGAACAGGCCACGGTGACCAGGCCGTTCATGCCTCGTGAGGCATCCCGGCGGGGTTCACGGCTGAGGCAGGAGTCGATGACCAGCCGCACTCCGGGAACGGTCAGTGAGGACTCCGCCAACGAAGTGGAGACCACGATCCGGGGACGGTCTCCAGGGCCGCGCCCCGAGACGGCGCGGAGCTGCTCCGCCGGGCTCACCTGACCATGCAGCTCCAGGACCTCGGTGCCGGGCAGCCGGCTCCAGAGCCGTTCGGAGACATGACGGACCTCGCGGACGCCGGGAACGAACACCAGGGCGTCGACGTCCGGATCGGCAGTGAGGACAGCCCGGTGTTCCCGCGCGGCGGTGTCCGCCACATGGTCCAGGAAGGCCCAGGTCACGCCGCGCTCGTCCATCCGTGGCGAGGGCGACGGGCTCCAGGCCACGTCCAGAGGGTGCAGGGCGGAGGGGCAGTCGATGACGGGCGCCGCACTCCCGGGACTTCCCAGCAGGGCGGCGAAACGAGCGGCGTCCAGGGTGGCGGACATGGCTACGAGCAGCAGATCGTCACGGAGCTGCCGGAGCTCGGCCAGCATGGCGAAGAGCAGGTCGCTCTCCAGGGCCCGTTCGTGGACCTCATCCAGGATCACGGCGTCCGCACCGTCCAGACCGGGGTCGGCCAAGAGGCGTCGCAGCAGGATGCCCGGTGTCACGAACTCCACGAGCGTGTCCTTGCCGGCCTGCCGTTCGCCGCGGACCGTGAAACCCACCCGTTGCCCCAGGGGGCTGCCATCCAAGGCGGCCAGGCGGGTCGCCGCGGCCCGTGCGGCCACCCTGCGCGGCTGGGTCACGACGACGCGCGGGCGTCTGCCGCTCACCCGAGCGGCAGCCAGCGTGGCCACCAGCGGGGGGACCAGGGTGGTCTTGCCGGTGCCGGGTGGCGCCTGCACGACGGCGGCCGGGCCGCCGTCGTCGTCCACCCGTCCGGATTCGGCCCCTCCCAGGGCGGAAGCCAGCTCACCGAGGGCCCCGGCGAAGGGAAGCCCTGCGCCGATCACGTCAAGATCGAACATCCGCTTCCCTTCCCTCACGGCGTGTGAGACATCGGTTGAGCGCTCCCCGGCTGCGCTCAACCGGAGTCCCGCGAGGAGATGGAGCCGGAGGACGTGACCTCGGAGACGGGGGACGCCTGGACCCGGCGCAGCTTCGTCACGGAGAGGACCGCGATCTTCAGGCCCACCAGGACGCTGCGCAGGCCGAACGCGAAGGCCAGCACGGTGGTCCCGGTGCCCGGCAGGACCGCGCAGAAGGCGGCCAGCACCAGGTCCAGAATGCTGCGGAAGAGGTCCTGCCAGGGGGCGTCGGAACGGTTGCGGAGCACCTCCACCAGACGGGTGGCGCCGCTGGAGAGGAAGGCCAGCGCGGCCAGGTACACCAGCACGGCGTCCGGTAGCGGCACCACCAGCACCACCAGACCGGCCGCGATCCAGATGAGTCCCAGGAGGAAGGGCCAGAGCCGTCGTCGTGAAGTCCCGGTCCGGGCCTCCTGCGCGGCATCCGCCAGATCATCCAGCCCGGAGAGCACGAAGCCGGCCCCCGCATAGACCTCGATGCGGGTCAGGGCACCCAGCGGATGCAGGAAGAGCCAGATGCCGCCGGCCAGAGAGGCCAGGCCCACCAGGAACACCACCCACCAGGGCAGCCGCGCGACGTGCTTGCCGAGCAGGCCGGGCAGGGTCCAGAAACGCTGATGGATGGAACTCATCCCCCTATTCTCCCCGGGAACCATCCCGCACCGTGCGGAGCGCCCCCACGCGAGAGAACAGGTGGTGCCCCCAAAACCGGGTTTTGGGGGCACCACCTGTTCTCTCGCGAACCGCGCGGAGGATCAGTCCTCGAAGTACTCGATCCGGGCGCCGATGGAGTTGAGGCGATCGGCCAGGTCCGCGTAGCCGCGCTCGATCACGTAGATGTTGCGCAGGGTGGACGTGCCCCTGGCGGCCAGCATGGCCAGCAGGAGGCAGGCGGCCGGGCGCAGTGCCGGAGGGCAGCCGATCTCCGCGGCGCGCCACTTGGTGGGGCCGTTGACGTAGATGCGGTGCGGGTCCAGCAGCTGCACGTTGGCGCCCAGACGGTTGAGCTCCGTCAGGTAGATGGCACGGTTCTCATAGACCCAGTCGTGGATCATGGTCTGGCCCTCGGCATTGGCCGCGATGACCGCGAAGAACGGCAGGTTGTCGATGTTCATGCCCGGGAACGGCATGGGGTGGATCTTGTCCACGGAGGCGTGCAGGACGCTGGGCTTGGTGGTGACGTCCACCAGACGGGTGTGGCCGTTGCGGGC
>Ga0153950_1000105_pt1 | contig 34017 bp, 40 predicted proteins | sample TSNJ034MetaG_FD_104737 | JGI IMG/M metagenome (GOLD analysis project Ga0153950, IMG submission 104737) | Attine ant fungus gardens microbial communities from New Jersey, USA - TSNJ034 MetaG | ecosystem: Host-associated > Fungi > Mycelium > Unclassified | place: USA: New Jersey, Wharton State...
GAGAATCTACATCTGCAATTTCCAGCCTCTCAACTGCTTCAACCGAGCCCGGAATCAGCAAGAATACAGCCACCCCTCCCGAATCATCCATTTCAAATCTTTCGAAATCCAAAAAAAGCAGAGAAAGACCTCGTATCGAGCTTGCTCCCGGTCAGCCTCCGACCACTCAAGGGAGGCAAAGGGCCAGGGTTTATGTAGCTTGCCTGCAATGGTGAATAATCTGTCCCTCTTTTGATGAAATTGGCGTTGACACCGTTTCGGCATAAGTCGAACCAAAAAGATCCGTTGCGATGGTGCCAAACCCGTTTGTCACAATTGCGGCCTTCGAGCTAACAGGAACGAATGCAGTTATGATCCGGTGCCCAAGCGACGGGGACCAGATAAAACGCCCGGCGCTCGTCAACGAATGGCTCGAGAAGTAAGAAATCAATTGAATAACTCGTTTCTCGAAAATAGACGTCGGTGTCGGGCGCGAGGTGCTCTCCCAGGCAACCCAAGTACCACTAGTTATCATCATGACCCGCTTCCAACCACTTCTCTCCCATCAGACGAAACCGCGATTGACTCATCATACTTGCTTGCAATCCCACCTACAATTATAACTGACGTCGACTCCTTGTATGATATCTCTCAAAAAAATCAGCCTCAACCGCATCATGTTAGTCATGGAAGACCGTCCTATCTTAGTCCGATGAGTGCGTTCAACCTCTTTGATTTCCCCAAGGTGAGTGACCTATCCATGCTATAATGTTTGAATTGTTGACCGCTTCAAGTTTCCTCCGCATGATGGCAATTTGTCAAAATTTGGTACTTTTCCCTTTGGGTCCCTACAGCTCACAGGTTTCGACTATATCAGCGAGCTAGACGAAGATGAAAACAAGAGAGCGGAAGGCTTCCTAGAGATGGTTTCTCAACCACCCATGTCATTTGCCCGTGATATGTGGTGGGAGTCTCTGCTCTTCTTTTACATGTCATCCGACTCGGCGAGAGTTCCGTCTTTGTCGCCGGGTCAAAGGGAAATAGCCGCACAAGCCATTACGTCGGACCTTCGTTTTGTTTTCAAAGCTTCCAATTATTGGTTTTCGTTCTTTCACTTGCCGACATTTTTTGGAAATTTTTTTGAGCCTGCACGGAGGAAGGAAATGCAGCCTTCTTTGGTTCTTGCTCTCCTTGCAATGTCCACTTTTTGGCAGAGTTCGGAGGTAGGTATTGGTCATACGGGAAGGGAACGTGCATTGCGCTTCAGAGACGAAGCACAGAGCGCTCTAGAGGCCAGTGTCAACGCAGGATGGTTAGATGAAACACTTGCACAAGCGGCCTGGGTGAGTCCAGTTTCCGACAATAGTTTCGGAAGTTTACCGGTTGTATCGTCTAGTTACTTGCCCTTTTCGAAGTTTGTGCACATCCCTGGCATTCCTCTGAGCGTTGTGTCTCAGCTCTGGTCATGCTTGATTCTATCATTCGCACCCTATCGTTGACGCTTGTAGACGCCGATAACCCCGATGCAACAATGTTTCTTCCGGGTACTGTTCCAGTTGTTTCCCGAAATCAAGAGATATCTTGGTTTGGTTATCAGCCACTTCACGAATCTCAACCAATTCCACACCAAATAGATTCTTTTCAGACGTACTTCCCTTCATACCAGCACCCCGTCACCGAGGTGGGTTGCTCGTGTAGGAGGCTCACGCTAGGGAAAAACTGGCCTTCTGCAAGTGAACATGCACCGATGTGGGCACTGACGCCTGCTTGGGACAATGCATGGTCTCACAGTGACATCCGCAAGGAGAGCATTCGTCGGCTATGTTGGAGTGCTATGGTTACCGCTGCCGGTCACATATCGTACACTACAGCCAATCGAATTCATGCTCCGAATTTGTTTATTGCCGACCCTGCCAATGTAAGTAGTCACTTTTCCCTTTGAATTTGACATTCACAAAGATCACAGTATGCCTTACTGTTCTCTGGTGAGTCAATCGCGAATTCACCTTCTTTGTCAACTTCGTCCAAGGATACTGTATGGGCGTTGCAAGACCAATGTTATTTGTTATGGCACGCCTGTATACGTATGAGAATGGACCTTACTGCCAGCGTCGCGATCAAGGCGCAGTTCGCCACAAAGGCTTGGCTTGAAGCGGATGCGCTTGAAGCAGCACTAAGCAAACACACCTGCGCAATCGAACGTGCTTCTATCTACCAAGCTCGGGAGTACATTTTCAAGTAAGCATGGTATTACTAATGACTATGGGCGTGAAATAACCACTGCAGCATTCGTATGAGTATGTCGTATGAATTCCAGAGGTACATTCCTCTCGTCACCGCGTAAGAGTGATATGAAATTAGAGTTTGATATCCCCTAACAGTCTTTCCATAGAAACATCAACGGCTCGTTTCATCGGCACAAGGCTGAAGAATGGCGTAAGTCTCATTTATGCAGAGGCTCATGATTATAGCCGTTCACGCGATCGCAGTTCGACATCAAGCCACAGTGGCGGAGCGGTTTATGCAAGGCCTGCACCTGATCACCGGAAATGCCAATAACCTTCTCGCAAGACGTCCGTTCTTCGTGTTTTGGTTCATGGGCCAGATATCGAGATCTCTCACATTATGGGAATGCGATAATTCTTTATTGATCGCGCTTGATGTCTGCAAAGCGCTTCTGCCTGCAATTGACTAGTAGGCGTTGACTCTGTCTTCGGGAGCGACTCACATTGACATGACGAAATTTAGTCTCTCAGCACTTTGGCCTTGTCCAGGTAACTTGATGCTGTCACCTTATTCGCAGCTAATGGGCTTCGTGTAACAGAACAACGTCATCGATACAACGTACTCCGCAAACGACTCACCAACGCTTGTAGTTTCGCAGGTGTTAGTCTACCCCCTCTCCCTAATTTCTCTCTGCCCACTCCGTCATCTCGCGAAAGTTTGATGTGATTAACCTTTGACCCCGAAAGTCATTTTGCAGTATCTATCTTCCTGTGCGATTCCAATCCTGTACTTGAGTTGTATAATATTCTTATCGGATTTCTGTTTAAGTAGTCGATTTTTTTGTCTTTATGCTGCGTGGTTCAGGTGTTGCCAAAACAGGAAGCATGAGTCCACTCCGAGGTCTGCTATAAATTAACACCATTCTGACTTGGCTCTGAAGACTATCTGCTGCAGTTGTCTTGTTTCTCTTACCTATTGCTCATACATCCCCTCCATGGACTCGGGGGAGTTGCCATATATTGCTGCACCAAGTTTATATCACACATCACCACCACTGTCTATATCCCTTTCTTCCAGCATGAACCTAAAACGCAGGGCGCAATCGCCATTAGAAGAACCGTCAGACGAAGGCAGTCGAAAGAGGCTCAAGGAAGATATCAGGGACCAGCAGAACAAGCAAGGTCTTCCACAGGCTTCTTGGCTCATCGAGGCAATTGAAGAGGAACTTCAGTGTGGTTGCTGTTCTGCCCTCGTCTACAAACCTGTCCTTGTGATGCCATGTCAGCATTTCTTTTGTGGAAGGTGGGTCCGCCCCTTTCATGGCAAGATTGAATATGTGAAATTCCTTTCAGCTGCTGCGTCCTTTGGATTCGTGTGAGTATTGTGTCTACTTTGCATGCCCAGACCATCTTCCCAGCCCTCGTCAATTGAATGAATCACGTCATGTTGACTTGCCGGAACTTCTCCAGTAAGAATATTGACTCAATTCGCTACAGAACAATGGTACAAATTGTCCATCATGTCGGAGTGTATCAACGATCGTCACACCCTTTCGTGCTTTGCAGGGGACGATCGACGCTTTCCTACGTGCTGCGCCACACAAGGCTCGAAGCGAACGGGAATGCCAGCAAGCTGATGAGATATATTCAGGCAGCAATTTGCGCGTTAGTTCTTCCAACTTGAACAATAGTTCTCATGTTCATTGTATCCTAGTTACCGGCTCCCCGGGAGCCGTCACCAGAGCCTAATATCCTCCCTGATACTGAATTTTTCCAGCCATGTCCCCACTGTTCACGGGGAAATCCCTTTGGCTGGGTTTGTCCGCAACCCATTCCTGACCCTCACCTTGACCCTGATCATGCCTTACCGCTTGACGATGGTTTACCACCCGGTCATGGATATTGTGGAAACTGGTAAGAAAAATGTTTATGCTTTTTTCATATCATGGTTGGTTTCATGAGGAATCTAGCGAAATCATGTTAGCTCTTCAAGCACCCTCAACGACGAAATGTGACATGTGTCTGGTGTCCTTCTGCGGCATCAACGTCCAAGGCCGCTGTACTGCTGTACCCCTTCTTGCTCAACAGCCGCATGACCTGGGAAAACTGGATGATTTAATTGAAAGCCCTCGCTTCTTTGAATGCTTCGATGAAAACACCGTTGAAGTCAATTATCTGATTGATTACATGACCGCTCAGAGTTTGACGCCAAAGCACATCTATCATGAGGCATGTGCCAGCTTGTTCATGGAATTAGACATTGAACTCTAATTGTCATTTGTGCAGATTGCGACATATCTCCAGTCTCAGCCCACGGGATTTCGGCAGCTTTCCGAGGCTTTTGGCACTCTTCATAGAATTGCCGCACTACGGGGGCCAAATTCAGGTTCCCGTACTCTGATCTGTCGTTTATGTGCCGCAGAAGTGTTTTTCTGGGGTCTCAGGGACTGGTGGATTCGAGAACGACAGAAGGGGTTCCTAGAGCCTGACATTACTGGCCGTCCGGACTGTCCAGGTGGCGATGCTTGTGTTCACCAGAAAGATCCTGGTGCGATGCTCCATTTGTATTGAGAAGTGACAATCATTGATACTTGGTTTTCAAACAGGTCATGCTCGTGAATGTGAGTTCGACGGACAGTGCATTTACGGTAATACTGATACATTTCCTCCCCCCAACAACCAGATAACCACATCATTGCCCCGGCGGCGGCGGACCCAACAATCAATACTCTTCCACAACCACCGCCGCCAAGTGCTTCCTCTGTTATTCCTGAAACAGCAAATCTCCCCTTTATGGTGGATGTACATGACGATCCTCGCATGTCATCTCCTACCACTTCAGATTTTCGTGATGCTGCAGATGATTTCTTGTGACCAGTTGATCCCGGTTATGATTATATGCAGAGCATATATTATCCAGTAAATACAACAAGAACGACTGATATGGTACGCAAGTACAAATGCCAAAAAAAGACAAAAAAAATAACGAAGAAGTCTGTTACTCTATTTGTTCCTTGAAAAAATAAACACAGTTACATTCCCCTCCTGATGTGGCTGGGAGCGACTGAATTTGAAGGTCTGACTCTGGTCGGGCTTGGACTGAAGCCAAAGCGATCTCGAGTCCTTTGATCCAACTTTGACTGTTGACTATCTGATTTGGTAGGGCTCGCCGGTGATTGACTTTTGGGTTTAGACGGCGAAGATACAAATTTTTTAGTCGGTAAGGGTAATCTAGATCGAGACGTAGAGGAAAGGGAAGGATAAGAAGAAGATTGATTCTCCCTTTCTGAGGGTCTGGAGCGTGTAGGACTAAGTTGCCGTAAATCCGATGTTTGTTTGGTCCAGTGAATCGCCTCTTCTCCATTCGACACCAAAGCAAATTCGTCATCAATGTCGCTCGCATCACGACTCTGATGTTCATGATGAACTTTTGGCATCGCCTTCAAGCCGTTCCGTGATGGACTAGTAGGTGTCTGCAAGTCATTGCTTGAAGAACTAGAGGAACTCAGGTTCGGCGTGTGTTTCGATTGTTTGACAGCTGTCCTGCCAGTATCGGCAGTGAAGATGCTTGCCTGCGAAGGACGATGGCGGATGGAGGTCATGACCGGTTCAGAATGATCTGATAGCTTAGGGCTCTTCAGAATGCCACTACGTGCGCCATGTGACACCGACCACTGCTTGGAAGGTGTTGGTGCTGATCGAGTCGTGAGATTGATCTTATGCAGAGTTCCAGGAACAGCTGGGAAGGAAGAGAGAAAGTCCCACTCGTTCGAACCTCTAGGTGAATCACTTCGACGATACGCTCTCCTCGCGCTCTCAGTCATATGTTTCGTTCGACTTGATGCTATCGGCATACAGGTTGGCTGAGGCTGGGCTTGCGAAAGCGCGGACCCAGAAGAACGCTGAGATTCGGAACAATTTGCACAGCTTTTACGGGACTGAGTATACTCCGCAGGAAGGAAGCCACCCTCTCGAGAGGCTAAAATTGAAAACTCAGACAATGTAGAATAATTATGTATTTTACCCACCAAATAGCATGCCACTGACTGGACCACCAATCGATTTCCAACGTGTGTCCGATGTTCCTCGAGGTCGCGACGAGCGACCATTATCGCCATGGAAATCATCACTCTTTCCGTTGGTTCCTCCAGAATGTCGATCATGCCCATTTTCCCTGTCATGACGTGAAGGCTTTGAAGGCTTTTTCTGGGTGTATGACTGCAGTGAAAACTGTGAGAAAAATAGAGGGGAAAACTAATTGACATGCCATAACGGTCTTGAGAGCTCTGGTACATAACTCAGTCTCGAATGGCTGGAAATGAAAAACAAAAAACAAACCTGATCTGCAAACCCCGACAACCACATAGAGTCGCTACCTCGTACACAGCAACAGAGTTCGAGTTTGATAAAGCAAGGTGCATCGCGTGTGTTACAAGTGAAACGAGATGATTTAGTTGATAGGTCGCGCCAAGTACGAGTAACTGGCTGAGCACAGCAGGGGCGTGCTGAAGCGGAGTTATCAAGGCCGTGGTATAGAAATACTGCAGTAATGCCATCGTAACTGGCCAGGGCTCTGATAGGAACAAGACACGAGGAGTCAAACGGGGATCAAGCTGATTTTCCTCCATGCTTGCAGTGCCTGGAAGTACAGGAAGATTAACATGCATATCAGAAGTGGGCAAACGGTTTGATGCTGCTTGCGCTCTGTGCAGCATTCGTATTCGTTGGAGTTTGAACCAGGGCCAACGATCTTCCAATATTTTACGTGAACACGAAATCCTTCTATTATCATCACAGACGATCTCAAAATCTGCCAGCGCCTGCTCCTCCAGAACAGCAAGTCCGAGCTCCTGCATGGAGATATCAATCCTGAGCGAAGGCGGTTGATAGATGCCAAAGGCTTCAAGGTCAGTAACCGCAACGTGATCCCAACTCAATAACCGGCGGTTGTAATCATCAACTAGGTTTCCTTTGCGATTGCCAAAAGTATAAAATTTGTTGCCCTCTGCCCATAGGCAACCTCTAAACCAAGAACCAGATTCGATTGCCTTTCCTGGATCGATGCGGGACCAGACCATTGAAACAAGATCCAACACCCAGATAGAGAACGACTGGTAGCTGTGAGCCAGGTATGTCCCAGCAATGATCAAATGTGTACCAAGAACAGCGCCCGTGGGAAAGCGAAGACCTGGTGGAAGTGTTGAGCCCGTCATCCGCTCTGAACGATCATTGACAGTGAAGTCGGTGCCTGGTAAGGGAGAGAAAACCTCTAGTTCTCGCTTTACGTCAGTAAACTGCGTACGGATCCCCCTATGAGCGACGTGGAGTAGAGATTCGGTACAAAAATAACTCACATTATAGTTGCTATAGAGGAAGATGTCGCTTGGATGTTCATCAGTTGGTTGAGTAGTGTAGGGTAAATGTGTGAGAGTGTTGGAAGGTGTGACCTCTGCTAGTGGTGTAGACTTATCCATCTGAAACCGGGTACCCGACGGACCTAAGGTATCAGATGACTGGGCTTCGTCTTGAGGAATGCGAACTGTATATGCCGAAGAGACCGCTACACTACGATATGTACCGCAATGACGTGGATAATCTCGTTTCTGCACCCATGTTTTGAGCACAAGATCATATACACAGACGTCGTCAAGCCATGTGTTGAAGAAATCCTGGCCCCCAATGACAAAGAGACGATTGGCGGTGATGGATGACAGGTGTGCATATCGAGCTCCGGGTACATTGGGATCGTCAGGCAAGAGTTTGAGAGGCTCTTCAGGCAGCCAGTGTCGGGATTCAAGATCGAATAAGCGGACATCGTTTAGGACGCACAGGTCGTCGGGATTTAGGGAGTCGGGTTGATTGCTCATGCCGCCAAAGAGGACGAGATGGTTGTTCCCTGTGACGGAATTTAGTAGCCAGTTGGCACAATATCTGGCCGCGCTTACAGCTATCTGTGCTATGAAAATAGCGAGGCCGGGGGATGTCATCTTCTGGAAAAGTTGGAATGTACTCCCATTCGAAAGTTTCCAAGTTGAACATATATAAGTCGGATGTCATTCGGCGTTGTGTGACGAGACGTCCTCCCTGGAAATATGTGAGACAAAACATTGTCGCGGTACAAAGAGCTACTTACAAAGAGATACATTTTGGAGCCGACGACGGTGGTAGAGGCGCCCTGTTGGAGTGAGATATGTGCTATGTGTAAGACGGAGAGCGAGAAGAGCGACGTACCACCAGCTTTGGGGGAACATCTCCGAGGGTTCTGCGGCATAGGGTGGTCAGGTCGTAGATAGAGTGAAGCATTGCTGGGACATATGGGAGCAAGTTGGAAGTGGCCACAAAGGACCCAAACAATTGAGAAATTTGATCCGGAGAGTAATATCCCGGAGCTCCGGCCGGAGGTGTGATCCATTAGTTGGCCCAGGAACAGCACCTGGATGGCGGGCCGAATCTTGAGATATCTCAGCATGGACGCTGTTATCGCATCGTCTCCAGAAAAAATAAAGGTCCTCCCTCACAACCAGTACAACACACCAGACCATATCTCCCCCTCAACGGCCCATCCATCTCCCATCGACCAGTTCCGCACATGGTTCAAGTACGCTGTCGACCACGGCGTCCAGGAACCAGAGGCCATGTCCCTATCCACCGCTACTCTGGACGGGATTCCGTCTGCACGTATTGTCCTCTTCAAACAGGCAGACACGCGTGGTTTCGTCTTCTACACCAACTATACCTCTCGAAAATCTACCGAGCTCTTGGCTAATCCCCACGCTGCCCTTGTCTTCTATTGGCGAGAAATTCACAGGTCCATTCGCATAGTGGGCTCAGTGGAAAAGCTCTCACCGGAAGAAGGCAACGAATACTTCCAAAGCCGTCCTCTGGGAAGTAAATTGGGTGCATGGGCAAGCAAACAGAGCACCGTGATCGACGAGCATACTCTTCAGCATCGCATGGAAAAGGTGCAGAGTAAGTTTGGAATCAGAGAAGGCGACAACGAAGGCAATGTGCCTACTCCCGATTTTTGGGGAGGGTGGAGAGTGATCCCAGAGTGAGTCATTTACCTTTCAATTTGCCTTTTTTTTCACACACTTGACCACAGGGAAGTTGAGTTCTGGTCGGGAAAGCCTTCGCGTCTGCATGACCGAGTAAGATATCTTCGAGTTCAAGGCTCTTCACAGTGGAGGATTGAAAGGCTATCACCATGACATCATCAATCAGTGACTGAAAATACTACGAATCTATTCTCCAGGTTGCTTGACAATGACATCGCTGTTGTGTTTAACTCAGCGTCAGACCGCGAGCCGACTGCCAGCAAACTTTCGACCATTTCTGCAGCAACGCCTTAGCCTCTTCCTCATTACCTTTGACCCATTCTTTAAGAGCCTCTCCTTGCAATGCCCGACCGAACGAGAAGGTCAAACAAGGCAGTCGCGTAAAAGGCGATAGTGCTTGAGAACTGTTTACAAGGGCATTAACTGCCGTGAGATAGCACGTCGCGAGGGCAGGAGCTAGTCCGCCTAGACGCCATGAGCTTAACACGGACGTCTTATGAAATGTTATTTTGAACCTACCAGAGAGGAACGCAACCCCAGGAACCGATGTCGGGACGGCACGAGCAACGACAGTCGCAGTAGCAAGAGCAATATCTTCGGGCTTGTATTTGTCTCTATCAGCGTACTTTAGACCAGGTAAGGGGAATGAAGGTTTGATAATAGATCCTGTAGAAGACAAGTCAAGATACATTCTGGCTTCAACAACTGCGCTGACCTTCCAAGAGTACGTTGTATGCCTTTAAACGACCATAGATCAACTGAATCGCCTGTTCGTGAACCTCAACGCTTCTCGCCAAATCCGCATCCTCGGAAAACTCAACATCAGGCTCCACAATCGGAACCAATCCTGCCTCTTGGCTGATCGCTGCATATTGTCCTAGAGTGTCAGCTAGCAGCTCGAGAGAAGATTGAGTAGGTAGCCCTCGTTCCTTAGATGTACAAGCAATGGGCACACGCCACTTGGAAAATCGAGCACCAGCAGCACGGGCAGCTTGGAGGCGACCCAGCAAACCGTCCAAACCTTCGACAGTAAATTCTGAAGGTGAGTTAGGAACTGGCATAAGTTCACCGTTAGCTCGGACGCCGGGAATCACGCTTTTGGCTATGAGAATAGGAGCGAGCCCGAAGTCGATCAAAGTCTCTTGGTAAAGAATGACACCGGAAATATATTCTAAGACATATCATGAATTCATATGAGCATGCCTTCATGTTATCGGGCACTTACCGCCAGGAATAGCATTATATGCACATTCTCTCCACTTTTTTCTTCTCTCCTTATTCTCAGCTTCGGTCCACACTCTTTCCTCGTGATCGTTCACTTGAACACCATCAAAAGCTGCCTGGATAACATCAGGGGATTCATCCGTGGCATAGATACCCTTCCCACGAGGATCGACAAGAGCTTGAGCAGTGGTTATCAAGTCATGAGCAATATGGGGAGACCAGTAAGGCTGTAAGAAGACATTCGAAGGAGGTGGACAGGGAACTCGTTCGGAAGTCAGATCTAGTACTGCAAACAAGTTGTGTGGAATGGTTTCAACGTTGAAATCTGGCATATCTCTTGTCTATCTCTTGTCTGTGGTAATGAAAAATCAGATCATTCGCTGGGAAGCCTGGTGCCCACGGTGACGTTGGATAATTATAGGACTGCTGACTGTTGGTCGAATCTCCTGCCCGAGAAGAGATTGTACGGACGACCAAAGCAAGGTAGTTCTCATTTTAATATATCTCAATGGAGCAGTTTGAGTCTGAGGTACACGCCGGTACACAAGTCTGGGCTAGGGATGAGAAAAAAAACATACACGAAATCTGTTTGTCTATGTTTTGTGCACCTCCTTTCTATATGCTTTCACGAAATACTTGGAGGCTCTTACAACGACACAGCAGACAGAAAATAGGCACTGGCGCGCGCTTCAAAGGCACGAACACCAAACAAGAATGTCCACAAGATGAGGCAATTGATTTTCGGCCTCCTTGGATGTATGTTGGCTCTCGTTTCATGACTTTGATCATGATACCTGGTGCGTTTGTCTGTCCTTCTGCAGTAGGAATGTGGTGTCGGTGTACATATATGCCTAGGTATTGTCTTTTATTCTATATTTTTCTATGACTTTGGAGACAGAGATCATGTGTTTCAACCCGTGCGTGTATATTTTTCGAATCGCAACTTGATTCTTCTTGAATGTTTATATTTCTTGCCACTCATTTGTTAGGCGAGGCGATGGGCACTGAAACAGAAGGCTGCGTTTCTGACACTCTCACCGGATGAGGAACAGATCCTGAGTGGCAATAAGTCCAAACAGAAGGAAACATCGTGATATGTTTCAGTTGTGTTAATTTCGTGATAGTTTGAACCTCTGGCATCCATATTCACGCCCGTCTTTGCGATGGAGGTACGAGTGGGATGAACTCTTTTTTTGGCAACGAGAGAGAGAGAGAGAGAGAGAGAGAGAAATTGTTCGGCGGTGCAGATTCATTGCATGAATTAGAACAAAAGTCATGCCTTGGTATGGGTTGTATCTAGATGGCATCATTCTTGAGGATCATCATTTTCGGAAAAGTGGACCGTACTCAGTCATAGCTTTATACATCGCATTGAGAAACAAATCAATGAACTTGGAGATTCTAGTATTCGTTCTTTAGTCCAGCTTACGATAAGCCTCATCGCGTCGAAAAAAAAAACCCAGATGAATGTTGCTGATCGCAACAATAATGAAAAAACAAACATTCACGTGACTACGTCTATTTTGAACATCAATAGCCTAGGCGCTTTGTGTGTCCGTGCTGTGAGATGGTCTTCAAAATTCCAAAGGATGTCTCTCGTCCGCCTCTCATTACTCCTTCAGCCTCTCCTCCACCTCGTGTACCTCCCTCCAGGATCAATGTTGCCTCCCCCTCTAAACGCCAGTACCCATCTTCAGTTTCACGTTCCTCTAGTCTACACCGTTCGGTCGGCGCATCAGACTCTGATGTAGATATACAGATGGAACGCGAGGCGTCGCGGGCACGTCTTCTTGACACTTGGTCTCAGCTTGCGGAGCGTTACTCTCGTCCCTTGGACGAAGATGACATCGTGGATATTCGAACAGGAGAAATTGTCAAAGATAATGGATTTTGGAGGGCAACTCGTCGATTTGGGTTTGGGGAAGTCCTCGCTCCAGAATACCAGGAAGAAACTACGACAGGCGAATCGGGAGATGAGGATGGAGCTGACGAGCTCGATGCATTTACCGAGGAACATGATTACCTGGAGGATGTGTTCCTCGCAAGAGGATTACAACGACCACCGCAAAAATCTTCCAACGTGGATTTTGAATATGACTATGACTTGAAAGAGTTTCTTGAGGCAGAGGAACGAAGGAAAGAGAAATATGGGAGTGACTTAGAGGAGGAGGATATTTGTGGCGTAGTCGAGAAAAGGCCGGGTTCCCACTACCCTCCTGAGACCCACGGTATGCATGAGGACGATGTTGAAGAATACGAGGAATCTGAGGGCGAAGAGGACGAAACTGGTATTGCTCAGAATTTGGCTGGTACCAGTTCAACTGTGTGTCCAGGGAATTCTGAGTCTGACGACGAACTCAATTATTGGGCACCAACAGAAGCCAGTGAAGTCGGTATTGCACGAGATGAGGTCCCAGAGTCTCGATCTGCGGATGAACATTCCGATTCAGACTCAGAAGTAGAAGTAGTGGAACTGTTTGTTGAAAAGTCGCTATCTGACAAACAACCAACCCAAGTTTTACAGCTGTACACTCCCCCTCGTTCATATTCTTCTGCAGACCAGCTCACTACCGGCTGCATTGAAGTGCCTTTACCTCATTCACTCTCAACTCCTACTCGACCCGGTAATCGTTCACACACTAAACGAGACAGGAATTATTCTGTCTCTCCACAATGGTCTCACACATATCACCCCAAGCTCAGGTCTCCGATATCAAGTCGGCGAGCGAAAACTCCACCTGATGTTCTTGAACTTACCGACGATGAGGAAGAGAATTCTGAACCAAAGTCAAGTCGCGCGGCATCTCCAACTTCACCTCTACCCACATCACTCCTTCCTACTATTGTATCTCCGATACAACGTCCTCGTAGCAGCAAACGACGCTTGATACCGGAAGTCTTAATCACCACATTACCCCCTCATATGAAGCTGAGTCAGGATAAAGGCGACAGTTCTGGACCTAAATCTAACCTCAGTCCTTCACGAAGACCAAGCAATCCGTCCATAAGTTCGGGTACACTTTTGGGAAATGTGACCCCAAAGAAATCACCAAAGAAGCTTACGCCCGTTGAAGCTCCGCCTCGGTTGCTGCCATGTGTAGTCCACAAGGCTCAGGTTATCAATCGGAAACGGAGGAGGTCATCTACCCATGACAATAGCCGGCTTTTGTCAGTCTGCGAGAAATCTTCAAAAGAAGTGATCAGGTCAAAAACAACCGCAGGTGAAACTAAGAGGTCTATAGCTGATCTCGTTTCTCAATATTTCCCAGAACGAGCAGATAGTGATCGCAGTCGGGATCCACAACGATTTCGATCAAAATCAAAGTCGGCCATTTCAGCTGAAAATGTCGATGTTTCTAGTTCCGACGAAGACATGAATTACCAACGACACCATTCTACTTGGCGCCATGCTTCTGTCTCGACTGCAACACAAAATGACTACTCAACACTTTCTTATCATCTTGGGCCGTATCCTGCTGTTGCTGATCCAAGGGCTCAGCAAATCATTAACTCGGCAATGCAACAACTTGTGGCGTTACTTACTGGACCAATGGCTGCACCCGCTTGTCCGTATACCCCTATACGTCATAAACATCCATCTGCTGGGTCGAGCTTCGTGCAATTAACACCGGACCACCCACATCCCTATCCGTTCAGCTTTGACCCATCGTTCTCAAAAGCAACTCTACCTCCAAGTTCGCCTGAACTACCCTCATCTCCAATTAGGCCACGAGAAAGAAGAAACTCTCCTACTTCCAGGAGTCATTCGAGGCGTAGACACGTTTCTTTCTTTGTTGATGACAAAGACGAAAACAACTCTAAAAATGATTCTGAATTTATCATGTCGGCGTCTCTTGATCAAAAGAACAAACAACATCGAGGACGAAGGAATCAATCCGTCTGCCCACAAAAGAGTAGCAGTAAAGCGAAAGGAAAGCAGAAGGCTATCGAGAGATCTGTCTCTCCCTTTAGATTAGAACATGACGGAGATGAAGATATCGAAGACAAGGGAAGAACCAAGGTAAAGCCTGGTCGTGCTCGAAAATCTGTTCTGGGATACCATTCACCGACTGACGCTTCTGCTTCGTCGTCTCGTCTACACTCTATGCCTAAACACCTGTCAAAAGAACGAGGGAAATGATTTCAGATGAGTAGAATTAGTATCTAGTAATATGTATGTCTGTACTTGTAATCTGCATTTATATACCGCAACAAGGAAACAGGTGCTAAGACGCGGTCCTGGCCATTAGGCCAAGGATCAACGGGATAGAGTTACGTACAAATACCCAGAAGTATGTGTGTATGTGTCTGGTAGATGGATGAGGTTTACGTTTGGGCATGACATTGCCACAATTGGCGGGTGGCGGTTGATAGAAAGAAAAGGAAAACAAGGGAAGCCTCAGCATCCGGGTCTCCCATGCGATCAGACGGGTCCAGCCTCCATCCCGGCGCGCCACGGAAATTCATCGGTTGGTGGTGCGACGAGGCGAGGTCGACTTGTTGAAGGGAAGCGAATGCAAGAGCTCGGGGCTCTCCGTACGGAACTTAACCCCAAGAAACCGTGGGAAAAACTAGACCACATCCTGGACTTTAACGGCTCGTAAATCCAGCGAAGAAATCATAATGCCACCTGCACGTCAAGACTTCAATGCCAAGGCCAGACGATCAACAGCAGGAACAAGGAAAAAGGGCAAGATGAAGAGGCGCAAATCTGAGAAGCCATCAGAAGATGTTAATCCAAACGCTGAAGTCATCATTCCAAAAAATGAAAAAGAGGGAGAATCAGCCAAACGTGAGCGAATGAGGGAGGAGGTTCGTTAGTCTTGTATTAAGGAGTTGATTACGGAAGTTAAGAAAAATTCTTCGTTCAGCTTCGCGCTCAATCAGATAATTGGAGTAGAAAGAAGAAAAAGCGCCTAGAGAAATACATTGTCAGCTACATCTGTTTCCTTTGCTCGAGAGTTTTCACTCATCACAAATTAGGATAAAAAACTGAAAAAAGAAGAGCGGGCTCTTATTCTTGAAAAATTGGCGTACGTCATTTCTCTGAGTGTAACAAGAATAAGTTAACAGATAACAGAAAATCTCAGAACGGGGTTGCTTCTACTTTGCTCCAGTCTTCCTCCACCCTGGGCACTGGGAAGGTATTAACCCACAGTGAACGGTTAGAAAAAGAGGAAAATATACAAGTCAGACATGCGATGCAAGGTCGTGTCGGGAAGCGGAAACGTCGTGCTGACATCATGGATCCAATGGATGTTGCTGACAGCTCAGAAGATGAGGATGAGGATGAAGATGATGAGGTGAATAGGTCGGATGAGCAGTCTATTCCCGAACCTCAGATGTCAATACCCTCTACAGAAGATAGGCAGATGGATTTGAGGGATGTGCAGCCGGTATCTGTGGCAAATGTGCCAGTGGTAGTTGGAAGTGCTCTGCGGAAGAACAGGGACGGTACTGCTGCCGCTCCTATTATCAGGGGCAAATCAAAAAAGGTAGTTTTTCAGCGACAACTGAATAGCCGAGATTCTTACTCTAGTTATAGACCAAACCTGGAGTAGGGAAATGGAAAACCTCACACCTCCATCCGCCACCTCGCAATGACACTGATTCATCTTTCGACAGTTCAGATTCAGCATATGATTCTGTTTCAGGGGCCGAGGAAGAGGATGACCAAGACACCTTCGTGAAAGGAAATAAAGAGAAAGCTACCAGTCAAGAATTTTCTAATGACGGCGGCAGCGAAGGTGATCAAGGACATCCTCCCAAGTCTCAAAAGCCAGGGTTCAAAGAATGGGCAACCAAACAGTTGTCTCTTGCTAAAGATTATATCGCAGATCCTGCGCACAAAAACGAACCTTTACCCCTGATCAACGCACCCTCCGATCGACCGTACAAACGGCGTAAGCTTGACGAAACAATGCGTGGACCAACAGGTGGAGACTTCACCCTTCCTTCAACAGCTTTTGCTTTGGAGGTCCTGAAAAACGGGAAAAGATCCTTCGTGAAAACAATCGTCATCGACCGCCCACAAGATGTCGAGGAGGCTCGTCTCCTGCTCCCGATTGTGAGCGAAGAGCAGCCTATCATGGAAGCGATTATGTTCAACCCTGTGGTTATAATTTGCGGTGAAACAGGTAGTGGGAAAACCACACAAGTGCCTCAGTTCCTGTATGAAGCTGGCTTCGGAAACCCTGATAGCGGTTAGTAGATGAGTGTAACGTTCACCCAGCATGTGCTAAATGACCACAGAAAATCCTGGCATGATTGGGATCACACAACCTCGCAGGGTGGCAGCGATTTCAGTGGCCAACCGAGTTGCGCACGAACTGTCCTTGACCACTTCTCAAGTGTCGTATCAAATACGTTATGATGCCACAGTCTCGCCTTCAACATCGATCAAATTCATGACCGATGGTGTACTTCTGCGGGAATTAGCGTCCGACTTCCTCTTGAGCAAGTACTCCGTTATAATAATTGATGAAGTACATGAACGAAGTATCAACACCGACATTCTTATTGGTGTCCTGAGTCGAATTATCAAGCTGCGCGAGGAACTGTGGAAAGAGGGCAAGGAAGGGGCAAAGGTTCGCTAGACTCCTATAATTTTTCATCCTCGATTCATCCCTGGTTGCCTAGCCGCTTCGTTTGATCATCATGTCTGCAACACTTCGTGTAAGTGACTTTGCAGAAAATAAGAATTTATTCTTCGTCGCCCCCCCGGTCATCAATGTCACTGCACGTCAACATCCTGTTGCAGTTCACTTCAGTCGGCGCACGTCTTCCAATTATATAGCTGAAGCAATCAAGAAAGCCTCTAAAATTCACGCTCGCCTACCTCCTGGAGGAATTTTGATTTTCCTCACTGGTCAAAATGAGATCACTGGTGTTTGTAGACGTCTAGAGGAGCGATTTGGGCGAAGGGCGCTCCAGCAAAGAAACGACCAGCGCGAAAGCCAAAGAGCTCAAGTTGAACAATTTTCTCGCAAAGATCGTCCAGAAGCTGAGAAATCGATCATCAATCTAGCTCAAGGTAATCATGTTCTGCTAGTATGCACTGATCCTGATTCTAATTCAATGGCTAGTTGATATGGAGGCTGACGATGTTGACTTCGACGTCGAGAACAAAGCTCCTCTCGATTCAGATTTTGATGGAGATGTTGAGGATGGAAATGTTGAGGAACTGGACAGTGATTTTGACAATGACATTAACAATGAGCTTGGGATAGACACCGAAGAGACCGAAGGTAATGCAATCGTGAGTTAACTGACTGCAAGCTCTGATCATTTTCCTTCAGTTCCAATGCATATCGTTCCTCTGTATTCCTTACTTTCGAGTGAAAAACAGATGGAAGTATTTAGGCCCCCACCTCTCGATGCACGACTGGTAGTTGTAGCAACAAACGTTGCTGAGACGTCGTTGACAATACCCGGAATCAAATATGTGATTGACTGTGGGAGAGTTAAAGAGGTAAAGTAAGAATGGAGCAAGAAGGATAACCGCTCACAAATATTATTAGCGAAGGTACGATGTGGCAAGCGGAATTCAAGCATTCCAAATCAGTTGGATTTCCAAAGCTTCTGCCGCTCAAAGAGCTGGTCGTGCCGGCCGAACTGGCCCCGGCCACTGTTATCGGCTTTATTCTTCTGCTTTATTTGAAGATCATTTCCAGCAATTTGGTCCACCTGAAATTATGCGTGCTCCGATTGAAGGAGTTGTTTTACAAATGAAAACTATGCACATAGACGCAGTTACCAACTTTCCTTTTCCAACACCTCCAGATCGTTTTGCGCTGCGACAAGCAGAGAGGGTACTAATACATCTCGGGGCTCTGACAAAACCAGAACCTCATACATATAATAACTGTGAACCAGGAAGCAGTCAGGTTACTGATCTTGGTAGGACCATGGCTTTGTTCCCACTTTCTCCGCGTTTTTCGCGCATGCTAGCTGCTGGTCAACAGCATCAATGTTTGCCATATGTCATTGTCGCGGTCTCTGCCATGTCTGTTGGGGATCCTTTCCTATACGAAGAGGTCGTCGAATCGAATGATAACGCAGAAGAATCTACGGAGGAAGATTTGTCCCATTTAACCAGTGAAGCTGCGAAAGCCAAAGAAAAGCGGCGACTGCTCAGGAAATCATATTTCGAAAACCAACACGTAAGATTAAAGTCTCCACTTTTAACCCCAGACTAAGCGCTGCTCTAGAAACACGCATCTCTCGGGGATTTCACAAGTGACATCCTGAAAACACTTTCCGTTGTTGGTGCTTATGAGTACCATGGCGGAGGTGTTGAATTCTGTTCTCGTCACTTTGTGAGACCCAAGGTGTGTATGATCAGTTGTCTCGACCTGTAGCACTGTAATAAGGAGTTGAAAGGCTATGGAAGAAATACACAAGCTACGGGCACAAATTATCAACATCATACGTCTGTACTTTCCAGAGGCCGACGTCCCATTTTCTGCAAAGTTAGTTCCTCCGAGTAAGAACCAGGTCAGTCCTGTGCAGCGACTAAATGTTGAACTCATAATAATGATTGCTACTCAGATAAAGATTCTAAAGCAACTTGTGACTGCGGCATCTATAGATCAGGTCGCTGCTCGAAAAGACCTTGTTGAATCCAATCATTCTAGTGGAGCTCAGCATAGCAATAGTCGCGGTGTTCCTTATCGGGCAATGGGAATCTCAGAGGATGTCTTCTTACATCCCTCGTCTGTATTGTCAAATAGGCCACCGCCAGACTACATCGTATTTCAAGAGGTCGTAAGAACAACTCGGGTTTTCATCAAAGGTATGTTTCAGCCACGCCACCAGTTTCCATCAGATCGTGTTCATGCTCTTCTCCATCACCAAGGGTTGACCATTGTCAATGCCTCCTGGCTTTCGTCTCTCGGAAAGACAACCTTATGTACATATTCCAAAACATTCAAGAGGAGTGATGGCTCCTTGATGGTCACACCGCGCTTTGGCCCCGAAGGTTGGGAATTACCAGCCGTTAAAGCGGAGAATAATCCCGTATAGATAATGTACATAAACAATTGAACGTCATATCAGTACAAGTTCTAGGTGTTACAATACTGCCCTTCTATCTGATAATAGTGGACGTCCATGCCTACGGAAGAAATGAGCCCTAAGGCTTCTTACTTTTGGGTATGAAGATATTTGGTTCCTTCTTTGCCCGCTTCGTTGGGCGTTGAATATGTCGTTTGCCGTCTCTTTTATCAGAAGAATATTCAGCTGTTCTCTTCACCCCCGTTGTGTGAGATTTGGGTTGAGAAACATCTGTTGAGCCGTTGGTGGGAGCTTCATTGATACTCGGCCTAATCTGAGACTTGGTTTTGTTTGGTTTAGAATCCTGAGGCCGGAACAGGACTGGCAGAGGAGTGGGAGTCATTTCGACAGTAGATTTTGCAGCTTTGGACGGGCCACTTTTTGGTCCAGGTGTAGGAGATGAGCGGGTAAAATAGGTGTGGTCAACCTGAATGAGAGTAAGCTTAGGAGACGTCACACAAAAGGAGCTCTGACTTACGTCAACCAGACATGAGCGTTTTCGAGCGTCATTTACAATCGTGCTCCAATTGGTGTCGCTCCTCTCCAGCGTCGGCGAATTTCCCAGAATAAACAAGGAAGACTTCGCGCGAGTCAATGCAACATTCATTCGCCGGATATCTGAAGAATTTGAATTTAATTTATACAACAAAACGAAGGAAGAGATGATGTCCCACCTGACAAGAAACCGATATTTTGTACTCCAGGACCTGCACGGACACAAGACAAGATGATGATGTCTTTTTCTTGGCCTTGAAATCCATCAACGGTATTAAAGTCGATGCGGCCGAAGATATCTTTACCAAACCGTTGCCCGAATTGGCGTTTCAGTTCGATGATTTGCGCTCTGTACATCGAAACGATGCCAACTCGAAAGTCCAGGTTAATTTTGTCATGTTCGAGCTTGAGACGATTGTAAAGATCCACAGCAACGCGGCATTCGGCAGCATTTTTAATGGAGTGGCCACTACTTTCCTCCACACCCTTCATTACATTGAAGAATTTATAGGTTCCGAAACGGGGATTCTTATGCCATGGTTGGATAGTTTTCTCACTCATCCTTGGACCATCTTTGAGTCTGCCTTGATAGAACACAGTACTCGGTAGCAAACTGATATCGGGATGCATACGATATTGGATACTAACAGGGAAGAGTCAGCAGTTGTTCGAGCCAAAATCGATGCTGACACACCTCAGCAGGTGGACTGCATCAGGCTGAGATTTCTGCATCCGTACAAATAGGGACTGATTGTATCGGTATCTTCCAGCCTATAACCAGGCATGAGTTTTTTCTAACAATGAAGCATTGGAATAATGCGTGCCTCCAATGAAATGACTGTAGGTGGCAGTTGTTGGGGATCACCGACCAGTATACAACGTCGACATTTGTATTTGAGGGGAATGAGAGTGCTGAGTTCAATGGCCTGAGCTGCCTCGTCAACGATGATCAAGTCGAAGTCGAGTTGCTCAATGATTTCGTGGCCAGCTCCGGACAACGTCGCACAAATCACGTCTGCTTCTTGGAGAACTTTCTGCCGATAGGATCGTCGTAATGCGTCTAGCGTGCGAGACGCAGATTTTTGTTCATCTTTTAAACTATCAAGTCGACCAGTGAGCAGTGTCCGACGTGCATTGAGTGCTGCGATCTCTGACTGGATCGAAGCATACTGAATGGGATCCTTGCTTGCTTCGAGTGATCGATGCAATAAGTTCTTTTTGGACCTTATACTTTCCAGTTCCTGCCGAGTGTCACCGATCTCGCCGCTGCCGACAGTATCATTAGGAGCATCAATCCCTTGGTCTACCAAATAATCGAGCGATATATCCTTCACTGATACGTTCATTGATTGCTGAGCACCAATACGAACAACCTTCAGCCCGTCACCTCGTTTCTCAGGACCCCTATAACCCTCCTTGATACGACGCGCAATTTCATCGATGGCAGCATTTGAGGGTGCACAAAGAAGAACCTTTGGTAATGGGGATTGAGGCATGGGAGCAGCTTTGCCAGCCTGAATAGGCACAGCTGGTCGAGGGCGTTGAGCGAGTGATAGTGAAACTAGACCACATATTGTAGAAGTTTTCCCAGTCCCCGGTGGCCTAGATAAATGAGCCTCGAGCAATCACTTCCTTGATCGAAAAACTCACCCTTGGATGAGCGTGAATCCATCTGTCTTCAAACCTGATAAGACAGCAGTCGCTTGAGGCTCGTTGATTTTGAGATCAGACATTGTCTTGTGTATTTCCCACTGTTCAGGTGGAGATACACGTCGCAATTTAGGATGAAGTATCATATCGATATAGTCATAATAGGGCAAAGACTTGAGAGCGGCGTATTCACGATGAATAGTGCTTAAACTAGGGTACGAGATCAGTCCTTAGAACAGACACAGACAGTATAGAAGGACGCACCTGAACACTTTGCTAATTCTCCAGGAGGTCCCGATATGGAGGCCTGGATCCTCGACACCTGCGGTGAGATAGCAGCGCACGGTAGCTTGAATATTTCGGTAATTAGACATGAAGCTCTTCACTTTCGCGAGAATACATTTGTTAGTGTGTGGGTGACGAAACAATACAACATCCGTCTCAGTAAGAAAATAATCTTTGCGCACATTTGCCTCGAAAAGTATATCAAGTTCTAGCCAATGATCCATATATTGTTTACCGGAAATCTTGCCCTCCAATATCTCTGGTGTTTCATCTTTTGACTGCGCAATCTGCGCCCAACATTCTAGGAGAAGAAGGGGTTCAAATACAGCACAGAACTGGTCGACAGTAGAGAACGTGTCAGGAACAAAGTTGAGGGGACCATTGAATCCTGGAGGAGTAGGTCCATCATAATCATAATTCCAGGACAGTAGGACACGATGAAGACCAGAAACATCTGGTCTCATCCGCATTTTCGCTCGGTTAACCGCCTCGCGCTGTTGCATCCGCATGAGAGCAGCATTTTCCGCCTGAGCAATGTCAAGCGTCTTAATTTGCCTTCGCTGCACAGGTTTTTTAATCTTTGGAGACTTTGCGAACTTGTTTGCAAGGCTTGCAAGTCCATTAGCAGGAGTCTCTGCCCCGGAGTCAGACTCTGACGAATCTGAATGGTACTTGGGACGTAGCGAGGACGTGGCTTCATTGTTGTAATGCTGTTTCCGCTTTTGAGGCAGGCTGCGTTGGTTTTCGGGGGCTACAGGCAGAAACCTGTTTTTCTTCAACGTTGGCAGTGGAGGTACACTTTTCTCTAGCTTTGCCTTATCCTTGTCCGTGAAATAGCTCGACCAGGACTTTACATGATCTGGGGCACCAGACCTAGGTTCTTTCCCCTCCTTTTTAGGTATTGGGGGTTTAAGACTGTTATTCATCCTGACAACTTGCTTCTCCTGTCTGGGAACGGTCTTTACAGAGACGATTTCAATTTCATCATCGTCATCGTTGAAGGAAGATAAAGTTTCTTCAAGGGATGCGATGCGCGATGTGTCGAGCCGACTCCGTATCTGGTCAACATCATTGCGAGCAGAATCAACATATCTAGTCAACTTCTGTAAGACTGCATCACAGGGGCGTATTCCCGTTTTACGAAAGAGGTCGAGTAGGGATTGAAGAAGTGAGAAGGATTGGTGCAAAAGCTCTTCGTCTGTTAACCGTAGCCATCTCGTCAACTCGCTTATAACATCCTGGAAACAGCTTATCATCTTCTTCTTGATTGCTGATAAATCTTGGAAAGTAATGTCGGCTTTTCCCTGGCTTTTCTTCCGTTGGTTCTGCCAAAATGCATTTGCTGCGCCTTCAATCACCTGCCATTGAGCTAACATATCTCGACCAAAAATCAAGGCATCCCGCATCCACTCAATCATTTCAGTGTTATCGAAGTAAATTGACCAAGCTGGCGTGCGTTTGAAGATAACTGCGATGGCCTTGGACATGAGAGTCCAAAGTTCAATCATTCGTGCGGCAGGCCCACGAGAGTCATCATATCGAGGAAATTGATTACTATGCAGAAGACCGTCGGGCTTGGAACAAAGTGCGTCAATGACATCGGTAAAACACCGGACTAATGACTTGGAGAGGGAACAGGCTTCTGGAACACTGGGGGCGTATGCACAAAATCTGTTGAGAAAATCGACGAGACCGTCCAGACTGGGGTCTGGTAAGTTCTCTAAAAGAGCCCGCACACATTCTGGACGACCATCGACATTGAAAACCTGGCCAATCAGAGATTTTGCGGTACTGTGAAAATCGTCGATTGGTGCAAGTAGCAGGAGCATTACTGCCTTGCCAACCTTCGGGTTTTTCAGAAGGTCCATAAGTTGCGAGGAAGTACTGTAATCCACGACGTTCTTCACACTATCAAGGAAGCCTATGCGCATCGAGGACAGGGTGTTATTGATAGCAGTAATCACTGCCCCACCATTAGTGTATGCCTCCCCAACGCTTTCGAGAGATAGAATCTTCTCAAAGGTTTTCATGTTCAGTGTATCAATATGGGAAGCTTCTGACACGAGATGTAGGACGGCGGAAAGTTCTTGAGGATCCTGATAATCAATGGACTGGTATACATTCAACCACAAACTTGTGCGAATGGATAGGCCCGGAATCTTATCGGACGGCTTGTTTAGAGCAACGTGACCCATGAATCGACATGTCGCAGTAATGACCAGTGACGTTTGTTGCACGTCCATTAATAAAACATCGTGAATTAACTGTCGAGCATCTGCGCGAGCTTTAACCCAGACAGGTTTGTCATAATCCCGATGAAGAGCAACTCTGCTCAAAATGTTTGTATGAATGTCAATAGTAGACAAGAACACTTTCATGGCTTGAGATTCAGGTTTGGCTCGAGCCCCAGAAAGAATAGACGAGAAAAGCTGACACCAAAATAAGCCGAATAACAACTAGCAGACAAGGCTTGCTTCTAAACTTACGCGTATGGCAGACTGAAAAATAAGTGGACGTGCTTCACCGAAACGCTCATGTTGCAACTCCTCGAGCAGAAAATCAAATATCTTCGCAACAATGCCACCGTAAATCTGTTCAATTTTCTGTGTACAGTGAAAATACTCATGCACCCAAGACAAAAAATTTTTTTGATCAGAGGAATTATTCTGGATGAGCCTTGTGAAAGCAGTATTGTTTTTGATGGTATCAAAAACTACCAAAGGGTACTCCGGCGATTCATCCGTCCAAAATGAGGCTTCGAGTCGTTTGAGGAGGAATTCGAAACAACGTAAAACCTCGAGAAAATCTGGCGCATGATGTAGCAGACCATTATGGAGATCGATGCTGGAGTACTCACGGATGTCAGTATCACTCAGGTGACCAGAAACTAGTCTTCGAACGTCGACTTTGCACCTGTCGTTGTATTTGAGATATTCGACAGGTATAAAACGCAGAGCTGTGCTGAACCCTGCCCAAAGATCAATGGTGTTTGCTGCAAACCGAAAAGGCACGTTCTTTGACATTAGATTGGGTGGCTCTCGCGACACAAGAGCGTGAACGATAGCTTCAAGAGCGTGAACATGTCCATCTGTGAAATTTGTAGCAAGCAGAGGCGAAAGGAAATGGGATGCCTGGGTGCTAGCCCACTTTCGTGTCGTTGAAGTTTCTTCCATGAGTAAGACGAGCATTCCAGGCGGAATGATCGAAGTTGGCCAATGTGCAAACACATTTTTCGGTGGAAATGATTGAAAGATTTTTTGTACTCGGGCATCAGCAAATGCAGTCCAGTTAGACATCAATCGGAACAAAATAGGGGAGGGGAAATCAGACAGTGACTGAAGGGAGGAGCTAGTATTCATAGGCGTGACGCCGAGACGGCCAAGTTCTCCAAGAAGCTGATCAACATCCCAAGCCTCGTAACTCGCCCAAAATCCATCCAAAATCTCAGAGGAAAACTTGGCAAAATAACTAAAACGACATAAGACAAATTCAAAAGGGTCTAAAAACGTTTTACTCACGTTGTCCTTGAAGTCCGCTTGATAATCTCGAATTGTGCGATACAATCACAGCACTTCAGTAAACACTTATGCAGATGCTCCCTCCATGTCTCCGCTTCGTTTCCATCATATGCAAATAGTCGCAGGAGGAACGAGGCAACACCGACTGTTGTCGGATCTGCACGACTACAAAACCAGTGTAGCTTGCCCTTTCCATCATTGGGCACAGCCGACAGATAACTGTAAAGTTGTGCCAGCATCTGGTCGGTCGCGCCTGAATTATCTACGGGATCATTGTACAATCGAGTGATAACTTTCTTGACATCCTCGATTTCCATGTATCGCGGACTTGTAGTGAAGGGGTGTTAAAAGGCGCCTCAGTTTATCTCTCTGAGACGGAAAAAAAGGGGGTGAAAAAATGTTACAGAGACTTGGTCCAGTTGTGGCCACTGCAGGGTCAAACGCGACATCATTGGCTACGGTGGGTAACGTGACACAATCTGAGATCACATCAATTATATAATGAAAAGTAAGCAGACAGCAGCCGCACCTAATTCTAGTACTAGGACCTCTTCGACGTGCTGTTAACATGGACGTTATCGATGTTGAGCAACTCAATGATCTGCTTGACAAGGATATCGAAATTCGAGAGGTATCAATGACTCACTTGCCGGACACGCTAGTCTCAACGGCTCCATCCGCTAGAAAATCAAGGAGCAAGTCAATGAACTTGACAAAAAAGCGAGGACCATGTCTGGGATCCTGAACAGGGTGCATTCAACTCCAGTGGAAGCACGTCAGTTTCTGCATCCATAAAGTGAACATGATATCTTAACGAAAATTTTGGTCAGTTCCACCTCTCTTAGAGGCTGTTGAGCCTGTGCTCCAATCGTGCAATGAGATTATATCTCGACTAGCATTTATTGTTCCGGAGAACCAATTCTGGAGGTGGAAAGACATGTGGACAAATTCTCTCCGAACAGCCATTTTTACTGTGGTCATGATAGGATACCTGACGCAGCGGGATCTCATCTCACTACAAAGAGTTTCGGATATCTTCGGATGTAAGGGGTCATTTCAAGTGCTGGCATTTTTGGTCCCAAATGACTTCTTATGCAGTCAAAGCCGAATGGACTGATCGCATGACCCTGCCTGTTGAGGACTATTTACATGGCGTGATCAACACGGTCAACGATCTGGTATGGGTATTTTGCCTGCCGCGCCAGACAACTCAATTGATGATCCTTGTCAGTCGCGGTTGGCCGTCAATAGTGTAACCCTCGGTAATTTCGAAGAGCCCCTCAAGATTTCGATCTTTGTAAAGGACCTATTCGCTGGATTTTCCATGGTGATTGTTACCTGAATTAGATGGAGATCTGACTGATGGGCTTTGTTAGCTGAACCTGAAAAATGATGTCCTACGAAGACGATTTGACAGTCTGAAATATGACATTAAAAAATAGAAGAAGGTGAGTAATTCGTGGCTCAGTGTGTAAGTTGGATCGACCCTGTGCAATCAGTGGTGTATGATGTTTCCTTGAGAAAACTAGCAACAGGCTCAAACCCGGGAGTGAAGACTTAAGAGCTTCGTCGCAACTATCCATTTTAGATACCTAAATGTACTTCCCTTCTACGTCAACGTCAACTGTGATCGGAGTCTGAAAGTTGCAAGCTGAATTAAATTATTTGTCACATTCATCGATCCGGTTCTGCGTAATTCATGTCCGACCTCTGAGGCGACATTGTTGCACCAACCAAGAATACATGGATAGGCGGCGGGGTATAACTGCTAGACCCGCTACTTCAGAGGGTACGTTCCAGTTAGACTGCTTATCTCCTGTCGGCGATTGAAATGGCTTTGTCACGCTCCGGGAACTGCATACATTTGCTGTCATGATTCCAGAGGTTGAATATTGGACACAAGCCGCAGAAGCCATTAGAGTAGTGGCAAATAAGTTTTCAATCAACACGACGGCAGAGACTATAGGGAGAGTCAATAGGATGATCTCTGCATGGCCTGCTGATGATACACTGCCTGCAGAGGGCTTTGATGCCGTCAGACAGACCTTCAAACGACTCTCAAATGGCCTTCGGGAAATTGAAACCTATGCCATTGGAGAAGAGAAGTATGTTTTCGCTCTTGAGTAAGAACCATGATTTGTTCAGTCTACTCTAGGGCTCTTGATGATGCCCTTGAGCGAGTTGAAATATTAATAGCACTGAGGAAGGCACCAGAAGTTCTTCCGCCAGGTAAGTATGACAATGATTAGTGATCTGTATACTGACGAAAGAATCCAGAAAAGCGCAACAAGCGGCCTCGAGCACCGTCACCTTCAGGTGTTCTGGCTTCAACACTGAATCCTCTGAAAAACTCTGTCTCAATCACTCTTCCCGCACGAGGATCAGTGGGTCCGAGCGGAGTCAATATCCGGGATGCAAAGGGGTCGAGGAGAGATAGCAGAACTGACAGGACAGTTCCTCTCCAAGAAGGTCGCAAAGTGGCTTTCCACCCGCCTCCTCTGAAAGGGGCTGCCGACACAGATGAGAATACTTGGATATTAGCACTTGTCACGAAATGCATTTCTAACACTAAGTATGAAGTGCAAGATGCTGAGCCTCAAGAAGATGGTCAACCTGGCGTGTAAGCCTCTCTATTATGTATTCATTATCAACGCTAAGGTCGACCTAGGACATATATAGCAAATATCAAATCTATAATACCACTGCCAGATCCGAATGCGGCTTTCAGTTCCTACCAGGACTTCCCAGCAGGGTCGACAGTGATGGCATTGTATCCTGATACAAGTTGTTTCTACCGGGCTGAAGTTATTGCGACACCAAAGGAATTACAACCCAGTAGTCGTGTAAGAAAATTGTTCCAATTCTTGAAGATCCCTGAAGCTGACAATCGCAGACCATGCCTTCTTCAAAATATATGCCAAGTTACAAACTCAAGTTTGAGGACGATGATAACCAGGAGCACTCTGTCGCTGCACAGTGGGTTGTTGAATGGCCAGGTAATCGAGGAATCTAGCCTTTGTCTTATCATGCTCAACATATTGTACGATGTAATTAACAGTCTAGAATGTGCTGGTCTTCACACTCACAGCGGGGCTCAAGTGACTCGATCGATTGCGTCACTGCTGAATCATTATAACCACCGTATCCAATTCTGGCAGCAACAGGTGATTTCTAGCAATTTCTTCAGCCGTGGAGTATATAAACCAGATACAAGCAATGGATTCATAAGCATTACCTTCACCATGTCCATTGCTCGACAGCTTCTGCATGAATTCCGACCATTCTTCCGCATGTTGGACGAGCCCTTTGGCCGACGTCCTTCTCATTTCGTACCCGCTGGCTCCCGTCTTCTTGACTGGAACCATCCATTCACAGACCCTTTTGAAGGTCTGAATATGCTCGCCCGACCAGCCGTAGATGTAACAGAGAAAGGAAACAAGTACATTCTCGACGCTGATCTCCCTGGCGTCTCAAAAGAGAACCTCCAAGTTCGTCTTGGGGACGGTAATCAGAGCATCACCATTGAGGGCAAGGTGACAGAAAAATTGTCTTCTGGTGTCCACAACACCAACGAGGAGACGAAGTCGGCTGCCACTGATACAGCCTCTTCTCCCGAGTATACAGATGGTATGTCTCTAACATTTGATCATGAATGCTTCGCTCACAGCCGTGAAGCTTCTCACTCGACCTCAAAGGCAAACAGTAGCGGTAACGCAACCCAGATTGCAGTTGAACGCCCATATGCTCGAAACTATTCCTTCACCAGGACCGTCTGGCTTCCTCGCCCTGTGGACCCCAGCAGCATTGTGGCAAAGCTTCAGAATGGCGTGCTGAGTATTTCCTTGCAGAAGGGCGTCCATGAAAAGAGTAAAGTGATTAACGTCGAAGAGAATTGAATTTGTAAACGTGTCTAGAAAAAGTTTGTAGTTTGTAGTCTGTGTATAGTTAGTTTATCGAATTTATGCGAACTCGCTATTGGTCAAGACGCGTCGGGACAACGTGACCCATATTAGTAGCATCAATTCTCTTCCCTCGGTTTCTCCAATGCTCTCAGACATTCTACATGTCCCTCTCTACGAGGAGTATGGGAATGACAGTGCTTCTCTTGACAATTTTACAACAGATGCCTTAGCTGTCAACGACGTCGACGATGCAGTTACGGAATCTGAACCAGACGCTGAGGAGGAGATTGACCAACTTGACTCTGATTCTGATCTTCACCAAGAGCTGCCTGCAGAGGCTCCTGCCCAACATTCAAAAAAGTCCTCGCAAATTAGGAGTGGTGAACGTCGCCGGGGTCACTCCTTGTTGCCTGCCAGTCGGATTGAGAATATACTTCAGGCTGAAGGTACGCTATCTCAACATTTGCTCCTTCGAATGCTTGTTAATGTACTTCTGCTAGGGATCGTGGGAGGCAGCATGAATGTATCTAGGGAAGCTGTGTTTCTACTTTCCATTGCTACTGTATGTGTTGTCCCTTCACAAGTTCCTGGCACCTCCGACCAATTGTATCCACAGGAAGAATTCATCCGGCATTTCTCAACACTTGGGCAGGGACGTGCGCAATATTTTAACCGAAACATGGTCCGATATGATGATCTGGGTGGGTTTACTTATCCACAACGCTTCCTGTGGGCTTAGGGCTACCCAGCCGCTGTCGCCGAAAACCGACACGACTTTAATTTTCTTCATGGTGAGGACAAATAATGACCATACAAAAGAATCCCTTTGATCGATTTACCCAGCTGTTGTTCCGATGCCTCAGCCACTGCACAATGCATTTGCGGCAAGAAACAAGCGTGAGAGAGATCTTCTCCGGGATGACCCTGCTATGCAGCTTTCTCAAAATGGACATGAACCTCCCTCGAGGTCACCCGACCTCTCAAATCCTGAACCCTTTTCCTCACAAGTGGCACCATGCCCATTGCCCAAAATGCAGCCCAAGCCTCAGCCTCAGCCTCAAGTCCGGAAGCGACAAAGCATGAAAGCAGTTGTTCCCATTGCTCCTCATATTGCTCCAAATGCAAGCATTGATAATCCTGTAAAACTGACAGAGACCTGGGAAGAGTATAAGGAGAGAAGTAGACGATTATTCGGCCCTGGAGATGGCTCCCGAATAAGGCAATCCAAGTCATCTACCAGCTTGTCAAACGGCGGGCCTTCTTCACAAACAATTCCACCTGCTCCGAGTATCTCAATGATTCCTTCACATCTAGATGACCCAGATGATATCTCAGAAACGGGATCGTTTTCCGACAGCAAACGACGTTCACCTCGCCCCATCCTTCAACATTACAGACCTCCTTTGACAGGTCCTGGTAGTGCCTTTCTACAAGGTCCCGGTGGTCCCTTCCCTGTCCCTGCCCCTTTAGCTCCTAATAATCATAACTTAATAAGCATAGGCTCATCTGTCCCTCCTTCAGGCCGGACGATATACTCAAAAGACATCTCAAAAGACGATGCTGACTAGAATGACGAAGCCTATGCAAATGTCGCCGTCTTTACTATCAATAGGCTAATTTATGTGTATAGTACCTATTGGTTTTTCTGTATCTCTTGCTCGTTGCATCAACTAGAATCACTGGGTGTCCGGGGACGTTCATAGTAGCAATTACATAAAGGACAGGAACCAGTCATCTTTGTTGTGTGTTTGGTTGCGAGTCCACAAGGATTTACCCAATTGTTGAGTTCAGAATGTGTTGGCTGAAAGGTCCAGAAGCATATATGACTCAAGAACTATCACTGGTGATTTACTCCTGAATCACTAGACGTGTCAGTTATACTTACATGATACAACTGCACTATTAAAAATTTTATACCGATGACATTACTCAAATTCTTAAATATTAATCAAGTATATATAAATATTACTGGTATTCAGGAAACTGCAGAGATTCCTAGCCCAAAAGAAAATTTCTCACTTAACACCTCCCCCTCCCGCCGATTTCCAAGTCATTATATTGAGCACACATATTTTCCCCCTATGTTTGAAATTCTTTTCGAGCAAGTGATCGCGTCGCGCTCTATCACGTGCGTTCTGATTTTGACCATGGTGTTATCAATTATTTCCAGATCATCGTTATTCATCCAGAAGCGCACCATGTCTTCTCATTTCTTCCCAGATGTTACTAATAGGCTTGTATCTCCTGTGAAGGATCTGGTCAATGCTATATCGGAAGATGGACAGAAATTTACTGGTGAAACCGAAACTGACCAGAAGGAAGTCATTGATTGGATTATAAAGAGCAGTGAGATTGTAACTGAGGATCGGCTGAAGGTATATTTCTTGTTTCTGCAAACAAAGTTGCTTGCATCTGAGTTTTTTATTGTGTTAGGAACTCAATGCCGTGCTTCTACCAAGAACGTATATTGCTACAAATTATTTTACTGTAGCTGACGCTGTGTTCTATGGTCACCTTCATCCCGTACTGGTACGTCATCCATGCGTTGCTTCTAAAAACCCGAGCCAACTCCAAGTTCAAATAAAAGTCGCAACTTCAATCCTCCCAGTGCCATTCAATACCCTGCGTTAGTCGCTATTTTGATCACATTCAAAATCAAGAGTCCATACGAACAGCCGCCGCCCCGTTTGCACCAGCTTTTGGTTTGATACAGTTCAATTTTGAGGACGCACCTGCTGTTGAAAGGAGAAAAGAGACTTTCAAGAAAAAGGAAAAAAAAGCTGTGGTCACGCCCTCTGCTTCTGTTTCTGCTCCCACCGTTCTTGACTCTGCTCCTACTGCCCCTGCCCCTGCTGCTCCTGCTTCTCCCTCAGCCCCTTCCGCACCTATACCTGCCATCATTGATGTTCCGGCGCCCGAGTCAGCATCGCAAGAAAAGGTCCAAAAGAAGGAGAAGAAGAAAGACAGTCGAGAGGAAGGAGAAAAGAAGAACAAGGGAGGAAAGGCAGAGGAGACTGGAGGGGAACCTGTCCCTTCGATGATCGACCTTCGAGTTGGTCGTATCGTAGATGGTGGATACATTATTCCTGTCAATGGAATTTCGTTGACTTCGTCGCTAGTTGTTAAACATCCGGACGCAGACGGCCTTTACGTCGAGGTATGAGGACCGTAACAGATATCGTTTTCGCTGACATATTATTTAGCAAATTGATCTCGGTGAAGAAACTGGTCCCCGCACAGTTGTGTCTGGCCTTGTGAACTATATTCCTATTGATCAAATGCAAGATAAGTCAATCGTCGTTGTGGTAAGGCTGTTCGTGTAATTACTTTTACGACATGAACTCATCTATTCTTTCAGTGCAACTTGAAGCCGGCTAACATGCGTGGTGTAAAGAGTTTCGCTATGGTTTTTTGTGTCTGTTCTTCTCTCATTCTCCAGCAATTTGGAATGTTGAACCATATTTAGGCTACATCTAAGGATGGGAAAGAGGGTGGTATTGAAGTCATTCAACCCCCACCTGGTTCTCAACCTGGTGAACGTGTCTATTTTGAAGGGCCTGAGTTTGAGAGTAAGTGAATGACTCTCCGGGCCACTACAGCCTGACCATTGATTTCGTTAGATACCATTCCTCTTTCCCAGCTTAATCCAAAGAAAAAGATTTTTGAGACGGTCCAACCAGGGTTTGTTACTCTTGAAACCAAGGAGGCTGCTTGGGTTAATCCAGTCACCAAGAGTGTTCATAAGATTCGCACAAAAGACGGTGTCTGTGTTGCGCCCACACTCATTGGGGCTTCTCTATCGTAATTCGAGTGTCTTTAAATGTTACTTTGATAACAAATACTCACGACAAATAAAGTCGTGGGTATATCTCATTAGTTGTACCATCAATCATTCTCTGATTTGAAGTAAATGCTACTGCCACGACCACTACTACCACCATTGGGTTCGCCAACCCGTTTTTTCAGCACATCTGCCTCCCTTTCCAAGCATGTCTCTCATATCGGCGCGGAATTAGTCGAATATCCTCCTTCAGTCACCCTAACACCTACTACGACTCGTCTTACCATCAAAGGTCCTCTCGGCACAACTCATGTTCCTCTCAGGCCATACATGAAAATCAGCCATCCCAAGTCGAACGCAATTGCCGTCACTGTAGAGGATGCAGAGATTAAGGAGCAGCGGCAGATGTGGGGGACCACTCGTACACTCATTGCCAACGCGGTACAGGGTATGACGACGGGCTTTACTATACCACTCTACTTGGTCGGCGTTGGTTTCCGAGCAGCTGTGGAGACCGACCCACGACCTTCAGAAACGGGTGTACAATCTCAGCGGATCAATATGAAAGTTGGACATTCGCATAATATCATAGTGCCCATTCCGCCTAACATCAAGGCGGAGACACCTATAGCAACAAAAATAGAGTTGACATGTACGGACAAGCATCATCTGGGTTTGTTTGCTGCAAAAATTCGGGAGTTCAGAAAGCCAGAGCCATATAAAGGCAAGGTAGGTTCGAGGCCCATGCAGCGATATCAGTGCACGGTTCACTCACTCCCCTCGTCTTGATGTGCAGGGGATTTTCGTTGGGGACGAGGTGATTAGGATCAAGAGCGTCAAGAAGAAATA
>Ga0153950_1000107_pt1 | contig 33713 bp, 30 predicted proteins | sample TSNJ034MetaG_FD_104737 | JGI IMG/M metagenome (GOLD analysis project Ga0153950, IMG submission 104737) | Attine ant fungus gardens microbial communities from New Jersey, USA - TSNJ034 MetaG | ecosystem: Host-associated > Fungi > Mycelium > Unclassified | place: USA: New Jersey, Wharton State...
AACGTCGAGTACCTGCGCCTGCTGCTCGCGGACGAGGACGTTCAGGCCGGCCGTCTGGACACCGGTCTCATTGAGAGGAAGCTGGACGGCTTCGCCTTCCACGATCCGGACGACGCCGATCTGGCTCTCATCGCAGTCCTGGCCGACCATTGGGGGGAGTCCGCGCGGCGGGCGACGTTCCTCGAAATGGACCGAGGCGGGCTGGGCGCGCAGTGGGCGGCCTCCGACGGCTGGCGTCTCGGCGCGCCTGTGCCCCGCCGGACCAGGGCCGCCGTCGGAGGAACGGAACACGAAGCTCTCGTCACCGGTCAACGAGAGGATCAGACGAACCACCATCGGACGGAACGCGGAGACAACCTGGTGACCCTCGCGGGGGACCGGCCGGTGCGGATCGAGACCTCCCAGCTCTTCCACGGCCCGGTGGACGCGACCGTGGAAGGCGAGCGTCGCGAGTACGTCGTGGCCCAGTCCCGGTTCCCCAGCCCGCTGGAACGCGCTCCCCGGGTGTTCACCGTCTGGATCGGACGCGACGGCTGGACCGCCGAGGTCGAACTCCTGAGCCGCGAAGAGGCGCTCGCCCGGAGTCTCGCCCGGCTGGAACGCGCTGAAGGCGAGGCGGATCCGCGCGTCGTGACGCCGATGCCGGGCACCGTCGTCGCCGTCATGGTGCAGGACGGCGAGCGGGTGGAAGCCGGCCGGCACCTGCTCAGTGTTGAGGCCATGAAGATGGAACACCAGCTCACCGCACCCATCGGGGGCATCGTGCACCTGAGCGTCGCACCAGGCGATCAGGTCAAAGCCAAGGCCGCAGTGGCCACCATCCATCCCGAAGAACCGGGACACGAGAACTAGGACACGACATGCCTGATTTTGAACTCAGCGAGGAGTACCAGGACCTCAGTGACACGGTCCGCGAGTTCGCGGACGAGGTGGTGGCCCCGGTCGCGCAGAAACACGACGAGGAGCACAGCTTCCCCTACGAAGTGGTGGCGGGAATGGCCGAGCTGGGGCTCTTCGGCCTGCCCTTCCCCGAGGAGTACGGCGGCATGGGCGGCGACTACTTCGCCCTCGCCCTGGCGCTGGAGCAGCTCGGCCGCGTGGACCAGTCCGTCGCGATCACCTTGGAGGCAGGGGTCTCCCTGGGCGCCATGCCGGTGTACCGCTTCGGCACGGACGCGCAGAAGGAGGAATGGCTTCCGTCGCTGGCTTCCGGAAAGGCGCTCGCGGGCTTCGGCCTGACCGAGCGTGAAGCGGGTTCCGACGCGGGCGGCACTCAGACCAAGGCACGCCGTGAGGAGGGCCAGTGGGTCATCAACGGCAGCAAGGAGTTCATCACGAACTCCGGCACGGACATCACCCGGCTGGTCACGGTCACGGCCGTGACGGGGACCAGCGAGCGGCCCGACGGGAGCGTGAAGAAGGAGATCTCCACCATCCTGGTGCCCACCGACACTCCCGGTTTCACTGCGGAGAAGGCCTACAACAAGGTCGGCTGGAACGCTTCCGACACACACCCGCTGACCCTGAAGGACGTTCGCGTCCCCGAGGAGAACCTTCTGGGCGTGGAGGGCCGCGGTTATGCGAACTTCCTGTCCATCCTGGATGAGGGCCGCATCGCGATCGCAGCGCTCGCCACCGGCGCCGCCCAGGGCTGTGTGGACGCGTCCGTCCGCTACGCCCGGGAGCGCAGCGCCTTCGGGAACATGATCGGCAAGTACCAGGCCATCCAGTTCAAGATCGCCCGGATGCAGGCCCGCGCACATACGGCACGGTTGGCCTACTACGATGCGGCGGCGCGCATGCTGGCAGGCAAGCCGTTCAAATCCCAGGCGGCCATCGCCAAGATGGTGGCCGGCGAGGCCGCGATGGACAATGCCCGGGATGCCACCCAGGTGTTCGGCGGCTACGGCTTCATCAATGAGTTCCCCGTCGCACGGCACTACCGGGACTCCAAGATCCTGGAGATCGGTGAAGGCACCACGGAAGTGCAGCTCATGCTGATCGCCCGTGAGCTGGGCCTGTAGCGCCGCCTCTGGAAATCGATGACGCCAAGGGAGAGGATCAGAGCATGATTGACAAAGTGGTCGGCAGCGCGGAGCGGGCCGTGGCGGACATCCATGACGGGGCGTCGCTGGCCGTGGGCGGCTTCGGGCTCTGTGGCATCCCCGTGGCCCTGATCGACGCCTTGCACCGGCAGGGCACCGGGAACCTGGAGACGGTCAGCAACAACTGCGGCGTGGACGACTGGGGACTCGGCATCCTCCTCTCCGATGGCCGGATCCGTCGCACCATCAGTTCCTACGTCGGGGAGAACAAGGAATTCGCCCGGCAGTACCTGGCGGGGGAGCTGGAAGTGGTCCTCACTCCGCAGGGCACGCTGGCGGAGAAGCTCCGCGCCGGTGGCGCGGGGATCCCCGCCTTCTACACGGCGGCCGGTGTGGGCACCCAGGTGGCCGAGGGCGGTCTGCCGCAGAAGTACGACGACGCCGGAGGCATCGCGATCGGTTCGGCCCCCAAGGACGTACGCACCTTCAACGGGGCGGACTACGTGCTGGAGGAGTCCCTCACGCCGGACTTCGCCCTGGTGCACGCCGCGAAGGGCGACCGCCACGGGAATCTGGTCTTCCATGCGACCGCTCTGAACTTCAACTCCCTGTGTGCCATGGCGGGCAGGATCACCATCGCGGAGGTCGAGGAACTCGTGGAACCCGGGGAACTGGACCCCGAGCACATCCACCTGCCCGGGATCTTCGTCCAACGGGTGGTTCACGTCCCGGCCGGAACGGCCCAGGCGGAGAAGCGGATCGAGAAGCGGACCGTGCGCGCGCAACGGGCCCCGGAGGTGACCGGAGGAGACGGGACGGTCCCAGCGGCCTCCGTCCCGGCGGCCGAAGCGGTTTCCCCGGTTCCTTCGCCGGCCCCGGCGCAGGCGGGTCTGGACCGGAACCAGCTGGCGGCCCGGGTGGCCCGTGAGCTGCGCAACGGACAGTATGTCAACCTCGGGATCGGCATGCCCACCCTGATCCCCAACCACATCCCGGACGGCGTGGAGGTGGTCCTGCACTCGGAGAACGGCATCCTGGGCACCGGGCCCTATCCGTCCGAGGACGCGGTGGACCCGGACCTGATCAACGCCGGGAAGGAGACCGTGACGGTGAACCCCGGCGCGGCGTTCTTCGACTCGGCCCTGTCCTTCGGGATGGTCCGGGGCGGGCACGTGGATGTCGCGGTCCTCGGGGCCATGGAGGTCGCGGAGAACGGTGATCTCGCCAACTGGATGATCCCCGGCAAGATGGTCAAGGGCATGGGCGGTGCCATGGACCTGGTGTTCGGTGCGAAGCGGCTGATCGTCATGATGGAGCACGTGGACCGCAACGGGAGGCCGAAGATCGTCAAGAGCTGCACCTTGCCTGTCACCGGCAAGGGATGCGTGGACCGGATCATCACGGACCTGGCCGTCATCGATGTCACGGAGGACGGCCTGGTCCTCCGGGAGCTGGCCCCGGGGGTCGCGGTGGAGGACGTCATCGCCGCCACAGGTGCGGAGCTGCGCCTGGAGATGCATGATCTGGACACCGTATGAGCGGCCCGGAGATGACGGGGCAGCAGCATCCGGCGGGGGAACAGGAAGCACCCCGCCGCATCGTTCAGCGTGGCTTGTATTTCGATGAGTTGGAGGAGGGCGCCGTCTACGTCCACCGGCCGGGCAGGACCCTGACCGAGGCGGACAACGTGATCTTCACCACCATGACCATGAACACGCAGGCGTTGCACCTCGACGCGGCCTGGAGCGAGTCCCAGCCTTTCGGTCAGCGTCTGGTGAACTCCATGCTCACTCTGGCCACACTGGTGGGCCAGTCCGTGCCGCAGCTTACTGCGGGGACCATCGTCGCCCAGCTCGGCCTGGACGGGATCAGTTTCCCCAAACCGCTCTTCCACGGTGACACGCTCTACACGGAGAGCACCGTGCTGGAACGCCGGCGCTCCGGTTCCCGGCCGGGCCAGGGCGTGGTCACCTTCCAGCACACGGGTTACAACCAGCGTGGCGAAGTGGTGGCCCTGGCTCGCCGGACCGCGCTCATGTGGACCCGCGAGGCGCACGAAGCCGCCGGACGGGAGACACTGGAGACATGAGCTTCTCGATGGGACCCAGTCTCCTGTTCTGTCCGGCGGACCGGCCCGAACGGTACGCCAAGGCGGCCGACCGCGCCGATGCCGTGATCCTCGATCTGGAGGATGCCGTCTCGGCCGATGCCAAGTCAGCGGCCCGGCTGGCGCTCGCGGATCCGGCGCACACACTGGACCCGGACCGCACCATCGTCCGGGTCAACCCTGTCGGGACTCCTGAGCTCCGGCTGGACCTGGAGGCCGTGGCGAAGACCCCGTACCGCACCCTGATGCTGGCCAAGGCTGAGAGCGCGCAGCAGCTGGACGCTCTGGCCGGCTATGAGGTCCTGGCGCTCTGCGAGACGGCCCGGGGCGTGCTGCACGCCGCGGAGATCGCCTCCCGGCCGAATGTCGCCGGGCTCATGTGGGGTGCCGAGGACCTGTTGGCCTCTCTCGGTGGGACCTCCAGCAGGGACGCCGACGGCACCTACCGTGCCGTCGCGCTGCATGCCCGTTCCCAGGTGCTCCTGGCTGCGGGGGCCTTCGGCAAAGCCGCCATCGACGCCGTCTACGTGAACATTCCGGACCTGGACGGCCTTGCGGCGGAGTCCGCGGACGCGGTGGCCTCAGGCTTCACGGCGAAGGCCTGCATCCATCCGAACCAGGTGGCAGTGGTGCGGGAGGCGTATCTGCCCGACGACGCCGCGGTCCAGGCGGCGCGGGAACTTCTGGCCACGGCTGCCCTGGCGGGCAATGGTGTGTTCAGTCACGAGGGCCGCATGATCGACGGGCCTATCCTCCGCCACGCCGAAGCAGTGCTGCGCCGGGCCGGCCTGGCTTAGTCCGGCCCCTTCCTGAGGTACTTGCACACCTTTCGTCCACGCTCGTCGAGGTGCTCTTGTCGGTTCTTGTTCCGTCGCCCCGGTGTCTGCCTCCCCGCTTGCCTGTCGTCCTCGCGCCCTCGCGCCCTCTCGTCGGTGTCCTTCCCGCCTTCACTTCCTGCCGAGTTCGTGGATTTCGGGTGAGTTCGTGGGCGAAGTCCACGAACTCGGCAGACCGGGCAGGGTCTCAGGAGGGGTTCCGGACTGCAACGGCGTGCCGCTCTCCAACAGGGTTCAGGATCGTATCGGCTTCCGTTGCGCGCCGGACCGGTTCTGCTCCGGTGCATGTCCTGGCTCCCGCACGGGTGACGTGCAGCGGGCGCCCAGGTTCTCCGGGATACTGGAGTCATGCGCTCAGTGACCCTGCTCGGCTCCACCGGTTCCATCGGCACCCAGGCGATCGACGTCGTCGACGGCGCCCCACATCGCTTCAGCGTCAAGGCGCTGAGCGCGGGAGGCGGCAATCTCGCGCTGCTCGCGCAGCAGGCCGTGCACGTTCGCGCGGAAGCCGTGGGGGTGGCCTCCGGCAGCGAGAGCGCATTCCGCGAACTCCTGGCCGATGAAGCGGCCCGGCAAGGACTGCGGGACTACTCGCCCGAACTGTATTTCGGACCCGAAGCGTCCACCCGCATCGCCGCCATTCCGGTGGACGTGGTCCTGAACGGCATCACCGGCTCCATCGGCCTGGCACCCACGCTGGCCGCGCTGGAATCCGGAGCCACTCTGGCCCTGGCCAACAAGGAATCGCTGATCGTAGGCGGCGCCCTGGTCAAGGACCTCGCCCGCCCCGGACAGATCGTGCCGGTCGATTCCGAGCATTCGGCCATCGCCCAGTGTCTCCGTTCCGGAACCGAGGCCGAGGTGGACCGTCTGGTCCTGACGGCATCCGGTGGGCCGTTCCGCGGTAAGTCCCGCGCGGAGCTTCAGAACGTCACGCCCGCCGAGGCGCTGGCCCACCCCACCTGGGACATGGGCCTCATGGTCACCACCAACTCCGCCAGCCTCGTGAACAAGGGGCTGGAGGTCATCGAGGCCCATCTGCTCTTCGACGTGCCGCTGGACCGGATCGACGTCGTCGTCCACCCGCAATCGGTGGTGCATTCGATGGTGCAGTTCGTGGACGGCTCCTCGATCGCCCAGGCGTCGCCGCCGGACATGCGCCTGCCCATCGCGCTGGGCATGGCCTGGCCCGAACGGGTGGCGCACGCCGCGACCCCGTGCGACTGGACCCAGGCGACCCAGTGGACGTTCGAGCCGCTCGACGCCGTGGCGTTCCCCGCCGTCGACCTCGCCAAGGACGCGGCCAAGCAGGGTGGCACGCACCCGGCCGTGTTCAACGCCGCCAATGAGGAGGCCGTGCTGGCGTTCCACCGCGGCGAGATCGGCTTCACGGACATCGTGGACACGGTCGAAGCGGTCCTCGCTGAGCACTCCGATCACGCGGCACTGAGCCTCGAATCCGTGCTCGCCGCAGAAGGGTGGGCACGAAAGCGCACCCACGAACGTTTGTCTTCGTGATGAACCATTCGATGAGAAGGACCACTGAGATGACGAGGCTGTGGGCATGAGCGGACCGCTGCTGTTCCTGGGCGGGGTGCTGTTCGTGGCACTGGGCATCGCCGTGTCCATCGCCCTGCACGAGGTGGGCCATCTCGCACCCGCCAAACTGTTCAAGGTCCGTGTCACCCGGTACATGATCGGCTTCGGGCCCACGGTCTTCTCGCGGAAGAAGGGGGAGACCGAATACGGCGTCAAGGCGCTGCCCCTGGGCGGCTACGTCCAGATGATCGGCATGTACCCGCCGAATCCCGAAGACGGGACCATGCGTGCGTCCAGCACGGGCATGTTCCAGAACCTGGCCCGCGAAGCCCGGCAGCAGGCCAGCGAGGAGGTGGGTCCCGAGGACGGGAACCGGGTCTTCTACAAGCTCCCGGTCTGGAAGAAGGTCGTGGTGATGCTCGGCGGGCCCGCCATGAACATCGTCCTGGGCATCCTCTTCACGGCCGTGCTTCTCATGGGCTTCGGCAGTGCACAGGCCACCACCACGCTCTCCACCGTGTCCGCGTGCCAGGTGGTCCAGGGTGAGAGCGAGCCGGCTCCGGGGGAGAAGTGCACCCCGGCTCCCGCAGCCGCGGCCGGGCTCAAGCCGGGAGACCGGATCGTGAGCTTCGACGGCAAGCCCGCCACCGACTGGAACAGCCTCACGGAACAGATCCGTCAGTCCGCCGGGCGCAAGGTCCCGGTGGTCATCCAGCGCGGCGACCAGACGATCGACACCACCGTCACCCCCGTGCTGACCGCCCGCCCGGTGTACGGTGCGGACGGGCAGCCCCAGAAGGACTCCGCAGGCAAGGCCGTCACGCAGGACGTGGGATTCATCGGAGTCGGTCCCCGCCAGGCATTGGTGCCGCAAGGCCCGGAGACAGTCCTGCCCGCCGTGGGAACCCAGATCTCCCAGGTCAGTCATGTGGTCCTGGACCTCCCGGCCCGCGTGATCGGCGTGGCCAAAGCCGCCTTCAGTTCGGAGCCCCGCGACCCCAACGGACCTATCAGCGTGGTGGGCGTGGGCCGTGTGGCCGGCGAGGTCTCCGCCATGGAGGAGATCCCCCTGGAGGCGCGTATCGCCAGCCTGGTGGGCATCCTGGCCGGGCTGAACTTCGCATTGGCGATCTTCAACCTCATCCCGTTGCCGCCGCTGGACGGTGGGCATGTGGCGGGTGCACTCTACGAAGCCGTCCGGCGGGGCGTCGCCCGCCTCTTCCGGCGCCCCGATCCCGGCCCCTTCGATCTGGCCAAGCTCCTGCCCGTCACCTATACGGTGGCGGGGCTGCTGATGGCGATGAGTGTGGTCCTGATCTACGCGGACATCGTCAAACCCGTGAAGCTGTTCGGATGACGACGGCGGTCGGGACCACTCCGGCCGTCGAGCCGGCTGGATCACGGTTACGGAACGCCGGGCGCGGACGTCCCTCGGCGCCTGCGCTCGTTCCTCACGCAACAACGGCGCTCTCGGGACGTCCGCGCCCGGCGTCGGCGCTGTCGGGACATCCCCGGCCAGCGTCCGTCCAGATGAGCGTGCGGCCCGGCGTCGAGCGCTCAGTGTCACACCCCGCGACACCGCGCAGCTCAGGGCCTGAGGGATAGAGTGAACCCATGACTGTTTTCGCCGTGGAATACGTGTACGACGCCGCCACTGCCGCCGTGCGCGATGAATTCCGTCCCGCCCACCGCGCCTGGCTCGGCTCCCTCGCCGAGGCCGGCACCGTACTGGCCTCGGGACCCGTCGATTCCGGGGCGGGAGCCCTGCTGATCGTGGTGGCCGAGGACCAGCCCGCACTGGACGGACTCCTCCGGGAGGACCCGTTCCAGATCAACGGCGCCGTCGCCCAGACCACCGCCCGTGAGTGGAGCCCCGTGATCGGCCGCTTCAGCGAATTCGTCTCCTGACCGGGTCCGGACTCAAGAGAACCACCAGAGCAACAGAACTGAGGAAGCAGAAGTGACATCGGTCAGCCTTGGAATGCCGTCTGCCCCGCCGCCCGTGCTTGCGCCGCGGCGCAAGACCCGCCAGATCAAGGTGGGTTCCGTGGGTGTCGGCTCCGACTCGCCCATCAGCGTGCAGTCCATGACCACCACCCCCACCACGGACATCAACGCCACGCTGCAGCAGATCGCGGAACTGACCGCGTCCGGCTGTGACATCGTGCGTGTGGCCTGTCCGTCCGCGGACGACGCTGCGGCCCTGCCCATCATCGCCAAGAAGTCCCAGATCCCCGTGATCGCGGACATCCACTTCCAGCCCAAGTATGTCTTCGCCGCCATCGAGGCCGGTTGTGCCGCCGTGCGCGTGAACCCGGGCAACATCCGGAAGTTCGATGACCAGGTCAAGGAGATCGCCCAGGCGGCACGGGATCACGGCACCAGCATCCGGATCGGTGTCAACGCCGGTTCCCTGGAGCCGAGCCTGCTGAAGAAGTACGGCAAGGCCACCCCGGAGGCTCTGGTGGAGTCTGCGGTCTGGGAAGCCAGCCTCTTCGAGGAGCACGGCTTCCACGACTTCAAGATCTCCGTGAAGCACAATGACCCCGTGGTCATGGTGGCCGCGTACGAGATGCTGGCCGAAAAGGGCGACTGGCCTCTGCACCTCGGCGTGACCGAGGCCGGCCCGGCGTTCCAGGGCACCATCAAGTCCGCCACCGCCTTCGGAGCCCTGCTCTCCCGTGGCATCGGCGACACCATCCGTGTCTCTCTCTCGGCCCCTCCCGTGGAGGAGGTCAAGGTGGGCAACCAGATCCTCCAGTCCCTGAACCTGCGCCCGCGCAAGCTGGAGATCGTGTCCTGCCCGTCCTGTGGACGGGCCCAGGTGGACGTCTACACCCTCGCCGAGCAGGTCACCGCGGGCCTGGAAGGCATGGAGATCCCGCTGCGTGTGGCCGTCATGGGCTGCGTGGTGAACGGACCCGGCGAAGCCCGCGAAGCCGATCTGGGCGTGGCCTCCGGCAACGGCAAGGGGCAGATCTTTGTGAAGGGCCAGGTCATCAAGACTGTGCCGGAGCACGAGATCGTTGAGACACTGATCGAAGAAGCCATGCGCATTGCCGATGAAATGGAGTCCGATGATCCGAGTGCTCCCTCCGGCAGTCCAGTGGTCACCGTCTCCTAGCGAGGTGGCGGGAGGGCCCATGATCCGTGAACTCGTGGATGAGGACCTTCCCGCGCTCCGGGCCCTGGCCCTGCGCGATGAAGCGGTCAACGCGTTCGTCCTGGCCCAGACCGTGAGACCGTGGCGCTCCCTGGGCGCCACGGTCTTCGGCGTGTTCGACGACGGCGGTCTGGTCTCCGCCTGCTGGGCGGGTGCCAATGTGGTGCCCATCGGACTGGATCCCTCCTTGGCGCCCTTGTTCGCCTACGCACTTCACGCCCGGTCCCACCGCTATGCCTCCATCTTCGGCCCCAGCGACGCGGTCCTGGCGCTCCTTCCCGCGTTGGAGGCCTACGGCCACGCACCGCTGGAGGTCAGGCCCTCCCAGCCGTTCCTGCTGCACGACGGGGAACTGGGAGTCGATGCCGATCCCGCCGTGCGTGCGGCTTCCATGGAGGATTTCGAGCTGATTCTTCCGGCCTCGGTGGCGATGTTCGAAGAGGAGGTGGGCTACTCGCCGTTCCTGGGCGGGCAGGAGAACTACCGCCGCCGCGTGTTGAACCTCCTCCGCCAGGGCCATACGCTGGCGCGCTTCGGGCCGGGTGGTCAGGTCCTGTTCAAGGCCGATCTGGGCGTGGTCACCCGTGGTGTGTGCCAGATCCAGGGTGTGTGGATGAGCCCGGCCCAGCGCGGACGGGGGATGGCAGCGGCGCGGGTGGCCGCCGTCGTGGCCTACTCCCGCAAGGTGGCCGGCATGGCCTCGCTGTATGTGAACGACTACAACACGGCGGCGCGGAAGGTTTACGAGAAGGTCGGCTTCCGGGAGCACGGCGAGTTCGCGACGGTGCTGTACTAGTCCAGCGCGCCCTGCGCAGCTGCCGGTCCAGACCTGTCAGGTGCCCTGGCCCGGGGCGGTGCCGTCGCACTCACGTCATGGGGAGGGCTGCCCATCGCACCTTTCCGCATCGAATGGAATAATCGCTGTCGAGTTCAGTCTCACCACACGAATCGCTTTCTGATCGGGGAAAACATCATGAAGAACGCACGTCGGGCCCTTCTGGCTCTTTCCGCGGCCTCGCTGCTGGCCGTCACGGCCTGTTCGGGTCCGGCCCAGCAGCAGTCGGGCGGATCCAACGGTGGCGGCCAGCCCGCCGCGCCGGTCGCTGCGAAGAAGTACAGCGATGCCGAGCTGGAGGCCGTGCTCAAGTCCGCCAAGGGTGCCGACGGCAAGGCGTTCACCGTCCTGCCCGCAGCGGACCTGAAGAAGTCTCTGGAAGCGTCCAAGGAACTGCTCTCCAAGACCAAGGTCAGCCCTGCCGAGTGCGGCGGTCAGGACATCACCAGCGGCCTGCAGGCCCTCGACGGCGCCACCACCGCCGTGGGAACCTCGACGGGCGCGGACGGCATTCCGTCCCAGGCCGTCAGCCTGATCTCCGGACTGGACGCGTCCGTGCTCGACAGCAACGTGGCGAAGACCAAGGACCGCCTTGAGAAGTGCAAGACGATGACCGTCGAGGTCGCGGGCCAGAAGGCCGAAGCCACCACTGAAATGCTCCAGGTCTCCGCGAAGACCCCGGGCGCCGTGGCGTTCGAGACCACCACGACCCTTCCGGGCAGCAGCACCACGATGAAGCAGGTGAGCGTGGTCGCCGTGAAGAACGGTGTGGCGATCTCCAGCGTGTCCCTGGCCGGCGGTGCAGGCACGGCTGACGTCGAGAAGGCCGTCAGCTCCCTGGACGCCGTCGCGGACCAGATCAAGTAAGGCCACCAGCGCGCATCAGCCACAGCGCCGCGAACGGGCCGCGTCCACCTCGGACGCGGCCCGTTTCCGCGCTCAGGTGCCGTCGGTGACCGGACTGCGGGACGAGGGCCACTCCGCGGCCGGTGCGGAGGCCTCGCCGGTCTCACCCAGGAGATACCGCCGGACGGTCGGGGCCACGAGGCGGACCACCTCCTCCGGCGAGGCCGAGGCCAGCGGTTCCAGGCGCACCACATAGCGGGTCAGCATGAGCCCGACCATCTGCGAGGCCACCAGATCCCCGCGGAGTGCGAGCTCCTGCGCAGTGCCCGGCAGGCCGGCCATGATGCGGGACAGGACTGTCCTGCTGACCATCTCCCGGAGCATCGCGGTCTTGGTGCGCGAACCGATGGTGCCTCGGATGAACGCCACCAGGCTGTGCTGGGCCGGGCTCTCCCACAGCCGCAGCACCGCACGCACGATCTCCTCCGACCGCTGCCGGGGGTCCAGGGAGGTCACCCCGGCCAGGACCTCCGCGGGATCGGCGGGCAGCTCGACACTGAGCGCGAAGAGTTCGTCCTTGCCCTGGAAGAAGTGGTGGACCATGGCGGGGTCCACTCCGGCCTCGCGTCCCACCTGACGCAGGCTGGTGCCTTCGAAGCCCTGTTCCGCGAAGAGGCGGCGGGCTGCGGCCAGGATCCGCTCGCGGCTGTCGCCTCGTCCGCTGCGGCGACCGCGACGACGGCCGGCAGGAGTCCCCGCCCCGGCCGCGGTTCCCGGCGGCGCGCCGTCGTCGTGCGCACTTCCGCCCCCTGCTCCGCTCACCGCGTCCGCCTCCGCAACGTGGCGGAGGCGAGGACCAGCAGGCCCAGCGCGATCACCGCCAGGGCGAGGAGGTCCTGCCACAGGGTGCCCGTCGGATCGCTGTGGCGGCCGATCTCCTGCAACGCCTCCACGGAGTAGCTGAGCGGGAGGACATTGGAGATGGCCTCCAGCACGGAGTTCATGGAGCTGCGCGCCACGAAGAGCCCGCAGAGCAGGATCTGGGGGACCACCACCACGGGCATGAACTGCACGGCCTGGAACTCGGTGCGGGCGAAGGCGGAGCAGAGCAGGCCCAGGGCCACGCCGAGGACGGAGTTCAGCACGCACACCAGTCCCACCAGGAGCGGACTGCCCTGGACATCCAGCTGGAAGACCCAGTAGGCCACCGCCAGGGTGACCACCGCCTGCACGGCCGCCAGGACCGAGAAGGCCGCGGCGTAACCGAAGAGCAGATCGGCCTTGCCGAGGGGCGTGGTGAGGAGCCGTTCGAGGGTGCCGCTGGTGCGTTCCCGCAGCATGGTCACCGAGGTGATGAGGAACATGATGAGGAACGGGAAGATGGCCAGCATGACCAGGCCCACCCGGTCGAAGGTACGGGGCATCCCGGGCGAGAGCGTCTCATTCTCGAAGAGGAAGTAGACGGCGGCCAGCAGGAAGGAGGGCACCACCAGGATCATGGCCACGCTGCGGTGGTCATGCCGGATCTGGTTCAGCACGCGTGCCGTGGTGGCGCCGAGAAGTCTCAGGCTCATGACCTCGCCTCCTCCCGGCCGGTCCCTTCGGCCCCGGACTCCTGGATGATGGCCAGGAAGGCCTGCTCCAGGTCCGTGTTGTGTCCCCGTCCGGCCAACTCGGCGGGCGTCAGCTGCGCCAGCAGCCGGCCTTCCCGCAGCAGGAGGAGCTGGCGGCAGTGACGGGCCTCCTCCATCACGTGGCTGGACACCAGCAAGGTGGTGCCGGACTCCGCGAGCCTGCGGAAGTGCTCCCAGAGTTCGGCGCGGAGGACCGGGTCCAGGCCCACGGTGGGCTCGTCCATGATCAGCAGTTCCGGCGCCCCCACCAGTGCGCAGGCCAGGGACACGCGGTTGAATTGCCCTCCGGAGAGATCCGCGGTGAGCCTGCGGGCCTCCGGGCTTAGCCCTACGGCTTCGACCGCTTCACGGGCCGCCGCAGCGGACTTGCCGTGCAGGGTGGCGAAGTAACGCACATTGTCCAGCACGGTCAGGTCCCGGTAGACGCTGGGGGACTGGGTCATGTAGCCGAGCTTCCGGCGCAGGGCGGCTGTGCCCGGCGGTGAGCCCAGGACGATCACCTCGCCGGTGCCGAAGCGCTGCAGACCCATGAGCACTCTCATGAGAGTGGTCTTGCCGCTGCCGGAGGGTCCCAGCAGCCCGGTGATGCTGCCGGAGGGGACTGTGAAGTCCAGATTTCTCAGGACGTGCAGCTTGCCGCGCCGGACGTGGAGGCCTCGGACCAGGACCGCGGCGTCCTCTGGTGGCGTGGCGGCTCCGGGGTGCTGGGGCCTGTCCATGGCTGCTCCCGTCCCCTGGGATCCGGCCCGGCTGAATCCGCAGGATTAATTCATCGCCTGATGAATTAAAACTAAATTCAGGGAAAAGCTGCGTCAAGATCCTTGAAGGATGAACCTGGGTGAACTACGTTCGGCTCAGATGTGTCGTCACTGTCCGCAGTGGCCAACAGGGCATGTCACCGACGTAAGGAGCTACGAGCATGGCAGTAAGCGTCAACCTCGCGAAGGGCCTGGACAAGGACTTCGAGGACAAGAACCTCAAGGACATCCTGGACGCGCCCGTGTCCGCCCTGGCGGGCATCACGGACGCGAAGGGCGAGGTCCTGGCCCGGGAACTCGGCATCAAGACCGTCCGCGACCTCGGCTCCAACAAGTACTTCGCCCTGGCGGGCGTCCTGGTGGCCCTGGAGGGCAAGGAAGGCTGAGTCTCCTCGCGGAACCACCTCCGGGAATCCGCGACGAAGGGCCCGGGGCGTCGACGCCCCGGGCCCTTCGCCGTCCCGGCCGTGAGGGGCGCCATGCCGGAACGGGTCCGGGCACCGGATAAACTCGGGGTACGGTCCGGTCATCCCCGGACCGCAGCCCTGCGCCCGGACCTCCGGGCGGGCTCCAGCCCCGAATGTGCCAGAAACGGAATTTCAGTGATCACACGCCTTTCCTCGCTCTTCCTGCGAACCCTGCGTGAAGACCCGGTGGACGCCGAGGTCGCCAGCCACAAGCTCCTGGTCCGGGCCGGTTACATCCGGCGTGCCGCCCCGGGCATCTACACCTGGCTGCCGCTGGGCCTGAGCGTGCTGCGCAAGGTGGAGCAGATCATCCGTGAGGAGATGGCCGCCATCGGCGCTCAGGAAGTGCACTTCCCGGCGCTGCTGCCCAAGGAGCCCTACGAGGTGACCAACCGCTGGACCGAGTACGGCGAGGGCATCTTCCGCCTGCAGGACCGCAAGGGTGCCGACTATCTCCTCGCCCCCACGCACGAGGAGATGTTCACCCTGCTGGTCAAGGACCTGTACTCCTCGTACAAGGACCTTCCCCTGTCGATCTACCAGATCCAGAACAAGTACCGTGACGAGGCCCGTCCGCGGGCCGGGCTGCTGCGCGGCCGCGAGTTCATCATGAAGGACTCCTACTCCTTCGATGTCGATGACGCCGGACTGGATGCCAGCTACGCCGCGCACCGCGGGGCGTACCTGCGCATCTTCGAACGTCTGGGTCTGGAGATCATCCCGGTCAAGGCGACCGCCGGCGCCATGGGCGGCTCCAAGAGCGAGGAGTTCCTGCACCCCACCGCGATCGGTGAGGACACCTTCGTGCGCTCCGCCGGCGGCTACGCCGCCAACGTGGAGGCCGTGGTCACGGTGGCTCCCGAGCCGATCGACCACGCGTCGCTGCCGGCCGCCGTCGTGCGGGACACCCCGGACACTCCCACCATCGAGACCCTGGTGGACGCGGCCAATCAGGTTGAGCCGCGCGCCGACCGTCCCTGGACGGCAGCGGACACCCTGAAGAACGTGGTCCTGGCCGTCACGCTGCCCACCGGTGAGCGTCAGATCGTGGTCATCGGCGTGCCTGGTGACCGTGCCGTGGACCTTAAGCGTGTCGAGGCGAACATCGGTGCCTTCCTGCCCGTGGGCGGGGAGATCGGTCTTGAAGCCGCCAATGAGGAGGACCTGAAGAAGAACCCTGCGCTGGTCAAGGGCTACATCGGTCCCGGCCTGAGCGTTGACGAGCCCGTGCTGGGCGCCGAGGCGGCAGCCAAGATCCTGTACCTGGTGGATCCCCGAGTGGTGGCCGGTTCCAGCTGGATCACGGGCGCCAATGTGGAGGGCAAGCACGTCTTCGGCCTGGTGGCGGAGCGTGACTTCGGCTGGGACGGCGTCATCGAGGCCACCGAGGTGCGCGTGGGTGACCTGGCGCCGGACGGCAGCGGTCCTCTGGAGCTGGCCCGTGGCATCGAGATGGGCCACATCTTCCAGCTGGGACGCAAGTACGCCGAAGCACTGGATCTGAAGGTTCTGGACCAGAACGGCAAGCAGGTCGTGGTGACCATGGGCTCCTACGGTGTCGGCGTCACGCGTGCGGTGGCGGCTCTGGCGGAGTCCAACCATGACGACCGCGGCCTGATCTGGCCCCGCAATGTGGCTCCGGCCGACGTCCACATCGTGGCCGTGGGCCGCGGCGAGGAGATCTTCACCACCGCCGCACAGTTGGCGGAAGAGCTCTCCGCCGCAGGCCTGGACGTGATCTACGACGACCGTCCCAAGGTCTCCCCGGGCGTGAAGTTCGGCGATGCCGAGCTCCTCGGCGTGCCCACGATCCTCGCGGTCGGCAAGGGCCTGGCCGATGGCGTGGTGGAGCTCAAGGACCGCCGCAGTGGGGAAGCCCAGAACGTGCCGGTGGCTGAGGCCGTCGCCGCAGTGCGCGCCGCCGTCGCCCACTGACCGGATGAGAGGATCACGGGCGGGCGTGCCATGCTGAGCGGTTTCGAACTGCTCGACGGCGGCACGCTCGCCGTGATCGTCCTGGCCGGTTTCTGTGCCGGCTGGGTCGACGCGGTGGTGGGCGGTGGCGGTCTCATCCAGCTGCCCGCCCTGCTCCTGGTGCCCGGCATCACTCCGGTCCAGGCGCTGGCCACCAACAAGCTCGGGTCGGTCTTCGGAACCACCACCAGCTCGATCACGTTCTACCGGCGCGTTCACCCTGATCTGAGAACGGCCGTGCCGATGGCGCTCATCGCGCTGGTGGGCAGCTTCGGGGGCGCCGTGATCGCCACGCAGCTGCCCGGCAAGGCCTTCAAGCCCATCATCGTGGTGGCACTCGTGGCGGTGCTGCTCTTCACGGCGTTCCGGCGTTCGGTGGGCGAGGAGACCGCGCTCAGGCATCAGGGCCGGAAACACTACGTCCTGGCGTGCCTGATCGGGCCCGGTACCGGGTCCTTCCTGGTGATCGCGCTGGTGTCCCTCATGGGATACGCGTTCACGGAGGCCAGCGCCAAGGCCAAGATCGTCAACATGGCCACCAACGCGGGAGCCCTGCTGTTCTTCCTCCCGCATGGTTCGCTGCTCTGGGGTGTGGGTCTGCTGCTGGGTGCGGCGAACACCGCAGGAGGCTATCTCGGCGCCCGGATGGCCGTGGCGCGGGGGAACTCTTTCATCCGCTGGGTCTTCCTGGGCGTGGTGACCGTCCTGATCGTCAAGCTCGGTTTCGACGTCTGGCAGGACAACTTCCGCTAGCGGGGGTGTGCGGGGTGCTGGGGAACGGCGGTCCCGCGGGGTGCTCCCGAACGCGTGCGTCGGGGGCCGGGCATCCTGCTGCTTCAGTCCACCTGACCCGGATCGTGCAGCCGCCGGGGGTCTATGGAGTCATCCAGAACCTTCCCCGCCAAGGCCGAGGCCAGCCAGAGCGACCGCTCCGTCTCCGCTTCGTGCCCGCGTTTCGCGGCGAACCACAGGGCGTCCTCCACAAAACTGACCATGCTCCACTGCCGGGCGAGCTCAGCATCCAGCCCGGCCGCCGCGCAGAATTCCTCCAGCCGCCTCAACACGCCCTCAGCGGGCCGGACCACCGGATACTCGGCCAGGCGGTTCCGCAGCACCGGGGGAAGTGAGAATTCAGCATCCCCTAAGACGGCCTGGGGGTCGATGGCCACCCACTCGTCGCTTTCCGGGGAGCCTGGACGGGCCAGGATGTTCAGGAAATGCAGGTCCTGGTGCACCAGCACGTCCTGGGACCGCCGACGTCCCACGGTGCCGTGCACCTGGCAGACCTCCAGCGCGGCCTCCAGCAGCCAGCGGGGGAAGGGCCGTCCCGTGTCCTGCCAGCCCTGCGGGAACTCATCGCACCATCGTTCAGCGGTGTCGGAGAGCCGCGGGATAGCCGACAGTGCGCTTCCGGGCCCCAGAATGCGGCTGACCTCGGCCACAGGAATGCTGAGACGGCGGACGATGCCGCCCCAGATGTCGGCCGCGGCGCTGAGCTCCTTGTCGATGAGAGTCCGGTGAGGGTCCAGCCGCTCCAGCAGAAGGGCGCAGCGCTCCGGATCATCCCGGAGCACGCGAACGGCACCATCGCCCTGCCAGGCCCGGAGCGAGGGTCCTTCGGAGAGAGTCTCCTCGACGGGGAGCGACAGTTTGAGCACGGCTTCCCGGCCGTCGCTGCGCACCGGAAGGACCAGCCCGCTGTAGCCGTGGAGGACCGGGAAGCCGGGGGAGAGGTCCAGGCTCAGCTCCCAGGCCTGGAAACACTCCTGGAGCAGGTCCGGCAGCTTGCCGAGCCACCGGGCACCTTCCGCGCTCCGCTTCATTCTCCGGACCAGGCCGGGCGGGATCGTCAGAGGGGAGCTCACCCTTCCAGCTTATGCCGTTCTCAGCTCACGGCACCGGGGTCCACCCGGGTTCAGCCGGGGATCAGATGATGCCGGACTGGCCGAGCAGACTGCCCACCACGAATGTGGCGGTCAGTGCCAGGGCGCCGCCGATCACCACGCGCACGGCGGCCCGGGAAACGCTCGCGCCGCCGATCCAGGCTCCCACTGCGCCCGTGGCGGCCAGCGCTGTGAGGACCACACCGAAGGTCAGCGGGATCCGGAGCCCGGCCGGAAGGAAAAGTACGGCGAGCAATGGCAGAAGCGCGCCGGCGGTGAAGGCCAGAGCCGAGGCCAAAGCGGCATGCCACGGGCTGACGATTTCTTCCTCGTCGATATTGAATTCGTTTTTCAGATGAGCGCCCAGGGCGTCTTTCGCGCTCAATTCCTCGGCCACCAGTGCGGCCGTGGTGGGGGAGATCCCCTGGGAGACATAGCTCTGCTTCAGCCGTGCGAGCTCGCCCTCGGGATCCTGCTCCAGCGTCCGGCGTTTCTGCCGCACGATGGCACGCTGGCTGTCGCTCTGGCTGCTGACCGAGACGTACTCGCCGAGGGCCATGGAGATGGCGCCGCCGATCAGACCTGCGGCGCCGGCCGCCAGCAGAGCGCCCTGCTGGGTGGTGGCACCTGCCACGCCCACCACGATGGCGGCCACCGAGACGATGCCGTCATTGGCGCCGAGGACGCCTGCGCGCAGCCAGTTGAGCCGCTGCGCGAGGTTGCCCGAGCTGCTTCTCTTTTCGATTCCGGCTTTGATTTCCACTGTCGTCATGCATTCAGGAAATCACTTCTGGAAAAACAATTCCAGCAATGTTTGCCTTCACTAATATAGCCAAGGCTGGGCTAATTAAAGTGAGGCTTGGCTAAGGAATGGGGCCGAATTCCCGCGGTTCAGCGTGTGGTGGGGGAGGGTGTTGGGGAGACGGCCGGAGCCGCTTCCGGCAGGCCGGGCAGGGCCTGGCCGTCCACTGCCATGGGACTCCAGCGTGCGGCCCTGGCTGAGGCAGCCAGGTACTGCGTCATGGCCCAGGTCCTGAGGTCCCCGGTGGAGACGGCCACCAGGTCCAGGGAAGCCGCGGCCAGCTCATGCTCCACCGCGCTCAAGCCGCCCTCCGGAGCTTTCAGGAAGGCGCCGCTCACCTCATACCCGGGCTCCGGCAGCCGGGGAACCGCGCAGGAGGCCAGCACCCAGGCTCTCGCCTCATCGATGACGTCCTGGACTGCGGCGCCGGACCCCGCCGCGTCGGCCCGGGAGTCCTGGTCCAGCCGCACCTCGGCCACCTGGTACAGGTACGCGAGATGCCGGCCCGCGCGCAGGACGGCCTGAGTCGCGTCCACCGCTTCGGGGGAGGCAGAGAAGGCAGCCGGCGACGACGGCGCCGTGCCGCCGGTCCCGCCCGTCACCGGGGCGGAGGCCTCCGCCGTCGTGGTCACCGGTGTGGTGTCCGTCGGCGAGGGTGAGCCGGAGGCGCAGGACGCGGCGGGAGAGGCCGGGGGCCCCGCCATCAGGCCCGCCCGGGTGAGGCGAGCGGCCGGAAGCAGTGGCCGCAGGGCCTCCAGACGGCCCTGGGCCGCCGAGGTGTAGAGGCGGGCCAGGCCACCGTCGGGCTCCTGCTGAGCCTGCACCAGGAGGGTTCTGACGCTGACGAGGGCGGTCTCCAGCAGTGCCGGGAGCTCTGGTGCCCGGGTGCTGGCGGCAGGGCTCGGCGTGGGCCCGCCCGGCACGGAAAGTGCCGCGGTCTGCCGTTCCAGGACGGTGGCCAGGGCTGCGACCTTGGCACCCGCCGTCGGCACGAGAAGCCGCGCCTGGCCCGCCAGCGATGCGGTGCCGGAGGCCAGGCCGGCCTGCGGGGACCCGGCCTGAGTGCTCGGGGGAGCGGGAGAGATGCCCTGTGCCACGGCGGCACTGAGTCCCAGCACCGTGGCGAGCACCACGGCGGACACCCCCAGCCGCCGGAGGACTCTGCCTGTTCGTCCCGTCTTCCCCGCGTTTTTCATCACCCATGATCTTGCCATGGCCGTGGTAATCCCGGTGTCGCGGGCCTTCCGGCGGGTGCTGAAGCGGCGTGCGGAAGCCGGGGCGGCCAAAAAGTCGATACTCTATAGTTTGAAAACTTCAATCACGGGAGGCCTTGCGGACCATGAGCGGTGCCGGAAATTCGACTACGCCAGACCAGGGCGGCCAGGACTCCGAGGCAGCACGGCTGCACGGACTCCTGGAACCCGTGGTGGCCGCCCAGGGTCTCTTCCTCGAGGAAGTGGAGATCCACCGCGCCGGGACCCAGCGCACGGTGCAGGTCCTGGTGGATCTGCCGGAGGATCAGCAGGGCGGGGTGAGTCTGGACCGCATCGCCGGGGTTTCCACGGAGATCTCCGCGGCGCTGGATGCCGATCCGCAGGACGGCTCCCAGCCTTACGAGCTGGAGGTCTCCTCTCCCGGAGTCTCCCGGCCTCTGACGCAGCCGCGTCACTGGCGCCGGAACCTGGGCCGTCTGGTCCGCGCCAAGCTGGCCGACGCGGAGCCTCTCACGGGCCGCATCCGCGAAGTCCATGAGGACGGCGTGACCCTGGTGCCTCAGCTCGAAGCGAAGAAGGGCGTCAAAGCCAAGGAAGGCGCGCCGGTCACGGTGCCCTTCAGCACGATCCGCCAGGCCAAGGTGGAGATCGAATTCACACATCTGGACCAGGCGGCGCTGGACGAAGCACTGGACCCCGAAGAAACTGAGGAGGCCTAAATGGATATCGACATGAGCGCACTGCGGCTCCTGGAGCGGGAACGCGAAATCCCCCTGGACAAGCTCATCCCCACCATTGAGCAGGCGCTGCTGGTGGCCTATCACAAGACGCCTGGAGCAATCGACCAGGCACGCGCCGAACTGGACCGCAAGAGCGGCCACGTCACGATCTGGGCGAGCGAGATCGACGAGGAAGGAAACGTCGTCGGCGAGTTCGACGATACTCCGGACGGATTCGGCCGTATCGCCGCGAGCACCGCGCGCCAGATCATCCTGCAGCGTCTGCGTGACGTCGAGGATGACAATGTGCTGGGCGAGTTCAAGGGCCGTGAGGGCGAGCTTGTGGCCGGCCAGATCCAGCAGGGTCACTCGGCGCACATGGTGCAGGTCAACCTGGGCAACGTGGAGGCACTCATGCCGCCGCCCGAGCAGGTGCCCGGCGAGAAGTACCTGCACGGTAACCGCATCCGTGCCTTCGTGGTGAGTGTGCAGCGCGGCCAGAAGGGCCCCAGCATCACGCTTTCCCGTACGCACCCGGGTCTGGTCCGGAAGCTCTTCGAACTGGAGGTTCCGGAGATCGCCGACGGCTCGGTGGAGATCGTCGCCCTGGCCCGTGAAGCCGGGCACCGCACCAAGATGGCGGTGCGGGCCAACCGCTCCGGTATCAACGCCAAGGGTGCCTGCATCGGTGAGATGGGCTCCCGCGTGCGCGCCGTGATGAACGAGCTGAACGACGAGAAGATCGACATCGTCGATTTCTCCGACGTCCCGGAGACCTTCATTGCGAACGCGCTCTCGCCCTCCAGCGTCACGAGCGTCACCATTTCCGATCCCGCCACCCGTTCTGCGCGTGTGGTGGTCCCGGATTACCAGCTCTCCCTGGCCATCGGCAAGGAGGGGCAGAATGCCCGTCTGGCCGCCAAGCTCACGGGCTGGCGGATCGACATCGTCTCCGACGCGGCAGGCGACTGAGCCTCCTGCGGGCCCCGACGCGCCGTCGCGGACGGTGGGGCCCGCAGGAAGGCGTAGAATGGATAACGCCGGTTCCCCGGCATGGCATTTGCGTGTCCGCCCTTGGGTGGGGCACGCACCCTAGGCGAGGCAGGCGCACGTGGCAGCACCGACAAGTGCACCTCTGCGGACCTGCATCGGATGCCGCCGCCGGGAAGCCCAGAATCTGCTCATCCGGTTGGCGACCGTGACCTCTCACGCAGGCGAAAACCTCGTGGTGGTCGACGCGCGACGCCGGGTGGGCGGCAGGGGTGCGTGGCTGCACCCCACCACTGAGTGCCTTGCCCTCGCCCAGCGGAAGCGTGCGTTCGCGCGTGCCTTCCGGAGCGCCGTCGTCAGCGACGGCCTGGAGGAGAACCTGGCACCGCACAGTGTCCCCACAGCGGCGGAAACGCCGCGGGGGACGACCGTCCTATCCGAAAGCGGGTCAGAAATCTGATGGAAACCCGATGAGTTCCCTGCGATGAGCGCGTAACCATGAGCAATCTGTTGCGCGCTGCACAGCGCCCCGGGCCGCCTTTCATGGCCCAGGGCAGGAAGAAGTATTAGACGGTTCGTGCCAAGGCTGATGCGCGGACCGAGACAGGAGAAATGTGGCCAAGGTCCGCGTACACGAGCTCGCCAAGGAGCTCGGTATCACCTCCAAGGATGCGCTTGCAAAGCTGCAGAGCCTCGGAGAGTTCGTCCGTTCCGCATCGTCGACCATCGAACCCCCGGTGGCGAAGAAACTGCGTGACGCATTCCCGGGTGGGGCTTCCGCTCCCGCCCCGTCCGCTGCTCCCGCAGCGAAGGCAGCCGCCCCGGCGGCCCCGAAAGCACCTGCGGCGGCTTCTGCTCCCGCAGCACCTCAGGCCGCCGCGGCTTCCCCGGAGCCCGCTGCGGCTCCCGCCGCTCCGGCCTCCGCCGCCGCTCCTGCCGCCCGTCCGGGTGGCATGAAGCCGGGCGGAGCACCCAAGCCGGGTTCCCGCGCAGCCGCTGAAGCGGAGGCCGCCCGTGTGGCTGCCGCCCGTGCGGCCAAGCCGGCCTCCCAGCAGCGTCAGTCCGGCCCCCGCGCCGGTGGCCCGCGTCCGGGCAACAACCCGTTCGCCAGCTCCCAGGGCATGCCCCGGGGGCGTGACGGTGAGCGTGCTCCCCGTCCGGGCAACAACCCGTTCGCCAGCTCCCAGGGCATGCCGCGCCCGGGTGGTCCCCGTCCCGCTGCAGGCGCGGGCGGTCCCCGCCCGGCAGCCGGTGCCGGTGGGCCTCGTCCCGCAGCCGGTGCAGGCGGTCCCCGTCCGGGCGCACCGCGCCCCGGCGCACCCCGTCCGGGCGCACCCCGTCCCGGTGGTCCCCGCCCCACTCCGGGCATGATGCCCAGCCGCATCGAGCGTCCCGCTCCCGGTGCTGCTGCCCGTCCGGGCGCACGTCCCGGTGGCGGCCCCGGCCGTCCCGGTGGCGGCACCGGTGGCGGTGCACCTGCCGGCGGTGGCTTCGGCAAGGGCGGCCGCGGACGCGGTGGCACCCAGGGCGCCTTCGGCAAGGGCGGCGCCGGTCGTGGCAAGCAGCGCAAGTCGAAGCGTGCCAAGCGCCAGGAACTGGAGCAGATGAGCGCACCGTCGCTGGGCGGCGTGAGCGTTCCCCGTGGCGATGGTGAGACGATCATCCGTCTGCGCCGTGGCTCCTCCATCACGGACTTCGCCGAGAAGATCGATGCCAACCCGGCTTCGCTCGTCACGGTCCTGTTCCACCTCGGCGAGATGGCCACGGCCACTCAGTCGCTGGATGAGGAGACCTTCGAACTCCTGGGCGCCGAGCTGGGCTACAAGCTCCAGATCGTGTCCCCGGAGGACGAGGAGCGCGAGCTGCTGAGCAGCTTCGACATCGACTTCGAAGCCGAGCTTGAGGCCGAGGGCGACGACGAGCTTCAGGCCCGTCCTCCGGTGGTCACCGTCATGGGTCACGTCGACCACGGTAAGACCCGCCTGCTGGACGCCATCCGCAGCTCGGATGTGGTGGCCGGTGAGCACGGTGGCATCACGCAGCACATCGGTGCCTACCAGATCACCCATGAGCACGAGGGCGTCGAGCGGGACATCACCTTCATCGACACCCCGGGTCACGAGGCCTTCACGGCCATGCGTGCTCGTGGTGCCAAGGTCACCGACATCGCGATCCTCGTGGTCGCCGCCGACGACGGCGTCATGCCGCAGACGGTGGAGGCACTCAACCACGCTCAGGCGGCCAATGTGCCGATCGTGGTGGCCGTGAACAAGATCGACAAGGAAGGCGCCAACCCGGAGAAGATCCGTGGCCAGCTGACCGAGTACGGCCTGGTTCCCGAGGAATACGGTGGCGACACCATGTTCGTGGACGTGTCCGCCCGCCAGAACCTGCACATCGACGACCTCCTGGAGGCCGTGCTGCTGACCGCCGATGCCGCCCTGGATCTGCGCGCCAACCCGGACAAGGACGCCCGAGGCATCGCCATCGAAGCGAACCTCGACCGCGGCCGTGGTTCCGTGGCCACCGTGCTGGTGCAGTCCGGCACGCTGAACATCGGTGACACGATCGTGGCCGGTACGGCTCATGGCCGCGTCCGGGCCATGTTCGACGAGGACGGCGAGTCCCTCAGCGAGGCGGGTCCGTCCCGCCCGGTCCAGGTGCTGGGTCTGTCCAGCGTCCCGCGTGCCGGTGACACCTTCTTCGTGACCTCTGACGAGCGCACCGCCCGCCAGATCGCGGAGAAGCGTGAAGCTGCGGACCGCAACGCCGCCCTGGCCAAGCGCCGCAAGCGCATCAGCCTGGAGGACTTCGACCAGGCCGTGGCCGAAGGCAAGATCGACACCCTCAACCTCATCCTCAAGGGTGACGTCTCCGGTGCCGTGGAAGCCCTTGAGGACGCTCTGCTCAAGATCAACGTGGGCGATGATGTGCAGCTGCGCGTCATCCACCGCGGTGTGGGTGCGATCACGCAGAACGACGTCAACCTGGCCACCGTGGACAGCGCGATCATCATCGGCTTCAACGTCAAGCCCGCCGAGCGTGTGGCCGAGCTGGCCGAGCGCGAGGGTGTCGACATGCGCTTCTACTCGGTCATCTACGCGGCCATCGACGACATCGAACTGGCGCTCAAGGGCATGCTCAAGCCCGAGTACGAGGAAGTCCAGCTGGGCACGGCAGAGGTCCGCGAGGTGTTCCGTTCTTCCAAGTTCGGCAACATCGCAGGCTCCATCGTGCGCTCCGGTCTCATCCGCCGTAACGCCAAGGCTCGTGTGCTGCGCGATGGCAAGGTCATCGGTCAGAACCTGTCCATCGACTCGCTGAAGCGCTTCAAGGACGATGCCACCGAGGTCCGTGAGGGCTTCGAGTGTGGTATTGGTCTGGGCTCGTACAACGACGTCGTCGAAGGCGACATCATCGAGACCTTCGAGATGCGCGAGAAGCCGCGCGTCTAGGAGTGCCGGAAAGGCCGGGCCCCGGGGAGATCCGGGGCCCGGCCTTCCGTTCACCATCACACGCCTTTTGAGGAGGAGAACATGGCAGATCCAGCACGCGCCGGCAGACTGGCGCAGCGCATCAAGGTCCTGGTGGCTGAGGCTCTCAGGAAGGCCGTCAAGGACGAGCGGGCGCTCGACATCACCGTGACCGACGCACGCGTCACGAACGATCTCCAGCACGCCACCGTCTACTACACCGTCCTCGGGGACACCGCGGCCCGCGCGGGAGCCGAAGAGGTGCTTGCGCAGAACAAGGGCATCCTGCGCCGGGAGGTCGGACGCAATCTGACCATCCGCCTGACGCCCACCCTGGAATTCGTCGCGGATGAGATCCCGGAGAACGCCTCGAATCTTGAGGAACTGATCCGCAAGGCCAAGGAACGGGACGCCGAAGTGGCTGCCCTGGCCGAAGGAGCCGTCTTCGCGGGCGAGTCCGATCCGTACAAGAAGGACGAAGAGGACCAGGACGACTGATCCTCCGGCCCGTGCCATCCGGCACCGGGTACGACTGAGGCCCACCGGGATTTTCCGGTGGGCCTCAGTCGTACCCGTTCAGTTCTGCAGGCTCCCCGCGGCGGGGGAGGGCCCTACTTGGCCCAGACGAGCGGCTTGTCGCGGTACGGGTTCAGATCGTAGCTGAGGTAGTTGCTGGAGTTGCCGGTGTAAGAGACTCCGGTGACCTCCGTGCCAGTGGGCGCCAGAGCGATCTGGCAGTCCACCTGGGTGTCGCCGATGGCCCGGAAGCTCTTGGCGTAGGGGCACTTGTCGAAGCCGCCGAAGATAATGAGACTGCCGGCCGGTGCACCGCCTGCCAGGGTGCCCTTGAAGGACGAGTGCGTCCAGGAGACCGAGGTCTTGATGGGGTTCAGCGTCTCCTTGAGGGTGACCTCACTGTGGATGTAGTACGGCACATAGCCCTTGTACTTGTCCGAGTTCTTGAAGGAGGAGAGATCCGCGAAGGCGCCCTTCTCGATGGTGGTGACCTTCACATCGAAGAGCTGCTTGTCGTAGTAGTCCTTGCCCGGCTTGCCGGTCTGGACGAAGATCTTGGCGGCCTGACCGAGCTTGAGCGAGGTGCCCGCCGGAGTCATCTGCTCCACGGTGGGCCCGCCCTTGGGATCGGCCACGGGAGCGGCGCTGGTCTCCGAAGGCGTCTCCTCGGGGGTGGGGTCCGACGACGGGGTCTCCTCCGGAGTCTGGGAGGCGCTGCTCGACGAGCTTTCCGTCGGTGCGGGGTCTTTTTTGGTGTCCACGGTGATGGAGCAGGCACTCAGGCCCAGAGCCAGAGCGGCCAGGGCGGCGACGGTGCCGGCGCTGCGGGTGCGAGAGGTGAAGAATGACATGGTTCCCTGATCCTTGCTACTGCTTCAGATGACACCTTTTAGTGCAATCATTGGAGCAATTGTGTCATGCCCCGGACGGGAGTGCGATGGGGACTCCTCCCCATGACGGCACGGGGCCGCGGGAGACCGGGAGGTCTCCGGGCCGCTCGGCAAGGGTTCCCCATGTGGGGCCGGGAAGACCCGGCGGGGCCGTCCAGGGGTCCGCGACCTCCTATACTGGAAGGCGTGCTTTCGGGACTGGTGATCGTGGACAAACCACAGGGTTGGACGAGCCACGATGTCGTGGCCCGTATGCGTCGTCTGGCGGGAACCCGCAAGGTAGGACATGCCGGAACCCTGGACCCCATGGCCACCGGCGTCCTGGTGGTGGGCGTGAACAAGGCCACCCGGCTGCTGACTTACATCGTGGGCACCGGCAAGCGCTACACCGCCACCATCCGGCTCGGCCAGTCCACGGTGACCGACGACGCCGAAGGCGAGATCACCGCCCAGCAGGACGCCTCGTCCCTTGACGAACAGGCCATCCGCGATGCCGTCGTGCGCTTCCTCGGCGACATCCAGCAGGTGCCCAGCAGCGTCAGTGCCATCAAGGTCAACGGTGAACGCTCCTATGCCCGGGTCCGGGCAGGGGAGGACGTGGCGCTGGCCGCCCGTCCCGTGACCATCCGGCGCTTCGACGTCCTGGACATCCGCCGTGACGGGGCCCTGGTGGACGTCGACGTGGACGTGGAATGCTCCTCCGGGACCTACATCCGGGCGCTGGCCCGTGACCTCGGCACCGCGCTCGGCGCCGGGGGCCACCTCACGGCACTCCGCCGTCACGAGGTGGGCCCGTTCACCCTGGAAGCGGCCCGTACCCTGGAACAGCTCGCCGAGGACTTCCAGGTTCTGGACCTGGCCCAGGCCGCGCGTGACCTCATGCCGGTCCGCGAACTCAGCGCCGAGGAAGCGGCGGACCTCTCCCACGGCCGCCGGATCCCGCGCGACGAGGACCAGCCGGGCACCCCGGAACACCCCGTGGCGGCGTTCGCCCCGGACGGGACCCTGGTGGCTCTCCTGGCGGACTCGGGACGGCACGCCAAGCCCGTCCTGGTCTTCCCGCCGGACGCCCCGGTGTCGCCGTCGGGCCCGGTTGCGGGGGAGCGGTGATGGACGCCTACTTCTGGATCATCGCGGTGGTGGGCGTCGCCTCCACCCTGATCTGCGCGGTGGCCGGCGTCCTCGGCAAGAAACCCAACGACGTCACCATCCTCTCCGTCGGCGCCGTCTGGCTGACACTGGTGGTGTACCTGGTGGGATCGATCGTCCGGGTCAGCATGGGCGAGCACATCCGCGGTGAGACCTGGGAGTTCTGGGGCTACATGATCACGGCCCTGGTGCTGCCTCTGGGCGCGGTCTACTGGTCGGTGGTGGAGCGCACCCGCTGGAGCAATTTCGTCATGGCGGTGGTCGGGGTGACGGCGCTCGTCATGGCCGCCCGTATGAACCAGATCTGGTACTAGATGGAGAACATGGACACGGTGAAGACCCCCCAGAGCAACGCTGAACAGCCCAATACGCGGAACACCGGTCCGGGCCGGCTGCTCATCGCCGTCTACGGTGTTTTCGCCCTGGCGGCCACGGCCCGTGCCGCTTACCAGATCGCCACCAAATTCCACACGGCGCCGCTGGCCTATCTCCTCTCGGCCCTCGCGGCGGTGGTCTACATCGTCGCCACCGTGTCCCTGGCCCGTCGCGGCACGTCGTCCTTCCGTGTCTCCGTGGTGGCCGTCAGCCTGGAGCTGCTGGGCGTGCTGGTGGTCGGCGCCCTGAGTGTGTTCGACTCCCAGGCGTTCCCGGCGGACACCGTCTGGTCCGGCTTCGGCAAGGGCTACGGCTTCGTTCCGCTGCTCCTGCCGCTGCTCGGCCTCTGGTGGCTCTACAAGCGGCGCCCGGCCGCCTCCTGACGATGCGACGGGTCCAGTACCCGTGCACCGGATATTCTTGACAGGCCGCTAGCCGCGGCACACCGCTCTCGTAGGGGATGGCTCATGGTTGACATTTGGCGGGACCTGACAGAGGTCCCTGAGGGTTACGGTCCCACCGTGGTGACGATCGGCAACTTCGACGGCGTGCACCGTGGCCACCGCCGAGTCCTCGGCCGCCTGGTCGAGGCCGCCCGCGAGCGCGGCGTGCGCGCCGTCGTCGTGACTTTCGACCCGCATCCCGCGCAGGTGCACCGTCCCGAGCATGCGCCCGAACTCATCATGGGACTGCAGGACCGTATCGAGGCGCTTGGCGCGGAGGGCGCGGACGCGGTCCTGGTCATGCACTACACCGCCGAGCTGGCGGGCATGAGCGCGCGCGGCTTCGTGCAGGACGTCCTGGTGGGCGGGCTGCGCGCCGCGGAGGCCGTGATCGGACACGACACGCGCTTCGGCGCCGGAAACAGCGGCGACGTGGACACCATGCGGGAACTGGGGGCCGAGCTGGGGTTCCGTGTGGAGGTCATCGATGAGTACGGCAGTGACGACGACGGCGGACTCTCGCGCCGCTGCTCCTCCACCTGGGTGCGTGAGGCGCTGGCCGCGGGCAATGTGGAGCAGGCGGCCGAAGTGCTCGGCCGTCCGCACCGCATGCGCGGCGAAGTGGTCCACGGGGCGGCACGCGGCCGCGAACTGGGCTTCCCCACGGCCAATCTGGCCCCTGACTCCTCAGGCTTCGTCCCGGCGGACGGCATCTATGCCGGCTGGCTGGTGGACGAAGCGGGGACCCGTTGGCCGGCCGCCATCTCCGTGGGCTCCAACCCCACGTTCGAAGGGGTCCAGCGCCAGGTGGAGGCCCACGTGATCGGGCGCCCCGAAGAGCGTGTGGAGGACTTCAACCTCTACGGGCAGTGCGTGGTGGTGGAGTTCGTCTCCCGCCTGCGCGGCATGGTCGCCTACCGGGGCCCCGAAGCCCTGGTGGAGCAGATGTGCCTGGATGTGGCGCAGAGCAAGGAGATCCTGGGCGTCAACGCCTAGCGGTCCGGCTGAGCCGGGCCGGAACCGCCCGGAGCCGGCCGAAAGCTGAGTCATCGTGGGCTTTGACGTTCACCTGGACGAGCCGTGGTGCCATACCGCACGGCCTTAGCCGCCGGAGGACCGAGCCGGGGAGGAGACTCGCCCCGAACCGGGCTCGGTGCCGTGCACCCGGGCCGCGAAGGCACGGTGATCGGCGGCATTGACCTCGGCGTAGGCCAGGGACCAGTCCAGGAGCGCGGAGGCCACTTTCCTGCCACCGCCCAGATAACCCGCGATCCGGGTGGCGGCGGGGGACTGGGAATGGGCGCGGGAGAGCAGCAGGGCACACGCCTGTGCGTACCCGTTGAAGGGGCCGTCCTCCAGCGTCGAGGCGTCGATCCCGCCCTTCATGTCACGGAACTGGCGCAGGTAGAAGTCCCCTTCGGGGGCCTGGAGGTGCCCCAGGAAGGGGTCTGAACAGGCCTGGAGGATCTTCTGCAACCCCACCACACGGGCCCCTTCGCCGCGCTGGGCCACCCCCTCCAGGAGCTGGCGCGGCTGGGCGATCCCGCCGTATTCCACCAGGACGCTGGGGCGGGCCTCCTTCGCCTGGAGGATCAGGACGTCGTCGGCGGAGTCCTGCAGGGCCAGGACGAAGCACTGCGTCCCGACGCTTCCCACACCCACCACCCGGCGGGCGAAGTCCGCCAGGGAGTAGTGCTGGACCAGGAACGCGATGTCGATCGCGGCGTTGCGCTGATAGGCCTTGAAAAGCCCGTTGAGATCACGGGTGAGTGCCTGGTCCACGTGCTCCATGACGGGAGGCTCGTCCACGAACCTGATGCGGCCGTTCTCCTCCTTACGGGTCAGCTTGCGGGCCGCCTGGCCTGCGGTCCGTCTCCTCGCCTTGGTGATGGCGTCCTGCAGAGCCTGCCGCGAGGAACCGGAGAGCCTGCTGAGGGTCTCCTCGGCGTCCACATTCGCGTAGTAGCGTTCCACGGGGCTCAGCCGGAGCCCGGCGTCCAGGCCCAGACGGTACGAGTCCACGGCGGCCAGCACGGCCGTCTCGATCACCTCCGTGCTGCGACCGCTGTCCTGACCGGCGATCACCAGGCTGGTCACCAGGCGCTTGACGTCCCACTCCCACGGAGCCCAGGCGGCTTCATCGAAGTCGTTCAGATCGAAGACCAGACTCCGCTCGGGGGAGGCGTAGAAGCCGAAATTGGCCAGATGGGCGTCGCCGCAGGAGGCCACCAGGATGCCGCTGTGCGAGTCCCGGGCCAGGTCCGAGGCCATCACGGCGGCCGCCCCGCGGTAGAAGGCGAAGGCGGAGGCCGCCATCCTCTCCTCCCGCAGCGGCACCAGGGACTGCACCCGGGTGGCGTTCTGCCGGTCCAGGATCCCCAGGGGGTCGCGTCCGTCCGCGCTGAGCCGTGCCAGCTCGCGCCGTGGGTGTGTGGACCGGACGGCCCGGCCTGCGGTGAGCTGTTCTTCGAGAGTGACGCGTGCGGGCTCCATGAGGACAGTCTGGAGGTGGATCGCGCCGTGGACAAGCGGCGGACCGCCGGGGTCCTGACGGTTTTTCGACAAGCCGAGGCCCGTGACGATAGAATGACAGGTGGATTCGGCTGCAGTCCGTGGTTGCCGATTCTGCTGTGTGCCCGCCCCGGTGGGAGACGGCTACCCGGCAGTGAGTTTCTGTCCGGGCCGCACGGCACAACTCATAGGAGTTCACTGTGGCACTTGACGCCGCCGTAAAGACGCAGATCATCCAGGAATTCGCCACCCACGAGGGTGACACCGGTTCCCCCGAGGTTCAGATCGCTGTGCTTTCCAAGCGCATCTCTGACCTGACGGAGCACCTGAAGTTCCACAAGCACGACCACCACACCCGCCGTGGCCTCATGGCTCTGGTCGGTCGCCGCAAGCGCATGCTGCGTTACCTGCACGACACCGACATCAGCCGCTACCGTTCGCTCATCGAGCGTCTCGGCCTGCGCCGCTAGTTGGTCTGGAAGCGGCCCGCTCACTGAGCGGGCCGCTTCCTGCAGCAATAGCGGAAACTGAGTTCGACAGAAAAGCACATCAGCAGAAGACCTTCCGGATCCGCGCATTCGCGGTCCTCGGTAGTGACTCCCGGGACCGGGCCGCACAGGCCCCTGGCCCGAGGGTCTCGATCGAAGACCGGGTGACGTACAGGACGGCAACGCCGCCCCTGGGCTGGAGCGGATGGTTTTCACACATGAAACGGAGGTGACCCTTGGAGGGTCCCGAGATCCAGTTCTCCGAAGCGATCATCGACAACGGCCGGTTCGGCCAGCGCGTGATCCGATTTGAAACCGGCCGTCTGGCCAAGCAGGCCGCAGGTGCGGCCATGGTGTACATCGACGATGACACCGCCCTTCTCTCCGCCACCACCGCAGGCAAGCACCCGCGTGAGGGCTTCGACTTCTTCCCGCTGACCGTTGATGTGGAAGAGCGCATGTACGCCGCCGGCCGCATTCCCGGCAGCTTCTTCCGCCGCGAAGGCCGCCCGTCCACGGAAGCCATCCTGGCCTGCCGTCTGATGGACCGCCCGCTGCGCCCCGCCTTCGTGAAGGGCCTGCGCAACGAGGTCCAGATCGTCGTGACCGTCCTGGCGATCAACCCCGACGAGCTCTACGACGTGGTGGCCATCAACGCCTCCTCCATGTCCACCCAGCTCTCCGGTCTGCCGTTCTCCGGCCCGATCGGTGGCGTCCGCGTCGCGCTGATCGCTGACGAGCAGGGCACCCAGTGGGTCGCCTTCCCGAAGCACTCGCAGCTTGAGAACGCCGTGTTCGACATGGTCGTGGCCGGCCGCATCGCCGGTGACGACGTCGCGATCATGATGGTCGAGGCCGAGGCCACCGACAACTCCTGGAACCTCATCAAGGAACAGGGCGCCACCGCTCCCACCGAGGAGATCGTGGCCGAAGGCCTCGAAGCCGCCAAGCCGTTCATCAAGGCCCTGTGCGAGGCCCAGGCCGACCTGGCCGGCCGCGCCGCCAAGCCCACGGTCGAGTTCCCGGTCTTCCTGGACTACCAGGACGACGTGTTCGCCGCCGTCGAGGCAGCCGCTGCCGCTCGCCTGGCCGAGGTCTTCCAGATCGCGGACAAGCAGGAGCGCGACGCCGCTTCCGACGCACTCAAGGACGAAGTCCTCGCCGGCTTGGCGGGCGAGTTCGAAGGCCGCGAGAAGGAACTCTCCGCTGCCTTCCGCTCCGTCACCAAGCAGGTGGTGCGCCAGCGCATCCTGAAGGACCAGGTCCGCATCGACGGCCGTGGCCTGACGGACATCCGCCAGCTCACCGCCGAGGTCGAGGTCCTGCCCCGCGTGCACGGCTCCGCCATCTTCGAGCGCGGCGAGACCCAGATCATGGGTGTCACCACGCTGAACATGCTCAAGATGGAGCAGCAGATCGACTCCCTGTCGCCGGAGAAGACCAAGCGCTACATGCACAACTACAACTTCCCGCCGTACTCCACCGGCGAGACCGGCCGCGTCGGCTCCCCGAAGCGCCGCGAAATCGGCCACGGTGCTCTCGCCGAGCGCGCTCTGGTGCCGGTGCTGCCGAGCCGCGAGGAGTTCCCGTACGCGATCCGCCAGGTGTCCGAGGCTCTCGGCTCCAACGGTTCGACGTCGATGGGTTCCGTCTGCGCCTCCACCCTGTCCCTGCTGAACGCCGGTGTGCCGCTGAAGGCCCCCGTCGCCGGCATCGCCATGGGCCTGGTGTCCGACGAGGTCGACGGTCAGACCCGCTACGCGGCCCTGACCGACATCCTCGGCGCCGAAGACGCCTTCGGTGACATGGACTTCAAGGTCGCCGGTACCCGTGAGTTCGTCACGGCCATCCAGCTCGACACCAAGCTGGACGGCATCCCCGCCTCCGTGCTGGCCGCCGCGCTGAAGCAGGCCCGCGAAGCCCGCCTCCACATCCTCGACGTGCTCAACGCCGCGATCGACACCCCGGACGAGCTCTCCGAGTTCGCTCCGCGCGTCATCGCCGTGAAGATCCCCGTGGACAAGATCGGCGAGGTCATCGGCCCCAAGGGCAAGAT
>Ga0153950_1000108_pt1 | contig 33596 bp, 38 predicted proteins | sample TSNJ034MetaG_FD_104737 | JGI IMG/M metagenome (GOLD analysis project Ga0153950, IMG submission 104737) | Attine ant fungus gardens microbial communities from New Jersey, USA - TSNJ034 MetaG | ecosystem: Host-associated > Fungi > Mycelium > Unclassified | place: USA: New Jersey, Wharton State...
TGGATTTGAATATTGGCGGCGCGTTTGTGCTGTTGGCTTCTCCTCCTCTTTCCGGCGGCGTGAGTCAAAAATGGTTCCCTTTTCTTCGTGGATTTTCTTTGTTCAATTTTTAGGGTGTAATATGCACCATTAGCTCAGTTGGTAGAGCACCTGACTCTTAATCAGGGTGTCCAGGGTTCGAGCCCCTGATGGTGTACCACCCTTTTTAAAAGAGGGAGATGGCCCGTTGGTCAAGCGGTTAAGACACCGGCCTCTCACGCCGGTAACACGGGTTCGATTCCCGTACGGGTCACCACTTTCATAAACTTATAAGGATAGGAATGCGCCTTTTGCGCAGACTATAAAAATTCGGTGTCGATGACGGTGAGGTCCCACCCGTTCCCATTCCGAACACGGAAGTTAAGCTCACTTGTGCTGAAAATACTTGGGGGGCAGCCCCTTGGAAAGATAAGTAGACGCCGGAACCAGCAGAATAGAATCCGGCGGGAAACCCCCGGTCTATTCTGTTTTATTCCTCAATAGCTCAGTTGGTAGAGCATGCGGCTGTTAACCGCAGGGTCGTTGGTTCGAGTCCAACTTGGGGAGCCATGGCAGCGGATATGCCGCCAAGCAAATTGGTGGGTGTATCCGTTGTCGTTTCTTTCAGGGCCATTAGCTCAGTTGGTTAGAGCAACCGGCTCATAACCGGTCGGTCCGGGGTTCGAGTCCCTGATGGCCCACCACAAAAACCGCACTATACAGTGTGGTTTTCTTTTGCTATAACAATATTTTGTATGGTGTTGGTTGAAAAGCAAATTTGGCAGATTATGTACAGGGTGCTTCTTCGCAAAAATTCACACGCTCCCTTGACAAATCTCTCCTTGGGTGATATACTTTTGACAATTTAGAGTAAAAAGCCAAAAGGCAAAAAACTGAACAATATGTGCCAGTGAAAGGAGCCGTGTATTATGCTTCGACACGTACTGAATATTGGGGACCTCCCCACGAAGGAATTGAACCAGATACTTTCGGTAGCCAGTAGTATTGCCGCTAACCCATCCATTTATGGAGAGGTTGCAAAAGGCAAGATATTGGCTACTTTATTTTTTGAGCCGAGTACCCGCACCCGGCTTTCGTTCGAAAGCGCCATGCTGCGGCTGGGCGGAGCGGTACTGGGCTTTTCGGACGCTGCGGTGTCCTCCACCGTCAAGGGCGAAACCCCCGAGGATACCGCCAGCACCGTGAGCTGCTACTGCGACGTGATCGCCACCCGTCACCCCACCGCCTTTACGCCCCACAAGATGGCCTCCGTGGCCAGCGTGCCGGTGATTAACGCGGGGGACGGCGCCAACGAGCACCCGACCCAGACATTGACCGACCTGGTGACGATCCACGAGCGGTTTGGCCGCGTGGACAACCTGACCATCGGCCTGTGCGGCGATTTAAAGTACGGCCGCACCGTGCACTCCCTGATCAAGATGCTCTCGCGCTACCCGGGCAATCGCTTTGTACTGATCGCGCCCCAAGCGCTGCAGATGCCTGAGGAGATCATCGGGATGCTGGACGAAAACAAGGTGCCCTACACGATTTCGGACAGCCTGGACCAGGCCATGCCCCAGCTGGATGTGCTCTACATGACCCGCATCCAGGGCGAGCGCTTCCAGGACAAGGTGCAGTACCGGGCCCTGCGCGGTATTTTCGTGCTGGACAACGAAAAGCTGAGGCACGCCAAAAAGGACATGATCATTCTGCACCCGCTGCCCCGGGTGGACGAGATCGCTACCGAGGTGGACGCCGACGAGCGCGCCTGGTACTTTAAACAGGCCCAGTTCGGCGTGTACGCCCGCATGGCCCTGATCATGCAGCTGCTGGGGTTGATCCGGCAGGGAAAGGACGGTGAGAGCGCATGCGCTCCCTGCTGTTTAGAGATATCCGCGTAACCGACTGCGACGGAACGCGCGCGTGCGATGTGCTGGTAAAGGACGGCGTCATCGCCGCTTGTGGGGTGGACCTGGGCCCTGCCGACAGAATCATCAAGGCAAAAAGGCGGGCATTGCTGCCCGCTTTTGTTGATCTGCACGCCCATTTCCGCGACCCGGGCCTCACCTGCAAGGAGGACCTGGACAGCGGCAGCCGCGCCGCCGCCCACGGCGGCTACACCTACGTAAATCTGATGGCCAACACAAAGCCTGTCTGCTCGTCGGCTGCCGCCGCGCGGGAGGTGCGGGAGCGCGCCGCCGCGCTGGGCCTGTGCGACGTGCATCAGGTGGTGTCGGTCACCCGGGGCTTCGACGGCAGCACCTTGGCCCACCTGGAGGAGCTGGACGGCGGTGTGCGCTGGCTCAGCGACGACGGCGTGGGCATCCAGGACACAGGCGTGATGCTCAGGGCCATGGAGGCCGCCAGGCAGAAAGGCGTGGGCGTGATGCTCCACGAGGAGGACAGCGCCCTGACCAAAGTGGACCCCTATCTGATGGAGGAGCTTATGACGTTCCGGGACGTGGCACTGGCCCGGCTGACCGGCTGCAAAACCCACTTTTGCCACGTGAGCACCGAAAAGGCCATGGCGTATATTCTGGAGGGCAAGCGGGACTGCGCGCATATCACCTGCGAGGTCACACCCCACCATCTGGCCCTGAGCGACGAAACCCCCGGCAAGGTGGCGCCGCCGCTGCGGGGGGAGGCCCACCGGCTGTTTCTGGTCGACTGCGTGAAAAAAGGCCTGGTGGACGCTATCGCCACCGACCACGCCCCCCACACGGCTCAGGATAAGCTGGAGGGCGCCAACGGCTTCACCGGCCTGGACCTGGCCTTTGCCACCTGCTACACCACTTTGGTGCGCGGCGGGCACATCCCGCTGGCCCAGCTGAGCCGCCTGATGAGCCGCAACCCGGCCAAGCTCATGGGCCTTGCGGACCGGGGCCGCGTGTGTCCGGGCGCGCCTGCCCATCTGGTGCTGGCCGACCTGGATTCCTCCTTTGTGGTGGACGAGAGCTGCATCCACTCCAGGGGCAAAAACACGCCGCTGAAAGGCCGCACCCTGTATGGAGAAATACTGATGACCCTGAAGGAAGGAACTATCGTTTATGAAAAAACCGCTGATTGACCGTCTGTTCGACCGCGTGGCCCAGCGGGGCCATGTCTGCCTGGGGCTGGACACCGCCCCCTCCTACCTGCCTGAGAACTTGCAGCCGGGGGGCGGCTTCGCGGCCGAGGCGGTGTACGACTTCAATCGCTTTATCATCGATTCCACCCACGACGTGGCAGCCGTTTACAAGGTGCAGATCGCTTACTACGAGGCTATGGGCACCCAGGGCCTGCGGGCCTACGCCAAAACACTGGACTACCTGCGGGACAACGGCGCCATCATAATTGCCGACGTCAAACGCGGCGACATAGCCAAAACCGCCGAGATGTACGCCAAGGCCCACTTCACCGGGGAGTTCGAAGCCGACTTTATCACCGTGAATCCGTTTATGGGCATGGACACACTGTCGCCGTTTTTCCCCTATATAAAGGAGCGGGACAAGGGGCTGTTCGCGCTGGTGGCCACCTCCAACCCCGGTGCCTCGGACATTGAGGGCATTGTCTCGCGGGACGGCACATCGGTTTCGGAGCTGGTGGGGGGCATGCTCATGGAGCAGGGCAAGCCGTTTGTGGGGGAAAGCGGCTACAGCGCCATTGGGGCTGTGGTGGGCTGCACAAACAAGCAGCAGACCCAAAGCATCCGCCGCCGCATGCCCGGCAGCTTCTTTCTGATCCCGGGCTACGGCGCTCAGGGTGGCACAGCCGCCGACATGGCCGACTACCTGCGGGACGGCAACGGCGGCGTGGTGAATTCCTCCCGGGGCATCCTGCTGGCCTACCGGGGACAAGCTTTCGGGGGCATGAGCTTCGACAAGGCTGCCAGGGCCGAGTGTATCCGTATGCGGGACGAAATTCTGGCCTGCGCCAAATAAAAGTAAACGAGGAAGATCATGCCGTATCAAACCGCAACCGTAGACGAAAACATTGAAATATCCCCGGGGGTCTTCTCCATGCTGGTACCCTGCGCGGATCGGGCGGAGGCAGGGCAGTTCTATATGCTGAGAAAGCCCCGGGCGTCGGTGCTGCTGCCGCGCCCCATCAGTGTCTGCGACCTGAAAGGGGGCCGCCTGCGCTTTCTGTACCAGGTGGTGGGCAGAGGCACCGAGGAGCTTGCCGCCCTGAGGCCGGGGGACGAGCTTTGCCTGACCGGCCCGCTGGGCAACGGCTTCCCGGTGGGGCAGGCCTCCGGCAAAATCGCGCTGGTGGGGGGCGGCATTGGCGTGGCGCCCATGCTCTACACCGCCCGCTGCCTGCGGGAGCTGGGGGTGGCCGTGGACTGCATCATGGGCTACCGGGACAGTGTCTTCCTGACCGAGGAGCTGGGGCGGGCCGCCGGCAGGCTGCTGATCGCCACCGAGAGCGGCGCCCACGGCCACAAGGGCCTGGTGACCGCTTTGCTGGAGCCGCGGAGATACACCGCTGTGTACGCCTGCGGCCCCACACCCATGCTGCGGGCCGTGACCGCCCTGTGCCAGAAGGCCGGCACAGCCGTGTATGTGTCGCTGGAGAACAAAATGGCCTGCGGTCTGGGCGCCTGCCTGGTGTGTGCCTGCGCCGACCGCCAGGGCAAAAACCGCCGTGTCTGCAAGGACGGGCCGGTGTTCCGGGGGGAGGACTTGGACCTTGACGCTTAAAACCAAGCTTTGCGGAGTGACACTGAAAAACCCGCTGATCATGGCTTCCGGCACTTTCGGCTTTGGCGCCGAATTCGCCGAATATATGGATCTTTCGGCGCTGGGCGGCATTTGCTCCAAGGGCCTTACGCTGCACCCGAAGCAGGGCAATTACGGCTCCCGCATGTGGGAGACCCCCGCCGGCATGATGAACAGCGTGGGGCTGCAAAACCCGGGCGTGGCCTGCTTTATTTCCGACGAGCTGCCCCGCATGCGCCGCAGCGGCGCCGCCGTGATCGCCAATCTGGGCGGCGGCACGGTGGAGGAGTACGTGGAGGGCGCGCGCCTGCTGGACAGCGCGGACATTGACCTGCTGGAGCTGAACATCTCCTGCCCCAACGTCAAGGAGGGGGGCGCCAACTTCGGCATTGACCCGGAGGTGGCCGCCGGGGTGGTGAGCGCTGTGCGCGGCGCGTTCCGCGGGCCCATGATGGTCAAGCTTTCGCCAAACGCCCACGACATCGTGGACATGGCGCTGGCCTGCGAGGCCGCGGGGGCGGACGCGTTGTCGCTGGTGAACACATTCAAAGCCATGGCCATCGACATCCACAGGCGGGGGCCGGTATTCCGCAATGTGTCGGCGGGGCTTTCCGGCCCGGCTATCAAGCCCATCGCGCTGCGCATGGTCTACGAGGTGGCCGGGGCGGTCAAGGTGCCGGTGGTGGGTCTGGGCGGCATCGCCACCGCCACCGACGCGCTGGAATTCATTCTGGCCGGCGCGGCGGCCGTACAGATCGGTACCGCCAGCTTCGTGAAGCCGGACATCGCGCTGGACATCCTGGCGGGGATCGAGGAGTATATGGAGCGGAACAAGGTGAAGGACCTGCGGGAGCTGCGCGGGGCCGCCCGGTTATAAATAAGGGGGAACAAGCATGGAGAACAAGATGGTTCTGGATATACTCAGGGAGTGCGGCAGCCTGCTGGAAGGGCACTTCCTGCTTTCCAGCGGCAAGCACTCGGACCGGTACTGCCAGTGCGCCAAGCTGCTGCAATACCCCGACAAGGCGGCCAAGGTGCTGGCGCTGGTGGCCGAGCAGGTGCGGGGTCTGGGCGTGGACATGGTGGTGGGCCCCGCCATGGGCGGCATCGTGGTGGCCTACGAGCTGGCGCGGCAGCTGGGGCTGCCCGGCATCTTCACCGAGCGGGTGGACAACGAGATGACCCTGCGCCGGGGCTTTGAGGTAAAGCCGGGGCAGCGGCTGCTGGTGACCGAGGACGTGGTGACCACCGGCAAGTCCACGCTGGAAACGGTGAGCGTGCTGGAGAGCCAAGGCGCCCGGGTGGTGGGGCTCTGCTGCATCGTGGACCGGCGAACACCCGGCGCCGAGCTGCCTTTTCCGATCTACGCGGCCACCTCGCTGCAGGTGCGGACTTTTGATGCCCCGGACTGCCCGCTGTGCGCCCAGGGGCTAAAGGCCGTAAAGCCTGGCAGCAGGAAGATGTAACACAAGATACGACACAACGGCAGCACCTTTTTTTGGACCATTGCTTTTTTTGGACAAAAATTGACATTTTCTGGCGCGCGGCCTGCATGGTATTTCATCTTATATCCGGCTGTTGGAGTGGAAAAGCTAGAAGTGGAGGTGAAATCCATGAAATACAATCTGGCAATTTTGTTGGCGGTAATCATTATGCTTGGATTCGCCGGCTGCGTCAACCGCAACGACAACCCCACCTATGCGCCTCAGCCCGCGATCACGGCGGAGGAGTTGGGATAAAAAATGGCGCTTGCGCGCCATTTTTTATCGTCCCGGCCCGTTTGCCATAATACATAATCTTGACAAGCGCGCCATTTTTGTCCATAATAAGTAAGGATTGGAAAATGAAAACGATCGGGAGTTCACACATGAGAGTTATCACTGGCTCCGCCCGGGGACGCCTCCTCAAGGCGCCCGTTGGCTTGAGCACACGCCCCACCGCCGCCCGCGTTAAGGAGGCCGTGATGAGCATGGTCCAGTTCGAGGTGGAAGGCGCGGCCGCGCTGGACCTGTTCGCAGGCTCCGGTCAGATGGGCATTGAGACCTTGTCCCGGGGGGCGCGCTCCTGCGTGTTTGTGGACAGCGCCAAAGCCAGCCAGGAGATCCTGCTGGAAAACCTGGCCCATACAAAGCTGCAGGACAAAGCAAGGCTGGTGGGCGGCGACGCGCTCTCCTACCTGGCCACAGCCGAGGGACCCTTTGATATCGCCTTTGTGGACCCGCCCTACAGCGTGGGCCTGATGCAAAAGGTGCTGAGCGCCCTGGGTCCGCTGATGAGCGAAGGCGGCGTGATCCTGTGCGAATCGGCCAGGGATGAGAAGCTGCCGGATTCCGCCGGCCCCTTGGCCCTTTACCGCGCGCACCGCTACGGCAAAACCAAAATTACCGTATATCGCCGGCCAGTCTACAGCGAGGGGAGAAAATAACCGGAAAACGAAGATGCATCTTTGCTGTATACTGCGATAATGGGCCGGTATACGTATGAAGAGAATAGGAGTCGACAAAATATGGTTAAGGTAGTTTGTCCGGGCAGCTTCGACCCCATCACCAAAGGTCACCTGGACATCATCACCAGGGCGAGCGGCCTGTTCGACGAGGTAATCGCGCTTGTGGTGATCAATCCGGCGAAGAACCCGTCTTTCACGGCCCAGGAGCGTACCGAGATGCTGGTGAGGACCACCGCCCACCTGCCAAATGTAAGGGTGGACGCGTTCCATGGCCTGCTGGCCGACTATGTGCGCAGCCACGGCGCCAGGGGCATCGTGAAAGGTCTGCGGGCCATGTCCGACTTTGAGTACGAGTTCCAGATGGCGCTCACCAACAAAAAGCTGGTGCCCGAGGCCGAGACCATCTACCTGAACACCACCAGCGAAAACATGTACCTGAACTCCAGCCTGGTCAAGCAGGTGGCCGGCTTTGGCGGAGATATCTCGGACTTTGTGCCGGCCGAGGTGCTGACCGACATCCAAACGCGGCTGTGCGAAAAATTTAGAAAATTTTAGGAGGGATGATGTGAACATTGACGAGGTGCTGGACGTTCTGGACGAGCTGCTGGATAAATCCCTGAGCCTGCCCTTTTCCAGCGGCCGCTGCGTGGTGGACGCCGACAAGGTGCGGGATTTGATCGACGACATGCGCATCAACCTGCCCGCTGAAATCAAGCAGGCCAAATCCATCGTGGCCGACCGCAACGAAATTCTGGATGTTGCCCGGCGCGAGGCCGAGAACATCATCCGCAGGGCGGAGGAGCGCGCCAAGAGCCTGATCGCCCAGGAGGAGATCATCAAAATTTCACAGGCCAAGGCCACCGAGATACTTACCCAGACCCAGATGCAGTCCCGCGAGATCCGCCAGGCCGCCCAGGCCTTTTCGGACGACGTACTGAAAAACACCGAGGAAACCATGACAAGGTGCCTGAGCGAGGTGCGCGCCACGCGCCAGGCGCTGCGCGGCAAAAAGAAATAGGCACGGCCTACGGCAATTCAAAAAAGAAAGCCCCCATATTTTACGCGAAGGAGCGACGCTATATGGACAATCAGCCTATTTTCAAAAAGGTGGCATTCGGCGGATTTGACAAGCAGTCGGTGCTGGATTATGTCTTCCAGCTCGACAACAACATGAAAGAGCTGAGCGAAAGCCTGACCGCCCAGCTGTCCGAGGTGGGCGACGCACGCGATGCGCTTAGCCGCTCCCTGCGCGAGGCGGAAAGCAAGCTTCAGTGCGCCCAGAGCGAGCGGGAGAACCTGTCGGCCGAGCTGCGCTCCGAAAAGGGCCGCGTGGGCGAGCTTAGCGAGCTGGTGGACACCATGCGCGCCGAACTCAAGCGCTATGAGTCCCAGTCAGCCCAACGGGAGGAGGAGGTCGCGGGCTACATGCGCCTGAACGGCGAGCTCACCCGCAAGAACGAGCTGCTGGAATCCAAGACCAAGGAGGTTGAGGAGGCCGCCGCCCAGATCGGACAGGCCATGAAGCGCGCCAAGGCCGAAGCCGACGCGATGCTGGAAAATGCCCGCCAGAAATCCGAGACCATGGAGCGCGAGGCCTGCGAGCGGGCCGAGCGCGTAACCACCGGGGCCGATGAAAGGGCCGAAAGCATCACGGCGGAAGCGACCGCCAAAGCCGAGACTATGACGGCCGAGGCCGAGAGCAAGGTGCAGACCACGCTGGCCGAAGCTCAACGCAAGGCCGAGCGCCTTATGGCCGACGCCAAGGCCTGCCGCGACAATGTGTGCACCGAGATAAACGCGGTCAGGGAAGAGCTGGCCGAGGCCGACGAGACGCTGAAGCTGGCCGCGCAAACCGCGCGGGAGCTGATGCGGAAAGCGGGCGACGCCATTGACAAGGCCGCTGGCATTCTGTCGCCGGAAAATGACGACGCCCGGGACGGGGAGCGGGAAGCGCAGGAGGAAAAGGACGAGGCGGCGGCCCAAAAGCCGCTTTCGGAGTACTTTACCCGAGCCATCGACTTTTTTCGCTCAGGCGGGGAGGAGTGATCCTGCCCAGGGCGATCTCCGGGGTGGGCCGCGCCGCTTTTCGCAGCCGCCCGATCCCGAAAAATGCCTGTGGCGGCTGATTGGCCGGTTCCTTGAAAAAAGCGGTTATTTTCATAGAAAATAACCGCTTTTTCTTTCTACGGGCTCTCTCCGCCGGAGCCATGAGGTGTTGCCCCGGCGGCCAGCGGAGACTTGCGGGATCCTCCGCCAGCGTCTATACTTGAACAGAGAAAACAGAAAGCGGGTGGCGGCATGCTGCAAAAAAACCAAATCATCGAGGGCGTCATCGAGGCCCTGTCCCACGAGGGGGCCGGCATTGCGCGCCATGAGGGCATGGCGGTGTTTGTGCCCACAACCGCTGTGGGCGATCGGCTGCGCATCAAGGTGGTGAAAGTGCTGGCAAGCCGCGCCTACGGCATTGTGCACCAGCTTGTCGCGCGCTCCCCCCATCGGGTGGAAAACGACTGCCCAGCCTTTCCCCGCTGCGGCGGCTGCGCGCTGCGCCACATCTCCTATGAGGCCGAGGCGGCGCAGAAAGGGGACTGGCTACGGGAAAACCTGGCCCGTATCGGCGGCGTGAGCCCCGAGCTGGAGCCCCCGATGCCCTCGCCGGCCAGCGCGCGCTACCGCAACAAGGCCCAGTTTCCGGTGCGGGAGGCGGGCGGTGAAATCCGGGTCGGCTTTTTCGCGGGCCGCTCCCACGCGCTGATCCCGGTGGAGGACTGCCTGCTGCAGCCCGCTTTCTTCGCGGATATCTGCGCCGCCGTAATCCGCTACATGGAGCAGTGCGGCGTGCGCGCCTACGACGAGGCGTCCCACAGGGGGGCGGTGCGGCACATCTACCTCCGGCACGCCGCGCAAACCGGCCAGGTAATGGTGTGCCTGGCGGTCAACGCCGACAGCCTGCCCCAAACCGATATGCTGCTGAAAGAGCTGCGCCACGCCTGCCCCGCCGTGGCCACCGTGGTGCTTTCCCACAACCGGAAGCAGACCAATGTGATTTTGGGGGACAGGCTCACCGTGCTCAGCGGCGCCGGCAAAATCGAGGATGTGCTCTGCGGAGTGCGGGTAAGAATCTCGCCGCTTTCTTTCTACCAGGTGAACCGGGACGCGGCCGAGCTGCTGTACCGGGAGGCCCTGCGCTACGCCGCGCCCGACAGGGACGACCTGCTGCTGGATCTATACTGTGGCGCGGGCACCATCGGTCTCTCGATGGCCCACGCGGTCAAGAGAGTGGTGGGTGTGGAGACAGTGCCCCAGGCCGTGGACGACGCCCGCCGGGCGGCGTTGGAAAACGACATCGGCAACACCCGCTTTCTGCGCGGGGATGCGGCCCGGGCGGCGGATGAGCTGCGGAAAGAGGGGCTGCGGCCGGATATCGTGGTGCTGGACCCGCCCCGCAAGGGCGCGGACCCGGCCTTGCTGCGTACCATGGCGGACATGGCGCCGCGAAAGATCGTGTACATCTCCTGCAACAGTGCCACGCTCTCGCGGGATGCAAAGCAGCTGCTGGAGCTGGGCTACGCCCCTGTGCGCGCCAGAGCCGTGGACCTGTTCCCGCGCACAGCCCACGCCGAGGCCGTGATGCTGCTGGAGCGGAGATCTGTTGTGAGTAAAAAATAATAAGGGTGACTATATATGTTTTCTATATTCTATACATTCAAAATCAGTTGATTTTTGATAATTCAACTGTTCAAATTTCCTTATAGAAATACCGTTATTTATTTTAGTTTTTCCAATCAATATGTCGATAAATGGATAATCTGATTTTATCTGTTTTTCAAGTAAGACCAGTATCTTTTTTCCGTATCCTTTATTTCTATGTTTTGGAGCGATGCTGTAGCTAATAATAGCTTCATTGTCTTTCATTTCAATCCGTGCTTGCCCAACATCTTCGCCATTTACACATAAAATATACCATGCTGAGTCACTTGAATCTAGTTTTCTTTTCAAATACTCTATGTGATCATTATAATCTATTTGTTCACTGCTAAATGAATTTTGCCGTGTTGTCGAATCGTTGGCCCATTCCAAAAGAAGCTCTGCATCTTCCATATTAACTTTTCTCAGATACTCATTTAAGGGCGTATACTTCGTAAAATCATTTAGCAAAATAAAACAGCCCCTTTCCAAATTTAGTCAAAATTCTTTCGCAAGCGATTTATCAAACAGCCCCTAATAATATCAGAAAATCTAATTTTTTCGCGGCGGTTTATCCGGTTTTTGGCCGGCAGCGCACCAACAGGCGGCTGTTGGCGTTGTCCGCGCAGGTCATCAAGGTCAGCGTGTGGGGCGGCTGGAAGTTGTCCAGCTCCTGTGCCTCGTCGGGGGCGATCACGGCGAGGTCGTAGACAATGTAGATAAACGCCCCGCCGTTCTGGTCAAAGAGCTGGATTTCATCGCCGACCGTCACCTTTTCCAGGTTGCCGAAATGCGCGCCGTTCAGGTAGTCGTGGCCGGTAATCACCAGGTTTCCGTCGGCGCCGGGCAGCGGCCCCTGGTAACGGCACACAGTGGTCTTTAGGCCCTCCAAGGAATACTCCCACAAAACCGGCAGCTCAAGGCCGATGCTTTCAATGCGCAGCACCGAGGCGTCGGTCTGATCCTCCCCGTCGGAGGTTTCCCGCATCTGCTCAAGAAGCTCCGCGGCGGCCTGCTCGGCTTGTCCGCCCTGCCACCAGAGATAGTAGCCCAGGCTTCCGCCTATCACCAGCAGCACCACGCCCGCCACAGCCAGGGTGACAGTCAGCTTTGATCTTCTATTCATCGCCGCGCCCTCTTTCCCGGCGCAGGTGCAGCGCCAGCGCCCCCAGCATGCAGGCCGCGCCCGTTGCCGCGAACAGCGCCGCCGCCGTGACACTCTGCCCTGTGGCGGGCAAGGAGGCGGGCAGGATTTTAATGGTCGCCGAAGCGCTTTTGCCGCCGGCCTGATAGCGCAGCAGGGTTTCGCCCGGCTGCAGCGCGGTGAATGTCGTGGTCCCGGGGTCCCTGCTAAGCATGGCTTCATCCCAGCTCCACTCACCGTCCGGCTCGCTGGGCTCCGCCACGGTACGCGCGCCCTCGAACAGGGTATCGCCCGAGGAAAGGCGGATTTCCAGCCCCGGCGTTGGAAGCCTCGGCGGGGTGATCACCGAAAGCCCCGTGCTCCCCGGCGCCACATCGTCGCCCGCCGCCGATGTGGGAATGCGCACGCGCAGCAGGTCCGAGGTCGTCGCAAGGCCGTCGCCCCCCCGCGTCACCTGGACGCGGAATGCGTAGTCGGCCCCCGGCCTCACGCCGCCCACCGTACAGCTGGCGCTGTCGCCCTGGGGCAGATAGGTCCAGGGGTCCTCCTCTTGTTCGCGCATCTGCCAGGCGTAGGAGAAGACCGGGAATCCGCCGTCCATTTCCACCGAAAGCCGCACGCCGCTGCCGTCGTAGCTGGCCTGGGCTGTCTTGATCACCGGCGGCCTGCCGCGGTCCTTACTGGAGCCGCCCCGCTGCCGCTCGTAATAACTGGTGTTGTAGGAGGCGTACAGCGTGGTATTGGCGGTGACCGCGTCGCTTTCAAAGCTCCAGGGAATGGCGTGGGCTTCGTCCTTATACCAGCCCGTGACGCTCCGGAAGCCCCCCGGAATCTCCAGCCGGGCGGGGGGGATTATGGGCGCCGCGATTTTGCCCCCGTAGGTCACCTCGGGGTACTCCGCCACCTGGGCGCCGTCCAGCACAAAGCGCACCCACGCGCTGCGGCTGATGGTCGTGTCGGGCGCGAAAACCGCCTGCCCGTCCAGCACGGTGAACAACCCCCCCGTTTGCTGTGTGGGCGCGAGCTGCAGGCTGCCGTCGCCCTGGGGCGCTGTCACGCGGACGCGGTAGCTCCCCGGCTCCAGCCCCGCGAACTGATAATCGCCCTGGGGGCCGGTGCTTTGCCTTTTAAGCGCGCTGTCGCCGCTGAGCAGCTCCACCGCCGCCCCCTGTACCGGCGAGGAGTTGTCCGCCCAGACCACCCTGCCCTCCACCGAGGACCTGTTTTCGTCCAGCAGCAGCGGTATGTACAGCAACACCTGCCGATCCTCCGCGATGGAAACGCCGGGAAGCTGACTCATGCCATAAGTCGCGTAGCCGGAGCCCTGGACCTCCAGGCCCAGCGCCCTGCCCAAACGGTACCCCTGCGGGATTGAAAGCGACTGCAGGCGCCATACACCGGTGGGCGTGTCCACTGTGAACACGCGCGCATTGCCGCTGCCCGGCTCCAGCGCCAGGTTCTGGGTTTCGTACCCCTGGCCGCCGCTCCAGCCCAGGCTGACCACGCCGCTCTGCGGCGCCAGGTCGCTCGTGTCGAGGCGCGCGTCGTTGTTGCGGTCGTGGAAGACGTAGATTTGCATGGTGCCGGTGGCCACCGCCGAAGCGGCCGGCAGCACAAAGCAGACTAGGACCGCCAGCAGCAGGGCCAGCGGCCGGCCAAAGCCGCGAAGAAGCTGTTTCATGCGGATCCCTCCTCTCTTGATGGGGGCTCTCTGCCTTTATTTTACTATTGATTGCAAAAACGCGCAAGAGCTCTTATGCATATAGTAGTGATTTTTGGGATTTTCACTGCATATTTTTTAAGTATTTCCCCAAAAGTCCATGGCGCGCGATGGCAAGTTGTGCTATACTGAAGCTATACAACAGGTGATGGAGGCATAATCATGCGGATTTCAGTTGAACCCTACGGGAAGACCCCCGACGGCGGCGAGGTCCTTTTGTATACGTTGGAAAACAACAGCGGGCTCTGCGTCCAGGTGATCAACCTCGGCGGTATTATCCACAGCTTAAGGGTCCCGGACAAGCGGGGAGACACCGCCGACGTGGTGCTGGGTCAGGCGGGGTTGGCGGGGTATCTGGAAAACCCCGAATATTTCGGCGTCGTGATCGGCCGCAACAGCAACCGGGTCGCCAACGCCTCCCTCACGCTGCCGGACGGCACATACAGCCTGGAGCAGAACGACGGCCCCCACAACCTGCACAGCGGCGGAAACGGCCTGAACCACCGCCTTTTCTCCTCCGAGGCGCACACGTTCAACAACCTGCCGGTGCTGCTGCTCAGCCACAAGATTGAGCACCTGTCGGACGGCTTTCCCGGGGCGCTCAACGTGCACATCATCTACGCGCTGACCAACGACAACGCGCTAATGATCGACTACCGCGCCGACTCCGACGCGGACACTGTCATCAATCTGACCAACCACACCTACTTCAACCTGGCCGGTCATGACAGCGGCACCATCTACGGCCATGTGCTGGAGCTGGACGCGCCTTTCTACACCCCGGCCGGCCCCGACGCCGTGCCCACGGGGGAGATTTTGCAAACCACGGGGACCCCCCTTGATTTCACCAGCCCCAAGGAGATCGGAAAGGACATCGGCAGCAGTTACCCCCAGATCAAGCAGTTTGGCGGTTACGACCACAACTATGTGCTTCAGGGCTGCGATTACCGCAAAATCGCCACTGTGACCGAGCCGTCCGGCGGCCGGATGATGGAGGTGTTTACCGATCTGCCCGGCGTACAGCTCTACACCGGCAACAGTCTTAGCGGCACGCAGGTTTACAAGGACGGCATCATCTACCAGAAGCATCAGGGCTTTTGCCTGGAGACCCAATTTTTCCCCAACGCAGTCAATATTCCCTGGTTCCCCTCCCCTGTGTACGCGGCGGGCGAGGAGTTCGCCGCGGCGACGACTTATCAGTTTCATGCCAACTAGTGCCTCACCATGGCTTGTAAAGCAAAGAACCGCCGGAAGCCTCCAGGCCTCCGGCGGTTCTGTATTGCCATATCAGGCGATCAGCTTGTGCAGAAGCTGGTCGAGCTCCCCGGCCGACAGGCCGATCTTCTGCAGGTAGGTCCGCGCGCCGCCGTATACCTCGTGCAGATGACCCAGCGCCGCCAGCATGGATTCCGGGCTGGACCGCGCCAAATAGCCGGGCACATCAGGGCTGTGGCTGAATCCCCCGGACATCATGGGGGGGAGCAGCAGCTCACTCCAGGAATAATCCTCGGCGATGGTGTCGTCGTCCACGCCTGCAAGCGAGAGCAGCAGCATAGCCACCACACCTGTGCGGTCCTTGCCGGCTGTGCAGTGGAACAGCACCCGCTCGCGGGCCGGGTCGGCAAGCACCTGGAACACGCGCAGAAGCTGTGCCTGGGCGCTGTCCAGCAAGCCGGTGTACATGCCGGCCATCGAGGTGGGGAAGCTGGTGAAGTCGCCGCTTACCATGCTGGACTGGATATAGTCCAGCATGGGAATGTGGTGATAGTCCACCTGCGGGTGGCTGGCTATGGCGTCCGGCTGCCTTGTCATCTCCGCGTCGGAGCGCAGATCGACCACGCAGCGCACGCCCAGGCCCAGTATATCGTCCTTGCCGCGCGCGGTTAGGCCCGACAGGGAGTCGGCGCGGATAAAGCGCCGTTTCCGCACCTGTGCGCCGGACACAGCGACGTAGCCGCCGATGTCCCGCACGTTAAACGCCCCCTCCACTTTCAGAAGCTCACATCTCATCTTCACCATGTCTATGCCCATCCCGCTTTCCTTTTTGGCAGAGGCGCCGGCCCGTTACGGCAACGAGCAGTCCACCGCTCCTCCGCAATTACTCTTTAGTGTTATAGTATACCTCAAGAGAGCAGTATTTGCAAGACACCCTATGATTTTTTACAGCCGTACATAGAAAATTCGTTTCCAACCAGCTTGCGGCAATTGAACTCATTATCCGCACACCGAAAGCCTAAACAGGCTCTGAGTAATCCCTGTTAGGCGGCATAACCAAAGCCTCTCCACTGGCTATTACTTTACCTTCCTGGTTCGTGCAGACGGTATGAAGCACTACCCGGTTTTTCTCTTGCTCCACAGAATCGACCGTTATGGCAGCAGTGACTGTGTCGCCAATATGAACCGGAGCCAAAAATTTGAGCTTCTGCCCCAGGTAGATGGTTCCGGGACCGGGAAGCTGCATCCCTATGACAGCGGAAATTAATCCGGCTGAGAGCATCCCATGGGCAATTCGGCTGCCAAAACGGGCTTTTTTTGCATATTCCTCATTGACATGGACCGGGTTAAAATCGCCGGTCACTCCTGCAAACAAATAAATGTCGCTTTCAGTGATTGTCTTGGAAAAGCTGGCCGATTGGCCTATGGTTAGCAACGCAATTGACAACCCTGACATGTGAACCCCCTTTCTTGTACAAAATGTGACTAATCGGGGGATGCTCCGTCGTCCAGATAGTCGAGAAGCTCCTGAATTCCCGTTCTGTCAACATTGGATACATAAAAAATTTTTCCCACTCCGGCCAGCCACAGCAGTTCCGCCGCCCAACGAATCTGTTTTTCGCCTGCGGCGTCAATCTTTGTAACCACCCCGATCACCAGGCATGGAAACATGCTCGCCTGGCCAGGTGAGTAGGCCGCGAAATCCGCCGTTGCGCTTTGGGTAAACACAATGATATCCGCATCCGCGGCTGTGACTGTGAGTGCATGCATCAGCTTTCGATTTTCAATATACTCGCCCGGCGTGTCAATGGCCGCCCCCTCCAGCTGGACCGCCTGCGTTTTTATATAAGTCAGCGGCTCGCCGTGAAGCCGCTGAATCAATGACGTTTTTCCGGATGCTGCCGGACCCATCAACATAATTTTTTTCATGGCCGTTAAGTTCTGGTAAGTTCCGCCGGCGCGAATCCCATTTTGTCACTCAGAACATGCAGCACCTCCAAAAGAGCCGCCTCTACACTGGTGACATCCCCGCAAACAACGAGCGTACCGGAAAAGCGGTCGACAAATACCAGATCCACAGCCGCTTTTTTGGTTGCCACATCGGCCGCGATAATCGCCCCTTCGCTGGGGGTGATGGTGAGCACCCCCAATGCACCCCGGCGCTCTGCCACCGCCCCCAGTTTTTTGTACAGGGTTTCCTCCGGGCTTGCGATCAGATGTGCAAGCGTGACCTGTTTTCCCGGGACAAACTCCTGAATGATTCTCTGTTTCCCGTCAAATTCCATCTTCCACACTCCTCACGCAGTTTTCGGCTCAATACAGGCACTCAAAAAGGGCCGCGGCCGGATTAGGGATTACGGCGCTGCCTATCAGCATCCCGCGCGCATTTTCCTCTGAAATCCCCGCTTCCACTGCGGCCTGAACCGCCGCCACATCCCCGGTCAATGTAAGATAGGATTTTCCGCCTACACCCATTCCCGCGCGCAATTCGATGAGTTGTATATCCGCCGCCTTAACGGCGGCGTCGGCGGCGTATACGGCCGCCGTGACACTGAAAAACTCAAGGACGCCCAACGCCCCCTTTCGCGGCGCCCCGGTTGTCATTGTAATTGCCTTTATAACATCGGGATGGATGTTGGGGATTAAAGTATGGTCCACCACACATTCGCCTCCCAACCCGGTGCCTGCCGTGATCGCAACGTCGGCTGAGGCGGTATTGCCGCAAAATAGAATATAATATTTTCCGGGGCAGCCCGCATTGGCGAAAATCAACTCCACATCCGATGCTTTCAGTATGGCGTCCGCCACCTCAATGCCCCTTGCGATGCTGTTCAATTCTATAAATCCAATCGCATTCACAGGCTATCACCCCACGATTCTAATTACATCCGATACTTCCACGACAGTGCCGCTGATACTGGCGTGCAGATTTGCCCCCAGTGCATCCTCCGAAATCTCCGCAATCAATTCGCCGGCCTCCACAAGACCGCCGGGCTCCACCACCGGCACAGGGGGTTTCCCAATCCCTTGGCGCAAACCAATGACGACTTCCCTGGGATGAACGGTCACCAGCTTGTCGGACACCCGGCTTTCATATTTCAGCACACCGGCACGAGCGGCAATTCGCTCACTGGGGATCTTCCGCCACTCCCTGCCCGGCAGTGGCGCTGTGCTTTCTCCTCTGGCCCCGCGGATTTTAAGGGCTGCCATCTCGTTCCTTAAATATTCGTTGACCCGGCTGGGCCGCAACCCCATCGGGCAGGCGTAGACCGTACATACACCGCACAGCGTACATAGTGAAACATTGCGAACCGACTCATTTTCCCGTAGCAAGACTTCCGTGTCTTCGCGGGCGGAAATCGCGCGCATGATCTGGCTCGGTTGCAGTGGGTGACCCAACAGATTGCGTGGGCACAGCATGGTGCAGTAGTTGCATTGGATACAGGCCGAGGCCGCTTGCTTTCGCAGATGCTCCAGCTCTAACGGGCGCTGATAGTGCCCCATATAGCTGTCTTTTTTAAATAGCAAGAGCCCGGAGGTGGTTTTGGTGACGACCCGCCCCTCTTCCGGCCGCTGAGAAATTGCGGTTCCCATAAGAGGTCCTCCCGCAATGATCAGCGGATCCTCCACCAAGGCGCCGCCCGCCGCCCGAATACACTCCTCCACCGGTGTTCCAACAGGCGCCTTTACAATGCACGGCGTGCCTACCTCGCCGGTCACGGTAACATACTTCTCCACCAGCGGACGGTTTTCCATCGCGTCACCGACCGCCACCATGGTGGCGACATTGGAGACAACAGCACCCACATCCAGGGGAATCCTCCCGTAAGGCACGGTTTTTCCTATCACCTCCCGGACAAGCACATGCTCGTCGCCCGCTGGATAGAAATTGTCCAGCTTATGAATCGAAATGTCGGCGCCAAGCCTGGAGATCGCGTCCTCAAGCGCGGCAATCTCCGCGCTATACGACCGCTTGAGTCCAATGGTCGTATATTTAGCCTGTAGGATATCCGCCGCGCTGCGGCAGGCGTATACAATGGCGTCCGCATAGGTGCGCATCAGGTAACGGTCAGTGCAAAGCAGCGGTTCGCATTCCACCGCGTTAATGATGAAGTGCTCCGCGCCGGAATTCCACTTAAAATGCGTTGGAAAGCCCGCTCCGCCACAGCCCACCACACCGGCCTGCCAGATTTGTCTGAGCAAGTTCACCTGTCTTTCCCCCCTTGGAATCCGGCGGCCTCATCCCATGAAATTTCCTGGGCGTCTACAATTCCAACGATAGCCGCGTCAACAGGGGTATTCTCCCGCCGCAGCACGAGACGCGCGGTGCTTCCGGTCACGACTAGGACCGTCTCACCAATCCCGGCGCCCACGAAGTCGGCCGCTACATAACGGCCGCTGTCCTCTCCGCCGTCCTGCTCCGGCTGGACGATCATCAATTTTATACCTTCCAGCGCAGGCTCCTTTTTTGTTGCCCAGACATTACCCACGACCCTGCAGATCTTCATGGCCAGGTCACTCCTTTGCGATTTTTGAAATCACACCCCGCGTTTCACTGTCGTAACCGCAAGCATTGGCCTCATCCATATCAATGTGCATCGTCGCGTGCATCCCGTCGTCCACACGGATCATCACATTCTTGATCGTGACCGGCCGTTTGCTCAGGATGTCAACGGCTGCGATCTCACAATTCTCTACGCCCATGGCCCGGGCCTCGTCCGCATTCATATGTACATGGGCCTGCGCAATAATCGCGCTGCCGTTTGCCGGGAGCATTCCATGGGTGCCAACAATGTAAATATCGGCCGCGCCGGTCAGGTCGCCGGAGATATTGACCGGCGGCTTGAGTCCAAGGGCATACGCATCCGATGCCGCCAGCTCCACCTGAATGTGATCCCGGACAGGACCCAGAATGGCCACATTCCGAAACGCGCCCTTGCTCGTTATAAGGCTGACCCGCTGCTCCGCCAGAAAGCCCGGCAGGGACAGCTCCCGCTTGATCTTCAAAAGAGCGCCCTTGCCGAACAGGATTTCCACAGCCTCCTGGGTCAAATGCACATGCCGCGCCGACATCTCCACAGGGAATGATGCGTCCTGCCCGGAGATTTTTTGAACCACTCTCATCACAATATCCGTTAACTCCTTTTGTTCCATCGCGCGTTTCTCCCCGATTCCATCTTGTTTTCAGCGGATATTGAAGCTGTCCACCAGCATAATCCTGCGTTTTCTGGCAAAGGATTTTGGGGTGGTCGGGCCCTCGCCGGTGGGGCCTGCAATGGTCAGTGCGTTGGGGCCGATGCCACCGATCCCGAGCGCACTGAAAGAGGGGCCGTTCGCCACAAAAATTGTGGTCTGAATCTGCTTGGCCATTTTCGTCAAAGTGTCTGTATTTTTGGAATGACACACGGAGGAGTGCCGGCGGCCGTGCTCGATATCGCAGCACAAATCGATGCCCTCGTCAGCATTACGCACGCGGACAATCGGTAAAAGGGGCATCATCTGCTCGTTCATCACCAGCATATGGCCGGCAGGCGCCTCGAAAATGGCCAGGCGGGTTTCCACGGGGATCGTCACGCCAACCTGCCGCAAAATGTAAGCAGGGGATTTCCCAATCAGCTTTTTATTGGGGCTGTCTTCCGTGGGTATGCACAGCACGGTCAACTGATCGACGACGTTCTGATCTTTGATAAGGTAAGCGCCGTGGGCTGTCATATGACCAATCAGCTCCGAGCAGATTTGATCCACCGCCACCACGGCTTTTTCTGCGATGCAGGGGATGTTGTAATCGTAACTCGCGCCGGCAATAATGTCCTTTGCCGCTTTCGCAATATTGGCGGTTTCATCCACCAGCACGGGAGGATTGCCTGCACCGGCGCCGATGCCTTTCTTTCCGGAGCTCAAAATGGCCTTGACTACGCCGGGGCCGCCGGTGGCGCAAAGCAGGGCAATCTTGGGGTGGGTCATCATCTGATTGGTTTTTTCCATGGTGGGGTTGGCGATGGATGTAATCAGATTTTTGGGTCCGCCCGCTTTTTCAATTGCCTCTGTCACAAGCACCACCGCACGCGACGAGGTTTTATAGGCGTTCGGATGTGTGCTGAACACCACCGAATTACCGGCGGCGATCATCATAATGGAATTGTTGACGACCGTTTCCGGAGGATTGGTCGATGGGGTCAGCGCGCCAATAACGCCAAAGGGCGCATACTCATATATAGCCGCGCCCGTATCATCGGCGTTCATACCGGGCGAAAAGTCCTCTACGGAAGGAGTCAGGTATAGCGCGGTTCTCATTTTCGTCAGCTTGTCCTCGTAATTGCCCATGCCGGTCTCTTCGAGCTCCATGGCGGCCAGCTCTTCAATATACTGTGCGCAGTGCTTGACGATGGAGTCGGTAATGCGCTTTCGGTCCTGCAGAGTCATCTTCATCAAATCCCTCTGCGCGGCGTATGCGGCTTCAACCGCTTTATCCACATCTTCAAACATGCCGTAATTGTTCTGTAAAAAGCTCTGCTTGCTGCTCAGTTCCTTAGCGACCATCGCGGCGATTCGTTCAATCATTTGTTCGTCAACTCTCATGACAGCACTTCTTTCTATAATCTATCTGCATTTGCGAAAGGCGCCAGTTCATCCACGACCCTACTCATAATAAAGAGCAAATCGGACAGTCGGTTCATAAAAATCAAGATTTCTGCGATTACCCGCGCCTCCTCTCTGACTCCGACAATACAACGCTCCGCCCGGCGAACCGCCGTGCGCGCAACATGCAGACAGGCCGACCTAACGGAGCGCCCGGGTACGATAAACTGGGTGTTGGGGGGAAGCTTCTCTGAAAACGCGTCGATGGCCGTCTCCAAAAGAACGGCGTCCCGCTCGGCGATTCTTTCTTTCAGTCTGCCTCTTCCGCGATCATCCGATGCCAGATCCGCACCTATTAAAAACAGTTTTCGCTGGCAAAGGCGCAGCAGCTCTTCCAGTTCCGCGCTGCCGATATAGGCGGCCGCAACTCCGATGGCGGCGTTGGCCTCATCCACCGCCCCATATGCGGCGACCCGCGCGGAAGACTTCTTTATTCTCGTTCCTCCGTAGAGCGAAGTAGAGCCCTTATCTCCGCCCTTGGTATAAATTTTGCCCATAGCGGCCTCCGTTTCACTGTTTTTAAGCCTCACTCAGCGGCGCAGCACGTCAATTTTGCGCTCGTGGAGCAGTTCTTTGGCTGTCGCGGTAAGGGTAGCCTTACTGCCGATAACCAGAGGTCCCTCCAAAACATTTTTCAAATCCTGCTTGGTGATCACTGCCTTATCCACTGTGACTCCACGCACCTGCGGGGCGGCGCCAAAACGGATCCCCAACGCTTCCAGCTCCAGCAGCATTCGGTTCATTTTGCTTGCAAAACCGCCCTGGCTTGCGCTCAAATCCGCCCATTCCGAAAAAATACGCACTTCTTTTCCTTGCCGCAATGCGCGGCAGATCAGCTCCAACAGGCGGTCTTTCATGCGCAGCTGCCGAAGCTCGGTCAGCTGTGTGATCGACAATCCGGCGACAACCAGCAAATGGTGCTCCGCCACCAACCTCTCTGCAGCCCGGCTTTCCAGCCCTTCCCATTGCCGCGTCAGGTGAACCGTCCGCAGCCACGGGCACTGCGCCTCGTCCACACGAAGACACTGGGTAAAGGAATAATCCGCCGCATGCAGCTCCTCCAGGTAATCGCGCAGGCCCGAAGCCTCCGGCGCATGATTCAGCACGAGCAGCGCCCTGTGGCTGCTGGTGCGAATGGCCAGGCGGCGCAACACCTCGTCTGTAATAGCTTTCAGTTCAATCGCCGTCATTGTGTCCTCCTATGTGTGCCGGAGAAGTGGAGGTAACCGCCGCCCCCCCGGCGCACAGCGTGACATTGCCTGATCCCTGCGAGTCATAAACGACGCGCTTGTAGCGCGGCAAACGCATCAGAGATCACTTCAGCGCCAGAAGCTCCTCAACACCGGCGTGGGGACGGGGAATTACATGGGTGGATACCACTTCCCCCACAGCAGCCGCCGCGGTGCTGCCCGCCTCTACGGCCGCTTTCACAGCGCCCACATCGCCGCGGACCATCACGGTTACCAGCCCGGATCCGATTTTCTCATAGCCGCACAGCTCCACACTGGCTGCCTTGGTCATCGCATCCGCGGCCTCAATTGCCCCGGTAAGACCCCTTGTCTCAATCATACCCAACGCGCCGCTCATATCACGTTCCTCCTATACGCCTTATTTGTTTTCGTTCGCCGTTGTTTTGTGGTGGATGCAATCCGTTCTAGCTTCGCCCCACCTGCGTGGGCAGGCCGGGTCATGGCAAATATTACATGTGGCTTCCGTCGTCTTTTCCTCCGGTATCGCACCATTGCCGGACCGTTGCCCGGCCGATGTCTCGACCGGATGAATATACCGCTCCAATTCATCGCTGGGGCGGGCGATCACCTTTACCGCGCAAACCTCACCGATGAGTGCGGCGGCCTGTAAGCCGGCTTCCACCGCCGCCGTTACCGCGCCCACATCCCCTTCCAGCTTCACGGTCATCCGGCCGCCGCCGCGTGAATTTTCAAGACCAAGCAGAGTCACATTTGCCGACTTGCCCGCTGCGTCCATTGCTTGGATGGCGGTGACCAGCCCCACTGCCTCAATCAGGCCAAGCGCCTTCTTCAATTGGGGTCCCTCCTTTCTCCCGTCCTGAAGGAAGTCCTCACTTCTTGCCCAGAATCAGCTCCACATCCGTATGGGGCCGCGGAATAACATGGCTGGAAACGACTTCGCCCACGCGTTCAGCGGCGGCGGCACCCGCCTCAACCGCGGACTTCACCGCGCCCACATCCCCGCGGACCATCACCGTCACCAGTCCCGAGCCGATTTTTTCCCAATTTTCCAGTTTGACACTGGCTGCTTTCACCATCGCATCTGCCGCCTCAATCGCGCCGACCATGCCTCTTGTTTCGATTAAACCCAAAGCTTCCTGTGACATCATGCATTACCTTGCCTTTCTTTCATATTTGGCTTATGTAAAGGTTATATTTAACGTTTATGTGGCGTTTTTCCAATCCGCGGGGTAGGTAAAATAGACTGCCCTGCAGGTTTCGGGCGATGAAAAGTGAATCGAGGTACTCTTTGGAATATGTAGAACATCACCCGCCTTTCCGGTTATATGGCGGCCCTCCACAATGACCTCCAGGATTCCATCCACCACGTAGTAGAATTCGTCATAGGTCAGTGCCCAAGGATAGGCGCTGTGATCAATTTCAAGAATTCCACAACCCATGCGCGGACTTTCCCGAAGCGTTACCAAATCACACAGGGCCACTTTAGCCGGAACGCCCACATCATAGGGCGTGCACTTCACAGCGGCCGCTTTTACGCACAGAACGCCTGATGGATCCACCTGCTTTTCGATCGGCGTTTCTGCCGCCGGCGTATTTCCACAGGTTTCTTCCAGCACTTCGCGTATGATCTCGCGCAACAGCTCAGCGGTTACTTCCATTGCACCTTACCTTCTTTCACAATATATGGATGGGATGATCGGCAACCTCTTGGATGGCTCGGCCAAAGGCGCTGCACGCCGCGGCACAGTCGGATTGACTGCCGACAAACATGGCTCCGCCGCAGTTGGTTTCCGTGGGGGGCCCGAAAAATTTGACCAGCTCCGCGTTGGACGCTTTGGCCGCAGCATCCGCCCCATAGATTGTCTCAATGGGGGGTCCCACCAGATAGGCAAGCGCGCTCCCATGGGCGATGCCGAGTGTATCGGCAAAATAGCTGCCGATACTGGAAACCGTATAGGCCAGATAGCAGATACTGTTGTCGTCATTGCAGCTGACAGAATACACACATCCGCTCTCATGGAATTCCAGTACCGCTTCCATAGCCGCTTTCACCTCCGACACATTCTCGCCGGCAATGATCCCAATTCCTTCACCCTGCAGTTTCGATGACGAATTTGGATTGCCGCCGTAAAAGGATTTGGCGTACGTTACCTGAACATGCGCTTTCTTGGTTGCATCATCCAGGGCGATAAAGAGGAAATCGTCAATCGTGGCGGTAATGATACCGCAGCTTTTGTATTCCGGGCGCAGGCCCAGCTCGGCTGCGACCACGTCGGTCACTCTGGTAATCACAACGGCGCTTAAAATGTCCGGATAGATCTTGTCGTATTTCATTCATTCACCTCCCGGTTGTTTATTTTTCCGCACGGTTTTAGGGGCTGCTGTTTGGCAAAATGACGAGTAATTGGATTTTTCAAACAGCCCCCAGGAAGAGCTGCTACAGAATCAGGTCGACACCGCTTTTTTTCTCTGTCAATATGCGCTTAATCAGGTCCGCGATATAAGCGCCTGCTTCCGCGGGCGGGGTTCCGCCGCCATCCTGAATGTTGGAGACAACCGTGCGCTTGGACTCTAAAATATCGACTGTGGGCGCATAGGTGATGTAGCAGCCCAGGCCGGCCCAGGTGAGAAGGCCCGGGCGTTCTCCCAGAACAACACACACAGCTTTCGCCCCAATCTCCTGGGCGATCAGATCGCCGATGCCGACCCGGGTATATTCCACAAAGACAGGCGTGCCGTAATCGATGTGATTGAGCTCCAGACCCTGCAGCAAGGCGGGGAGCAATTCCGGCATTCCCTGTTCCAAACCCGGATTGCTCTGACCTTCCCCCAAAACGATCTGGACATCGGGGTTCCGCTTGAGCTTGGTGCGGATAATCTCCATGTTTTCTTCGTCCATGAGCCTGCCCAGGTCGGGCCGCATCATGTACTCTTCCTTGTTGGTGGGCAGGCTTTTGACCGTTGGATACCCCAGCTTTTGCACAAATTCCCGGTTGACAGGGGTCCACACCGCGTCGACTGTTGCTGCAAGATTGGCATTCTTACGCAGCATGATAAGTGTCTTTTCCCGCTCTCCGCATCTCCCGGTGGCCAGTCGGGCGGGGGTATAGCGCTTCATGCGCATCAGCGCCTCTCGATTTTTTGGGTTTTGCACCAGACAGATGTCGTTTTCATCCATGAGCGCCACATCTACCAAATCGTCGTCGCTGATATCGGCTGTTCGTCCGGCTGTGGGCTCCTCCGGCGCCGCCGAAACAGCTTCCACCGCTTTGGCGGGCGTTTCACAATCACCGCCGATGGGAGCGGAACCGGCATCCTGTTGCAACAGGACCTGAACGACGGCTTGAACAATTCTTTCCTCGCTAAGCAGTTGTTTTTCCATATCCGAACCTCATTTCTGCGTATCTCTTGTGTACTTAGGGATCGTTACGAAATAAACTTATTCCGTAACAATTCCTTAAAGGAAAATTGATGCGTCTCCGGCCTGGTCGGTTAAGCGTCCGTTGTCGTCCATGATCCCCATTTTCTGACACCACTTCTCAAAAACGGGAGCGGTGCGCAGGCCAAACAGCTCCCGCAGGGCGGCCAGATCCTGGAAAGAGGATTCCATATTGTACGTGGTTGGGTCGGCTCCTCCGGCTACTCCAACCCAAAAGTTCGTTCCAGCTGTGGTGGACGACATCAGAACGACATCGTTGTCATTGTAATCAGCCTTGACATGGCAGGAGAAAGCGATGTCTGTTCCGAAGGTCAGGCCGCTTAGCTTGGCCATAAAAATGTCCTCCAGCATGGAGCGCAGGGTCTGCTTGTGATCATACTGCACCTCGGGGCCTACGAAACCGCAGACATCGTTAACAATAAACGGTGCGAACCGCTTGCCAAAGCCGTAGGTGCGCGCCTCCAGGGTCACCATGTCCGCGCCGTGATGCAGATTACCGGCGGATTCGGGCCCCTGTCCGGTTTCAAAGTACATGACGTTCGGCCCGGTCGCCGTCCCGTAATGGAGAGCGGTCTGCCTGGCTTCCTCCAGAATCTCAAAGCTGACGCCAAATGTCTCATTGCACTTCTGTGTGCCGGAAATACTGGCAAAAATCAGATCTGACGGAGCCCCCCGGCGCATCGCCTCCATCATGGTGGAAACATGAACCAGATAACAGACCTGCGTGGGAACCTCCAATTTAGTTTTGACCTCTTGCAGCATATTCATCACACGCAGGGTCTGATCCACGGTGCTGGTGGCGGGGTTGATGCCAATCAGGCAATCGCCGCTGCCATAGCTCAGGCCTTCATAAATGGTGATGCGGATTCCCTCCGGGTCGTCGCTGGGGTGGTTCGGCTGCAGGCGGCTGGCAAGAACCCCCCGCTGCCCGATGGTGGTATTGCAGTGGGCGGTGTTGTAGATTTTACGTCCCGCATAGGCCAGATCCAGGTTGCCCATCAGCTTGCTGACCGCCGCAATGGTTTCCGAGGTCAGCCCCCTTGCAACCCGCTTCAAGTCCTCCTCTGATGTCTTGTTGCTGAGTATGTACTCCCTGAGCTCGGAGATGGTCCAATTTTTGATGCTCTCATAGACCACCTCGTTCAGGTCGTCTTGAATAATGCGCGTCACCTCATCCTCCTCGTAAGGTACGATTGGGTTGTTGCGAAGGTCGGAGATCAGCAAATCGCCCAAAACAGCTTTAGCGGCAATCCGCTCCTGCGCGCTTGATGCGGCAATGCCACACAGCACATCGCCGCTTTTTAGATCACCGGCCTTGGCGAGGACGTCTTTGACTGATGTGAATTCATAGACCTGTTCAAATAGTTTAGACTTCAGTATCATATCCCAGTCTCCCTGTTAATAGTTGAATGCCAGTGTTTTAACAACCACGGGAACCGCGTCACCAATTCCAAGGGGCGCTCCTATGTCGATATAGTCTGCGTTTCCCACCTCCACAGAGTCGATGCACAGTACATGCTTACCCGCCGGCAGCCTGACCTGAATACATTGGCCCAGGACTTTTCCGTAGTCTTCCAAGGTAATGACCACCAGGAGATCCTGGTGGGCAATCAGCTTTTGGACGCCGGATAGAATCCGTTCTGCCAGAAGATTGATATCCCGAAAGCTCATTCGTTGCCCCGCCTCAATGCTCAGAGCAACGTTCTGCTCGGATTCATATCCCTGAATCCATTTTAGATTTTCCTCCACCAGCTCCCGGAAAGCGTCGTCGTAAAGGGCATTCTCAATTTTCAGAATTGGCAGATTTTTCAGCGGCAGCGCCTGTAGCTGGGTAATGGTAATGGTGGCGCCGCTGACCTCCACACTGTGGTTTCCCGCGCCGATGACGGTGGCGCCGATAGTCTCCTTCGGCTTGACCACCCGCATCCCGCTGATTTTCATCAACCTGCGAATCGACTTCGCCAGAAATACGCCGATGTCGTCGTAAGCCAAGTCGTCGGGCAGCTGCGTATCGTAAATCAGTTTTCCCACGCCCCCGGAAAAGCTGACCGCATCAACCGTTCGCCGGGGATGCCGGCCGGCTTTCTTTTCAGTACGCAGGAAAAAGAACATGGGGTCCTTAGGCTCCGGAAGCAGCTTTTCCAGCACGGCGCGCGCCATACAGTCAGTAATCTTTTCAATTTGCGGCGGAGTCAGGATGGCGCCAATCTGTGTGTCAATCCCATTCTTCTTGGCAAGCGCCTGAATTTTTGAAAAGGCATATTCCACCTCAAGGGTTCCTTTTTTAAAGCGGATGAGCATTCCGCCAATATCAAGGCAGTCCGCATCCACCACGCGGCCATCAAAAAATGCGGCTGTATTCGTGGTGCCGCCGCCGATGTCCATGTTGCAGAAGCACTGTGTCGTTTGTCTGGAATACTCATCCGCCCCGCTGCCCTTTCCCGCCAGAATGCTTTCCAGTTCGGGGCCGGCCGTAGCCACAACAAAGTCCCCGGCGTATCTGCTTATGTTCCGCAGCACACTTTGCGCGTTGCTCTTGCGCGCCGTATCACCGGTAATGATCACCGCGCCTGTTTGAACATCCTCCGGCTTGATTCCCGCGCTGCGGTACTCCTGCTCCACGATTGCGGCAATCGCCTCGGCTTCCAGCTCTGTATTTGAGCGCAGTGGAGTAAGGTGGATCGGGCTGCGATATCGCACGGTTTTTTGCACGATCTGCGCTTTTGGCATGCGCATGCTGGCGGAGACATTTTCGACAGTCAGTTCGCTGAAAATCACGCATGTGGTGGAGGTCCCGATATCAATGCCCACACTCAGTATTTTTTTACTCACCTCATCCCTCCTTCAAAATCAAGATACAAAAAAGCTTATCTTTACAACAGAGAGAGTTTCTCTGTAAAAGATAAGCTTCAACGCTTAAACGTGTGCTGCGCCGCACACGCCCCCTATTTATGTGCTTTTGTGGCACTTGAAGTCAAACGTGATCTTTGTCCCCGAGCTGTCGGATTGGCAAGACAAATTCCCTTTCAGTTTGTTTATGACAATATTCCGCGCAATCTGAAGCCCCATTCCGTCGGACTGTACCAGCTTTTTATCCCAGTCGAATCCAACGCCGTCGTCGGCAACTGTGATTTCTGAATAGAGCGGACGTTCCAACAGACAGATACTGATGTGCCCCTTCTCTTTTCCGACAAAAGCGTATTTAAACGAGTTTTGGAGCAATTCGTTGATAACCAGCACAATATCCGTGGCACAATCCGCATCCACCCCAATATCGTCGCCAGTGATGCTGACTTCAATTTCGGTCTTTACGTCTTTAATCAAAACCATAAACTTGTCTATGACCATCCGGATAGTATCGGTTATGCTAATTTGTTCGGTGCCGCGCATCATTAGCATTTCATAAGAGGAGGCGATGCTCATGATGCGCCCCATGGCCTCTCCCAGCGCCGTGACGCTCTCCTGGGCGCTCACCCTGCGCCGCTGCATATCCAGCAGGTTGTAAATGGTTTGAAGATTGTTCTTAATTCTGTGATGCGCTTCCCGAAGAACAACCGATTTTAAAACCAGGTTCTCCTCTTTTTCCTTCTCCTGGGTGATATCTCGAAGAATGATAATATAGAAAAAGGAGTTGTCGTAGTAACAGTACTGTTTAATATGATAATAGTGCCCCGACGTGGAGAGCTCCTCTTCATGGAAAGCGTTCTCTATTCCGGCTCTAACAACAAGGTTTCCGTGCATGGAGATACTGTTGTAAGGCTTGTTCATAATATCATAGATATAGCCGTATTCATGATATATGATTTTGGCCTGTTGATTGCGGAAGACGACAATACCATCTTCATTGACGATAATAACCGCTTCGTGGACACACTCGGCCAGCCACTCCGAATACTTTAAATAAGGATATTGCCCGTAGTTCACCGGAATCCAGGGAGACTCCCGGCTCCAGCTGTCAACTTCAGCCTGCAACAACCGCCGCTCCCTTATCAGCGCTCCGATCGTAACGTCACCGTTCTTAATCGGACTTACACGCTGCACGATCATGTTCCCGGCAGTAGTTGTATAGGAAGTGGCCCACATATCACGCGTTTCAATTCCATAGCGCAACGTGCGCAACACGGCCGGTTCATCCTCGCCCCGGATGATAAGGCCCACGGTGGACATATTATACATGGTGTCGTCACAAAGCGCCTGTGAGACTGTAATGCACCCGTTGCCGTCGGCGCACATACAATTGATGAACACGTCCAGCTTCTCCGTTTGCGCAATGGCAATCAACTGCTCCGACGTTTTGGCCAAAATCTTAATATCCTCCTCCGTCAGGACCGTGTTCTTTGCACAAAGGTGAGCGATATTTTCGTAATAGAACTTCATTGCTCATCGCTTCCACATAATATGATATTGGCGATCATCTCCATGGCCATGCTGTACTTTTTGCTGACCGTGCGAATATAGTCATAGGCCTCCTGTTCACTCATATCGCGTCCCTCCATCAAAAACCCTTTGGCCCGTTCAATCTTTTTGCGGCTTTCCATATCCTGGGTTGCTTTATGAATTTCATCGCGCAGTCCATGCAACTCCTTACTGCGTGCAATGGCGACCTTCAGCATAGGCAAAAGGCGCTTGCTGTCAACGGGCTTTACCAAATAACCGATCGCACCGTAATTTCCCGCTTTCTGGATGAAATCCTCTTCATCAAACGCGCTTACAATAATAATCGTCTCGGCAAGATTGCCCTCATATATATATTTCGCGGCGGACAGTCCGTCCAATTGAGGCATTTGAATATCCAGCAGCACAACGTCCGGCCGTTGCTTTCGGCAGATATCAATCGCTTCAAAGCTGTCCCCGGCGGTTCCCGCCACTTCGTATCCATTGCTCTCCAGAATCTCAGTCAAGTTCATAATCATGATTGGCTCGTCGTCGGCAATCACAACTCGAACCTTTTGAGGCGCGTTGATATTCGGAACCTTCTTTTCTTTTATCGTCATTGCTTTCCCCCCACTTATCATCACACGCAGCCGGCGAGCGAAACAAAGTGTTTAAATGCCTAAAAAAACGCAAAAAGCACCAATAAAGCACAAAAACTTGAACTTTATCGTTGCTTCGGCGTAACTGCTCGCACATTCAACTGTGAGAGCTCCACAAAAATAATATAGCACATGAATGTTTTCCTGTCAAGCCTGTCAATCGAATTCCCCAATTTACCTTTCAAGCTGTTTCCGCGTTCCTTGATTCCTGTACTTTTATCCAAGCGCAGCAACAGCTCTGCCATCCAATGAAAATGTTAACAAAATTATGGATTAATGAATAAATCATGACCCAGAAAATGGATGCTGCACAAAACTCTTGACAATTCCATATCAAATATGGTAATAATGTATTTAAGTAAAGAACTGCCCGCAGTCGAATGTGGGTTTGTTACGATGAAGTAGCGATTAAGTCGCCTGATGGCGTTTTATTGCTGCTTTTCTTTTTTGCTCTCTTGCGCTGAAGCGGAGATGCGATAATCGCTTGCAGCCCCAACAGTATTTATGGCAATAGCAGCAATCTGGAAACGCCAGGTTGGCACTCGGATGATTTCAGATGGCGGTTGCAAATTTGGGGCTTGTGCAGGTGTGTTTATATTATTGGCACCTGCCGCAAAAAACAAAGAGAGAAAGAGAGTGAGGGATACCCATGCCTAGCCGTTCGTTTTTTATGCAGAGCAAGGAAAAGTACGACGCCGTAGACTTTTCGCCCCGCGCAAAACTTCCAAGGCTGGATAAGCACGTCAATTGTATAGCAACCACCTGGGGCTGCTTTATACCCTACAACATATTCGGCTATTTTCTTCTATATTTCTATACGGATACAGCGGGCTTGTCTCCCGGCATGGCCGGAAGCATTATTCTATTCGCCCGTGTATTTGACGTTTTCACCGACCTGGCCATTGGATATTTTATTGACCGCTGGAACCTTAAGCCCGGAAAATATCGTTTCTGGGTGCTGCTGTCAATTTTGCCTCAGTTCATTGTCTTCATTCTTGTGTTTACTTTCGTTCCCAAAGCGCCCATGAATTTTACCATCGTTTGGGCGTGGATCACCTATGGTTGTTACGGAGCCCTCTGCGCGACTTTGGGCTACATACCGCAGAACTGCCAGACCATTAATATGACGAACAATGTCGATGAGCGCGCGTCCGCCGCCAGCCTGAAAGGCCTTTATGAAAACATTGCCATTCTGATTGCGGCCGCACTTTACCTGCCTATGGTTCGGCTTCTGGCCGGCAGCGCAGGCAATATGGCCAGAGGCTATTTTCTGGCTACAATCATGTTTTCTGTCCTTGCTATGGCTCCTGTTGTGCTGACTGGACGTCTCACCAGGAAGTACGAGTTAAACTACGATGGCACCTACCGGCCCCATCTGCTCTTGCAGGCCAAAAAAGAGACGCTCCCCCTGGTAACCCAGCTCAAACATCTGTGCACCAATCGGCCCGCGATGATCACCACCTTTGGCGCCGTTCTGATGTATGCGCTTCAAGTGGTTCGTTCCGGAATGACGGTGTACCTGTATGAGTACTATTTCCAGTTGCCCGAAATGACCTCGATCGGCCTTCTCTTCAACTGTGGTCTTGCAATGTTGGGTGCGCTGTCTGTGCCGCGCATCATCAAGATTTTTAAAGATTCCAACCGTGCCTTTACTTTTATGGCAATTTTCCATGCCGCCATATACATTCTGTTCTATGTTCTAGTGCGCACGTCTTCCTACGAAGCGGTAACGGCCTCCATGCGGTTTGGCCCTATGTTTTTCCTGTACTCCATCTGTGGGCTGTTCCAGGGCATGTATTACGTGTTCCCCATGGTCGTAATGCCCAGCGCCATCGACTATGGCGTTTGGAAAACCGGCCGCAACCAATCCGGGTTTATTTACGCCATCTATGGCGCAATGCTGACCTTGGGCGGCGCCGTGGGCAGCTTTGTAAACGGCCAGCTGCTGGAGCGCACAGGCTATACCCCTGGCGTGGCGCAGAGTGACTCAACCTTGGCCGCGCTGCTGACAGTCGGCGTGCTGCTCCCCGCGATTTTGTCGATCGTCCATGGCGCCCTGCAGGCGTTCTCTGGCATCAGCGACAAAAAGCGCGAGCAGTGGGTCAAGGAGATCGATGAGCGGGATGCGGAGAACAAGAAACGCCTTGAGCACGCAAAGGGCAGTGAGGCCTAAATAATATCGTTGCCACTGTTTTATGGTACGTATATTATCGGATATGATTTAGTATTACAATTGTATAACTGATTTATTTCAGTGATACCACATAGCAGAGATCTGATGATCTCTGCGCCAAAGAATCCATTGCATTGCATGTTGGAGGGACTGTGAAATCTGATAGCGAAA
>Ga0153950_1000109_pt1 | contig 33532 bp, 42 predicted proteins | sample TSNJ034MetaG_FD_104737 | JGI IMG/M metagenome (GOLD analysis project Ga0153950, IMG submission 104737) | Attine ant fungus gardens microbial communities from New Jersey, USA - TSNJ034 MetaG | ecosystem: Host-associated > Fungi > Mycelium > Unclassified | place: USA: New Jersey, Wharton State...
ATGGTTGTATATGTGTGTGAGAGTGTCGGGCTCTGATTGTTCAAGAGTAGCCATAGGATAGGAGTTAGTGGGATTAGGTATTTGGTAGTGACTTCAAAGACGCTCAAGTCTATCGCATGCTCGTAAAACACTTGTTCAGGGCATACCAGAGAGGTAGAAATGATCGATAAAATTTTTGATGATGAGGTGGTGCTAACCCATAGGACGGTAATAAATCATCTCAGCGAAAATGGAGGCGGTGGCTTGTTTTATTCAAAGATTTAGCAGGAGGATAGATGCTCATGTGCAGTAGGTTGATAATAGATGATATTTTTATAGGAAGACAAAAACAGATATCGAGCTACCCGTTTCATATCTGGGGAGGAGGCCCGTGGCTATCGTAAATATAGTATCAGCTTGAGATGATGGGATCAATATCATTCTGATCCTTCCGGCATTTTCCGTCAAAACTGTGTAGCTTTACAGCCACCAGATGCTCTGCGGTTAGTAGAGTATCCTATATCGGTATCGGCTCGAAGACCTCAAGAACAAGGTATGGTTGGTGTCCGACCAGCATTATCAGAATGTACGGCGATTGATTTTGGGTTTTAGATGGCCAGAAGCAAGGAACTCGCACCCGGGATTGGAAGTCTCAGTCGCTCCCAGCTCTTCGCCAAGCGCGGCCTGTTCAAGGGTCAAAAGAAGTCCGAAAAGCCTGTTGTTGAGGAGCCTGCGGCAATTCTCGAAAAGACTGTAGGCGGTGCAAAAAATGGAGGCCAGCGTCTTGTTCCTGTACACAAAGCGCCTCGCTACTACCCCGCAGAAGATGTACGCCAGCCCAAGAAGAGCCGAAAGTCTCATAAACCGCCTACTCTCCGCTCCTCCATCACCCCTGGGACTGTGTTGATTATGTTAGCTGGTCGTTACCGTGGAAAGAGGGTTGTCTTCTTGAAGCAGTTGTCGAGTGGACTGTTGTTAGTGACTGGTCCTTACAAGATCAACGGTGTGCCCCTTCGACGGGTCAACCAAGCCTATGTCATTGCCACTTCGACCAAGGTAGAGACAGAAGGACTGACGGTATGTGGTTGGCCGACTTGACGTTGTTGATGGCTGGAATAAATGTAACAGGTTGATGAGAAAATCAATGACGCCTACTTTGGCAGGGTTGCGGTGAAGGGTGTACGCTCGGCGGAGGAGGTATTCTTTGAGAATGGAAAGTCCAAGGCGAAGGAGGTGTTCTCGGCTTCCAAGGCAGCTGACCAGAGGGTGGTTGATGAAGCAATTATTGCTGCTGTGAAGAAGACACCAGAACTTGGCAAGTACCTTAGATCGAGCTGGGGCTTGTCGAAAAACCAGTACCCTCATGAGCTCAAGTTCTGATGAAGGGTCTGTAGGATAATATACACAGCGAGTACCATACAGTTTATGATTGAATGATTTCCATTTGGGTGAGGTCACGCGCGAGAAATGTTTAAATGTATGTTTGCTCTTCGCAGCCATGCCATTGTTCGTCGGCGAACGCATGTGAGATGTTTTTGGGCAGAGTTTTATCAACACCTGACTCCAGCAACTAATCAATTCCTTGACCTTGCCATTGCACTTCCCTTTCCACCCTCTTTTCCTCCCTATGCTTCTACCATCCTCCTTGGAACTGTTATCCTGCGCCTCGCCTTTCTGCCCACAGTCCTATGGGTAAGTCTCCAGGAGACTCACAGGCGATACAGCATTCATGTTCTGCCAGAGTCGTCGCAAGGCTCTCAAAATGGAACAAGCTCAGAAGGACGTCGGCAAGTTGCTTCCAGTTTATCAGCGTCAAGAGTTCCAGGCCATGCAGAAACGAGGCATTCGCGGGCACAAGCAATTCCTCGTCGACACACATCGCGAACGCGTCAATACCGTCGTATGTTTGTCAGGTCCTCTCCACTGCAGCTACTGACTCTCCATTCAGATGACTCAAAAATTCAACCAGCTCATTAAGGAGCGTAACTGTGACCCCAAGTGGACGATCCCCATTTCTATCCTCGTCCAAGCACCCCCTTACGTCGTGTTTTCCATCATTCTCTCCTGTGCAGCCGCCGATCCCCTCACTCCCTTCCGTTCTGAATCTTTCCTGACCCTCACGTCCCTTGCACATCCTGACCCTACAATGACAATGCCCATCGTTCTCGGCATCATAAGTATGGCAAACGTGGATACCCGGAATTGGTGGTTAACTCTGGCAGAGAGAGAGAGGGAGAAGAAGTTTCATGAGTGGAAGGCCACCAAAGCCGAGAGACAAGGAAAACCCTACATAAAGTCGCCTCTAAAGAGTATCATGAGAGGCTTGTCCATTGCGAGGATTGGACTCGCTATGCTTGTGCCTGGGGTGAGCTTCAATATCCACTCTTGATCGGTCCAGGTTTGAGTTTCGTGTAGGGTGTACAATTGTATTGGGTTGCATCAGCAGGGTGTGGCTTCGTGCAGACAATTGTCTTTGACTGGATTGACAGTCGGCGGAGGCAGCGTCAAGTAGTACAAGAAGTACTTGCGAAAAAGGTGTCCGAAGCACCGAACTCTCTTTCGAAAAATTAGGCCTAATGTGAGTGGTATTCGGATATATCGCAATGAGCCTAGCGGGATGAGGACAACGTGGAAATCGAAGGGAGCCTACCCCGTCAGGGTCTGGGGCACCCGATGGATTGGTCTTGATCTAATTTGACCGTAGTGCTCATCTGAATCTATCCGCTTTCAAGGTCCTGTATTGACTATTCTAGACTAGTGATTTACTCGGGCATACATTGATTATACATCCTGTGCCTCAGCGTGACACCTGGATTGGCCGGTATACATGCTCGGACAGAGATTGAAGGAACAAAAACTGAGGCAAGTTCGAATAAGATTTGCAATTGTAACCTATACGCAACAAAGGGACGAGAGTGGAGTGAAGTATATTCATCCTAGGCCGCCCCAAGGACCACGAATCCGACGGGCAAGGTGAATGTCTCTCGGCATGATGGTTACGCGTTTAGCATGTATTGCACACAGATTTCTGTATCCCCAGTCTTCAATAAACGTGTTTCAGGACTGAGAGCTACAAGACTCACGCGTCTTCAAATAAGTGAACCAAGTAAGCTTCTGCAGCCTCTTGGAGAGCTAATAAGGCAGAACTCTGCCATCGAATACCCGCGTCTCCATGACCATTGAGATCTGTGGTCATATCCTCTGCAATTTCCCTCACCTAATGCCATTTCAACCAATATTGCATCAATTACTCCGACCAGAACCAACCAGGCCAACCACGCACCAAACGCGAAAACGGCAACTTTCTCAGTAACAAATCCGTGCTTTTTTGATACTTCTTGATTTCCCGTAACGCAACTACACCTGGTTTGAATCTATGTTTCTTTACTGGTGGTCATTCCAAAAGCATCTCAGCGATCCTCTTCACCGCTAATTATGTCCAAAAGGGTACACACCTTGTGCCTGTGGAGGTCGAATCGTAGGGGGAACACCACCGGTGCTTTTACGCGCTGTTGTGCGCCCCACTGTGACTGTTTTCTTTTTCCTTGGTGGTGAAGGGGTTGGAGGTTCTGAGTCTTCTTCCAAAGCTGCTTTCCGCTTCCTTGAAGGACCTGCGTGACTCTGTGTTATTTGTGCCATTAGAACAATAAAAGCAAAACAGGGCTCAATGAAGGAGGAGGTGAGGGAAGAGGTTTTCTTGTTATCCGTGCGACAAGTTGAACTTGCAACCGCGCTGACCGAAAAAGGAAGGTGAAGGATTAGGGTCTGAATTAACCAATCATTACCCTGAGAGTAGAATCAAAAGTAAAGATTACAGATTGTTCTTTGCTCTTTTCCCTGCTGTTGCTGTGGCAGAAATATCGTACCGTGCCACCAATCACTGAGGCTTGTCTAATTTCTCTCGCTGCTACATTGAACGCATGGCTGGTGATCATGATGTCGTCACTGGTTATTATAGATACACTGATATTTGGTTTGAGTGGTGCGTCCGCAGATTTGTCTAGTTCATCGCTCCGATCCTCTGAGAAGATTAAAAATGTAAAAAGGTTTAAAGTTATACCCAACGATGAAGATGGGGCCACACTGAAAGCCATACTCGGTTTGTTCCCCTTCCGATGATGAAATGCAGGTCTGAACGGACGTGTATAGCACACGATGCGATAACACACCCAGAACACCCATTGCATATCGAAGGTGTCAAAGGAATCCAACTTTACCATGGTAATCATAGAACGCCACACAAGTATCGATGTTCGGTAATGTGAATGTTCCAGGTACATTCGAGTCTGGAGAAACTCGCCTTTTATTCTCTTCTGCCCAAGTGGAATATGTACGATACTGGCTCCACGCGATGAAGTTGACCGAAACACTGCTTCCGATCCCGTATTCGGATTGTTTGATTTTGTCTTCTGAATTGAAGCATGTCACGACTCATGCATATTCCGATGGAGGTGCTCTCCGCGGTGCCGTCAAGGTCAGTTTGCCTATGCCATTACCAGATTGCTTTCATACTCTACGCGCCTTTTTAGAACTTGGACAAACATAACAAACGCTTGAAAGGCGCTAATCCAGCTTTCCTCTTGTGTTGTCATATATTCCAACGTGTTCAAGACCTCATCTCAGCAAAGTGTGGAACATGGCTTGCAATAGATTTCGAAGCTTGGGAACGTGACCATACCGTGATCACGGAAATGGGATATAGTATACTCAAATGGGACGAACAAGGAAACGAGAAAAAAGAGTGCGGACATTGGATCATCAAAGAAGGAGAAAAGTATAGAAACGGGACTTTTGTTCCTGATTTTCGATATGTGAGTTGGCACACACCCCCGATTTCTCTTTCTTTCAGAAGAACGTCATGCTGAGAACAAGGGAAATACTCTTGTCTAGCATTATAACTTCGGTGAATCTGAAAAAATTGCCAAATCAGAATTCAAATCTCGCCTTCACTATCTCCTCACATCACTTCAAACCAACAGTCCATTATACCTGGTCTTCCACGACAATAACCAAGATATCAAATACATGAAATCGAGTTCCATCGAAGCACCCCTCGAAAATCTATCTTACCTCCTACCTGACAGTGGCGTACCAAAATCTGGGTTATTCGTCGTTGATACATCTGATTTGTTTATGGCTTTGTCTGGATCAAAAGATGGCCAAAGGAGGGGTCTGGAAAAGATTTGTAGGATATTGGGCGTAAATACTACATTCTTGCATAATGCAGGAAACGATGCATACGTGAGTGACCCTAGTTTATTGCACTTGATTTTCACCTAAGGTATCGTAACGGAAGTATACTCTCGAAGCGATGCTACAAATGGCCCAAGGTGAAGCTCTGGATGAACAACGTCAGCGGAGGTGGCCCAATCGTATGGCTCCTGGTTCAGTTCAAGTGGAGTTCAAGCCTTGGGAAGAGAATAGTGATTATGATGAGGATGACCATATTGGCCCGAATGTCCACAACACCGCCTTTGCGCGATGAACAAAAGGGACCGAAATTGAGAAAGAAAAAATCGTTGAGATTATTAACATACTATGATGTACTAAGTTAGTTGGTATACAAGTTCTCGATTACCCTCAATGGTAAGTGAGAACAAATTTTGCAGACTTCCAAAGCGAAAATCATTTGCGCTTCTTGGATTCTTGAGGCTGTTCACCATTGATGGTTGGACTCCCATCTTCATCGTCATCACCCTCATCCTCATCGTCGGAACGTTCGTCTGTGGCAACACTCGTTGTGACAGCCCTACAGAAAACGTCAGGTAATTAGCAGTGACATAGGATCACCTTTACCTATACAAGATTCGGAGCATAAGGGCGAACCAGAAGAGGTTGAGAAATTGGAGGAGAAGAAGGGGAGCGAAAACTTGGTATTTCATCCACCAGACAAGGTAGGTGCCCTCAGACCAGACCCAACGCCTAGAAGCTTCGCTAATGTTTTGCAAAATATCAGATGAAGTATGACTGAGTGAAGGTGGACGCACGGAATGAGATCATACTCAGTCCAGACGGACCAGAGGATGACCAGATTCAAATAATGACGGAAATACCTGAGAGCGTTTTTGACATATATTTAACAAAGAGTTTGGGTAGGTACCTACGTCCAAACGCCCACAAAGAAACCAAAGGCATAGATCTTGGCCCGATCCCATTTAATGTAATTCAAAATCTTGGAAAATGCCAGAAATACGTCAGGAATATCCATGCTGACGAAGACAGCGTTCCCAATCAACGTCAAGTTGATAAGATAGCTCCAGCTGTCAGAGGACGATGAACGGGTTAAGTAAGGTGGTGAAATGCTTGGCATACCCAATGAGCCAGAGAGTAACAAGGTGATGCGCGACGAGCTCATGGTAATCTTTGCGCGGTTTTTCGAGGCGAAGAACTAGAACGATGAGTTGCTGGCACCAATAGGCTGCTTGCATGAGTTGATAGTGCTTGAGTTCGGGCAACATGTCCCAATGTGGATAGTCTTTGAGGACAGTGGGGTAAGTGAGAGAAACACACCAGGACGGAACGCTCACTGATCCAAAAGTATTCTGTGCGAAACCAATAAGTTGGAAGTTGAGACATGATGCGCTGAGACAAGCATTGAGAGAAAACTATCTCAAGGCCGTGTAGTACTGACCCATCCCCAAGCACCGAAAGCGGCAAAGTAAGTCAGGGCATAGGCCTGTTCACAAAATCTATCCGTCTTTGCTGGCTTCCTGATACCAAAATACCGCGCGATGGGTCGAGAAACCCGAGAGGAGAGAGATTGGCGAACAAAAGACCAGAAGACGACATAGTATGCGATGAAGACCAAGTCCCAATAAGACTTTTGGTAGCGTAGATCAGCATTTTGTGAACCAGGGACGCGTCCAGCAATGAGGAAAACGTTGGCAAAAGGGTTTGATAGGCCTGGAGAGATCAGTGAGGCGACTAACTCCCAGTTTGCATAGAAGATCAAGGGAAGGGCAAGGACTTTGAATGCAGAGGCTGGGAGACATCAGCGGCTGACCAAGAGTTCACGTGGACGAGGCTGACCTGGCTGTACTGCCCAGCGGACAAAGGGAGAGACAGGGTGCGGTGGCATAGTAGAGCAAAAACAAGAATAAAATTTTAGTCACGCGACCCAGCGTTCTGTGTAATCACGTGAGGTGTTTTCTCCCTGTCCACCATGCTGCCTGTCCTCGGCCTGTTCCATGCCCTCGCCTGCCCCGACAAGCAGTGTTCCAGAGACCCATGCTTGTACTCTCACAGGGACCAGAAAGACCTTCCTCAGCCTGTTTCTCTCCAAGTTCCTGTTTCCCTCGAGGTTCCTGCTGTCCAGGCCCAGCCGCCTAAGCGTCAGATTACCCAGTCGACCAGCTCAGCTCCCGCAAGAGAGCCTCCTCGCAAGCTGCAGCGTACAGGGACAACTAAGAGACCAGTGGCCAGAACAACCATCTCTCAGACCTCTGTAGGCTCATGCGCTGCTGCTGTCTTCTTTGTCTCATCCTCCTAGAACGGCGTGCCTGTTCTTCGGGTCAATGCTGCCCAGTCTCTTGTTGCTCTTCCCGTCAGACAGGTTGGTCCTGCTCATGTGACTCTTGCGTCTTCTCATGCCAGCCAGACCATGCTCAAAACCCTCTACGAGCACTTTCTCGTCCTTTACCACTCCATATCGTCGCTTAGCCCCAGCCTCGCCGCAGACCATGCCCTTAGGCAAGAGGAAGAGGTTTACAAAAAATCCAGTAAGCTAACTTATCGAAATGTAAAGCTATGCTTTGCTTTGTCCTACGTCCAACTCATCATAATAGGCGATCATCCAATGCGTCGCTGCAATCAAACGTAGATCAGTTCCGACTTCCCTGTCTGATTCCTCCGTGGGAACAGAAGATGAATTGAAAGAACGGGCTGAAAAGGCCAAGTCGCTGCAAGCTCTTGTCCTCGATCGTACACGGTTAGAGCCATTAATCATGTCTCAAAGGGATCTGGAAAATTGGGGTTACATGGTTGATATACCCCAAGGTCCAGGCGGGGACGTGCCTCATATGGAGGGCCAAGTTGTCAAATGTGAACGTTGCTCGCAGCCGTTTCAAGTATGTCAGACTAGCTCTGACACAGAATGTTTACACCACTGGGGAAAGCAGCGTACAATCAAAGCGGATGGTAAGTCTGGCCCACCCACGTTTATTGTACCGTGTTTACTTGCACAGGTGAAAGAATCCGAGTATATACGTGCTGTTCTCGCCCAGTCAGCGAGGGTGAGGGTTGCGTTCACGGAAGACATGTCTTTTACGAATCATCAGTGGATGACCTACATTCAAGGCATGCATTTTCACTCTTGCAACCTTCCGGGAATTCGGATGATGCACTTGACATTGCTGCTATGGACTGCGAAATGGTATATTCCACCGGTGGTTTTCGCGTTGCTCGCGTGTCCCTTGTGGATAGCAAGGGAAAAGTGGTCTTCGATGAGCTTATTCAGATGGATGAAGGTGTTTACGTCACGTAGACTTTTCATCTCTCCATCAAGTCTTTCATCAACTCATGAGGCTGTCTGCAGTGATTACAACACTCGGTTCTCTGGGGTAGCAGAAGAGAGTTTCTCAAAAGCTACACTCTCGCTTGCATCAATACGAAAAGCCCTCGACAATCTCATCAATCGAGAGACTATCCTGGTTGGACATGCTCTAGACAATGATTTGAAAGCGATGAGAATTGTTCATAAAAGATGTGTCGATACAGCAATTTTGTTTCCACACCAAGCGGGCCTACCGTATCGTAGGGCATTGAAAGATTTGTGAGTTTGTCGATTCTATACAAGGTCCGTTTGTTCCCTGAAAACTTGCCTGTGACAGAGTAAGAGAAAAGTTGGGCAAGTTGATCCAGACAGGAGATGCATCTACGGGACATTCATCTGCTGAAGATGCAGGGGCATCTCTTGATCTTGTTAGGTGGTTTATACTTAATGAGACTTGCAGCCCGAAATCAAATTCAGGGTCCAATTAGATGCCTTGTTCCATCAAGAGGATGATTAAGCACTATGGTATTATGAATACACAAATCTAGATGGTCAGAATAATGTTATCGAAGCGACTTGAGAAGATTCGAAGACCTCAAGAATGAATCCATCATATCCATATACTGGTTGACTTTGTGTCAGATGCAAGTTGACCAGGGGGAGGACTTACGACGAGTTATAGGATAGGGCAATTGCAGCCCGTCTTCGTCGTCTGTCCTGTTGAGATGCATGGAAGGGGGAGGTTCTTTGGGACTGAGGAAGTGGCTGATGGTTTCGAAGCGGTCATCAAATCGTTTGCGAGGCGCGTCTGGAAGAGGTAGCTCAGGATGGCCATGATGTGGAATGACAGTCAACGTACCGTCTTCGTCGTCTTCTGGTGTGCCTTCGATTTCCCAGTTACAACGTTTGTATCGTTGAAAGAGGGGTGACCCGGGCTGTTTGGTGTGAGGACTCGAGCGGAAGATGAGAACAGACGGAGCATACGATGTTTGTGTGTACTATGATCTTCTTAACAGTGTGTGTACTTCCAGAAATAAAAAAGTCTAGTCCATGTTGGAAGTAGTTGTAGAAATCTGTCAAGTGGTTGGATGAGGATAAGATAAGATGGAGGACTGTCTACACACAGTCAGATTCGGCGGTGAGAGGGTGGTTAGTGGAGTGAATTGTCATGCGTTCGTCTTCTTTGTAGTGGATTCTAAGAGGAGGACCAAGATCAAGAGTGAGATCTTGAGCAGTTGTAGTGTGCAGCTTGATGTAAAGAGATCTAGATTTGGATGGATAGAAGTGCAGGCATATGCCATCGCGTCCCTGACATTTATGAACACAGAAGGGAGTAAAAAAGAAGAGAAGGCTTCACCTTGATGACAGCACGTTCAATGTCTCCATGCATCACAGGACATTCGATGACTTCGCCCAAAGGATCGTGAGGATCTTTTTGCAGAATGAGAATCTTCTTGACCTCCTGTAACCTGTCCTCGCTCTGTCTTGTTGCAGCCTCGACGTCGTCACCGAAACCAAACCACAGGCCGGGGTACCTCAGACCATTGTCCCCATTTCCAGATGGATATGTAGGACCAAAAGTCTTGCTGACGCCTAATCGGTGCAAGACGCGGTCTGGGGAACTGAGGATGGCATCCTTGTACTTGAGGATGAGAGGAGGGCTGGAGATTCGAAGGTCGTGGACGTGGATGGTGTGGAGGCGTTGTTGCGTTCCAGAGAAGAGGAGGGAGATGTGAGGACGAAGATGGAGGAGGACGGGAGGAGGAGGGACAGTTGAGTGACAGTCGTAAGTGATGTCGATCTGGGGAAAGTGCTGTTGCATTCTGCGGAGAGTGTCGAGGACATTCCAGAGGGATGCACCTGGTTAGTCCTGTATGTCAGTAGATTTATTTCTTTTTAGTTTGATATATATTTTATCCACCAATTTCAAACAGCCCGAGTCCAATGCCTGGGCGGATGTCATGCTCAAGCGTCGAGTGCATAGTTGCCAAATGCGGAAATTCTCCTCATGGCAGATGCTCGTCAGCGAATAATCATCAAGGTAGTCCCTCCCCTCATCTGCGTCCATCTCTCCCTCTTATTCCTACGTCCAGGTCTTCAGGAAGTACTCCAATGCACTCGGCCCAGATGCACTTTCCTTCATCGAGGATATCCTCACAGAACATCAAATCTCACAAGATGACCTTGAATCTAGTGTAGAAGCTCTCGCGAGAGAGTATAACAGCCAAGATGGTAAGACTCGTCTCTCTCATCCATTTTTCATCAAAAATCAACTTTCTAGTGTTCCAAAGATGCCACCACCAAAGTCTCGGTTGACATCCTCCAAAGGGTATATACCAGTCTGCAAGAGCAAGACGACGACGACGACATCAACGGACACGGTGCAGTCCTTAACGATGGTCTAAATCCGGAAACCCATCTATGGTTCATCGATTCATACGAGATGCCCAGGTGGCATTGGTCAAGTGAGAGAGGTACATTCGAGCGGTGTGCCCTTTCCAGGTTTTCATCGTTCAATAACGAGTTGACTATTTTCAGTGTTTCTACAAAACAGTCAATTTCCTCTTCTCCAGAATCCAGAATAACTGCCATCAGAGACAGACTGGATATCATCCGGCAGTGTATTCTGCGCAACGAGCACTTTGCTCCTTCCACGATTCCCTCGAGAGACCGACAGAATCTGCTCACCTTGAAGTCCACAAAACACCTTCTCGGAAGACCCGGCCTCAAATTTTTGCTGCTAGGAATGTTGTCCCATAATAAAGAGGGGAAGATGTGCTTGGAGGATGCGGATGGAAGCGTGGTATTGGATTATTCTACTTTGGTACGTTTTTCCACTTGTATGGAGACTGCCCTGCTGATTTTCCCCGTTCGTAGGGTGAACCTGGAGAGGGACTATACACAGAGGGTTGCTTCGCCCTTATTGAAGGCGAGTATACAGAGGATTCCACTTTGAAAGTTATTGCGATTGGCCAACCTCCTTCGGAACCCCGTGCAACGGCCAGGCAAGCTGTCAGAGCCTCACCATCTTGTCCTGCTTCTCATGCTCTGCAGGTCAATATATGGTCATATAGATTTCCTCGGTAAAGGAGCAACGTCCTTGTTGCAGGATGTGAGTTTGATGCCTTCGATCACTAGGTCAGAATCTCATGAGCAACTTAGGCACATCTAGCAGTTAGAGTTCGGGAAGAGCTGCAGGATACCCATTTCTTTTTCCTCTCTGACGTTCATTTGGATGTCCCGGATACGCTCAGAAATCTGCAAAGAATGTTTGACAACTGTATCGAGAATGATTTTATACCTAAAGTTATCGTCTTCTGTGGCAACTTCTCCAGCAAGTCGATATCGCGAGGAAGTGGCCGAGACATACAAAGGTATGAAGGTGCGTTTCTCCCTGCTTTTTTGATTATCCAGTCCCTGACATGAATATAGACGGCTTTGATGCGCTCGCGGATCTCATAGCACAATACCCACCAATTACGCAGACAACGCATTTTGTACTCGTTCCTGGACCGCATGACTTGACGCTCAATTCAATACTTCCACGGCGGCCAATTATGTCAAGCTTTACGAGTAAATTGAAGAACAAAATACCCAAAATCCATTTTGCGTCGAATCCATGTCGGATTAAGTTTTTTGATCAGGAAATTGTGATATTCAGAGAGGACTTGATGTCCAAGATCTTGCGCAATACGATTGGCGCAAAACCTGACATCTCGAGTTCGGATTTGAAGCGATATGTATGTGGTTTAACGCATTTCAAGTTCTTCTCTGATGTACTGCCTTGTTGTAGTTTGTGCAGACAATACTTGATCAGATGCACCTTAGTCCCCTCGCTCTGAATATCCAACCTTTGTTGGCTGATTATGACCATGCTCTGAGATTGTACCCTTTACCAACAACCGTCAGTCAGGTGCTGCTTTTGTTGCGGAAGAATGGGGACTGATATCATCGTCAGCTCGTGCTGGCAGACAAATACCACCGGTATAAACTGACCTACATGGGCTGCCATGTTTTCAACCCTGGCACGTTCTCGAGCAATACTCCTGTATTCTGGATGTACAAACCTGCAGAACTCAATTCGGAAGAGTGGTGAGTCTAATCTATACAAACAATCGTTGGCAGATTTGCTGATATGCTGGAGTGTCCTTGACATTCCGACTGATGATTGACCAACAATTGGGGTGAGGGAACAAATAGGTTCGAAAAATAGTTGAACTGAGTATTGATAAGTTTTGATACATAATATTCCCCAAGGATGAACAAACTAGTAATACTCAAGGTCTCTAAATGGTCAGTCAATTGAATGTACTGGATGGTTCAAGAGCCGTGCTGCCACTGCTCTCTCGCGTAACGCACTATGATTGAAAACAGCTATGAAGCTTAATGAACAACTTGCGGATCATTGTTTGCTTGATCCACATCATTGTTTCAGTAAGAGCCATATTATTCTCCCTCTACGGGAGTTTCGAAGGTGACCCAACGTTGGTGATGTAACAGTCGTAGAGATCAAAACAAAACAAAACAATGCTATGGCAAGTTGCATTTGAGGTCCATTGTAAATATTGTGTAAGGTGTGCGACCGAGAGCATTCGTTTAAATTCTGACATCACAGAAAATAGGCATACTGGCCTGTTTTTCTCAGGTGGCTCAGACGCAGACATCTGCTATGTGTTTGAATGGGAGATTTGTATGCCCTGAACTTTGTAATAGCAAGTAGTAGAAAAAGGACATGATCCCATCAGTGGAATGATTCCGAACTCGGAAAATGATCGCTTGACGGTCTTAGTGTAATGATGGGAGAACGTCTGAAGTTGCCCTGTTCTTACTCTTGTCCCATTACTCCATCTTCACCCATTCTCTGCCCCCCACTATCAACTTACATGCGCTTGTGCCTCTGACGGGCACACATCATCGAGTCGTATGTCCCTTTTTCATTCATAACGCTTCCTGCCTGACGCCTATGCTGCGTTTCATTTTTCTTTAGTTCCCTTCAGGCACCTCAATGTCTCAATGGAACATTAACGATTTCTTCTATACACTCATTTATATTTTTCTCATCGGAAATCCAACAACTCCTTGGTCGAGGACGCTTATTTGGTTTACTCGGATCACCACAGTCTCTCTCCTTCTTCGGACATACATCGCACCATGGCTTCTTGCTTTGACATCCAAACACATTCGCATACGCAGCATCAGTTTGAGGTCTATCAAAGGTCTCTACTTTAGAGGAGGGCGGTGGACATGTAGAGCCGAGAGAATAGGATATGTCTTTGGAAAGGTACAAGGCCGCAAACGATTGACGATCCGTATAGATGGGTTAAAAGTTGAGATGAACAAAACTTTAAAGAAGACAAAATATAAAAGACGGACGCATACGCGAAATTTGACTTTGGCAGATCTGGATCCTTCCCCGTTGGCAGGCTATTTATGGCGTGCATTCACCAAGGTCGCTCTAGCTCTTGAACCTTGGTTGAGGCCTCTGTCCCGAAATACTGTTGTTGCATGTCTTCGTATTGGGATCCAACTGATACGCGCTGTTACACAAGCTCTGTCATTTGAGCTGCATTCCACGATGTTCACTCTTGCGGAAATCCCAGGCCTTCAAGTGGTCGCAGATGAAATCAATTTGCATGCAGAATTAGATTTGGTTCAAGTAGAAAGTTCAGCAGAAGACCCCTATCTCGGTAGTGGTGTTCGATGTGCGATAGAGAAGAAGGATGCTGCACCGTCGTCTTGGACTTTTTCGGGGATGGCAGGGTGGAAGAAGAAAATGTCAGATGGATTGAAGAGGGCATTAGATAGGGCTTGGGGAACGATGCATGGAACTGTTAGGGCTTCATTCAAACTGAATGATATCGTTGGTACGACAACAAGGCACGGGCAATCTGGTGGGTCTTTCGTTGCTTTACTAAACAGTTTCGTCATTGATTATTCGTGCAGGACATGAGAGCACCAAGCCTTTCCTTCGACTGCCAGGAATAGTTGTCTTAGATGGACGACTGAACTTTTCCCCACAAACAGCAACTATTGATGCCAATAGCATATCATTAGGGCTGAAAATCGATGAAATTGATATAGGAGTGGATCTTTTGAATGATATTTTTCGCATAATTGTGCCTCCGAAACAAACTTCCGCGTCCAATGCAATGAAAACTTCATTGGGATCTACGACACCGTTGCCGGTTGCCCCCATCTCGCCCCAGTCCCTGACCGAAGTTGCTGCCGTTGTTCCGCAACTATCCCAGAAACGCTCTAGATCGTCTACTCTTTTTTCTGCCGGGTATCTCCCAATGTCACCTACTGCTGCATTTGGTTCGTTAGAAGCGAAATTGCTGCCTTCGAAAGCAAGTGCTACACCGTTTTTGAGAGCCTTTTCTGTGAGTGTTCAGGGCACTTAAGGACAGCAGGTTGTTGAATATGCTTTCAGTCGTCTATTTCATCCACTGGGAAGCTTAGTATTCAGCCTCATCGCAAACTGAAGGATCAACGCTACAAGGTATATGGATGACTACGCATTCATTGCCCATTGTCCTGATTGTTTTCAACCAGTCTATTCTTTCTACAGTCAACAAAGTCGCTCTCCAAGTTACTTCTGTATCTTTAACATTTTCCTCTACGACATCACATTCGATCTATTACAGGACTGCTATCAAGGGTATTGATGTTGATTTCCACCCAAGTAGCACTTATACGGATTCTCTTCATACTCAATGGCTTGGCCAAGCAACAAAACTTGAGTGCTTTGATCCGGAATCATACGGATTTCAGCTTCGTATCGCGACGATCATGATCGAGAGGCACAAAAGGGAGGACGTATTCCCTCTTGTAACCTTGGGTACTCTCGATTTTCAAGCTGTGGTCAACCAATGGCCCTCGCCTTGGTTGATGCCATGTATGTTCATTGAGGGCGATCCGAACGCGCCTTTTTTGGCGACATCATTGAAAATTGGGGGCCTGGACATCGCAGAAAGGCTGGATGATCTGCGTGATTTCTTGGAGCGCAGGATATCCAAATCCAAGGATCCAACTTCAAAGCCAAGTTTATTCACGAAAATTGATGGTCTGCAGCTTCCTCGTTGTTCAATACAGATACACTGTGGGGTTATTTGTGCACGTACGATCTGCGTGAACAATCCTCATCAATCATCCAGCACATTGGAGATGAGAACAAATGGATTTAATCTTGGTATGAAGGCAGAATACGAGTCACACTCAGCCGTAACTTCAGAGCCCTTGCCTTTTGGAGTTGCGCGCCTGACGGGCGCATTTTCGTTCAGCTTAGATCCTGTGCTTTGCCATGTCCGTTCGGGTTGGGCTTCGGTAGGGTTTTCTTCCGATCATGAATTCCTTGATGATCCCCCTGTGCTCTCAATTGGGGCGATAGAAGTGGGAGGGGATCTAGGTGCGGAAGCGGAGGAAGAGCTTGCCGTTTATAGGGTCAAAAAAGTGTCAGTGTTTTGTGACATGCATGTCATCATTGACACAGTTTGTGTGGAACTCTGGCATGCCGACTCTGTCTCTGCGACGGTGCAACTTCTGGCGACATTACCCTCATGTCCTCCGTCATCGTCACGAGGCGATGAAATCAACGTACCTGTCAAACCCATTTCATTGCCTTCTGGGATGATAGCTTCATTAGCGCTGGCCAAATTTATCGTTGTAGTCACTGCACCGGATATCAACCCTCAAGAGACAGATATCTCGCGAGGTATCGGATTGAGGGCATTTATCTTATGGGAGATCTCCAACTCGGAAATGAGGTCAGATTTGAAGGCTCGAAGTCTCGAAGACCTGGAATCACGCAAATTGTTAGGCTTGCCAAGAGAAAGATTGGTGGATTTAGTCGCAGCTAGAAGTCTAGATCAGCCCACCGCCTCTTCTGTAGCTGCCCGGTTGTCTGTGGAAAACCTTGTTGTACGGTGTGCTGTTGCGACACAGTACGAAACGGATGATCCTTTTCTCGCTGGAAGAGACGACTTTACCCCCACAGATGAGGAGTTCATTCGAATCCAATCCGTCAAAATTGATACTTCACTTGTTGCGTCTGAAGGCGAGGAAAACCCCCAGAGTGCATGCCAAGTTGTCATCGATATACCCTCAATACGCAGTAATTTCCAACTAGGAAATATCTATTGCGCCTTGCTCGCTCTTCAAACAATAAAAGATTTGGCTCATGTCTGCAGTTCCGTCCAACCAAACGCACTCAAGTCCAAATCCTCTATCATGGACATATCCGTGGATTGCCGGATACAAGCCTTTACCTTACGGTGGGCTCTTCACAAGCAAGCTGTTGTCTCACTTGTGGAAGACGCGTACTTGACTTGGTTTTTGGATAAGCCTGTCCAAATCCAATTCAAGTCTCTCGCATTCTGGGTACCTCCTCCAATAATGGTCAGTCCATGGGAACACGATCAGGGTCAGAAATGGGACGAGTTGCTCACATTTTATCAATGGGACATCTCGTTGCCTGTCGTGGATCACTCTGTCTCTGTGGCGGTCAAAGGGGAGAGTCTACGACTGCGCATACCTCATGGATATGTACTGGCAGACCTGATAATTGATTTCACCGTGGTTGCCAAAGCAGCCAAACATCTTGTCCAAATCGTGAAGTCTGGCATGTTTACTGACATGCCTGCTCCTGAATCAGAAGGACCAAATCTTTCCCCTAGTATGGTATTTGACATCCGTAGCTTCTGCATCGAAGCTATTGACGATCCGTTCGAGTCGAGGTTGGGCGCGATATGGAGAATTGGGTTGGAAGCAGTAAAACAACGCTTGGAGCGGGAAGAGGCTTTCGCCGCTAAGCTTGCTGCTATACAGGCGGCCGGCGACAACTCGGATACGAAAGTGGTAGTTGAGGGCAGCCATGATTATCGATTCTCAGCAAGACACACTGTTTCCATTGAGGACGCGCGGAAACGATTGGACGAGGTTCATTTCCTGGACTGGAAGTTCCGTTTACAGAATATGAGGAACTCATGGTCAAAACAAGAATCCGAAATTCTTTACCGATTATATGGCCCACAGGCCATGAGCGATAGAGCACAATTCCCCAATTCCAAGGTTGCAGTCGACACGGAGGTTCCACCCTTGTTTAGGCTTTTCATTGTCTCTCTCAAATTATCTATTTCTTTGCCCTCATTTCCGCTAGACAAGATACCCGATTTTCTTTACGAGCAAGGGAAAGGGCTACCCAGAGATACCGAATTTTCTCTCCTCATCCCTCTCCACATCAATTTCACTCTGGGTTCAATACGGATCACTATTCGCGATCTTCCGATTCCTCTTCTCCATGTCCAACGAGATTCAGACTCCAGGAAGCCTACCTGGACGTTTGATTCGGATGTTGTCATTGCAGAAGAAATAGGTTCCAATCTTTCTTGTGACTGGATTGAATGTCCCGTTCTCCTGGAAAATCAGGGCATTTATGGATCAAGTCCTCTTTTCCTGCACGTACCAAAGACAATCATGCCTGTCAAGTCCTATGCATGCCCAAACATTGATATAACCACATCATGCCCAACCATTCTGTCTTGGGGAGTTAGCTACAATCCTGTCATCCAGGACATTGTGAGAATCATTGATACAATAACGCCGAATCCCCGGGACCCTTCTCCTGCGATTGGCTTTTGGGACAAGGTAGGTCACTTGGCCAAGCAAGGGACAATATGGTCTTATTCGTCGTCCTTAATCATTAGTTACGTCTTATAGCTCATTGGAAGATCAGGTTCTCATTTGAGGGTGAAGTGAGGTGTTATCTCAAAGGCACGGTCACCTTCCCCCCTCAATAACTATGCCCTCATCCTAATTGCTACAGGCTCACGCGATGCCGTATGCACGGCGGATGCTGGTGCTGGTTTCGTCCTCGTCTGGAGAGGTTCTCCCGAATGGCTGATTGGATATCCCAATGACGAGCAGGAACTCATGCAACTAACCAGTGAGATGATGTTGATTGCTATTCCAAGGTAGATATGACACAAATAAGTGAGAGATTTCTACTCACCTGAATATGTGCAGATTTGGTGAGCTAGCGTCGGATGGAGTTTTCAATCTGGCGCAATCCGTGGCCAGTCCATATCAGAAAATATGTGCCGAGCTTCATTCTGGTGTCCGTTACGGGATCGGCTTCGTCTTTGAAAGGACATGTGACCCTTACTGCAAATGCTCAGGAAATGTGTTCCAGAGACACTGTCGCAATTTCAGCTTCGTCCCACATTATGACGTTCGACTAGAGAACAAACCCGACAGGCCATCACTTAAAGTGTGTATGAGATAATTAAATCAGATATTCCAGATACTCAAAGATAGCTAGGCTGAAAATGACTCTTACAGGGAGTTCCGTTCAGATTTTATTCATTTCTCTTTTTCGCTTGTCGCGTCGACTCAAAAATGCTATAACACCTTCAATGCCCTACATCTGACGCCCAAAGCTTTCACACATTTCTGGACCTGGTGTTCGCTCTTTGACAGTATCCCGACATTACCTATCCGAACTGGCTCATATTACGTCCCCCGTATCATTTCTCCCAAATTTGGGCGACATATAGCGACTATCAAATATCGTATCATCCTGACCAAACTTTTCGTAATGCACGGCTATATAGATGACTCTCACGAAAGTGAGTTTATTTCCCCTTTGCTGATAAGAATTTTGGGTTTTATCAAGTTCATGCAGCATGGACTCGTGGCATCACACCATGGATAGGGGTTAAAGGCATGATTGACGAACTTCGCCTTGATATGCACCAACGTGATCAAGTAACCCTTGCCCTCGGAACTAAATCAGACAAATTGAAGGCGATTCACCACAAACCATTCTACGCAGCTGAACTTATTCTCAAAGGTATTGACCTTAGGACTGTCCTTACTGTCTTCCGGGAATCATTGAAGACGGAGATACCGGTGGCCACCTCATCGTCAAGTACCTGTCTTAGATCTAATCATCTTCCAAAAACGCCTCTCTCTTCTTCATGGTACAATGTTCACGACTTCATTGAACTCGATTGGACATCTACCCTTGAACCTACTGTCCACTACCTGCCATTTGCGACATGTCCGCGGTTTTCATACGTCAAAAGGAATGATGCTAAGACTGGTAAGAAAATGAATAGTAAGTTTGGCATTGAAGATACCCATTTTTGTCTGCTCGAGGAAGAACCTTGTAAGCACCTCAGTCATTTTGAATGCTCAAGTTAATGTTGACCAAATCAAAACTAAGCTGCCTCTCAAATTCAAATCGCACTGGCAATTGACCGCATAGACGAACTCGGGCAGGATTCTATTGGTAGTCTTTCACGCGTACGTTTCTTCCATCCTCGTCTTCATCCCGGCTGAATTTCGTATTATGATACAGTCACAGCAAAGGATGATTGCATTACTCGAAGATTATATTGCCTTTCTCAAGAATACCAAGGTGGAAGCGGACCAACATCACTCTGAAAAATATCATATGCCATCAGAAGTTGCTTTGCCCGAAGAGTGGGCTGAATTCGATCATGCCTATCAGTTACATTGCCCGAGCCTATCCTTGGATAAATCAACGCGGGATGTAAGGTCATCTGCATTCTGGAGATGTTTTGTTGACAGAGTTTTATGATAGATTATGGTCCAGTATTATCATTCATCGCGAGAAAGGAAAGGCTTTGAATATCACTTGGCATCCCGGTTAGGAACATGATCCTGTTGGAGGCTCATTCTCACTCACTTCTCAGAGCGGTTAAGTTCATACGGGATCAAGCAAAAGGGAAAGGGGCTGCACCAGCCTATAATGCCGAAGACTCACCTCCGAATTCGATCAACACCGCAGCTTCGGCAATACGAAAGATGCTCAGAGGAGAAGGCGATAAATTCTCAACCGATGGTGATTATCAAGAGAACCTTGGTTTGCAGACCGACCCCCTCGACGGATGGTCAGATGGAGTAACCCTCCGCAAGGCTCATTGTTGCTTCCTCCTTAAACCTCAAATAGTGCTGAAAGATGAGGACTCTGGAAAAGTGTGCGTTGTTGCGGCCATACAGGCCAAGATGCAATCGTTCGCAATCATGGATAATGTCAATATTGATGATTCCATCAGTGGCAAGATCATGTCACGGTATGCCGATCCTGATTTTGAAGGATGTCACTGACACTCCTTTCTCTTTAGGAACTATACATCGTTGTCGGGATTTCAGATGTTTTCTCCGATTCACATTACCAAACCATGCCGCCTTCGTGTCCCACTGGAAGTTTTGATTGACCTCCGTTGTGAAAGTGATGAATTCGAATGCTTGGTACCTCAAACAGATGCAAAATTCCATTATGACAAATTTAATCGTCTGCGTCTTTGCAATCAAGTCTCATCCGAGCCTCGCGTGCGTCCTGCTGTCGACACGTCAGTAGCACACACTCATCTACAGGACGAAATGGTTAGTATTTCCTGTTGTTCTTGTCGGATAACTTGTGATTTATTTCCCTTAGGATCTAATTCGAGTGCATATACCACACTTCACTGTATCAGCAAACGACCATCATTTTAAGACCATTTCTAACGTTGTCACCAAGCTTCTATTATTTTCTGATACTACTCAGAAAGCACGACTCGAAAAACTGGAAACCCTGCTTTTTACCTATGACTTCACAGATCTCTGTCAGGCTGCCGACGTCACCGTCAGTCTGCAAGGTCGCTTGAGAGCTGCCCTTGAAACAGAAAGGATGCTTGAAAACAACTTACACCCCCTTTCCACCGAAGAAGACACCAAGATTGGACAACTGCGGCTTAGGGCTCATATCCTTTCGCTGACGGAGGAGCTCAATTACTTGTTTGACGCTATTAAGCTTGCACAAGACCGCTTAGATGAGCGCACAGATCAAAAGTCTGCCCTACTTGTGCATGCATCCTCGTCTGAATTATCGTGGAGGATGCTAGGCGACGACAAGGATTTGCTTGCTAAACTTGTAATACAGCACAGCAATTTTTACTGGCTGAATAGACAAGATAGTGCGATGGTCAATGATCTGACAATCGGAAACTTACAGGCATTCGACGGATCTCGCGATGCAATCTGGACGGAGATTTTACTTAAACATGATGAACCTGCCAGCCATCCACTGCGCAAGGTATGTCTTGAAACCTGAATTCTGGCAAACGTGTATTTACAGTTCTTAGCGCAATCTATTCTTGCTGGCCCACTGGAGTATTCGCCCCCCAGTGGGGGGTATTTCAATTTACGAGATCTTTGAGGTTTCTTTGCATCCATTGAAGGTACAAGTTGACGCGAAAGTTGGACAGCGTATCATGGGATACCTTTTACCAGACAGACGTCGCAGACTACAGGATGATGATGAGGACAAGAATAGCGATTCCTCACATGATACACGAGATTCGGCTGAGCCTCAAATAATCAAGCTACCAAATCGCTCATCACTTGACTCTCCCCGGACATTACAGCATCTTCATCCAGATTCCGCAGCTCACAGTGATGGGCTGGCTCCTCCGAGATTACGAAAGTCCGTGGGATTTCGCTCGTTCACGGATCTCCGAAGCACCCGGGAAGATAATCGAGATTCTTATCTATTCCCTTCCACACGAAGTACAAGTGAAAGGTCTGAGTCGCCGGACGTCCGGGCGAATGCGCCTGAGAGAATCAGGATAGATTCAAGTCATGATGATAGACAAGGGGGCGATGCGGCGGTCATGATGACGCGTTCTTCTCAAAAGACATTTGTCTTAGTAAAAATTGCCAGGTAGATATATGTTCTGCAAACTTGTTACTCCGCTAAATTGTTTCTTTTTCAGCATGAACCTAGTCCTGAGTATTGTCAAAGAAGGCTCCTTCGAATGCCATGACGTCCGCATTAAAACAAAGGATCTTATCTACCGCAATCAGACCTCAAGTGTATGTTGTCCTTATGCTCGGTCGTGTCAGGCTAAAATTATCCGGAATAGTTTGAGGAGCTCGTCAATCAATTTATCCCTTCCAATATGAACTGGAGAGGATGGATGAAAATGGTTTTTCATCAACCGCTGGTCCCAGTCTTTCCTATGGCAAAGGAAATTCTATCCAAGACAAAGCTCCTTGGTTCATCCAGGCACGGAGACGCCGAGACTAGTAACTCCCGGTCGGGGAAAGATGCCAAGAAACGCAGCATGTCCAAGTTTCATCTTCCCAGCATCGGACGGAGTCGCTCGATGCAACCAAAGCAGACAAAGAAATCTGGAATAAGTCCGGATATTCCGGTGTATATCTCACAGCCACTGACTTCAGAACCAGAAACCTTGGCTGCGGATGAAATGGGAGCAATGCAGTCTACCCAGAGATCGAGCTTCAGCGTAATGTCACATCCACTCAATAAATCATCTCCCTCGATTTGAAAGTGAACAGGTCTTCGGAAGCCATAATTTATTATTAAATTGCATTATTATCATTATTTGGTTATACGACTCAACTTGTTTAATACATCGCTGCATCACCAATCTTGCACCAATCTTGTTCTGCTGTTCCACTATGCGGAGGGGGAAAACGCAACGTAACGAGGGAATGAGAGTAAAACTGCACACTGTTCTCGTAGAATTAACAATTGAAATGCAACCCTCAGACAATGATTCCGCTACCTACTGGCCCGAGCCTGGAAGAAAAATCACTCAGGTGTGTAAATCTCATGCTGGCCGATCTGAGGCAAAAACATGATCTGATATGTGTCTCTCTCTCTGGTCATGGCTGGATGCGCCTTAGATATGCGTCCCATCCTTTCTTCCTGTACCTTTCTGCGCGTAGCCGGATTCCATCTATGTCGTTCGGATTTGTTCCATAGATGCCTCGCCCAACAATCATGACATCGCACCCACTTTGATGAATTACCTCATCTGGCGTTCGATACTGCTGCCCCAAGGCGTCCTCTTTGACCTCCAACCCCACTCCAGGCGTCAAGATCAAGAAATCTTTATTTTCTGTATCGCCAATTGACGGTCCAACATCGTCCATTCGACGCTGAGCAATAAAACCGATCACGAACTGATCGTTGTCTCTTGCCAGACGCACGGCTTCCTCCGTGTAAATCCCTTTCGCAAGTGAACCTTTGGTGCTCATCTCTGCAAGGAGAAGTAATCCGCGACCAAGAGGTAATCCCACTGAAGCTAGACCAGAGATGACAGATGGCCCAGGAACGGGATGTGCGTTTGTGATATGTGACCAGCTTGCTATCTTGTGTACACCTCCTGAGTATTGTAATGCGACCGTATTTCCTGTTTTTGGACTGTCAATTCTGTAGAATTCATGCATTCCGTGGCATACCGATATCGGCAAATTTCCTGTCCTCGAATATGACGAAGTCATGTTTTTTGCTTAGTTTTTCCAAGCGCCCAATCAATGTATGGTCGAAATCATCAATGATATCGACATGTGTCTGTATTACATTAGAATATCATATTTTTCAGAAAGCCAGGTTCGATTTACTTTGATCAAACAGACAAGCGGTCCTACAGCGTCAATGATAGCAAGAAAGTCGTCAGTCTTAGTGACATCTACGCTGACTGCAAGATTGGATTTTTTTCTCTCTATTATTTCTAGTAGAAGCTTAGCTGCAGGGTTTTTGTGGCAGACAGCACGCCGGGAATAAGTGAGGGATTGAACGGGAGACATGCAGTGGAATTAGATAAGATTTGATTGGTTGGTGTCCAATCAAACATTGATCGACATTTTTTTCCTTTCCAAGTCGCTTCTACTTATGTCGCCCGAGACGATACAACACGAGGAAGAAGATCTCGAAAGATATGGCAAGAGACCCAGACTCGATGACTCGGTTCAGGAAGTGGTGATCCAACCATTCAACGGAAGTGGTCACCCTCCTAGCCACGTCCTGTTGGGGATTCCTTTGCCAGAGGCAACGGAATCTGGTGCCATCAACTTTCTAGAGAAAGATGTCGGAATTTCGGAATATGTGGGACGGGAATCTGCCAAGATTCAAGGCATAATAAAACAAAGGTATGCCGGCTTCGTCTTGTATAGTTCCTCGAGCTTGAAGTCTTCATAGGTTTACTGACTTTCTCGTCTATGAAGTCGACCTAGACAATGATGTTATTCACCTTGAAACTATTGAAAAACCCCAATCCGCAAAGAAAAATGAAGATAATGCCATTGCTTCATCTGAACAAGTGCTCCCACTGACAAACCAAATATCTGAGACCGCCGCGAGCAGCTCGGACATCAACAATTCGGTATTGCAGAATGAGCCTTGGCCAGAACGTTTTGACATGACCCTTTCCCCTTTCCTACCTAAAGAAGCCGTTCAGCAATTAAAACAGTTGTGGTTAGAAGGCCCCGAACCACCTCGCATCAGTGACAATGGATGGGCTGGAAGGACAACAAATGCCCAAGCAGAAGCCGAGAGAATTGAAGATAAGGTCGCCACAGAAGAGCGGAAAACTGAGCAGAGCTCGAAGAGTGGCAAGGTTGGAAGAGGTGGGAGAGGACAGAGAGGTGGAAGGGCTGACGGTAGAAAAGGGAGGGGAGGAGGTCGAGAGGATCACAGGAAGGTTTTAACAGAGGTAAACTTCAAATTCTATTACTCCAGCATCGGTCTGCTCAGCATTCATTCAGCCTATTGAATCCAAGGAAATGCGAACAACATTTCACCAAACCATAAGGCAATTATTCGGTGGACGACTGGAGTCTGAAACTGATACTTCTAGTTCATCGACAGAAGAGGGTCTCCGTGTTGTTGTTCGGTGGAATCGCCGTGGTGGCCGTGGCGGTGCAACTCGAGGAACTGCTGAACACGCTCCTAGAGGGACGTATCCCCCATACATTCATTTTACCCTTCAGAAAACAAATCGAGACACTCATGATGCTCTTTGCCATTTGTCGCGTTCCTTACATGTGAACGTGAAGGATCTATCTGTTGCTGGGACGAAGGATAAGCGAGGAGTAACCGTCCAACGTGTATCTTTGAAGCGAGGCAGCAAAAGTGTGGAAGACGTTTGGAAGCAAGTAAATGGTTCAGGTAGAAGGTCAAACGATGTAATTACAAAAGAGCGTGGAGAGCGAGGTATTAGAATTGCAGACATGAATTATCGAAAAGCGAGCCTAGAGCTGGGTATGTTAAAAGGAAACGCATTTGTGATTACATTGAGGTAGCTTCCTCTTCATCCTAGAATTGAAACTGATGTGAATCCCATATATGTAGGAATGTGAAGGTTGCGTCGATGGATGTCCTTGAAGAAGCTATGAATACGATCAAGCATAAGGGTTTTATCAATTATTATGGCATGCAGCGATTTGGGACTGCATCAGTCCCCACACATTCGATTGGTCTCACTCTACTTCGCTCAGAATGGCAAAAAGCTGTGGATTTGATTCTATCCAAAAGGCACGGAGAACACCCTGATGTTGTTGAGGCCCGGAAGGCCTGGTTGGATCGTGGGGACCTTGAACGTGCTCTTGAGTTAATGCCTCGACGTGTCGTGGCTGAACGATGTATCTTGGAGAGCTATAAAAAGCAAAAAGGGGAAACTCGCAATGCCATGGGTGCTCTGTCAACCGTAACAATAAAAATTTTCTCTTTTTGCGAGATACTCATAGGAACTACTCAGATTCCCAAGACCCTTCGCCTCATGTACATACACGCATATCAATCTTATGTCTGGAACGCGATCGTTTCTGAGAGGACTCGATTGTATGGTGCTAATAGACCTATTGTTGGAGACCTGGTCCTGGAGTCTAGTTCTGACGACAGCGTTGATTTTGATCAAGTGGAAGGAGACGAACAGGAGGAAGGTAAATGATGCTTTGATTTGACAGTCTTAAGCTGACCTGCAATTGATTGAAGGCCTTTTGAAAAGTTCGAGGAAGCCCTGGGTTGCACCTCGCGTAAAGACTCTAAGGGAGGAAGATCTCAACAAGTACACAATCTTCGATGTAATTATGCCATTACCCGGGACAGATGTCGCATATCCAGGAGGTAATCTCGGAGAGCGATATCGTGAATTCCTTTCCATGGATGGTTTAGACCCTCTCAACTTTGTCCGGAAACAAAAGTACGGCATGTCTCACTACATCTATGTTTGCATTCGTTGATGCAGCGTATTAGGGACTACACTTTGCGGGGATCGTACCGCAAGATCCTGCACTTGCCAAAAGAGTTGAACTGGACTGTTATGCGTTATACCGACCCAGACGTTTCCCTTGCTCAGTCTGATGAAGACAAGCTACTTGGATTCGATCCTCCTGTAGTCGACAAGGACGGAAAATTCATCGCGCTGCAAGTTCGACTTACTCTTGGCACAGCCTCCTATGCTACCATGGCTTTGAGGGAAATTACAAAAACAGACACGAGTTCTCATTATCAGATGGGCCTGACCATTGCTTCGGAGGACCAGCAGTATAGAGGGACCGAACAAAATGTACTAGTATCAGTCCCCGAAGTAGATGTTGACACCATCTGCAGCTCTGTTTGATCATAGTCGCATTGATCAGAGTATTTACAAAAGAACTGTTGCCGCTCAGCTCATTGTAACGGTTGTCATGGACAATTGCTCCAAATGGAGTAGAGTCACGCATAGCCATCGAGCGTTTTGGTCATAGTATTTCTGTTTTCTTCCACATCGAATCGGACTTCTGGAGCGATGGTAAAAGTAGAAACCATCGTGTTTTTGTCTCTAATTCTTGACCTATTCGCTTTTACAATTCCTTTACCTTTGTTTCCACGCCTGATTGAATGGTACACTGTAGTACGACTTAACATTCCTTTTCTTCTATTTAAAATTCATTCTCGCATAGCGCGAAAGTTCGAACCCCAAAGGGTTCCTCTCTTTGACCCTCCGTATTGTATCCTATGTCAGAGGCCTATTGTATAGTCCGAGCGCCCATTTTCAAAGATGGGATATTGTGCTTCTTGGTGGATTCATGGGTTCCGTATTCTCGTGCGTCCTGTTCATTCCAATACAAGTCCACAAATACTGATGTGGGGATATAATTGTTGTAGAGCTCTTCAGTTCATTGTCTCTCCCAAAATTGGGGCTCTTTCCGATAAATATGGACGCAAACGCATTCTTCTGCTGACCATGATCGGTAATATACTTTCAGCGGTGGTGTATGAATGTTTTTCATTCAGTACGTGCGTGGAGTTAACAAATGTTTTGGTAGGTGGATTCAGTCCACCAGTTTTGGATCTTATATGCTTTCCCGAGTGATTGGAGGCCTGAGCGAGGGGAACGTTCAGCTAGCTATGTGAACCAGACTTGATTTTCTCCAGATGGCACATTCATGACCTTACAGTGCTATTCTCTCAGATGTCTCCTCACAAGCGACTAGATCCAAAGCCCTCGCCCATGTCGGAATTGCCTTTGCTATCTGCTTTTGCGTAGGCCCTCCAATCGGCGCATATTTTGCTACTAGGCCTCTTCCCCCTGCCATGCAAGCATTGGGCATCAATCTCAACATATATGCTGTTCCCGCAACACTGACTTTGGTGCTTCTGGTGTTAGAGACACTTTTCCTCATCGTTGCCCTACCGGAAACACGTAATGCAGGTGGAAAGGCCAAACCAGATGTGCATTCCGAATCTGACAAAAAGGCCACGAGAGATGGGACCTCTGCTAAGCGTGATGTGACGACTCGCCTCAAGCTCCTGAAGTCTCTACAGAAATTCCACTTCCTCTTCTTGGTCATTTTTTCTGGTGTTGAATTTACGTTGACTTTCCTCACCTTTGATCGTAAGAACTTTCTCTTTTCTGGAGGCTCTCTTTGTTGACCTGATTGCATTGTCATTGCCCATTGCAGTTCTAGACTGGACTAACACTCAGAACGGAAAACTCATTGGTTCAATTGGTATCATCAGCGCCCTACTCCAAGGTGGTTATGTTCGCCGGTCCATGTCAAAAGTCGGCGAAGGTGTGATGGCAAAACGTGGTGTATCCAGCTGTGCTGTTGCCCTGGTTCTCTTGGCCCTACTACCAAGCTATGCGAACAGCAATACCGCAGCTGCAATGAAGCTGCTGCAAACGGCCGCAGTCTGTATGGCGTTTACGAGTGCCACAGTTGTCAACTCACTTACGGCATTCGCTTCATTACAATGTGACGAACCGAGTATAGATGAGATCTCAGGAAAGCCTATTCAGGAACACCTTGACTTGGCAAAGGGGAAAGCGCTGGGACATTTTCGCTCCGCGGGACAGCTTGGGCGCGCCATTGGTCCTATCTTAGGTGCGTTTGATCGGTGCCAGGATAGTGGATATTCTGATCTCGCACGTATCTTGTAGCTTGTGCGTCGTATTGGACGGTGGGACCCGCTTACACTTATGGAATTTCTGCAGTCTTCATGTTTGGTTTATCTGTTGGGACGAGGCATATAATTCTAAATGACTAAGTTGATTTATAGAATAGATGATATATGCCATCCTCGAACATCAGGTGGAAGAACGATTCAAACTGTCAACTGAGGTGATTACTTGCATGCACCATAAGAATGGGGTATCTAGATATGTGCGATCTGCACAAACAGGTTCAGATTTGAATGCTTAAGTCCTGGGTGGGGTCAAGACTGTCTTGGAGTGTTATTACGAGAGCGGCTGCGGCTGCGGCGAGGAGAGTCCGTGAGGATCAGCTCTGTATCGGGATCGGCAAGGGAGTGTTCATGAGAGGGAAACTCGAGATTACTTCCCAAGTCCTGGACCAGTTGCTGTTTTTCCAGGGGTAACAGGGTGGATGAAGTAGGCTGTGGGTGTGATCTCGGCCGTAGAGGGTCACGTAGGTGTGTTGGTTCCATCTCAATGTCTTGCGATGGCGTGAATATAGCTGGAAGGAAGAAGAGAATGCCATTTCTCGGTCGACCACGCCGTGTACGATTGCGAGGGTAGCCTTCACGTGGTAAGGTGAGATTAGTGACTCTTTCACGAATTCGTTGATACACTTCAACGATAGGACTTGGAGCATCAACAGACGTTGATAAATCCGAGGAAGCGGGCGATGGTGGCCTGACATTTAAAGGAAGGTGAAGGACAGAAACGTCAGCATCGATTGGGGAATTGAACCCGCTACTGCTGCTTGGGGAGGGGATACTGGAAGAGCCTCTGGGAATAAGTTGCCATCGGCCCGAACGGTAAGATAAGCGCGGCAATAGGACGTCATATTTTCCAAGGCTGTACCGCCTTTGACCTTTGGATAGCCTGAACAGGCCAAAAATAAAGATGATGAGTCCTAACCACATCAGACCTTTGCCCCACGTGCCAAGGAAACCGATGAAAGCCGCATCATCAGCATGCCAACTACTGCCATAAAAGTGGGAGAAGAACGAATATGGAGCCTCGCCTTTCTTAGCATTCTTGCCATATAGAGACTTGGGGAGGATACGGATGTCGACGGAGGCGGTGTTGGAGTGGGCAGATGTGTAGATGCCATACTGGGCTGATAAAAACATAGGTCCCGTTGAAAACATGACAGTAGGATAATTGAGGACCCATGAGTGGTCAAATGTGACGAGGTTGTGGATAGTTTGCTCCATGAAAGGATGTCCTTTTGCAGAGAACATAAGGTCGTTGGAAACACCCACAGGAATAGTCTTGGGAAGGGTGACAGGATAGGCAAGGAGTGGATCCATGCGACGAAGACACCCAATGTCCAGATCAATATAAATGCCACCAAAGTGGTGGAGAACAAAATAACGGATGGCATCCGCACGCTGGATGTTGTACTTGTAACCATCAAAGGTCTCAAGGAACCAAGGGTAATACTCCGCAATGAAGTTTCTAGAACTGATATCAGTCCATAGCATGTATTCACTGTCGATAAACATACATGAGCAACAGAACTCATAACTGGAAATTGGACGTACTAATCGGGCATCATATCCCGACACCCCTGAGAAAGGTTCTGCCAGCGAAGTGGTAGCGTTTCTGTCTTCCACGTCTGATGAATAATCTTGGGGACATGTTGGACTGCGCCATGTTCCACAGGATCCCAGCTTGTCTCATTGTCATAAATTGGAACCTCAAGGTCAGAGAGGTACGCGTTCGGGTCAATGGCAAGGTAGTATGTGATAGACGAGAGGACGACGACCGTGCCGACAAGAAAGAGGGCAAGAACAGACAAGAATATATAGAGTGCCCGCCGACGGTTCATGGGAGAGAATAAGGACCACCCCAACAACAGCCAACCCAATTTTCCGTTTCTAATTCGGTATCACGTCTCCCGGATATTCGGCATCTCCGGCGATCGCCGTCTCCACTGCCTCATGCACCTATCGGGAGGCAGGTCTTTCAGGTAATGGGTCTCTTTTATGACTGCTCGGTTTCTGATCTCTCAGAGGTTGGGAGGCTGAGAACATCTAGATATGATATTCATCTTCAATACCTCCCTCAAAGCAGGAATCATGTCTATTTCTTCTTCGGTCCGATTTTCTTGTGGCCTCTGATGACTGTAGCCCCACAGCAAATTGCACAGCTTTCCAGGAACCCTTCATGATCGGTTTCATCGACAGCTTATTAACTTAAGACTGAAGATTGTTTGATGTAGCTCTCATAGAGCAAACTAGGTCAAAAATTATTGATACTCAGACGTAACATACTGATCCAACAGCTTGACCTGTTCAAGCATCGTATCGTCCTCCCAAGTCTCTCCAATTTGTCGCAGGCTTGCTACCGCCGCTCTCCACGCACTTGCAGCCCACTCGACACCCGATTGCGCACCCTGGCCAGAATATGGTTCCCTTAAGAAGCGGTGCAGGGGTGGATCTGGCTTCGCAAAGACTATATGTTTCTTGTCTTGTAGATATTCCAAGCAGTCACGCGCCGTATATTCTTCAACGGACGTCTTGGGAGCATGTTCTGAACCTTTCTTCCTGAGGTCCCCCGTTCCTGCCCCACCGACCCGTTTGACCAGCGCTCTCAGCAAAGGCATAAATCGCTCGATAACTTGTTGATGAACGATAGTGGCTTGGGGGATTTGGTTGAGTTGGTTGAGGATTGGTCTACCATCATCAATCATCATTCCATCGTCTTCCTTTTTGTTCTCGCGAATAGCGTGGTCATGATTTTGTTTCATGTTGTTTAAATGGTAATTATATTCTGGTAAGGCTCTCAACAGAGGCGGAGGTCGCTCGATAACTTGTTGATGAACAATAGTGGCTTGGGGGATTTGAATGAAGTTTGGTCTATCATCATCAATCATCATTCCATCGTCTTCCTTTTTGTTCTCGCGAATAGCGTGGTCATGGTTTTGCATCATCTTGTTCAGATAGTAATCATATTCTGGTAATACACCCAGCATGCGTCCGACGAAATCTAAGTGATTGTACTCGTATGGTGGAGGGGGATTAATAAATCGAAGTCCTAAGATGAACAACCATGGATCAACCTCAAGCTCAAAGCTCAAAAGACAGTCAATAGTTTCATTGCACTCGCCTTCCTGGTTGCATCGAAGACAAAGGTTTTTATCACGGGTATATAGCACTGTAACTGCTTTTCGCTCAAAGTATTGACAGCAATCAATAATTAAGTCGTCATTATTCGACAGCGCCTGGCCACTTAGTCAATGCAAATAAAAAAAAGATGCGTTGATACTCGATTGTACAAGCCCCACCTTAGTTTCATCTTTTGTTTTCCAGTTCTTTGTCGACTTGCAAGTCTCTCGTTGAGCTTGGCCTTTCACAATGGGCCGAGGCAGATCCGTGCGTGTAACCTCGCGCAGCATCCAGTCCGTGGCACTTCTCGCTCGTCGTCCCAAGCGGTCTGATGTCTTCTGACTAGATTTCCAACGAGCCGAGCCTCATCAGTATGGATTCCGAAGTCAGAATAGACGATGTGCACCGATCGAGTTCATTGAGAACGATACCAGGACATATCACGACAAGTGGGACTCTTGTTGATGCGATGTCTTCAACAAGATCTTTAAGTATATGAATGTGGTCTAGTAGGACATTAGTATCTACGACAAGGTAGATAATATCGGCTGCTGCAGGCTTGAAGCAGGTTCTGTGACCACGTTGATGTACAAGCCATAGGACGCACTTGCATTTCTATATCTTGATTTGCAATATCATCCAGAACATGTGTTTGTGCTGAGAAGTTATCATTGAATATGACTGGCTGCTTTGGAGCGAACAGACACCTACTTACTCAGGTTATGTGCCATGATAGAGGAAACAAAGATAAATACATTCAGCTAACTACATTTCATGATAACAATATGAATATATCATCTTTTTTAAGAAAAATAACAATTTATTACACGTACGAAAACAGTCCGTGGTGATATGAACATAACATTAGGGTGTAGTGCAGATAGTTAATGAAATAAGAAATAAAATAAAATCTGAATAGGTCCAGTGCAAAATAAGAAATGTCTGAAGTGGAAGATAAACCACTGAAGACTGATGAAGCATCCACTCTTTAGGCCCTGTTCTGCAACTCGGATAGGATAAGCACTTGCCTGCCGAATTTAATGTGTAGGATAGAACAAGGAAACATAAATGATTTTTGACATTTCATGTTACTATCCAATGCAAATGTGTTTGGCAACCTTTTTTGACATATAGTCTGACTATGCTCGAGTTGTCACCGGTCTGAGATCCTGCCGGCTACAATATATCATTTCCTTGTCCTACACTTATCCTATGGAATAATCAAAAGTACATAATGCTTATCCTATGATGCTTATTCTATCCTCCCTGCTCTACATTATTTCTGATTTTTCATGATTTCTCAATTGAATTTTAAGTGAAAGTGAGAGTAATGTAACAATAACTACTTCTGTGCGGCAATGCGATCGTCGAGACGAGAATCCATATCCTCACCGAGTGTAACAGATACAGCTACGTCCTAGTGGGGATCTCACTTTCTTCAGGATAATCTTGGCACTTTTCTGCTTCCCTGACCGAGTAATTACTCATCAGTAACTCTTGTAGCAGTATATAGTCTTTCGTCTCCTCTTATTTTTCTCTTGTTCCCTTTTCTAATATATTGAAGTAAGATAACCTGTTATTCTACCACGGGCTGCGTACGATTGAGCACCATGTAAGTGACAGTAACTGCTTAGTCAAGGTTCCCAGGAGTAGAGGGAGTGGGAAACACAGCACAGCAGTTACGCAGC
>Ga0153950_1000110_pt1 | contig 33398 bp, 24 predicted proteins | sample TSNJ034MetaG_FD_104737 | JGI IMG/M metagenome (GOLD analysis project Ga0153950, IMG submission 104737) | Attine ant fungus gardens microbial communities from New Jersey, USA - TSNJ034 MetaG | ecosystem: Host-associated > Fungi > Mycelium > Unclassified | place: USA: New Jersey, Wharton State...
CATTTTTGAAGCGACCGCCATCTTGGGCACGATGTCCAGCTTGCCTTTCCATTGGTAGTGCAGCTTCAGTGATTCCTGTGCGTAGTCCATTTTACTCCTCCCGTTTGTTGGTGCAGCCGTGGCCGCAGTTGTTGAATACCAGAATATTGATTTTCACCCGCTCCTGCATGGCGGTCATGCTCTCGTTGTGGAACATTTGAAATCGGGCATCAGCCTACCTCGGAGATTTTCACAGGACGCCCCTCTTTCAGGGATTTTGCGGCCGCAGCGGCCATCTGCACTGGGTACAGGCCGTCCATGCCGGTTACCGGAGTTTCTTTGTCACCCAGAATTGCATCGGAAAAGGCCCTTATCTCATTGACAAAGGCAAAGGTATAGCGTTCGAACATAATTTCGTAGGTGGGCTCGCAGAAAGTGCCTTGCGGGGTGTGCAAAGAGGCGGTGTTGGGCAGATCATTTTCATTCTGTGCACACCCGGCCGAGCCGAACACCTCCACCCGCTGATCGTAGCCGTAAACCGCTTGACGGCTGTTATCGATATAGCCCAGCGCGCCATTTTCAAATTTCAGGGTTACCATCGCGGTGTCCACATCCCCGGCCTCCCCGATAGCAGGGTCGATCAGCACAGAGCCCTGGGCGTAAACCTCCACCACCTCACTGCCCATGAGAAACCGGGCCATATCGAAATCGTGAATCATCATGTCGTAGAAGATGCCGCCGGAAACCCTTACATATTCCACCGGCGGGGGAGAGGGGTCCCGGGAACTGATCTTCACCATCTGAGGGATTCCTACCTTTCCGGTCCGCACAAGCTCGTAAACGGCCCTGTGGTTGTGATCAAACCGGCGGCAGAAGCCGATCTGAAGCTTAACCCCCGCGTCCTCGGACGCCTGAATCGCCTCTCGTACCCGGTTAAGGTCATAATCGATGGGCTTTTCGCAGAAGATGTGCTTGCCTGCCCGGGCTGCCTGGATGATGTATGCCGAGTGGGTGTCGGTGGAGGAACAGATTAGCACCGCTTCGATTTCCTCGTCGTTAAAAATTTCATCCGCATCTTTCACACAGTTGGGCACTCCCAGCCGCTTTGCAAACGACTTCAGCCCATCGTCCATAAAGGGGTCCGCAATTGTTTTGATTTCCAGCTCCGGCAGATATACCGAGATGTTCTGCGCGTGCACCCGGCCAATCCGCCCGGCGCCGATAATTCCTACTTTCATAGTTGCCTCCATAAATAATGATTGCTCACAGATGTGTTCTACTCAATACCGGGCACTGATCAGAATCTTTCCATGCCCTGCCTCCCGGTGGGCAAAGGCATCCATGCCGGTCTGGGTGTTGTCCAGGCTGTGGCGGGCGGTGATCATTTTGCGGGGATCGATCCTTCCAGCGGCCATCATCCGCAGCACCGAGGGAAAGATATCGCTGCCCGCATGGCCGCTGGAGCCGGATATTACGGCGTTTTTCCACATCAAAGGGTTGATGTTAAAGCCGGCGTCCGAATGGCCCACCCCAAGCTGAACAATCCGCGCCCCCGGTGCCAGACACTCCATGATATCGGGGAGGACCTGGCCTATATTGCCGCTGGCTTCCATCACCATGCCCGCGCCGATCCCACGGGTAAGCTCCATCACCTGCTGGCCAGGGCTGGTGCCCTGCTGCCGCAGGACCTTGGGATTGAGCACCGTATCGGCCCCCATAGCTACGGCCAGGCAATCCCGTGCGGGGTTTGTGTTAAAGGCGATTATCCTGGCGGCGCCCATGGCCTTGGCCAGCATGATGCCAGCCAGCCCGATAGGACCCGCGCCAAATACCACAAAGTGGGAGCCGGGCTTTAAACCGCCCCCCGCTACCTGAATGCCGTTGTAGGCAACACAGGTGGGTTCAGCCAGGGCGCCCATCTCCAGCGCATCCATTTTATTTCCCAGCCCCTCGGCGATATCGTTGATCACGCAGCAGTATTTTTCGGGGAGCACGACGTATTCTGCAAAGGCGCCATCGCAGGAAAGGCCGGTTTCTTCGAGATTCAGGCACTGGTTAAACAGGCTGGCGCGGCAGGTCCGGCAGGCTCCGCACCAACGGATTTGCTCTGCCGCCACCAGATCACCCTTTTGCACGGTGGTCACGGCTTTGCCTACTTCCACTACCTCGCCGGAGAACTCGTGGCCCAGCACCACCGGAAAACGCAGATGGCCCCCATATGTGGTGTAGCCCTGGGTATCTGCTTTCAGAACGCTTACATCGCTGCCGCAGACGCCGCAGGCGCCGACCCGCAGCAGTACTTCATCCGCCTTGATTGACGGGATGTCCACGCTTTCAATTCCTGCTGTGATATTTTTATATACCTGATAGGCCAAAAGGGCCCGGTGGTCCTTTTTCTCCCGGTCGCTGAGGAGATAGTCAGGCTTGGGGGCCCACTCAGCCCGGGCCATATATACGTTCATTCTTACCATCCTCCCTGCCAGACATTTGCCGCTGCTGCGCGATGCGCTTTACACAAATATTGCCTGAACCGCTTTTTCGGTGGTGCTTTCGGGAAACAGCTCGTACCCCACCAGGCCCTTGTAGCCGGTGGCCTCCAGGTGCTGCAATACCCGGGGGTAATTGATCTCTCCGGTGCCGGGCTCACGCCGACCTGGGGCGTCGGCCACATGAACATGCCCGATCTGGTCCACATACCTGCTGATGTTGGCACAGATATTCCCCTCGTTGATCTGCATATGATAAACGTCATACAGCAGCTTTAGCCGCGGGGAGCCGATCAGTCGGCAGATTTCAGCGCCCATCCTTGTAGTTTCCAGGTAGTTGCCCACATGATCCACATGTACGTTCAGCGCCTCCAGGTGCAGGCTCACGCCGGCCTTTTCCGCCATGGGCGCGCAGCGCAGCAGCATGTCGTACATACAGCACAACTTTACGGTGTCTGAAAGCGAGATGTAATGATTTACCACAACGCCATTTTCCCCCAATGCGTTGGAGTGGATGGTGACGCTTTCGGCGCCAATCTGCCGGGCGGCATCCAAAGAGCGGCCCAGAAATTCCAGGTATCTTTCCTTGTGGGCGGGGTCGATTAAGGAATAGTCCGCATCCCCGTTAAAGCCGCTGATGCCAATGCCCGCCTCCAGCGCCAGACGCTTGATTTCCTCAAGGTCCCGGTCGGTCCAGCTCCAGAACTCAACGTGGGTAAATCCCGCATCGCCCGCGGCCTGAAAGCGCCTTTGCCAGGGGAGCTCGGTAAACAAGGTGTCGATACACGCGCATTTATTCAGTGCCATAGTTATCTCCTTCTTCATGGCATTCCCATTATTTGTTATCGTTGCGATAAGTGGTGCTACATACTGTCCTTGAGCAGGTCTATCGAGATTTTCACGCCCTGGTAGGGGTCCATGGTCAGATCCTCCATCTCCAGGGACACATAGTCACTGTAGCCGCTCATCCGCACAACCGAAAAGAACTCCCGCCACCAATCCAACCCATGGCCACAGCCCATGGCCACATAATTCCAGGTGCGCTCCGCGAACCGGTCGATGGCATAGGTGTCCAGCACTCCGTTGGGGCCCACCAGACCACGCTCAATCCGGGCATCCTTACCGTGGATATGGTACAGGGCATCTCCCAGCTCCCGCACGGCCGCGATAGGGTCGCCGCCCATCCAGAACAGGTGGCCGGGGTCCAGATTCATGCCCACCATGGGTCCCACGGCTTGCCGCAGACGGAACAGGGTGCGGGGATTGTAAACCAGCTGCCAGCCGTGATTTTCCAGGGCAATTTGCTCAATCCCACAATCGGCGGCCTGCTTTACCAGCGTTTCCCAGGCGGGGATAGCCACCTGCTCCCATTGGTATTCCAGAATATCCGTGGTGATGGGGGGCCAGCTGGTGGTGATCCACACCGGGGTTTCCTCCCCCTTTTTGCCCGGGGGCAGGCCGCTCATCATCACGATTTTTTTTACTCCCAGAAGCGCGGCGGCCCGGAAGGTCTTTTCCACCGTTTCCATATCGGCCTTTACGGCCAGAGGGTTGCCGGAGCAGTTCAGCGCCGCGATTTTTAAGCCGCGCCGGTTTAGGGAATCCTGAAAGGCCACGCGCTTTCCGGCGCTCTCTACGATTTCGCTCACATGAAAGTGGGGGGCCTGGGACCATCCCCCGGTGGGGAACTCCAAGGCTTCAATACCTAGGGCAACGGCGGTGTCCAACATCTCCTCAAAGGGCATATAGCCAAGGCTGTCGGGCACAAGTGCCAGTTTTAGCATAAAAGATTCCTCCGATACCATTTATTTCTTGTAAAAGCTTGGCCGCTCACCCAGCTGGATAGGCACCACCTGCTGCTTTTTTCGGGCCTCTATGCAGGCTTCCGCCACTGCGGCCGTTACATAGCCGTCCCAAGCATTGGCGCCCATGCTTTTACCGTTTTCCAGGGAATCCAACCAATCCCGCATTTCAAGATCGTAAGCCTCGGGAAAGCGAGGACCGAAATGCTCGTCGATTCTGATGCCCTGCCGGCCGGTTTGCTTTGTCAGAATATGGGGCAAATCCGGCAGGCTGGCCGTGCCTTCCTCCCCGACAATCTCACACTGCACATCGTAGCCATAGCGGCAGTTTACAAAGCTTTCTATATTGATACGCACGCCGCTTTTTGTTTCCAGATAAACCAGCTGGGGGTCCATCAAGTCCCCGGCTGCGTATTTGGAGGGGCGGGGGCAGACCAGCTGGGCGGATATGTAGGGGTCGTCCTCGCCGATCAGGTAGCGGATCACATCAAACTCGTGAACCAAAGAGCCTGTGACTGACATGTCGGTGGTGTGGACTGTCCCGAATGGGTGGGGGTTTCGGTGCTTGCAGTGAAGGATCAGCGGACGGCCCAGCTGCCCGGTTTCAACGGCCTCCCGCAGCTCGTTGTAGCCCCTGTCGTACCGGCGCATAAAGCCCACAAAAATAAGATGCTTGCCGGATTCCATCTCCGACTCCATAATGCGCTTGCAGCCCTTGGATGTATCAGCCAGGGGTTTTTCGCAGAAAACCGGCTTGCCCGCCCGGATGGCTGCTATGCAGAAATCTTCGTGGGTGGGGTCCCAGGAGGCGATGAGCACCGCATTTACATCGGCGGCGTTTATCAGGGAGTAGGGGTCATGTTCTACCCGCAGGCCCCATTTTTTCGCCACCGATTCGCAGAGTTCTTCGTCCACATCGTTTACCGCCACCACTTTGGCCCCCGACATCCTGGTCATGATGCGTTCAATGTGCTGCTGACCAATCCCGCCGGTGCCGATTACACCGATTTGTGCACTCAAAAAATCACATCCCTATTCTATATACTAAATACTAATTTGCTGGATATTGCAAGTAGCAGTTTCGCCAAAGTGAAAGCGCGAAGCCCGGGCAGCTTGCCAGTATTTCCATAAATTCGAGCAAAAAAGAGCCTTAAATCAATGATTTTACCGCGCCAAAACCGGAACTTGTGCAAATGCACAATGCAGAGAGACTTTGTTTTGGCGGCGTACCATTGTTTGCCCCTTTCCAAAGGGCTATAGTGTAATCAGCAAAAAAAATTCAATTCACTGGAAACATTATCAGAGAGGATGGTCAGGAGTATGTACGACAAGTATTTGACAACCGCTTACCCCAATATTTTCTTCGAGGACACCGCCGTTGGACGCATGAAAAAGCGAATCTGGGACGCCAGCGAGGAGGAGGTTCAAAAAATCCTGGACGACTATGGGATCCCAAGCGATTCCGAGCTGGGAAAGGCAGGCTGTTACATACAGAACTCCCCCCGGAATATGGTGATCGACAAGCGCCGCAAGAACGATGTCGTGCTGGTACCCCTGGGCTGCACCGAAAACCACGGCATCCACAACAACTCGGGGCTGGATACCTTTATGTGCACCAGCATCTGCGAGGCGGTGCGCCGCAAAACCGCGAAGACAGACCACGAGGTCGCTCTGGCTTTTCCGCCGCTCAACTACGGCGGCCACCCCTACCACCACCTGGGTATGCCCGGAACCGTTATGACCCGGGAAAAGGTGATTGTGGATCTGATGATCGATGTGATGGTGGGCCTTTGGGACGACGGCTTCCGCAAGATCATCTTTGTGAACAACCACGGTATGGACTGGATGATGGAGTCGGCTATTCAGGAATTCTTTAAGCGCTACCAACTGCCCGCCTTTGCCACAGTGGTGGAATGGCACCGAGCCGTGCGGGAGTTCTTCTATCCCTTGGGGGATCACAGGCCCGATTTTGTCAGCACCCCATTTATCCACGCGGACGAGGCTGAAACCTCGGTGGCGCTGCTGATGTTTAAGGACATGGTGGACATGGGCGTGGTGGTGGACGCCGACCCGGCCAGCATGGGCATTCTGGACGACGGGTACTACGATGGCTCGGTGGACAGCTTTCACCGGCCCAACAAGTGGTCCGAGGCGGAGGGTCACCGGGTGATCGAGCGCTTCGCGACACCCGAGGGTGTTGTGGGCAAGCCCTCAAGGGGTGAACCCCGCCGCGTAAAGCGCGCCATCGCCGCAATCTGCGAATACCTGAACATGATGGTGGAGGACATTCTGGACAAATATCCCGCCGGAACCGTGCCACCCCCGGAAAAGTTCTCTTTGCGCCCCATGGAAGAGCTGGAGCCCTGCCTGAGGGAGCCGCTCAGCGAAGGCTGGAAGAGCGTTCACGAGCTGCCCCGGCGCGGGATGTTCATTGAATCATAATAGCCCCGGTATCTTGGGCACCGCGCCAATCGGCGCGGTGCCTGATACTTATTGGCAGCACAGCGCGCCATCGGGTGAGTCGCTGATGCAGACCGGCCGGATGCGTTTGCACATATAGCTTTTTCCAGAGGCGGGCACTACTATCTCAACGGTGTCAAAATCTACATAACGGAATTCCGCCAGCACCTCGGATTCTTCCTCAAGCCGCATGACACCCTGCCGGAAGAACGGGGCCAGATTGGGCAGGGACTCGCCGGCAATGCCGAGCTGTGTAAAATCATAGATCCGATCATCGATATTACATTGGAACATCTCGCCGGTTTCAGCCTGCCAAGTAGAATCCAGATAGTATTCCATCAGGTAGGGCTCCATCACAATCTGTTCCACATCAATCCGGTTAGAATAGCTGCCAAGGGCATACAGCGCGTTTTTCTTCCTCTCGTGCCCGCGGCAGTACTCCTCCAGGTCTATGGCAATGCCACAGGCGTTGATATAATCCGGCGCATCTTCATGCTCCATTACCGCACAGAATTCCTTGATTGCCTGACGGTACTTCCGCTCCTCATAATATGCGATACCGGCTGCGTAATGCCGGGTAATTTCATCAACGCTCATGGCCGAGACAGTTTGTTCAGAATACGCTGTGTCGTTTGTCACCGAGAGGGGAGCGGCGTCCTCTTCCGCGCCGCAGGATGCCGGAAACAGCAGAAACGCCGCTGCAATCAGCGGTGTGAGGTGCGCGTGCAGAATGGAGTCTCCTTTTTTCATCGCATAACCCCTTCTTGACAGCAAGCATGCCAATTTGCCCGGGGCGTTGCTTGCGACCGGGCAAATTGATCTGCGTTCAAAGGCTTTGCACTGTTTCCCGCAGCACTTTCAGGTCCTTCCGCAGAAGATCATACGGATCGTCCGCCTCCAGGCGCAGGGGTAGCTGGTCGTAGTAATTTTCTGTGAGGATATAGCCCTCGAAGCCCTTGTCGGCCAGCATTTTCATGCTTCCCAGAAAGTTGGAATCCCCACTGCCCAGCAGACCGCCGCTCATGGCGCCGCTGCCGTCCTTTACATGGAGCTGGTTCACCATATAGGGATAGAGGCCCTGTAAAATCTCCAGCTGGTCGTATCCCCGGAAGAGATGATAATTCTGACTGTCGTAATAAGCGCCAAAGTTAGGGCGGTCCACCAACTGGCGCAGCCGGGCGAATTCCTCGGGTCGCAACAGGCTTTCTGAGGCAACCTGAATACCCAATGGGCCCAGCTTGTCGCAAAGGTACTGAAAGCAGAGGGCACTCTGCTCCATATCCGCCTGCGTTTTCATCTCGCTTTCGCCAAACGCGGGTACCTGAACCACCTTGACACCAAGGGCCTTGGCGGTGGCGACCGCTTTATGTAGGATCGTCCAGACAAGGTCGTAATGCCGGGTGCCTTTTCGGGCGTGCATGGGAAGATTGTCGTAATCGTTCAGGGCGATGGCGCAGATGTCAATGCCGTAGCGCTGCTGGTCCTTCAGATAATATTTTTGTATCACCGGCTCCGCCAGGGGGTAATTGTTTTCGAAAAGGCCGATCCGCAGAGAAAGGGCCTCGATTCCAAATTCCGCCGCGATTTTCATGGCGTATAAGCCGGCGCCTGGCAACCCCCAGTCGCAGGCGCCAATCTTGATGTTTTTCATGATCAAAACCCCACATTCTTGGTTTACCCTGTTTCCAGATAATGTTTTACTTGGAAAACAGTATCAATGCACTTCCATGCCGCCGGTGATATTGATGGACTGGCCTGTCATGAAAGAGGATTCCTCCGAAGCAAGAAAGACAGCCAGACGCCCCACCTCGCTGGGTTTTCCACGGCGGCCCAAGGGGATTGTGGACAGCAGCTCTTTCTCGAACAGGCCCGCGTCCACTCCGGCCTTGGCAGCGCGGGTTTTTATTGAGTGATCAATCATAGGGGTATCGATGGTGGCCGGGCACATGGCGTTGACGCGGATATTGTACGCCGCCCATTCCTTGGATAGGGAATCGGTGAGCAGCATCACCCCCGCCTTGGAGGCGCAGTAGGCGCTGTTGCTTTTTTCACCGGTTTTAGAGCAGCAGGAGCCCAGGTTCACAATGGTGCCGCCGCCGTTGTCCCGCATGATTTTGCCCACGGCCACATTGCAAAGATATACGCCGTCCAGATTTACAGCAATGGTCTTTTTCCAGACCTCGAAATCCATTTCAAAGGCGGGGGCCGGCAGATCGATTCCCGCGGCGCAGACCAGAACATCAATGGGGCCAAAGGTCTCCACCGTTTTCCGCACCATCTCGTCCACCGATTCCGGGATGCTCACATCCGCTGAAATCGCCTTGGCCTGAGCGCCCAGCTGCGCCAGCTTATCCGCTGTCCGCCGGGCATTGTCGATATTCAGATCGGCCACCATAATCCGTGCGCCCTCTTTGGCCATCTCTATGGCGATGCCCTCGCCAATTCCCTGGCCTCCGCCGGTTATGAGCACGGTTTTATTCATTAACAACATAGGATAATTCCTCCATTCAGAACAAGTCTAATAACTCCGCTGCTGCCGTCGCCTTGCTCAGGCGTTTGGATTTCAGTTCGGAGCTTGTGCGGATTACATCGATGAGAACGGCGATGATGATCACCGCGCCGATCACCATGAACTGGACGTCGGTCTGGGCGCCCAACAGGTTGAGGCCGTTGCGGATAATGGCGATGAGCAAAGCGCCGATCAAGGTACCGGCGATGGTGCCCTTGCCGCCGCTGAAAGAAGCGCCGCCGATGACACAGGCCGCAATGGCGTCGGTGTCAAAGGTTTCACCCGCCAGAGGTGCGGCGGTTCCCACGCGGCCAATCATAACGATGCCCGCCAGCGCACACATAATGCCGGACATGATATAGACGAAATTCAGCGTGCCGGGCACATTGATTCCCGAAAGGCGGGCGGCCTCCTTGTTGCCGCCCACGGAGTAAATCTTCCTGCCCAGGGCGGTGAAGTTCAGAAAGACATGCATGAGCGAAAAGACGATAATTACCGCGATAAAGCACAGGGGAAACTTCCCCACGTTCCGGTAGCCCAGAAAGGTGACCGAATCGGGGAAGCCCGCAATGGGGGCGGCGCCGGTCACAAATAGCGCGAGCCCACGGAAGATCATCTTGGAACCCATGGTGGACACAAAGGGATGGGGAAGACGCAGCTTGGTGAACAGCAGCGCGTTAAACCCACCGCACAGAAAGCCCACCACCAAGGCCGAGCCCATCAGAATCAAGGGATTCAGGATGCCAAACCGCGTCATCAGTACCCCCATGGCGCAGGAGGTAAGCGCCACCATGGAGCCCACCGACAGGTCCACGCCGCCGGTAAGCAGTACCATCAGCATACCGCAGGAAACAAGGGCATTAATTGCCGTTTGACGGAAAATATTCATCCAATTGGGAAAAGAAAGAAAGGATTCCGACACGACTGACAACACCAAGGACAGTACGAAAACCGCAATTAACGGGCCAAAAAAACTAGGCATACTTTTAGATTTACTTTTCCGCATATTCATTGATATCTCCTCCCCAAGCTGCTTTCATGATGGATTGTTGATTGAAGTGCTGGCTATCCCGTTCCACCTCGGCCATTTTTCGGCCCTCCCGCATCACAACAACGCGGTCGCACATTCCGATTATTTCCTGAAGCTCCGAGGAAATCATCAGCACACACTTCCCCTGTGAAACAAGCTCGTTCATGATCTTGTATACTTCAATCTTTGCGCCTACGTCAATGCCTCGAGTGGGCTCATCGAAAATATAGATTTCCGCATCGGTGACAATCCACTTCCCTATGACCACCTTTTGCTGGTTTCCGCCACTTAGCTCGCCCGCAAGCTTATTTGCGGAGGGAGTTCGAATCTTCAGCTTCTCTATGCAGTCGGCGGCCTGCTCAACAATCCCTGCCCTGTCAATTAAAAAGCCTTTTTTCAAGTGGTCTATATTCACGAGGGATACATTCTTTTCTATAGTTTCCGTGAGCACAAGGCCCTGCTGCTTCCGATCCTCTGTCAAAAAAGCAAGCTTACAGTTGATAGCTTCCTGCGGGTAATGGATATCTTGTTTTTCACCGGCTATGTAGATTTCACCCTGATCCGGCGGATCGGCTGCAAATATCCCTCGCATAAGCTCGGTGCGCCCGGCCCCTACCAACCCGGCAAAGCCAAGAATTTCACCGTAATGGGCTGTAAAGCTCATGTCGTAGTATTCACCCACCCGGGTAAGTCCACGCACATCCAAAGCCACATCACCCCGCTTGTTTTCCTCCTTAGGATAAAGATTCTCCAGCTTTCTGCCCACCATATGTGCGATGAGAGAATCCTTAGTCATCTCGGAAGAAGGGGCTGTTATGATGTGCTTTCCGTCCCGCATGACGGTCACCTCGTCGCAAATCTCAAAAATCTCTTCAAGCTTATGTGACACGAACAGGATCGCCAGACCCTTTTCTTTTAAAAGACGCACCGTACGGAAAAGCTCGGCGGCTTCTTTTTCGCCTAAACTGGAAGTAGGCTCGTCGAGAATCAGTACCTTTGCGTCCTGCAGGACCGCCTTGCCGATTTCCACCATTTGCTGGCGACCCATCCCCAGGTTGCCACAAATCTCCTGGGGTTCAATCTCCTGATTCATCGATTCCATAATTTCCTTTGCCTTGCCATTCATATAACGGTAATCTAAAAGCCCTGATTTGGCTTTTACATAATTGCCAAGGAACATATTGTCGGTAATGGATAGATCCTTTACGATATTCAGCTCTTGATACACGCAGGCGATTCCTTCTTTTTTGGCGTCGGCAGGTCCCTTGAATACCATCTTGCTGCCATTTATGAATATTTCGCCGTCATCCGGCTTGTGTACCCCGGTCAGCACCTTGATCAAGGTGGATTTTCCAGCCCCGTTTTCACCGATAAAGCCGTGGATTTGCCCTTGCCGCAACTGCATGTTCATGCTGTCCAAGGCAACAACGGCGGGAAACAGCTTTGTTACATTCTTTAACTCTACGATTACATCGCTCAAGCCCATTGCCTCCCCTTACTTGATAAAAGCTTGCTCGCCACCCCATGCCTCTTGTCGGGGACATGCAGCGGCGAACACCCTTTACGCATTTTCTATCTGATATATAGTCGCCTTAGCGCATGTGTTACTTTGCAAAATCCTGGACGTTGTCGGCATTGATAATCGCGATGCCGGGGTTCATGTAAGGCTCGTAGGTTTCGCCCTGCATGGCGCCAAAACCGCATTTGACAGCGTCGTAACCCATGCCATAAGGCTTCTGTCCAATAATCATTTTAATTTCGCCCGTCTTTACAAGAGAGATTGCGGACTGAAAACCGTCGAAACCGCAGACTGTGATTTTATCCGACAGACCGGCGCCTTTGATTGCCTGTGCCGCGCCGACAGCCATGGAATCGCTGGTAACCATAACTGCGTCAATTCCATCGGGATATTTTGTAATCCAAGCTTCCATAGCGGCGGCGGCTTTGTCGGTTTCGCAGTTGGCGTCCTGCACCTCCAGAACGGTGTGACCCTTTTCCTCCAAGCCTTGGGTCAGGCCCTTGGTGCGGGCTTCGTGGTTTACATCACCCAGCTTGCCTCGCAAAATAACAACCTTGGAGCCTTCACCGATCACATCGCCAAAGGCCAGAGCACCGTCATAGGCCGCGGCCTCGTTATCGGTGCCGATATAGGTGACGGCGCGGTCAAAGCTGGGGGCCTGGGTGTCCGCGAACACCACTTGAATGCCCGCGTCGGCGGCGGCATTCAGCGCGTTCATCACAGTATCCTCCTGATTAACCGCGATTACCAATATGTTAACGCCCTTGGAGATCAAATCCTCCACCATGGTAACCTGCGCCATCAGCTCAGTTTCGTTGTTGGGAGCCACCATGGTGATATTGGCCTCGGGAATTCCCAGTTCCACAGCGGCATCTTTCGCGCCGTCCATAACGGCCTGCTGGAATTCGTCAAAGGATTTCATTATCACGCCTACCTTGAGGGCGGAGGGATCTATGCCGTCCGAGCTGCTTTCAGGGGCGGGCGTTTGGGAATCCGCCGCGGAGGGTGTTTCGGACGGGGCGGCCTGGGAGGCCGGTGCGGAAGAGGTGGTGCCGCCACCGCAGGCAGAGAGTGCAAACACCAAGACAAGTGCCAGAACATAGCAAATGCGCTTCTTAAACAAATTCATAGTCTTCCTCCTGTTATTGATCAGCAGAACTTGAATGATTGTTCGCTTCCATGGGTTTCGCTTATTCAGGAATGGCGCCTTTCTTCCTGTACCGTTTATTATACCAATAGTGATAATCTATGTTAATGTTTTATTATGATTAAAAATTGCAGTAATATTTCCAAATGTTGCCGTTTGTCTTATATGCGAAATATACAGTATATATATTTTATAGTTCAAACAAATTATTGCGTAAGCACAACATATAAAACCAGTTTTGATTGTCCGCGCGCTGAAAAGGTAAAAAATATGCAATTGCAGGTCATAATAGAACAACACAACACAATCCCTTTTCCTTCCATGCATTTCTGGCCGTGATATTCTTGACAAGGATTGCCAATATGCATATAATGCAAATAGAGAGCCGCAAAATAGGCCGCCGAAGAGGGGCATGAATACACTATGGAACAGGTGGATAACAAAAAGGTACAAGCCAAAAAACCAAGGCGCGTCAGCCTTGGCACAAGCCTATTTATTCTCATTTTGCTTCTGGTTTATCTGCCTCTTACCATAGTGAGCTTATATGCCTTGCGGAAGCCCTATGGCGAAATAAATGATCAGCGGGCGCTTCTGCACACCAACAGCGTAGCGATGAACCAGAATATTATTGCCTCCCATCTTAACGCAGTAAATGAAAACGTTGCCCTGCTGCTGGACAGCCGAACCATTCGAGACGGGCTCAAGGAGCTATCCTTGGCCAATTCTTCCGAAGCCGGGTCAGAGCCGGAGCCAGTGGAGCCCAAGGGTCTGTATGAGCAGATCGACACCCCCCTTACATATAACAACATCAGCGCCAACCGGGTAATCAGCGCCATCACTATCTTTGCGGGGGAGGATTTGGCCTACTACTCCCTGCGGTATAAAACCACCGAGCAGGCCCTTTCACGCTGTGTGCAGATCAACAGCAAGAGCGGGGTGAATATCCCCGCCCAGGGCATGTTCATAGCGCTGCCTAATTCCAGCGGATACGTATACTTTGTCCGGGAGTACACGGATATCCTTACCGGGAAGGAATACGGCACCATCGTCATCGAGATGTTTACGCTTCCCACCTATACATTTGCCGATAAAAATGCCCATATGCAGTACTATGAGCATCAGGTGGATATCAGCCAATATCCGGGCATGGAGTATTTTATCTGCAACGACGAGGGCCTCATCCTGTTTTCCAGCGCGGACGCCCAGCACGGTACCAATTACAACTACTCCCTGTACGCGGACGCCTTGCGGCAGGACAGCGGCATTGGCGAAAAATATGTGGTAAGCCACAAGTATTTATCAAAGCAACAGCTCAGAGTATCCTTTATCACGCCCAACGAATCCATCTACCTGAAATCGGAGGAAGAGCGCCGCGATTCCATTTTACTGTTTTCGATCATCGGGGTTATCACTCTGCTGTTCATCCTGTTCTGTAAGGACTTTATCGACAGGCCATTTAAAGCACTGCGAACCTATTGCCGGCAGTTTGCTTCCCAGCCCAAAATCCCCCCTGTATTTGATCCTGTGTTCAGCGACCTGGAGGAGGTCCAGGACGTGATCAAAGCCAACCTGGATACCATCGAGGAGATGCAGGGCGTCATTATGAAGAACCATATCCAGATGAAAGACGACGAAATCCAGATGCTTCAGTCCCAGATAAACCCCCATTTTTTATTTAATATGCTGGATGTGATCGGCTGGCAGGCTGTCCAGGATAAATCCGAGAGCGTGAGTGAAATGATCAGCTATCTCAGCGAATTGCTTAGAGGCAATATTCTGCAGAGAAGGCAGGAAAAGATCACAATCGGGCAGGAGCTGGAGTACATTAAGAGCTATCTTGCCTTGCAGCAAATTCGCTTTGGGGACCGCTTTAGCTATACGGTCAACGCTGATGAGGACATTCTGGATCTATATTACATCCCCAAGCTGTCCATCCAGCCGGTGGTGGAAAACTGCGTTATCCATGGCTTTAAGGATATCGCATACAAAGGCAAGCTGGAAATCGTGATCTGGGAGGACCGGGACGATGTGGTCTGTCTGGTAAAGGATAACGGACGCGGGTTCGACGCCACCGATTTCTTCGAGAAAGCGCCGTCGGCCACGGGCAATCCCAAATCCAACCACATTGCCCTGCAGAATATCCAGAGAAGAATCCAGATCATGTGCGGCCCAACGTATGGCATTACAATAGAAAGTGAGATTGGCAATGGAACAATGGTGACGATCATACTCCCCATCGACGACGTGAATACCGCAATTCGATAAAAAAGGAGGAGCCATGTACAAAGTCCTGATAGTGGATGATGAAAGCTTTATCCGACGTGGCCTGGAGCACTGTATGGATTGGGGCCAGCACGATTGCGAGCTGGTGGATACGGCCTGTGACGGCCTGGATGCTCTGGAAAAAATACAAAGGCTGGAACCCGATATCGTCATCAGCGACATCAATATGGACCGCATGACAGGGATTGAATTGATGGAGCGCCTGAACACCGGATATCCCTACATCAAATGTATCCTGTTGACAGGCATCTGCGAATTCAACAATATTTACAGCGCCATCAAGTACAATGTGGTGGATCTGATTTTAAAGCCGACCTCGCCCTCCCGGATTCAGCAGGCTATCAGCAAGGCGATCAACGAAATACAGGCCGAAGAGCGGAATAAGGGGATGCGTGAACAGATCGACCTGCAGAACGAGCAGAATCAAAGACTCAAGCACGCCATGATGCTCTCAAACATTGTGGATGGCCACACGCCGGCGGAGGAGGTGGTGGAGGCTCTGGAGCATGTGGGCCTTTATCTCCACCATTACTGTGTTGTCACTGTGCTTCTTTGGGGTATCAGCGCAAAAACATCGTCCGCCTTTTACCAGTTGGAAAAGATGGTATACAGCTACGCCGACCAGCTTTTTGAGGATGTGCTCTATTATTGCGGCTTTACAAACGGACACAGCATCCATTTTGTCATTGATTACGAGGATCAGCCCGATGATTTCATCGGGCTGATCCGGCACCTATGCATTGATCTGTATAAGACTATCGACAATCTGACCGATTACAACAGCACTATCGGCATCAGCGGCTGCCACCAGCAGGCGGCCGAGCTGCTTTACGCGGCAAAGGAATCGGTAAAGGCGGCGAATTACGCGCTGTATGATAAGGAGGCCATTCCGGTTGTGCTGGTGAAAAACATGCCCCCGATTTCCAACGACACCATTGTGGGGATCAAGCAGCATGTGGACGCCCTTTCGGACGCCATTGAATCCGCGGATCTCAGCCGCGCCAACGCAGTGCTGGAAAACATAAAGGAATACTATGCGGAGCAAAAGCTGCCCATTGACGAGGTGCGGAATATTTCGGCGCTTGTGGCCAATTTATGCATCCGCAATCTGTGGGATCACGATTTACTGGACAACGGAATTTTTTCCACCAACCACGAGCTTTACAGGGGCATTATGGAGTGCACCCACCTGGAGGATTTATACGAGCTTTCGGCAAAGGTCGTGGAGCTCACCATCCGGGGGCTGATGGAGATTTCCAACGAGCCCAAAAATTTGATCGAGCATGTGGAAAACCATATAAAGAAGTATTACCAGTCTGACTTATCCCTGACCAAGATCGCCGACAAATACCATATCAGCTCCAGCTATCTCAGCCGTTTGTTTAAATCAAAAAAGAATATCAGCCTGAGCACCTACATTCAAAATGTGCGGGTGGAAAAGGCAAAGGAGCTGATCGCCGCCACCGATCTGCGCACCTATGAAATCGCGGAGCAGGTTGGGATCGCCGATCCTGTCTATTTTTCCAAGCTGTTCAAAAAGGTGACGGGAATGCGTGTGCGGGATTTCCGCGGCGCGGATTCTGTGTAGTATAAAAAATCGGCTGCTGCTGCAGAACAAACTACTGGCACGCTCCCAGCAGGTGCAGATGCCTGCCGATGTGCTTGTGGAGAAGGTCCCAATAGGCGTTCTCGTTGGCCTCCAGGGTCTGGAATATCTCGCCCCGCAGCAGGTATTCCCCCTCATGATCCTTGTCGTTCAGGATCTGACCATAGGTGATGTGCATCAGCTGGCGGACATCATCCTGCGCAAACAGACCGGGCAGCTGCCGGTCGGCCAGGGTATCGACGTTGGGGATTCTGGCGGGCTGGGCGGAGACATGGTAGTTTTTTCTGGCCTCATCAAAGGCTGTCAGCGCGTGTTTATGCATACGCCGGTATAGATCCGGATTTTGCCCCGCGATCATCTTGACCATTTCAAGCCAGTTGGTGCCGCTGGTTTTGATATGGTAGCGGCCACCCGTGTATTTTCCGATCAGCGGGAAAGCTGTCCACTTGTCGCTGCCGGAATGGATGCTCAGCTTGTGGCCGGAATCTCTGGCTATAGCAGCGTGCAAGTGCAAAGAGCGGGCCAGATCGTCGGTGTTACCGTAATAGTCCACCGCCTTTTGGAATTCCCCGGGAAAACGCGGGGCCAGGCTGGCAATGCATACTCCCCTGCGCTTTAGCTCCATGGCAACAAAATAATGCTCGGCGGGGGTGGTTTCGTCGTCGGTTTCATCAATGGAAATCTCCAGGTCGATAGGCTTGCCCAAGGGGATGATCTGCTGTTTCCAAACATCCTCAACAAAGGCAAAGGCATCCTTGTATAGCATGGCGCAGCGCTTTAGATCCTCTGGGGCCACCAGGGTGGCGTTTCCGCCGATACAAATGCTGGAATAGTCCTGGATGAGTGACTGTCCGGCGGTGCCGAAAGCGCTTTCAAAGGCAGCGGACAGCGCCTCTCCGGCCATGGTGCGGTAGCGGGGAGCCATTTCGCCGCTCAGATCAAGGGTGATCATGGTGCAGCCGGCATCCAGCGCCTGGGCGACCTCCTCCCGGCGCTTCAGATGGTCGCCGTCGGCGCCATATCTGTCCTGCCAGCCCGCAGCCATCACACCGAAGCACGCATCGGCGATTACCTGCCGGTAATCCCGGCCAGTCAGACCCAGCTCCCGCATGCTCTGCTGGGCAAGAACCGGAAAGACCCCGGTTTCCCGGATCGCCAGAAGCTGCCCGGGGGTGGCGCAGCCCAGACGGTCCCCAAGGCCAAAGCTGGCCGGGCTGCCTTGATGGCTTTTGGGGCGGAGCTGCTCAAATATCTGCATCAGCTTGTAGGCGTTTTGCACATTCGCATCGCAAACCACGGTATCCGCGCTGACCGCTCCGTCAAACAACTCCGACATGGAGCCCTTTACAATCAGCTTGCGCCGACCGGCGTCGTTGACCAAAAACAAGGTGGAGCCGTCCTGCTCAATTATCGAATCCGCGTACACGCCGCTTTCCCTGGCGGAGCGGGCTGAGCGGCTTCCATCCAAAAAATCCTGCCAATCCCGTTTCATCGTCATTCCTCAATTCGGTAGATTATTTCCTTGCTTACGATTTGTGTATATAGGGGAGGTGCCCTTGTGATCCAGCGCTTTTTCAGCAAAAACTTTGACCAAAACCTGTTTTTGGAGGCATTGCCTCGCCTGGTGCATATCTGTGAGGTGGAAAAAAGCGATACCTGGCCCCGTGTGCTCCACAGCCATCAAAAGTATATCGAGATTGTGCTGGTGCGGGAGGGCACCTTGACCGTGCAGTTGGACTGTGCGACCTATCAGGCCCAAAAAGGGGATGCCGTGGTTTACAACATAGGTGTTCTCCACGACGAGCGGCCTGTGCAGGGAGGGGCATTCTGCTCCTATGTTTGTGGCATTTCCGATTTTTCACTTCACGGTCATCCTGTCAATTACATTCCGGTTGGCAATATACCGGTGGTGCCCATGGGGAACAGGGCCAGGTCTATGGAGAGCATCTTCCGGCTGATCCTGGAGCAGGCGCTGGCCCAGGAGCGGCCCCACGGTATGGAGGAGAGTTGCCAGTACTTGCTGGCAGCCGTGCTCAGCTCCATCATGTCGGCGTTGGGAGAGAGCGACGACGATGGGACCCGTCAGGCGTTCAGCCTTGGCAGGCATATCCAAAGCTATATTGACCAAAATTATAAAAATGAGCTAAACCTTGCCGTGATCTCCCAGGAGCTGCAGATCAGCACCTTTTACCTGTCCCATATCTTCCGCCAGGAAACGGGCTATTCCCCCATCCAGTACATTATTAACCGGCGGATCGGGGAGGCTCAGAACCTTTTAATACAGACAGATATTTCGATCAACACCATCTCTCAGATGGTTGGCTACCCCAATACCAACTACTTTAACTACCTATTTAAGAAGCACACCGGCATGTCACCCGGCCGGTTTCGGCAAAATGCCGTTGTTTTACCCGGTACAGCCCCTGACTAACGAGCCAGCATTCTGCGCATATGGGCAAGACCTTCCCGGGCCTCCTTTTCCTCATCCCGGTCCACACAGCATTCAAAGCTCAGCCAACCCTGGTAGGAGACATCCTTTAAAGCAGAGACCACCTGCTCGAAATCAGTGTGCGCGGTTCCGGGAACAAGGCGCGTGGAATCAGCGGTGTGTACATGCCCCAGCAAGGGGGCGCAGTCGCGGATAGCCTTGGGAATGCTTATCTCCTCCATATTCATATGGAAAGTGTCCAGCAAAATGGAGTAGCCGTTCAGCTGGTTGCTTTGTAAGAATTCGGCTGTTTCGCCGCCCGTGGCGAGATAATTGTTTTCGTATCGGTTAATAGCCTCTAAAAGAAAGGAGACTTTCTTTTTCTCACCGTATTCCCCAAGCCGGGAAAGCCCTTCGGCCAGCTGCTTCAGATAGGCCTCGCAGCTTTTTTTGTCGTCGAGGTTGCCGCGTACACAGCCGATAATCACCTTGCCCCCCACCTGGGAGGCGAAATCCACATAGAGCTTCAGCCGATCAATCGCCTCGTCCACCACCTGCCGGTCCGATGATATGAGAGAGAGACCGTCCTTGGTATAAAGAGAGCCCGTGGCCAAGGCACAAATCTGCAGATTGCGTTTTTCACATATCTTTATAATCCCGGCGGCATCGGGCATGTTCCCGCTTTCCGCCTTGAACTGAAGCTCGGCGCCGTCAAACCCCATATCCGCTGTGTCGTTTAGGCGTTTGCAGAAATCCCCCCGCAGCATGGTTGGGGCTGAAAGCGGGGCCTCCTTTGCGATGGTAGAGGATATCCTCATTCTTTTTCTCCTTTTCCGTTGGTAAAGCGGGGAAAGGAAAGCCCCTCCCCGCCTTTGTGCGCGAGACTATTCGTCAAAGGTGAGGATAACTTTAAAGGCCTCCTCGGGGTGATTCATAGCCAGATCCATGCCCTTGTCCAAATCCTGAAAGGGGATGTGGTGGGAGTTTAAGGCATCAAAATCATATTTGTCCTTGATGGCGCTCATAAAGCGGATCGTGCGCTGCGCCCAGTCCTTGGTGCCGCCGCTGCCCTTTATTTTCAAGGTCTGCCATATGGTTTTGCCGATTTCCACCGGTACCTTGCGGCCGATAGAGTGCCCCACCAGGTTCACCCGGCAGCTGTGTCCGGCTACGTCGAAAATGGTTTGCAGGGCCGCGTTTGTGCCGGAGCACTCCACAATTACAGTGGGACCGTGACCATCGGTGGCTTTGTTGATCTGGTCATAGTAGTCGCTGTCCAGGGGATTGAGCACCACATCAGCGCCGTATTTCAAGGCGTTCTGACGGCGGACCGCATTGGTGTCGGCCACAATAGTTCTGGCGCCGGAGGTCTTTGCGGTCATGGCGGCCGAAACGCCAACTGGCCCCGCACCCAAAATCAACGCATAATCCGAGGCGTCTATGTAGCCGCCGTTGCCCCAGATTCCAAAATAGCCGATGGAGAAAGTTTCCACCCAGGCGCCCATATCATAGCTCCAATTGTCGGGAATGCGGTGGACATATTGCTGCTCGATCACCATATATTCGCCAAAGCCGCCGGGGGAGTCGGGCCGGAAACCCAGTTCCCGCATATTCAGACAGGCCGAGGGCATCAGGCCCTCCTTGCAATTATGGCAGGTGCCGCAGGCCATCACGCAGTCGACCGTGACCTTGTTGCCGGGTCTCAACTCCGTTACCTCGCCGCCGACAGTGACCACCTCGCCGCCAACCTCGTGGCCGGGGGTGTAAGGGGCGATATCGTAGCGGCCTTCGGCCGATTCGCCCAAATAGCAGTGTACATCGCTTCCACAAATGCCGCAGGCCTTTGTTTTGACCAGTACCTGATTGGGCTTCAGCGCGGAAACCTCCACCTCTTCAATGCGAAGATCCTTTGGGGCGTGCATAAAGGCGATTTTTGCTTTCATCATAAACTCCCTTTCCATACGTTGGTGATTTTTGGCACTGTGTACAAAATACTTCTTTCACTATCAGTATAAACTTGTAACTTATGTGCCGCAATCCTATATCTTGCTTTTGGTTTTTATGGATAAGACAATACCTCCCGGATAATAAAAGCCCAAATTTGCTTTTGTTATGAGGCAAGCTCGAAACAGGGAATAATTGTAAAGGGTACCTGAATGGAGAAAAGCAGCTGACCAATATCAAAAACTTGCTTTTTATAGTCAGTTAACTTCAAAACGCTAAAGCGTTTTGAAGTTAACTGACTACATTACAGACTTGCGCGATGGCATGGTGCAAATTACTGGTACAGACAAAGAGGGTGGCCATAGCCGCTAGGGGCTATTGTGCGATTGTACAAGGTAATGTATAATGGGAGCACAACCGGGGCGTGAAAGACGCGATTGGAGGCTGTGCGCATGAAGCTCACCGCGGCTATGATTATCGACTATTTGAACCATAACGAACTCATCACCATCAACCACACCCACGGCAACCGGACCTTTACCGGATTGCGGCTTTATTATCCTGGAGTGGTGATGCAACGGGACATATTATACTATTGTACGGATTTACACCTGGAGCTGCCGGAGGCTTCGGGGGATTGCTGCCTTGTTTTCCCCATGAGCAAGGAGGCGGTGCCAATCCGGCGGCAATATGATTGGATAGACTGCCTGTGCGATAAGGACAGGCTGTTCGATTTACTGCAGGAATGCTTTTCTGTTATTGAGCATTGGTACACGGCCACCGCAGCTGCCATTCTTGGCGGCGGAGGGCTGCAACAGGTGATTAATTTGTGTGGACAAGTGATCCGCAATCCCGTTATCGTGGACGATCCCGGCTTTCGCGCCCTTGCGTTCAGCAAGGAGATCAGCCGGGATCTTCAGGATGAAGAATCGGTTTTTTTGGTGGAGCACCGGCACCATTCCCCCCGGTATATCAACACCATCGCCTCCAATCCGGTCTTTCTAAGGAATCTTGAAAGCCGAAGAGGGCCCTTTGTACATCACTATGATTTTTTGCAGCATCCCAGTATCTATTGCCCTATTTTCTCTTTCGAAAGGCTGGTGGGCTTTTTAACAATCGTGGGGCATTACGCCGAGCTGACGCAGGGCATGGTGGATCTGGCGGGTGCGCTGGTGGAGCTGCTGGGCGCTTGTCTTGGCCCGCCCGGCACGTCAGGTGAGCAAAACAGCCCCCCGGACCATCTTTTGCTGGAGGTGCTGCGTGGAAACCAGCCGGACCCGGAAGTGATATCGGTTGCCCTTGCAAAGGCTGGAATTCTGCCGGAAAGACAGTACCAAATCGCATTGATCGGCTTTGCTTCCGGGGGGGAAAATATCTATATGTCCAAGCAGCAGCTGCTTTACCTGCTAAGGGACGCGATGATAAGGTGCCATTTTCTGGAGGATGGGGAGGCTGTCGCCGCGGTGCTTGATACCCAGCTAAGCCCTGTCACGGAGCTGACTGCAAAGCTGACTGGATTTTGCGGGTCCCACCGGCTCCTTGCAGGTATGAGTCTCCCGTTTCCGGGCGGCGCTGCCATATGGCGGTATTATCAGCAGGCAAAGCACGCCATGGATTGGGCGGGCCGTTTGTTTCCCGAAGATGCACGTGTTTTTCGGTATCAGGAGTTTATCACCGAGGATATTTTAGCCGATGCCTACTCCAAAACGGAGCGGGAAGCGCTCAAGCACCTGGCCCTGGGCCAGCTGGAAGCATATGACAAAGCGAAAAGCACCGACTACAAAGAGACGCTGAGGATTTTCCTGGAAAACGGTGCAGATGCCATGAAAGCGGTGAATACACTGCATATTCATAAAAACTCTCTTTACTACCGCCTGGGCCGGATCGCAGAGCTCACAGGCATCAATCTGGAAGACTGCGCCGAAACAACGCATCTGCGCATCTCCTTTGCGATTGAGCGAATGCAGGTGAGGTAAGTGCCCTTTTTATCCTTTTTATCATGAACAGCGGGAACCACCACCTGCGCAAAGGTTTTAGAATGGATCTAATTGACATGAGGAGCCTCCTGGTCGTCCCTGCCTTCTTTCATGGACATGCCAGATAAGGGAATTACCCTTGTGCAAGTTTTTGGTATGTTTCAAGTCTTTCCTTTGCGTCGGCTTCCGCTTTGTCGAACAATTCTCCGGCATGATCAGGAAAAGCGATTTCCAGAGAAGAATATCTGACTTCTCCGCGCAAAAATTCCTTCAGATCAGCAGTCGGCTCTTTGGAATCCAATAGGAACGGATTCTTGCCCTCCTTTTTAAGCATCGGGTTATACCGATACAGGTGCCAGTAACCGGCCTCCACCGCTTTTTTCATCTCCAACTGGCTGTTGGTCATTCCCGATTTCATCCCATGCTCTATGCAAGGGCAATATGCTATGATCAGTGACGGACCCGGATAGGCTTCGGCTTCCATAATCGCTTTCATCGTCTGTGCCTGATCGTACCCCATTGCCACCTGAGCGACGTAAACATAGCCGTAGCTCATAGCCATCATGCCCAAATCCTTTTTCTTTGTCTTTTTTCCGGAAGCGTTAAATTTTGCAATTGCACCGGCAGCAGTGGATTTTGACGACTGTCCTCCGGTATTTGAATATACCTCCGTATCCAGAACGAGCATGTTGATATTTTTACCCGACGCCAGAACGTGGTCAAGTCCTCCGTAACCGATATCATAAGCCCAGCCGTCTCCGCCAAAGGCCCAATATGATTTATTCGGAAGAAAATCCTTGTTTTCCAGTATGAAATCGACCATCTCTTTTTCTTCTTCCGATTCCACCCTGTATTGACGCAGAGCTCTTTCGAAGGATTCGGATGCGTTCCTTGAATTATGTGAATCCTCCATCGTTTCGATCCATCGGTCGGCTTCCGCTTTAAGAACACCTTTTTTCGAGAAATACTGCGCATACTTCCTCATGCGCTCTCTGATCTTCTCCGAGCCCACCAGCATACCGTAGGCATATTCGGCACAGTCTTCAAAGAGCGACATAGCCCACGCCGGTCCGTGCCCTTCTTTATTTTTTGTATACGGCGTTGCAGGCGTGCTGCCGCCGTAAGCCGTAGAGCATCCGGACGCGTTTGCAATATACATTCTGTCTCCAAAAAGCTGAGTGGTCAGTTTGATATACGGCGTTTCACCGCAGCCGGCGCAGGCTCCGGAGAATTCGAACAGCGGCTGGGCAAACTGGCTGTATTTCACCGATTTCCTTTTGTCTACATCCTGCTTGACCGATACCTTTTCTGTCGCGTGCTCCCAGTTCCTTTCTTCTTTTCGCTGGGTGGCCAAAGGCATCATGACAAGCGCTTTTTTCTTTGACGGGCATATGTTTGCACAGCTCCCGCAGCCGGTGCAGTCTAACGGCGATACCTGGATTCTGTATTCATAATTTTCAAGCCCATTCCCAATTGCTTTTTTTGTTTCAAATCCGGCCGGGGCGGACTCCCGCTCTTTTTCATCCAGGAGTATGGGGCGGACCGCCGCATGGGGACATACGAAAGAGCATTGGTTGCACTGGATGCAATTGTCGATGATCCACTGCGGGACATCCACCGCAGCGCCCCGCTTCTCATATGCGGTTGTTCCCGCCGGGAACGTCCCGTCCTCCATACCGACAAAGGCGCTTACAGGGATGCTGTCCCCCTCCTGCCGGTTCATTACATCGACGATCTTATCAATAAATTCGGGCACCGCTTTTTTATCAGGAGCCTTAACAATTTTTTCGGCCCACGACCCGGGAACATCCACCTTGATCAGACTGTGGGTGCCCTTGTCGACTGCCGCGCAGTTCATTTCAACGACCTTTTCGCCTTTTTTTCCATAAGTTTTTTGGATCGCGTCTTTCATATACCTTACAGCGTCTTCGACTGGGATAATATCTACAAGCTTAAAGAACGCGGCCTGCAGGATCGAATTTGTCCTGCCGCCCAGTCCCAGCTCCTTTGCGATATCGATGGCATTGATGATATAAAACCGGATCTGTTTTTCCCCGATTGCCTTTTTCATGGGATCAGGCAGGTTGTCTTCCAGCTCCTCCACGCTCCACTGGCAGTTCAGTAGAAAGATACCGCCCTTTTTCAGATGCTTCAAAAGATCGTATTTCGTCACATAGGACGGGTTATGGCAGGCGGCAAAATCCGCGGTATTGACCAGGTAGGGCGACCGTATCGGCTCTTTCCCGAAGCGTAGATGGGACTGAGTAAGCCCGCCGGATTTTTTCGAATCATATACGAAATACGCCTGCGTGTATAATTCCGTATGCTCTCCAATGATCTTGACCGTGTTCTTATTGGCGCCCACAGTACCGTCGGAACCCAAGCCCCAAAGCTTACAGCTCAGCGTTCCCGCGGGAGAGATATCGATTTCTTCCCTCTGCGGAAGGGATAAGAAAGTAACATCATCGTGGATTCCGATTGTAAAATTATTTTTTGGCTCCTTTGCCTGCAGGTTTTCATAGACGGAGATTATTTGGGCTGGAGTTGTGTCCTTCGAAGACAGGCCATAACGGCCGCCTATGATAAACATTGGCTTATTGGTATCATAATAAGCCTGACAGACATCCTGATACAAAGGCTCTCTGACGGATCCCGGTTCTTTCGTTCTGTCAAGCACAGCAATCCGTTCCACGGTATTTGGTATGGCTTTCATCATGCGCTCCACGGAAAACGGTCTGTAGAGGTGGACATTGACAAGCCCTACTTTTTCCCCTTTTGCGGTCAGGTAATCGATGGTTTCCTTAATCGTATCGCTTACCGAACCCATGGCGATGATCAGGTATTTTGCATTCTTTGCGCCGTAATAATCAAACAGCTTGTAATCTCTTCCCGTCAGACTGTTGATTTCGTTCATATAATTCTCGACAATCGCAGGAACCGCCCCATGGAAATTATTCGACGCTTCCCTCTGCTGGAAATAGATGTCGGGATTCTGCGTGGTTCCCCTCGTGCTGGGGTGTCTCGGATTCAGCGCCCCTTGCCTGAACTTCGTCAGCTCATCCATATCCACAAGCGGTTTGAGGTCCGCGTAATCCAAGGCGTCTATCTTCTGCATTTCATGGGAGGTTCTGAATCCGTCAAAGAAATGAAGAAACGGAACTCTCCCCTTGATCGCGCTTAGGTGGGCGACCGCCCCCATATCCATGACCTCTTGGGGATTCGATGCGGCGAGCAAGGCAAAACCTGTCTGCCTGCATGCCATGACGTCGGAATGATCCCCGAAAATCGACAGTGCGTGTACGGAAAGGGATCGCGCGGAAACATGGAACACCCCCGGCTGCAGCTCGCCGGCAATTTTATACATATTGGGGATCATTAAAAGCAGCCCCTGAGACGCTGTGTAAGTCGTCGTTAAGGCGCCCGCTGCCAGGGAGCCGTGAACTGTCCCGGCAGCGCCGCCTTCTGACTGCATCTCGACAACCTCCACGGTCTGCCCGAAGATGTTTTTCTTTCCCTTTGCCGCCCATTCGTCCACATACTCCGCCATGGGCGACGAGGGTGTGATCGGAAATATCCCCGCTACCTCGGTAAAGGCGTAGGATATGTATGCGGCAGCCGTATTGCCATCCATGATCTCAATTTTTTTTGACATTGTGGCTCCTCCTCCAACTTCAAATCTCCGAGTTAACACCCCCGCCGGTCATTAGACCCTCCCGGGTAGCAGTGAACCGGATAGGTTATACTTACAGCGCCAAACGATAAATTTCCATAGCGGATTCTTCCGTAAGCTTGAGAAAGCTGCCGTGGTTGGGGCTTTGATAAAACATGCTTTTCGCCAAGGCCGGAATATCCTCTTCTTTTCCGCCGATTTCTGTAATCGTCGTCGGCATCCCGATGGATCTTACAAATGCTTTGAAAGCCTCAATCCCTTCTCTGGCAGTTACCTCGGGATCTTCAAAATTCATCTGGCAGCCCCAGACCCTTGCCGCGAATTCGACGAACCGATTGATGTCCTGATTCATCGCATAAGTCATCCACGCGGGGAACAAGATGGCCAGGCCGGCTCCGTGGGAGCATCCATACGACGAAGACAGTTCGTTCTCCATGTGATGCGTGCCCCAATCCTGTTGACGACCCACGCCAGTGATGTTATTATGGGCCACCATGCCCGCCCACATAATATTGGCGCGCGCTTCATAATTATCGGGATCGGCCATGACTCTCTTGCCTTCCTTAATCATGGTCAAAAGGATTGCTTCGAGCAAACGGTCTGTAATCTCAACATCCTTGGTGTGGGAGAAAAGGCGCTCCATGCAATGAGCCATAATATCCGTGATCCCGCTGGCTGTCTGATATGGGGGCAATGACATTGTCAATTCCGGATTCATAATAGAGAACTTGGGACGAAGGATGTCACCGTCCGCGCATCTTTTATACATGCCGTTTTCATTTGTAACAACCGAGTCGGTGGACCCTTCGCTGCCCGAAGCCGCGATGGTCAGTACCGTGCCAACGGGAAGAGCCTCTGTTACGGGCTTGCCGCCGTAGAAATCCCAGAAATCTCCGTCATAAGGAACACCCAACGCAATCGCTTTTGCGGAATCAATCACGCTTCCGCCGCCTATGGCAAGTATAAAATCAATTTTTTCATTTCTGGCCAGCTCAATTCCTTCGTAAACCAAACCGCTTCTCGGGTTGGGTTTCACGCCGCCCAGCTCGATGTAAGAAAGGCTTTCCGCATCCAGAGAGGCCTTCACCCGGTCAAGAAGTCCGGATTTTACAACGGAGCCCCCGCCGTAATGGATTAGAACTTTAGTGCCGCCGTAGTTTTTTACATATTTGCCTGTTGATTCCTCGGTGCCTTTTCCAAAAACAAAGTATGTAGGGGTGTAATGAGTAAAATTATCCATGGAACAAACCTCCTGATTTTATATGTATTGGCTGATCTGCTTATAGGATTAAGCCTCTGTATAGACACCTTCGCGCATCCAAAGATTCAATTGTTCGCGGTTCATATGAGCAATGCCAAGATATTCAAGGCTGTAGCCCGCTTCTTTCATGAGGTCGCGCTTGGTCATGGAGCAACCCAAAGTGATCATGGCATCAATAACAGGGGTTTCCGCACCGAATTTTTTGGCCAGCTGGCTCATCAAATAGCAGCCCACCGGAATGTCTTCCGTGATGTAGCGGTTGTCAAGGGAGAACGGCCCATCCCCATAAGGCTCTTGACGGTAGCGATAATCCTCTGTAAAGGGAACCTTGTAGCCCTTGCCCATATACTCAACGCCGTAGATGGAGCTGCGGCTGAAGAAGTTGTCTGTGTCCACAGGGGAAATATCCGTTCCGCAGGCCTTGGCGACTGCTACGCACTCGTTCCAGAAATCCACCTGGACTTCGGCGGTGGCGGGACACAGCCCATGGGCATAAAGGGAATAGTTCTGCGCTTTCTGGCCGAACAGCGTAAAGTTCTGCATCACGGCAGCGCCCAGGATCGCACCCGGCACGTGGATGACGGGATTGATATTCGAAAGGCAAACGTCTAGCACGGTATCGCCCTTTTGGAAGCCGAAATCATCGCCGTTTTCTGCAAACACGACGGGATCCATGGGCGGGAAATACCTTCCGGCCGCTTCCACAAACACATCTGTATCGGTTGCCGGAATCGCGGCGCCCCGCATCAGGCACACGCGGTCGCCGATGTTGACGTCATTTGTGGGAATGCCGCCTTTCACCACAACGCGGGCGCCGTAAGGCGAGGTTCCCCAGCCGCCGACAATGACATTGGTGGTGCATTTCGCCTCGTGCATCATCTTGCGCAGCAGCAGGGTGCCGTAGTTGTCGGGAATGATGGAGACGATCTGACCGTCCTCAAGGAGCGGAATCAGCTTTTCAAACAAAGCCTTGTGCCCAAGAGCCACAGTCGTGACGACCACAAGCCCCGCACCTTTTACAGCTTTTGCAAGATCGTCCGTCACCATATCCATGTGCGCGACGCCGCTGCGCTCAAACATCAGCAGGTTCGTTTGCGGCCCGCTAAGGCGAATGCCGCTCTTTTCAACATTTTTCAGGGTTTTTGGCGCAAATCGGGGATCATCCCAAAGCCGTACCTCCCTGCCTGCCAACTTGCAATCAGCCGCGCAGGGCTTGCCAACGCCACCCGCGCCAAGAATTGCGATGGGTTTCTCTTTTGCATTCTTTAGAAAATTCATGATTGATTACTCCTCTCATACATGAAAAATTGATAAATCAATTTTTCTGACGTTTTATTTCTTTCTTCAAGAAAGCCGATCCAGCGATACTGGAAGTCATTGGAAGAGCGGGGGCGCTGTCAGGCTCCGAAACGCGGAAATGTCAATTCATGATTTACCTCCTTCAACGCGGTGCATCAGATCGTGCAGTTCGTCGGGAGCGTCACACACGGTTGCCCCCAATGAACCGGGTTATGGATTTATTATAGCGGGTGCGCAATTAAAATGATGTGCTTCCTTTCATCGTTTTTTTGCCGTGCCTCTCCTTGTGTCAATATTTGAATTTTAACATGGCAGGCTGTGGCCGACTGTGCTGCTTGTCTTTCTTTTTTTGCCCATTCTCACGTTTTTGCCAAGGGTAGTTCCGGACCGGTATGCCTTGGGGGTGATTCCTGTTACCTCGTGAAAGGCGCGGGTCAGGGTGGAATTGCTGCTGTAGCCCACCATGGAGGCAATCTCCATGATAGAAAATTCCGTTGTCTCCAAAAACTCCTTGGCCTTGCTAATGCGCACATACCGCAGGTAGTGGCTGGGCGGGAAGCCTGTTTGCTGCTTGAACCAGTCGTTAAAATAGGTGGGGTTGTAGTTTTCCAGCTTGGCGAGCTGGGCCACGGTGATGGGCTGGTCATAGTGCTGGCTGATGTAGTGCACCGATGCCGTGGAGCTGTTTTCGATCAGTTTGCTGTGCAGATAATTATATAAATGATAGACCGCCTTGCTGTCCGGGTTGTGCTCAATTTCGGCCTGGATCAACTGGACAAGCCCCATCATCTGGCTTCGCATCTGTATAATAAGGGGGTAGGATAAAATACCCGTATCTTTTTTGTCGATCATATCCCTTGGGATGTTGATGACCAGAAGGTTGCCGAAAAACTGGCACTGGTGCATCATTCCCGGCGGAATGTAGCACAGCCCCTGGGGTGTAACGTCATAGACTGTGTCCCCAATAGAGATACCCAGTGTCGCTTTCAGGGGAATGAGTATCTGGGAATAAGTTTCATGGACATGGCTCCCCCGGCACTCGTTGTAGATTTGAAAGTCCAGCTTAATCATTTTCATTCCTCCATTTAACTGCAACGTGTTGTCCTCTTTCCCATTACTTACCATATAAAAGCAACAATCATGCCAGAGATGCAAGATGGAGAAAATGATTTTGCAGTTCATTTCAGATTGGATATATCACCAATTTCGGTGCAAAAAAATTGTAGAAAACAGGCAAAGGCGGAGTGGCAAAACCACCGGACAAGCGAAAAACAAATATTGACAAGCCGACAAGCTGCAAACAAAACCCAAGCCAGCCAGATTAACCGCAAAATATTTTGCATTAGGTTTTGTGAAACAGATGGGGGAAGAGACTGATTTTCGCAGATTCCAGCCGCCGGGGCATCAAATTTCCGCTTGCCAAAGATATCGGGATGCTGTATACTGTTTGCATAGATGGTGCAAATATTTTTGCTTTATTTTTAATTTGTAAAAAAAATTTGCATGTGCATGGAAGTGACCGTCTGTAACGGGAAAGGGGACCCACATGGAGTATCGGGATGCAATGGCCTATCTCAGCAAGTGCAAGCTGGGCGCGATTTTGATTGCCGAAGACAAGCGGATTGCTGAGTACAACCAAACGGCGGAGAAACTTTTGCACGGAGACGGCAGTCTCAAGAACAAACCACTGGATTTGGCCGTGAGATTTATCCCTATGGAAGACAGTGGCATTGTTTATGCCAACGTGGGATTTGGCCGGTATATCAAGCAATGCCCCGCGCCGGAGCCTGAAGACCTGCCGCCCGGTTCAAAGCTGATTGTTTTTCGGGACGCCACAAAGGATATTCTCTATGAGATGCTGCTGAAAGTGGTCAACAAGCTCACGGAATCGGTGATTTTATGTGATGAATACAGCCGAATCCTCCTGCTCAACGAAGCGGCGATCATAATGGATTCCTTGCCTATGGAAAGCGTTTTGGGCAAGCCGATTGGCAGCATATACCATATGCAAAATGACGGCTTTCTGGCCATCCCCAAGGTAATTGAGGATAAGCAGCCTCTGCTGGACCTGCGCCAACACTATAAAACCCTGTATGGCAAGGACGTGGACATCGTCTCAAACAATTACCCCATTGTGGAGGGGCACCAGACCCTGGGCGGCTTTTCCGTCATGCAGGACTGGTCCCAGATTGACGAGCTGAACAAGCGGATTATCGATTTACAGAGCAAGCTGGTGGAAAAAAACTCCCCCGCCACCAGGCACAAGGCAGGCCAGGCCTTGGCTGTCAAGTACAGGTTTAAAGACATTATCCACATCAGCCCGGCCATGTACGAGGTGGTGGAAAAGTGCCGCCAGGTGGCCAAATCCGACTCCTCTGTTATGATTTATGGTGAGACAGGTACAGGGAAAGAACTGCTCAGCCAGAGCATCCATGGGGCAAGCAGGCGGGCAAAACAGCCCTTTCTGGCCATCAACTGCGCCGCCATACCAGAAAACCTGCTGGAGTCCATGCTGTTTGGCACGGAAAAGGGGGCCTACACGGGGGCCGAGCGCAGAGAGGGTCTCTTTGAGCAGGCCACCGGCGGCACCCTGCTCTTGGATGAGATCAACTCCATGAACATCTCCCTCCAGTCCAAGCTGCTGCGGGTTCTGCAGGATGGCGTGGTGCGCCGGGTGGGCGGTGCCACGGAGATCCATGTGGATGTGCGGGTGCTGTCCAATATCAACATGCCGCCCTATCAGGCCATCGAGGAAAACCGTCTCAGGCGGGACCTGTTCTACCGGCTGGGCGTGGTCAACATCAACCTGCCGCCCCTGCGGAAGCGCAAGGAGGATATCCACCTGCTGACCAACCATTTCATCCAGCACCTGAACAAAAAGCTCTTAAAAAATATCTGCGATATTGACGCAACCACCCTGGAGCTGTTTCTCGCCTACGACTGGCCCGGAAACGTGCGGGAGCTGCATCACGCCATTGAACACGCCATGAACATGGTGCTGGGCGACAGCTCCCTGATCACCCCTGCCCATATCCCCGAACACATCATTGTTAAGGTAAACGGCCATACGCCCCAGAATGGCAATGGTGAGAGCTCCGCCACCTTAAATCAGATTCTGGACGACGTGGAGCGCAGGGTGCTGAGCAAGGCCTTTCAGGAAAACGGGGGCAACATTTCCAAAACGGCCCGGGCACTTGGTGTGAGCAGACAGAATCTTCAATACAGGCTGAAGAAACAGGCATTAGAGTTTCACACGCCTGATTCGCCGGAATGATGCGCATATATAGTCAGTCAATTTCAAAACGCTTTAGCGTTTTGAAATTGACCAGCTATACGATACCCAGCTGATCTTGATTGACTCAGCCGGGTATTTTTTATGGCATCAAATTTGTTTACATGATTGCGTATAGCATGGCTATGCGCAATTATTTTTGCTTTTCATAATGATAGGCGCAAAAAAATTAGCATCTGAATATGTAATATCAAATTGGCCCTTGGTTTTCCCGTAATCGTGCAGAGATGAAAGCGAAATAACAAGCTCAATACAGACAGACCAACCAGATCAACGATCGTACGGCTAAGCCGGGAGCAAAAGATTTTGCATTTTATCCAGTTGATTTAGTACCGCCACCCCCATTGATCTGTCCATTTGCGAAATTTCGACAGGTTCGCACAAATTAAAAAATGGATTATGAATGCGATTCCCATAGTTAATTTCACATATTCATCCGCACGAATTTATGAAATATCAACAATATTCCTTTGCACTGTAGACTAAAATTATTTTGCATATCTATTTCGGCATGACAATTGCTTTAATATATCAAGCGAAGACCATTGCCAATCAACCAATAAAGAAATGAACCAATAAACAATCAATGTCGTCAACTTAGTGAGCAAAAAGCCTTAAAGCACGGCTTTTCTGCGGTGGAAGCGCATATTGCGAGGTATTTTGCGGGGTGAAGAACGACCCGGTTTAATCTCTGTGGTATAGCGGAC
>Ga0153950_1000112_pt1 | contig 33200 bp, 27 predicted proteins | sample TSNJ034MetaG_FD_104737 | JGI IMG/M metagenome (GOLD analysis project Ga0153950, IMG submission 104737) | Attine ant fungus gardens microbial communities from New Jersey, USA - TSNJ034 MetaG | ecosystem: Host-associated > Fungi > Mycelium > Unclassified | place: USA: New Jersey, Wharton State...
CGAACTCAAGGAACGGCCGCAGAACATCGAGGCCTGTGACGTCGCGCTGGACGAGAAACAGGCTCTGCTCTCGGTGGTGGTGGCGAGCCCCTGGTTCTCAGCAAACTCCGGGAACCGGGAATCCCCGGAGGTGGTGCTGGCCAACGGCCGGAACGTTCTGGCCTCACGGTCCACGGAATCCTTGGACGCAGAAGGGCTGTTCAGGATCACTTTCGACCTGCGGCAGGAACGCTGGGGGAACCCTGCTCCTGTGCCCGAGTCGGGAATGTACACGCTTCGGCTCCTGGACCGTACCCCGGGGACGCCGGATACGGGCTTCTGGATTCCAGTCTCGTTTGGCCTCGAAGCCAGGCTGCCGCTCGAACTGAGCACGGCCGCCGCGAACATCTCGTTGACGAGAACTCCAGGGGCAGGTGCTCTGGCCGTGCAGTTCCGGCCACCCTTCAAAACCGATGAGCGGGGCAAGCCCATGCAGGCGATGCTGCAACGGACCATTCCGGTGCTTTCCTCCTCGCCGGTCTCCCGGGGGACTGTCCTTTTTGAATCCTTTGCGGGCAAGACCATTGGGGACAGTGGGCTGGGGATCTTCCACGAGCTGCGGAAGTCCGGCTATGACGCGCCCCTCCACTGGGTGGTCCGGGACCACTCCCAGCCTGTGCCGGAAGGTGCTGCCCCGGTGATCATGTACTCGCGGGAGTACTACGAGTTGCTGCATACCGCCGAGTACCTCGTGAACAACAACAACTTCCCGCACTATTTCCGGAAGAACCCCCAGCAGATCTACCTGCAGACCTGGCACGGGACTCCGCTGAAGAAGATCGGCAATGACATCCCCAATTCAGGGTTGTCGCTGTCCTACATCAACCTCATGCGACGGGAAGCGGACTATTGGGATGTCCTTCTGGCCCAGAACGAGTTCGCCGGGAAGGTCCTGCCTTCCGCACTCGGATTCGGGGGCGAGGCGCTGACCGTGGGCTACCCCCGGAACGACGTGCTGACCGGTCCCGGGACGGAGCAGCGACGCGCGGAGGTGAGAAGTCTGCTCGGTCTCGGTGAGGAGCAGAAGGTCGTGCTGTACGCGCCGACTTGGAGGGACAACGTCCGGACCTTCACCGGTTCATACGAACTGGTGAATCATTTCGACGCTGCCAAGGCGTCCTCGCTGTTGGGAGAGGAGTATGTCTTCCTGCTTCGCGGGCACAGCAATGTCGCCGATCAGCGTTTCACCACAGGGCTCCGCCACACGGTGGATGTCACGGCCTATCCGAATGTGGCGGACCTCTATCTGACAGCGGACTCCCTTGTCACCGACTACTCCTCGGTCATGTTCGATTTCTGCGTGACGGGAAAGCCGCTTCATTTTCTGGCGCCGGATCTGGAGCAGTACCGGGATTCGGTCCGGGGATTCTATTTCGACTTCGAATCGGTGGCCCCGGGACCGATCGTGAAGGACACGCGAGAGCTGGCCGCAGTTCTCGCGGCTCCTGGTCCGCCGTCCGCAGCCGGTTCCGCTTACAACGCGTTCCGTGACCGTTTCGCGGCCCTGGACGACGGGCAGGCTTCCGCCAGGGTCGTGCGGGCCGTATGGCAGCGCTAGAGGTGAATCGCCAGAAAGTCTCCCGAAGGAAGGATGTTCCCTGTGGGCACCGATGATGAGCTGCTCCGGCGCCTTGCCGAGGCGGTTGAGACGCAGAACGAGATATCCCGCAAACTGCTCTGGGAAGCGCAGCAAGCGCGGAAATACTCGGAGGTCATGAGGCACACCGTGGTCTCACCCATTCTCGACGACGTGAGTGCCTTTGCCAGCGATCGGCAACTCGGCCTGCGGGAAACGATGACCAGGCTGACTGGCAACGGTGAGAGCTTCGCGCGGTTCGGGGACGGAGAGCTCCGCACCATGCTCCGTAGCGAGTACAAGCTCTCCTTCCAGAAGAACTCTCCAGCGCTGAGGCAAGCGCTCAGGGGCTGTCTCCAGGAGGCGGCTCCCGGCTTGCTGATCGGGTTCCCCTATGTGCACAGAGATCTGCACTGGTCTGCTGTTTGGGCTGATGTCTGGGGCCAGGCCAAGCCGCTGTTCGAACGGCTGGGCACGGTGGGGAACAGCCACGTGAGCAGGCCGGTCTTCTTCGAACAGTTCGGGGAGGAAGGCGTGGAACTATGGCGTCAGGTCTGGTCTGGGCAGACTGTGACCATTGTGAGCGGCAAGGGATCACGGTTTGAGCCCTTGGACGAACTGTTCGGTTCCAGACGAGGTGAGTTGCAATACGTCCACTCTGCGGCGGTGAACGCCTTTGAGGACCTGGACAGAGTGCTGGAATCGCTGTCGAGCGATACCAGCGACGTGGTCTTGACCGCGCTCGGGCCAGCCGGAACCGTATTGGCTGCCGCGCTTGCACAACAGGGGCGCCGCGCGCTGGACATCGGGCATCTGAGCTCCAGCTATCAGGCGGCGCTCCAGGGTGGCACTTGGCCGGAGAACCTCATCATCAGGAGGTAGCCGTCCACCCGGGAAACGGCAGGGTGTGGAAGGGCTCCGGACATGATCATGTCCGGAGCCCTTCCCCGCGGTCTGTTCAGAGCCGGGCGTTCGCCCGGTCCAGGTCCTCGGGGAAGTCCACCTCCACGGCGTAGTACCTGCTGATGTCCACCGGCAGCCAGTTCAGGCCGTCCTTTTCAATGGTCAGCTCGATGCCACGCTCGAAATAGTCCTGTTCCTCCACCTGGCTGAGGCGCTTGATGAGCTTTTTCTTGTCGCGCTGGGACACGTAGTTGATGCCTACCGCTTCACCGAGGGCCCGGTCCTGCTCAACCTGTTTGGACAGGGACTCGATGAATCCCTGGCCGTCCACGGTGTACTTGACCTCCTCGTCGGACACCGAGGAGACATCCACGGTGACGAACGAATGGTCCTTCTTGATCAAGGGCTTGAGCTTTTCCAGGATCTGAGGATCGAAGACCACATCGCCATTCATCCACAGCACGCCGCCCTTGTGCGAGTTGCGGAGGGCCTTCAGAAGGCTCTTGGAGGTGTTTGTCTGGTCGTAGTTCTCGTTGTAGACGAAGGAGACGTTGGGCACATGTTCCATGATCTGCTCCAGCTTGTAGCCCACCACGATGCTCACGCGCAGTTTCCGGCCGAAGATGCTCTGGAGGTTCTGGAGCTGCTGATGCATGATCGTGCGGCCGTCGCTCAACTCGGTCATGGATTTGGGATGTGGGCGTGCCAGCCGGGTCCCCATACCGGCGGCGAGAATCGTGGTCTGGATGGTCATCCTGCTGCATCCCCTCATATGCGGTGTGTGGCAACCGGAGGGGCAGTTCATGACACGTCCGAAGGTCCCCTGGCGCCGTGTGCGGGGAAAGCCTACGGAGGAGTCTGTCAAGCGTCTGTTCAATGGTGCGACGCATGCTGTCGCGCATGGCGTGCAGGGTCTGGATCATCGTGGACGGGTGCCACGGAGCTTCTCTGGAGCGGTGGTTTCACCCGAGGAACAGCAAAGCGGAGGACGAACCCAGGACGGTGCACAGGGCCACGATCAGCAAGGCCAAGGCCACCATGCGTTTGTGCTGTGGTTCCGCGGCTTCGCGGTCCCGCCGGGAGACCGGCGGACGGGACGGAACCGTCGCAGGGACTCTGCCTGCTCCGGCGGGTGCGGCGACGATGAACTTCGACGCCGGGATCGCGGGCCGGAAGGTCCTGTGGTGCAGATGACGGGGCACGGGAACGGACGAAGACGGCTGTTCAGCGGGCGTTTTCGTGGGAATCCCCTTCCATTGCGGCCCCTGGGAGGTGGCCTGGCCTGCAGGATCGGCAATCATTCTAACCAGAGGAACAGTGCGTGCCTCACATCCGGAGACATCGCGGTCCGGGCCGCATTCACCCGCATTCGCGGCGCAGGGCCACGTCCAGGAGTCCGCCGGTCTCCACCACGAAACGCCTGAGCCATTGCCCAGGGGTGAGTTCCGGGCTGGTCGCGGCCATCTGGATGCCGGCGGGGACGCACTGGGCCATCAGCTCTCCCGCACGGGCCACGTGATAGCCGGAGGTGACCACTACGATCCGTTTCCACCCCTGCGCCTTGACCAAGTCCCGCAGGGCTTGCGCCTCTCCTCTGGTGTTGAGGGGAGAGGGGCGGAAACACTCCAGGCTGGGGGAGACCGCGGTGGCCTGCCCGGGGCCGGGCAGGGCGTCGCGGCACAGAGCATCGGCCTGGGCGTTGGCACGGGTGCCGGTCACGGAGAGCACCAGGACCGGACGTCCGGGAAGTCTGTCCCGGACGGACAGCGCCGGGGGCAACCGCTCGGCGGATGCCCCTCCCAGGACCACCACGGCGTCGGCACCGGAGAGAGGCTCCGGAGCCGGGAAGCAGAACAGATTGACGCAGACGAACAGCCAGATCAGCGCGGTGCAGAGTGCACCCACTCCCAGCCTTTTCAAGGCCTTCAGCATTCCGGCAGTCACCGCTTCATCCTAGGCTTCGGGCCGCCGCGTCCTGGTCGCACGGCCTGGACGGAGCCGCCGGATGACGTTCCCGGACCGATGTTGGATAGCGTTGCCTTGTGCCAGAGAACCAGCAGACCGTCGCCACCGTGGGCGAGGCCGGCCTCCTTGCGAGGATCTTCCCGCTCCTGCCCCAAGGGCCCGCCACGCTTCTCGGACCCGGCGACGACGCCGCTGTGGTCGCCGCCCCGGGCGGCAGCGTGGTGGTCTCCATCGACACTCAGACCCAGGACCAGGACTTTCGTCTGCTCTGGAACAACGGGTATGCGAGCACCGGCTACGACGTCGGCTGGAAGTCCGCGGCTCAGAACCTGAGCGACATCAACGCCATGGGCGCCGAGCCTCACTCGCTTCTCATCAGTCTCACGCTGCCTCCGGAGACTCCGGTCTCCTGGGTGGAGGGCTTCGCCCGGGGAGTGCACGACGCCGTGCGCTCGCTGGGAGCCGACGTCGCCGTCGTCGGGGGTGATCTCGGCCGTGGCCGGGAGATCTCGGTGACCGCCACGGCCATGGGCCGGGTGGTCGGCACGGGTGTGGGGCTCCGTTCGGGGGCCGGGGCCGGCGATGTGGTCGCGGTGGCCGGGAGGCTGGGGCGCGCGGCGGCGGGCTGGTCCCTCCTGGAGAGCACGGTCCCCGTTCAGAAGCTCACCCCGGCACAGCGTGAACTCCTGGACGCCCAGTGCCGGCCGTGTCCGCCTCTGGGTTCCGGGGCGGAGGCCCTGGCTGCGGGTGCCACGGCCATGATGGATGTCTCCGACGGCCTGCTCAAGGACTCGGCCCGGCTGGCCCGCGCCAGCGGCATCAGCATCGAACTGGACCTCGGCCGGCTGGCGGTCTTCGCGTCTGAGCTGCGCCCCGCAGCGGAGCTGCTGGCCGCCTCCGGCACGTCCGGCGAGTCCCCGGACCAACTGGTGCAAGGCTGGATCCTGGGCGGGGGAGAGGATTTCTGCCTGCTCAGCACTTTCCCAGGAAACGCTCCCGTACCGGACAGCTTCACTGTTGTAGGCTCGGTGGTGCCCACGGCGCCTGGACAGGAACCTGGTTCGCAGGTCCGGACCGGCGAGGGGGACTCAGCACGGCACTTGACGCGAGGATGGGATCACTTTGGGGCAGCATAAGATTGCCGCCAACGCTCAGGCGATGAGGCGCTGGCTGTGCACCGCCGAGCGGGTGGTGGGCAATCACAGCGACCGTCTGAACGCCATCAACATCTTCCCCGTGGCCGACGGGGACACCGGGACCAACCTCTACCTGACGCTTCGTGCTGCGGCGCGCACCATCGGGCCGGACGAGTATCCTCTGGGCACGGATGTCGGTGTGGTGCTCTCTGATGCTGCGGGCGCCGCCATGGAGAACGCCCGCGGCAACTCCGGAACCCTGCTGGCGGTGTTCCTCGCGGCGCTGGCCGAATCCGTCCAGGGTCACTCCCGCCTCAGCGCGCCCCTGCTCGCCTCCGGTCTGCGGAGGGCACGAATGCGCTGCTGGTCCGCCCTGAGCGAGCCCGTGGAGGGGACCATGCTCTCCGCCCTGGCCGCCGCGGCGGACGCCGCAGAGGAGATGGATTCCTCCCTCAACGGGGATGACAGCAATCTGGCCCTCGCCCAGTCCCTGAACCACGTGGTGGAGACGGTGCGCCTCGCCGTGGTCCGCACCGAAGAGCAGCTCGGCGCCTTGCGCCAGGCCCAGGTGGTGGACGCCGGCGCCGTCGGTTTCCTGCTGGTGCTGGACTGCCTGCGCGGCACCATCCTCGGCACCCACACCAGTGAGAGCGCCTGGGACGAGCTGCACGGCTACCAGACGGAATTCCCGCACATCCATGGCGACATGCCCGCCGACGACGGCTACGAGGTCATGTGCACCATTGAACTCTCACCGCTGGACGCCGCCACCCTGCGGCAGCGGCTCGACGAGATCGGCGAGTCCGTCATCATCTCTCCCGTCAAGGCCGTGTCCGGCCACCGCGACGGTGTGGATGTGCAGGAAGGCGAGTTGAGCTACCGCTGGCGCGTCCACGTGCATGCCGCAGACCCGGCGCCGGTGCTCGAACTGATCAACGCCCTGGGTGAGCCCGCCAACGTCACCCTGTCTGAGCTCGCCGCCCCCCGTGAGTCCTGAATGGGCCGGTGGAACGAGCGCACGGCCGCAGCCCTGACGGTCTCCGGCCAGGTGCGGTGAGCCATGGAACAGCACACCCGTCTTGAACTGATTCTCGGCAAGCGCGTGGCGGGCAGCCTGGAGAAGAACCTGGGCCTGCTCACCGTGGCCGATCTCCTGGACGACTTCCCGCGCCGCTATCTGGACCGTGGCGAGCTGAGCAGCATCGAGACGCTGCCCTTCGACGAGGACGTCACCATCCTGGCCCGGGTCCTCTCCAGCACCACCCGGAACATGCGGGCGCGCCGGGGGTCCATCACGGACGTGGTCATCAGCGACGCCGAGGACGAGTTCGGTCCCGCCCTCTCCTCCGTGAAACTGAGCTTCTTCAACGGTTTCAAGGCCCGCCAGCAGCTTCAGCCGGGCGTGCTGGCCCTGTTCTCCGGCCGGGTGGGCTCCTACGCCGGGAAGCTCACTCTGACCAACCCCGACTTCATCCTCCTCGATGAGGCCGTGACCAGCACCGCGGACGCCGAGGCGCTGGCCCGGATGCCCATCCCCGTCTACGCCGCCACCGCCAAGGTCAGTTCCTGGACCGTGCAGCGTGCCGTGGGAGTGGTCCTGGACCAGGTGGACCCCGGAAGCTGGGGAGACCCCATCCCGGAGGAGATCCGCCGCCGGAAGAGCCTTCCGGGGCTGTCCGAGGCGTACCGCATGATCCACCAGCCCGCCACGGCGGAGGACTACTGGCGCGCTCGCCACCGGTTCCGCTACCAGGAGGCGCTGGTCCTCCAGACGGCGCTGGCCCGCCGCCGGGCCGAGGCGGCGCAGGAGGTCGCCACCTCCCGTCCCGGGCTGCTCGACGGCGCGTTGCAGGCCTTCGACGCCCAGCTTCCGTTCACGCTCACCGCTGGCCAGCGGCGCGTGGGGGAGGAACTCTCGCGTGATCTGGCCACCTCGCACCCCATGAACCGGCTCCTGCAGGGCGATGTGGGTTCCGGCAAGACACTCGTGGCGCTCAGAGCCATGCTCCAGGTGGTGGACTCGGGCGGACAGGCCGCGCTCCTGGCGCCCACCGAAGTCCTGGCCGCGCAGCACGCCGAGTCGATCCGGCGTACCCTCGGCTCCCTCGCCCGGGACGGTCTGCTCGGCCCCGGCAACGGCCCTTCCGTGAGCGTGGCCCTGCTGACCGGTTCGCTGCCGACGGCCGCACGGCGGCAGGCCCTCCTGGATGCCGCTTCGGGTGACGCGGACATCGTGGTGGGCACGCACGCGCTGCTGGGGGAGAACGTGACGTTCTTCGACCTCGGCCTGGTGGTGGTGGACGAACAGCACCGCTTCGGCGTGGAGCAGCGTGACGCGCTCCGGGCCAAGGCCGACGCGCCGCCGCACCTTCTGGTCATGACGGCCACACCCATTCCGCGGACCGTGGCCATGACCGTCTTCGGCGATCTGGAGACCTCCGTCCTGGACGAACTTCCGGCGGGCCGCGCGCCCATCGTGACTCACGTGGTGGGGCTCCTGGAGCATCCGTCGTGGGAGGCCCGGCTCTGGCAGCGTGCGCGCGAAGAAGTCGACGCCGGACGCCAGGTCTACGTGGTGTGCCCCAAGATCGGCGACGGGGAGAGCGCCAACGACGACGACGACGGCGGCGAACCGCTCGCCGATTCCTCCGGCGGCGAGCAGGGCACGCAGCAGCTGGCCGGCGTCGTCGGCATGCTGGAGACCTTGCGGGCCGCACCCGCGCTTCAGGGAGTCCGGGTGGAGGCCCTGCACGGCCGGATGGCGCCCGAGGAGAAGACGGCCACCATGGCAGCGTTCGCAGCAGGGGAGGTGGGCGTCCTGGTGTCCACGACGGTGATCGAGGTGGGTGTGGACGTCCCCAATGCCACGCTCATGGTGATCCTCGACGCCGACCGCTTCGGCATCTCGCAGCTGCACCAGCTCCGTGGCCGCGTGGGCCGTGGCGGGCTGCCCGGCACCTGCCTCCTGGTCACCCGGCTGGAACCGGATCACCCCAGCCGGGAACGGCTGGCCGCCGTCGCCGCCACGACGGATGGTTTCGCACTGTCCCAGGAGGACCTCAAGCTCCGCCGCGAAGGCGATATTCTGGGCGCTCGGCAGTCGGGCGGGCGGTCGACCCTCAAGCTGCTGCGCGTCATCCAGGACGAGAAGATCATCGCCGAGGCCCGGGACGACGCCCAGGATCTGGTGGCTGAGGATCCCACCCTGCAGCAGCATCAGGCGCTCCGGGTGGCCATGGAGAATTATCTGAACCCGGAGAAGGAAGCGTTCCTTGAACGGGGCTGAGCACGTACGCCGGTGCGCTGCGGGCCGCCAGGTCCGCGGAGCACGGGGAGGAAGGAACACATGAGCCGGATCATCGCTGGCGCCGCCGGAGGCCTGAGCCTGGTCTCGGTGCCGGGCACGGCCACCCGCCCCACCACGGACCGGGTCAAGGAAGCGCTCTTCTCGCGTCTGGAGTCCTACGGGATCCTTCAGGGTGCCGAAGTCCTGGACCTCTTCGCCGGTTCCGGGGCGCTGGGCCTGGAAGCCGGGAGCAGGGGGGCCGCCTCCGTGACCCTGGTGGACCTGGACGAGAAGGCCGTCCGGGTGTGCCAGAAGAACGCGGAGCTGGTGGGCGCCGTGACGAAGGGCCTGAGGACGTCGGTTCAGCGGTCCAAGGTGAGCAGCTTCCTGGAGCGCACGGCAGTCGGGGCCTGGGACCTGGTGTTCCTGGATCCGCCGTACCCTCTTGCGGAGGAGGACCTGGTCCGCGTGCTGGAACTGCTGCTGCCGAGGCTGTCCGAGGGCGCCGTGGTGGTGGTGGAGCGCAGTTCCCGCTCGCCTGAGCCGGGCTGGCCGGACGGCGTGGAGCGGTTCGCGGAGAAGAAGTACGGCGAGACCACCCTGTGGTTCGCGGAGCCGGTCTGAGCATTCGTTTCTGAGTCCGGCCAGGGTTCGTATGGGTGTCCGCCGGGTGTTTTCCCCCGCGGCTTAGACGCGCCTCTGCGCTCGCTCCTCGCTCCGGGGCGCGATGCGCCGCTTCCGGGAAAACGTCCGGCGGACTGCATTCCGGTTTACCCTGCGCTGCGGACTTTCCCCTGCGCTTCAGCGGCGGGGGAAGACCGTGCGGCCGGGGAGTCTCAGCCCAGCCAGTCTTCGAGTTCCATGCCGCTCAGGACCGCGGCCGGGTGCGGTCCGGCGGCGAGGAGGGCTTCCGTCCAGGTGGCGGGCCAGGGCTCCGCGCGGGCCGCGAACACGATGTTGCCCGGGTAACGGGCGGCGAGCATGCCGGTCTCGCACAGTGCCGCGACTCCGCCCGGGAAGACTTCCAGGAGGGCCTTGCCCTGGCTGCGGATCAGGGTGAAGGGCGGGTCGTCGCCGACGTTGACCAGGAAGAGACCTCCCGGCTCAAGTCGCGCAGCCACCTCACGGTAGAAACCGGCGGAGGCCAGATGCGTGGGGGCCTCGGGGCCGGAGAAGACGTCCAGGACCACCAAGGCGAAGCGCCGGGGCTCACCGGAGGGCCCCGGCCGCAGCGCCGCGAGCTCGTCCCGGGCATCGCCCAGGGCCACCTCCAATCGCGTGCCCTGGGGAAGCGGCAGTTCCGTCAGGACGAAATCTGGAAGCTCCCGCTCCAGCTCGACGGCCCACTGGCGGGAACCCGGCCGGGTGTGCTGGAGATAGCGGGGGAGAGTGAACGCCCCCGCCCCGAGATGCGCCGCGGTCACGGCCTGCCCCTCGGGAGCCATGAGGTCGATGACCGCCGCCATGCGGGCCAGGTACTCGTAGAAGATCTGCCCCGGATCGGCCAGGTTGACGTGGGACTGCTCGGCACCGCCCAGGGCCAGGATCGCCGACCCCGGAACCAGAGTGTCCGGTTCGATGCTCGCGTGGATGCCGCCGGCCCGCAGATAGCGAGAGGTCACAAGGCACCCTGCCCTGCCGGGGTCTGGCCCAGTGCTTCGCCCAGACCGCCCAGACGGGCGACCGCCTCCCGGAGGACCGGCTCACGCTTGCAGAAGGCGAAGCGGAGCAGACTCGCGGTGCGCCGCGCGCCGTCGTCGTGACAGAAAACCGACAGTGGGATGGCAGCGACGCCGATGCTCTCCGGCATGAGGCGGGCCAGCGCCGCAGCATCGCGGAAGCCCAGGGGAGCGGTGTCCACCGTGACGAAATAGGTGCCCTGTGGCTGGTACACGGTGAAACCGGCGGCAGCGAGGCCCGTGGACAGCAGATCCCGCTTCTGCCGCAGTCCCTCCGCGAAGCCGCGGTACAGGGAGTCGTCCAGGTTCAGGGCCGAGGCCACGGCACCCTGGAACGGCGTCCCGGAGCTGTAGCTCAGGAACTGCTTGACCGTCCGGGCGGCGGCCACCAGGGTGGCCGGGCCGCTCATCCAGCCGACCTTCCAGCCGGTGAAGGAGAAGGTCTTACCGGCCGAGGAGATGGTCAGCGTCCGGTCGAACGCGCCGGGACGCGTGGCGATGGGCAGGTGGGGCACGTCGAAGGTCAGGTGCTCGTAGACCTCGTCGCTGATGATGACCGCGTCATGCCGGGTGGCCAGCTCCACGATCTGGTCCAGGACCTCTGCTCCGAAGACCGCACCGCAGGGATTGTGCGGGTTGTTCAGGATCACCAGGCGGGTCCGGGGCCCGAACGCCGCCGCCAGCAGTTCCGGATCCGGCTGGAAGTCCGGGGCCGGCAGCGGAACGGTCCGGTGGACACCACCGGCCAGCGCGATCATGGCGCCGTAGGAGTCATAGAAGGGCTCGAAGGTCACCACCTCATCACCCGGGCGGACGAACGCGAGGATGGCCGCCGCGATGGCCTCGGTGGCCCCCGTGGTGACCACGACGTCGGTCTCCGGGTCCAGGCTGATGCCGTAGAACCGGTGCTGGTGCCCGGCAATGGCCTCCCGCAGCGGCTGGATGCCTTTACCGGGGGCATACTGATTCTCGCCGCGGGCGATGGCTTCCTGGGCGAGCTCGCGGATGGGACCCGGGCCGTCCTCATCGGGGAAACCCTGGCCCAGATTGATGGCCTGGTGCCGGACGGCCAGCGCCGTCATCTCCTCGAAGATGGTGGTCCCCAGGGAGCCGTCCGTGCCCAGGAGGTTCGCTCCACGGGCCGCGTCCATCCACGGGGAGTCCGTCAGCCAGGGGATCTCTTCTGCTGGGGTCACTTGAGGTGCCTGCTTCGCATGGTGCCGCCCCGGGGCTTCAGCGCCCGTTCATGAGGTGCGGGCCCTGGGAGGAGGCGCGGCGCGCCCCTGTCGGTCATGCTATCCCGGCCGCCTCTGCTGTAGCGTCGAGACATGCGCCGTGCAGTCTGCCCTGGTTCTTTCGATCCCATCCACCATGGGCATCTCGAAGTGATCGCGCGCGCCGCGAACATCTTCGACGAAGTGGTGGTGGCGGTCTCCACCAATCCGGCCAAGAAGTACCGGTTCAGCCTGGATGACCGGCTGGAGATGGCCCGGGAGACCCTGGGATACCTCAGCGGGATCGTGGTCGAACCGATGGGGGAGGGCCTCCTGGCCGAATACTGCAAGCGGCGGGGCGCCAGTGCCATCGTCAAGGGCCTGCGTTCCTCCAGCGACTTCGACTACGAACTCCCCATGGCCACCATGAATCGGCAGCTCTCCGGGGTGGAGACGGTCTTCCTGGCCGCGGAGGGCCGGTTCACGCACATCTCTTCGTCCCTCATCAAAGAGGTCAATTCGCTGGGCGGGGACATCTCCGATTTCGTGCCCCGGGCCGTGCTCAAACGGCTCTCCAGCGGCGCGCCGAAGGGCTGAACCGGGCGGGAACAGGGTAGGATTCATGGGTGAACCGAGCGGGCTCAGGTCCGTGGTTTGAGTCAAGTGCCTGGCTCACGCTAAGATGGTTCGTCGGTCCTATGTTCTTTCAGGAGTTCTCATCAAACGCGATCACCGCACACCTTTGACTATCGATGTCAAGGACCTTGGGCGTAGCCCAGGCAGCATGCGGACCCTGGAAGAGCAGGTGCCAGCACCAAGTGATCTTGGTGTGCCACTCATTGGCGTCAAGGAAGGTTCCCCCGTGGAACTGGAGCTGAGGCTGGAGTCCGTACACGAAGGAATTCTGGTAACCGGAACCGCGGATGTCCTCATTGAGGGCGAATGCGGCCGTTGCCTGGATCCCCTTGCGTATGACCAGCGCGTCAATGTGCAAGAGCTTTTCTTCTACCCGGAACATGTGTCCGCGGCAGAGGGAGACGATGAAGAGCAACGTCGAGTCGAGCACGATGAGATCGATCTTGAGCCGGTGTTGCGGGATGCGGTAGTCACTGCGCTGCCCTTCCAGCCGGTGTGCCGGGAAGATTGTCAGGGTCTGTGTTCCGAATGCGGAATTCGCCTTGATGACGAGCCGGGGCACCACCACGAGGTATTGGATCCTCGCTGGGCTGCCCTCGCGCAATTGCAAGGCCAAACCGGCAAAACCGATTGATTCAGTGTTGGACCCAAGTTCAGAGATGGACTGAGAGAGAAAAGAGTTAGCCGTGGCTGTTCCCAAGCGGAAGATGTCTCGCTCGAATACCCGCGCCCGCCGCTCCCAGTGGAAGGCTGCCGCCCCCAACCTGGTGAAGACCGTCGAGAACGGTCGCGTCACCTACAGCCTGCCTCACCAGGCCAAGGTTGTGACCGACTCCGCAGGTACCGAGCTCTTCCTGGAGTACAAGGGCCGCAAGGTCGCTGACGTCTAATCCGGCCCCGGCTGATATGACGTCTTCACCCGAAGACCTGATGAAGCGTCTCGGCGTCACTCTTGACGCCGAGACGCTTCGTCTTGCACTCACACACCGGTCCTACGCCTACGAGAACGGCGGGATCCCCACCAACGAGCGCCTGGAATTCCTGGGCGACTCCATCCTGGGGTACTCCGTCACCGAGGCGCTGTACCGCGATTATCCGGACCTGCCGGAAGGCGAGCTGGCCAAGCGCCGCTCCGCCGTCGTCAGCACCAGAGCACTGGCCGGAGTGGCCCGTGAACTCGGTGTCGGCCAGCACATCTACCTTGGGCAGGGCGAAAAGCGCACCAACGGGATGGACAAAGCCTCCATCCTGGCGGACACCATGGAAGCCCTGATCGGCGCCTGCTATCTCAACCATGGGATCGAAGTCGCCCGGGACATGGTCATGCGTCTCATGGGTCCTCTTCTGACGGATGCCGCTGCCCTGGGCGCGGCCACCGACTGGAAGACTTACATTCAGGAGCACGCCGCCAGCCGTCAGCTCGGCCCCGTGGTCTACGACGTCACCGGTTCCGGACCCGATCACGCGCGTGTCTTCCAGGCTGTGCTGATGATGGGTGGCACCGCCTACGGCACCGGACACGGCAATTCCAAGAAGGAAGCCGAACAGGAAGCCGCAGGGGATGCCTGGCGCAAGCTGAACCCCGCCCCGGCCGAATCCTGATCCATGCCTGAGCTGCCCGAAGTCGAGGTGGTGCGCTCCGGCCTGGAACGCTGGGCCGTGGGCCGCCGCATCGAGCGCGCCGACGTGCTCGACGCGCGCAGCATCCGCCGTCACGACGGCGGTGCCTCCCACTTCTCCTCCTCGCTGAGCGGCGCCCGGGTCAACGCCGCCGTCCGCCGCGGCAAATACCTCTGGCTTCTGCTTGAACCGTCCGGCGGCGAGGCCGATCCTCCCGGGCCGTTCCCCGCCACCGCGCTCCTGGCGCATCTGGGCATGAGCGGTCAATTGCTCCTGGAGGAGCCGGACGCGCCCGATGAGAAGCACCTCAAGGTCCGTCTCTCCCTCAGCCCCAGCCCCGGCATGCCGGACGAGCTGCGGTTTGTGGATCAGCGGATCTTCGGCGGGCTGTCCGTGACTTCGCTGGTTCCCACGCTGGACGGCCTGCCTGGTGGGCTGGGCTCCGAAGCGCCCCTGCTGCCGGGGGAAGTGCGGAACATCGCCCGCGATCTTCTGGACCCGCACTTCAACCCCGAAGCGGTGCACCAGGTCCTGATCCGCCGGCGCAGCACGGTCAAACGGGCGTTGCTGGATCAGAACCTCGTCTCCGGGGTGGGCAACATCTACGCCGATGAAGCACTGTGGGCCGCGCGCCTGCATGGTGAACGGCCCACCGCCACCCTGCGGAGGCCTGAGACCTTCCGGCTCCTGGAGGCCTGCCGCGATGTCATGGAGCGGGCCCTCGCCGCAGGCGGGACGAGTTTCGACTCCCTGTACGTGAACGTCAATGGGGCGTCGGGGTACTTCTCCCGTTCACTCAACGCCTACGGGCGTGCGGGCGAGCCGTGCCTGCGCTGTGCCGCCGACGGCCGGGAGACGCTCATCCGGCGTGTGTCGTTCATGAACCGCTCCTCATACTTCTGCCCCAAGTGCCAGCCGGCGCCGCGGGGGCGGTGAGGGACGCCCGGATGTCATCACTGCGCCGGAACCCGCGCAGGGCCGCTCTTCCGCTCGGCATCGTCCGCACGTATCTCATGCTTCTTCCCTTGAGCGCGATGCTCACGTTCTACCTGCTCCTGGCCGACAGCGTGACCGCGTCCTCCGCCGAAGATCTCCGGCACGCGCGTTACGGGCTGCCGTTCGCCTGGGTGGAACAGGATCTGTCGCGGTACGAGCCAATTGCGTTCCCCTTCACTCTCGGCTTCGGTTGGCAGCGGGCCTGGCACGATCCGATCGTCACCCACTACGACTGGTTCGCTTTCGCCGCGGACGTCCTGATCGTGGGGATCGCCGTGACTGCCGCCTTCCTGGCCCTCGTCCCCCTGATCAGGCGCCTGGCCCGCCGCGCCACCCGGAAAGACGTCACCCTCCCGGGATAGTCTTGGGGGACGTATTCCTCCAACCCGTCCTGAGCCGGCCAGAGAGTCCCCACCACCGTGCACCTGAAGAACCTCACCATCCGTGGCTTCAAGTCTTTCGCCTCGGCTACGAGCTTCACGTTCGAGCCGGGTGTGACCGCCATCGTGGGACCCAACGGCAGCGGCAAGTCGAACGTGGTGGACGCCCTCGCCTGGGTGATGGGTGAGCAGGGTGCCAAGACCCTGCGCGGCGGCAAGATGGAGGACGTCATCTTCGCCGGGACCTCCGGCCGACCGCCGCTCGGCAGAGCGCACGTCTCGCTCACCATCGACAACACCGACGGTGCGCTGCCCATCGACTACAGCGAAGTCACCATCTCCCGGACCTTGTTCCGCACCGGCGGCAGTGAATACGCCATCAACGGGACCAGCTGCCGTCTCCTCGACATCCAGGAACTGCTCTCAGACTCGGGTCTGGGCCGCGAAATGCACGTGATCGTGGGGCAGGGCCAGCTGGACCGCATCCTTCACGCCACTCCTGAGGACCGCCGCGGCTTCATCGAGGAGGCCGCCGGCATCCTCAAGCACCGCCGCCGCAAGGAACGCACGCTCCGCAAGCTCGACGCCATGCAGGGCAACCTCCAGCGGCTCAGCGACCTCTCCGCCGAACTGCGCCGCCAGCTCGGACCGCTCGGGCGGCAGGCCGCCGTCGCGCGCCGGGCCCAGACCGTGCAGAGCGAGCTCCGGGACGCCAAGGCACGCCTCCTCGCCGACGACCTCGTCCGCCTCACGGGGGAGCTGGAGTCCGACGCCGCGCGCGAGCAGGCGCTGCGGGAACGGATCGCCGTGGTCGAGGCGGACCTCGCGCAAGGCCGCGAACAGCAATCCCTCGCGGAGCAGTCGGCCGCCGCGATGTCCCCACGCATCACCCAGGCCCGGGCCACCTGGCATCAGCTCACCACGGCCCGCGAACGCCTCCGCGGCCTGGGGCAGCTCGCCACCGAACGCCACCGTCTCCTGGGCAGCTCGGAGCCCGTGGCGCGTCAGAACGACGCCGAGCAGATGGAGCAGCAGGCCGTCCGTGCCCGGGAGGAAGCCGCCCGCAGCGCCGGTGAGGTGGAGCAGCTGAAGGAGATGCTCGACGTCGTCGTCAGTCAGCGCGCGGAGGCCGAAGCGCTCGCCCGGGCCGAGGACGCCCGGGTCACCGCCGCCCTGCGGGCCGCCGCAGACCGCAGGGAGTCCCTGGCCACCCTCAGTGGCAAGGTGGGGGCCGCGCGTTCCCGGGTCCAGTCAGTGGAAGCCGAGCTGGGCCGGATCCACGACTCCCTGCTGGAATGCGAGCGGCGCCGCTCCACGGCCGAATCCGAGTTCGCCGCGCAGGAAGCCGAGCTCGCAGACAGCGAATCCGGGGAACAGGACCTGGACAGCGAGTACGAGCAGGCGGCAGCCGCGCTCGAAGCGCTGGAGGAGCAGGACGAAAGGCTGGCCGGCGAACAGCGCGACGCCGAACACCAGCTCGCAGCCCTCGGCGCCCGTCTGGAGGCGCTCCGCCAGGCCAGCGCGCCGCGCGACGGCAGCGCCCGGCTGGAAGGACATCCCGGGATCCTCGGCAGCATCGCCACAGCGGTGAAGGTGACACCGGGCCACGAAGCAGCGATCGCGGCGGCCCTGGGCCCCTTCGCTGAGGCGCTCGTGGCCGATGGCGTGCCAGGCGCCGCCAGCGCCCTGGAACAGCTCAAGGAGGAGGACGCCGGCCGCGCCCACGTCCTCATCGGTCGTCCTGGAGAGAACGGCGCGGCAGCGGACGGCACTCCACACAAGGCCTCTGAGGGCGCCGTGCCGGCACATGCCGTGGTCACCGCGCAGGGCCCCGGCGCCGAGGCGGTCCTGCGGCTCCTGGAGACGGTCCTCATCGCTGACACCCTGGAGGCCGCGGGCCGTGTGCTCGCCGCCGCACCGGGTGCCACCGTGGTGACCCGGGAGGGCGATGTGCTCTCAGCTCACACCGCCAGCGGCGGTTCGCCGTCGAGCGGATCGCTTCTGGAGACCCAGACGGCGCTTGAGGAGACTGACCAGCGACTGGGCGGCGTGACGTCCGACGTGGAACGTCTGCGATTCACGCGCAAGGGACTCCGGGATCAGTTGGAGCAGGCTCAGGAACGTGCGGACGCCGCCCTGGACCGGCTGCACGAATCGGACGCCACCCTGGCTGCCTCCGCGGAGAAGCTCGGCAGCCTCAAAGGACAGCTTCGCTCCATCACGGCGGAGGCCGAGCGGCTGCGCCAGAGCCGCGACCGGGCCCAGCAGACCCTGACCCAGGAGAACCAGGATCTGGAAGCACTGGCCGCCCGACTGGCCCAAGCCCACGAGGAGGCCTCACGGGATCACGAGGGCGAATCCATTCAGGACCAGCGGGAGGCCCTGGAGACGCGCGCCCGGGAGGTCCGTTCCATGGAGGTGGACGCCCGCCTGGCCCTGCGCACCGCTGAGGAACAGCAATCCAACAGCGAACGCCGCGCCGCCGGCCTGGAACGGGCCGCAGCGAGCGAACGCCGCGCCCAGCAGGAAGCCGTGGTCCGCGCCGAACGCCGCCGTAGGCAGGCCGGCCGCGCGGCCGCCGTCGCCGAAGCCGCACGCCAGGCGGTCCTGGTCTCCGACCGCTCCGTGGAACGGGCCGCCGCTGAGCTGGCGCGCGTGGAGGAGGACGGAAGCAAGTTCGACACCCTGCTGACCGGCCTGCGCGCCGGCAATGACGCCTTGGCCCGGGAGCTCGCGGAATTGACCGGATCCGCGCACCGCGACCAGCTGGCCCTGACGCAGCAGCGCTCGCGGATCGAAGCGGTGGAACAGCGTGCCATCGACGAACTCGGTCTGGGCCCGGAGCAACTGGTGGCCGAATTCGGCCCGCATCTCCCGGTGCCGTCCGTGGACGCCGCCCCGGACAAGTGGGCGGAGCTGCGGCAGGAGGTGGATGACGAGGGTAACCCCGTCCCCGTGGGGGTGCCGTTCGTCCGTGCGGAGCAGGAGAAACGGCTCAAGCGGGCAGAACGGGACTTGTCCTCCCTAGGCAAGATCAACCCGCTGGCTTTGGAGGAGTTCGCCGCTCTGGAGGAACGCCATCAATTCCTCAACACCCAGCTGGAGGATCTGAAGGCCAGCCGCAAGGACCTCCTGGACATCATCAAGGAAGTGGACGCCCGCGTGCAGGAGGTCTTCTCCCAGGCCTTCGCGGACACCGCGGCACAGTTCATCCACGTGTTCGGGCGTCTCTTCCCAGGTGGTGAAGGCCGCCTGGTCCTGACCGATCCGGAGGACATGCTCACCACGGGCATCGAGGTGGAGGCCCGCCCGGCAGGCAAGAAGATCAAGCGCCTCTCCTTGCTCTCCGGTGGTGAGCGCTCCCTGACGGCGGTGGCTCTCCTGGTGGCGATCTTCAAGGCCAGGCCCTCACCCTTCTACGTGATGGACGAGGTGGAGGCCGCCCTCGACGACGTCAACCTGGGCCGGTTGATCACCATCTTCGAAGAGCTGCGCGAGTCCAGCCAGCTGATCGTCATCACGCACCAGAAGCGCACCATGGAAGTGGCCGACGCCCTGTACGGGGTGACGATGCGCGGAGACGGCGTCACCACCGTGATTTCACAACGCATGGGGGAGTAGCCCGCTGTGAGAAGCTAGGGGAGTGAATGATGTCCTTCCCCTGATCCTGTCCATCGTGGGCGTCCTGGTGGTGCTCGGCGTGGCCGTGCCGCTGCTCCTGAAGGGCCGCAACGCCAGGAAGTACACCAGCACGCGTGACGCGAATGACCCCGTGCACCCCTCCTCCGGAGGAACCGCGGTCCTGGACCGCGACGACGAAGCCACCGCGACGCACGACGGCGCCGCCTCGCCCGGCACGGGCACGCTCGTCGAAGAGCCTGTCGAGGAAGTGCTGCCCGCCGCGCCGCTGGTGGAGCGCCCCGCGCCGGTGGCCGGCCGGCTCAACCGCCTCCGCGCCCGACTGGTGGGCTCCGGCAACATCCTGGGCAAGGGCCTGCTGGCCCTGCTCTCCAGTGACCGCATCGACGAGGACACCTGGGACGAGATCGAGGAGACACTCCTCCTGGCGGATCTCGGCACCGAACCCACCACCGAGCTGATGGACGCCCTGCGCGCCCGCGTGAAGGTCATGGGAACCCGCGACACCGCGGATGTCCGCGCCATGCTGCGTGAAGAACTCCTCAAACTGGTGGATCCCTCCATGGACCGTACGCTGAACGTGACCCGCCATGCAGAGCGGCCCGCCGTCGTCCTGGTGGTGGGTGTCAACGGTGTCGGCAAGACCACCACGGTGGGCAAGCTCGCGCGCGTGCTCGTGGCCGAGGACAAGGACGTGCTTCTGGGTGCCGCTGACACCTTCCGTGCAGCGGCCGCCGAACAGCTGACCACCTGGGGCGAACGCGTGGGCGTGCCCACCGTGAAGTCCGATGTGGAAGGCGCCGACCCGGCGTCGGTGGCCTTCGAGGCCGTCAAGGCCGGGATCGAGCAGGAAGTGGACGTGGTCATGGTGGACACGGCCGGTCGCCTGCAGAACAAGATCGGCCTGATGGACGAGCTCGGCAAGGTCAAGCGCGTCATCGAGAAGCTGGCCGAGGTGGATGAGGTCCTGCTGGTCCTGGACGCCACCACGGGACAGAACGGCCTGACTCAGGCCAAGGTGTTCTCCGAGGTCGTGGACATCACGGGTATCGTGCTGACCAAGCTCGATGGCACGGCCAAGGGCGGCATCGTGGTGGCCATCCAGCGCAGTCTGGGCGTCCCGGTGAAGCTGGTGGGCCTGGGTGAAGGCCCGGATGACCTGGCGCCGTTCGACCCGGAGGCCTTCGTCGACGCCCTGCTCGACTGAGACGGCCCGGCAACGGGCCGGACCCCTGACCGGAACAAGGCCCCGCAGGCACACGCCTGCGGGGCCTTGTCGTACCCGGTCCACCTGATCGCGGGGCTATTTCCTGAAAGTCAGGACGGTGGCCGTCCCTGCGGTGAGTGGCAGCTCCAGGGAATCCCCGCCGGTGAATCCGGGGATTCCCGGCCTCTTGGCTGCCGGGGTCAGAGGGGCCTTCTTCCCGTCGCTGAGGGTGGCGTCCTCAGCCGCGTAGGACGGTCCCGTGAGCTGTGCCATGGTGCCCCGGCCGGCCGCGAAGGGAAGCTTGATGCTCACGGCGGTCTGGGCGGCCGTGGTGGGATCGTTGGTGTTGATCACCACCACGCTGAGCTCGTCATCGCCGTTCCGGATCGCGTAGACGTAACTCATCTGGTCACCGTGGGTCTCTGCCGTGAGGAATCTCCCCGCCGGCAACTGCGCCACGAACGACTCGCCCCAGAAGTTCGCACGGGCGGAGAAGTCCTGGGACGGATCAGCCAGGGTCCCCGTGTTGCAGACCGCGGACATGGACGGCCCGCCGTGGCAGGCCGCCAGAGAGGAATGGAATCCCACCCGTTCGATGCCCAGCTGCGCGGAACTCAGGCTGTAGTCCACGGTCCACAGCGCGGAGGCGTGAGTCTTGGTGGTGCTGTTCTGATAGCCCGGGCAGGCCGACGTTCCGGCCTCGGGGATCCAGACCGGCAGCTTGTTCTGCCGGGCAGGCGCCATCATCCGCTCGCGGAAGCCGATGCTCCCGTCCCGGGCGGAGCGCCGGAGCAGGTTCTCGATGGTGGGCTTGGATCCTGGCTCGGAGCCGTTGCAACTGGAGAACGGGTAGTGGTGGAAGGCGTAGATCTTCTGTTCCGGGAAGTCCGCGGCGGCGAAACTCCGGCCCCAGGTCATGGAGTAGGTGCCCGGGCCGATGACGGGCACGCCCGGTGCGGCCTTGGCGATGGCGTCCGCGTAGCTCCTGGCGTCCTCAAGGTAGCCCTGCTCACCCCAGCCCGGCGGGCGCATCTTGCCGGACTCGTAGCCATTGGGTTCATTGCCGGGGGTGTAGCCCAGGAACCGTGCGCCGAGGATGTCGTGGGCGTGCTTGACGAAATCGGCTGCTCGGTCCGGTTCCAGATGCGCAAGATCCACCACGATCGCCGCCGTGGAGTCCGTCGCGTCCAGGAGGCCCTTGAGCCGGACCAGGTCGGCCGGGGTGATGACGGCGGCCGGCTGGGCCCGGCTTCCCTTCGCCCAGGACGGCATGGCTTCCCCGGTGGAGGTCCAGAAGGCGCGGCGTTCCACCGAGTTGCCGCCGAAGCGGAGCATGGGACCGTGGAGTGCTTTCAGGAGCCTGACCATGCTCGCGTCATCGGGGGAGAGGGAAGGCCGGGCCAGGTCGGTCAGTTCGAGGGAGAGACCCACCAGTCCTTTCCGGAGCTCCGTGCCCGTCTCCGCGCCGCTCAGGGTGACGGCCAGCGGTTCCACGGGTTTCAGCGGCGACCCTGAGGGAGGACCCACCTGCCGGTAGCTCGGCCCCACCGGATGTGCTGCGGAAGTGCCGGGCCGGCCGGCGTGACCGGGAGTGGCAGCGTGCTGAGTGGCCGGCCCGGCCGGAGCCTGCAGGAGGATGGCGCTGCCCACTCCGCCCACCGCCAGCGCCGCGGCGACGGCCGCGGCGATGATCCCGGTCTTCCTCCGGGTGAGCCGCCGTCGTTCCCTGCTTTCGCGCCGTCCAGCAGGACTGATTTCGCGCCGTCCAGCAGGACTGAGCGGTGCTCCGGCCTTTGCAGACCCCCCGGGCGATCCCGCCGGAACTCCCGTGGGATCCCCTGGGAAGCCGGGCGGCAGCGGCGCAGGGCCGGGTGCCGTGCCTGGCGCCTCCGGAGCGCGGGGTGCGGCCGGTGCACCCGGCCCGGCTGTGTCCGGCGATGCCGGACGTCCAGGATCGTCCTGCTGGTCCGGGGACGGTGATGTTGGTCCGGTCATGGTTCTCCAGAGTGGCTGGGCGGGTCGGTCTGCCCGGGGCCACTGCCGCTGACAGCCGCCCCGAAACGCGGGTGCAGTCTAGGAAGCCCCCTGTGCAAGCGCATGTCGCACACCGCGAAACATCCCGGAAACCTTCCCGATACGGACCCTTTACCCCCGGGCCCGAAGCGTAACAACCGCGCAATGAACGGCCAGGCCAGGCGAAACACGCGGAGCCGAAAGTTGAATGCAGGACGCCCCGGCGTCATCAGGAACCACGGGCACCCCGGAAGGGGGCCCCTTCGAGAAAGGACCGAAAGCCATGGAACTTACCGCCAGCAATGTGTGGGTCATGGTGGCTGCGGCCCTGGTGTTGTTCATGACGCCCGGCCTGGCATTCTTCTACGGCGGCATGACCCGTGCCAAGGCCGCACTGAACATGATGATGATGAGCTTCATCTCCATCGGCATCGTCGGTGTGGTGTGGGTCCTCTGGGGCTCCTCGATGAGTGGCGGGGAGGGCGTCTTCGAGATGTTCGGCAATCCCTTCGCCACGTTCGGCCTGGAGAACGTCAGCACTCCTGACGGCCTGATCAAGGCCGGCTACGCCGCCACCTTCGCCATCATCACGGTGGCGTTGATCTCCGGAGCCATCGCGGACCGCGCCAAGTTCGGTGCCTGGGCACTCTTCGTGCCGGTCTGGGTCACCCTGGTCTACTGCCCGATCGCGTTCATGGTGTGGGGCGGCGGCCTCTTCGGCCCGGAAGGCGCCATCGGCAAGGCGCTCGGCCCGGCCATCGACTTCGCCGGCGGCACCGTGGTGCACATCAACGCCGGTGTGGCGGGCCTGATCCTGGTGCTGATCATCGGCAACCGCCGTGGCTTCGGCAAGGACCCCAACCACCGCCCGCACAACATCCCCTTCGTGATGCTCGGTGCCGCAATCCTCTGGTTCGGCTGGTTCGGCTTCAACGCCGGCGCCGCCGCGACGGCCGAGCAGGCCGGTCTCATCTGGATCAACACCCTGGCCGCCCCTGCCGCCGGTATGCTCGGCTGGCTCGTCACGGAGCGCATCCGCGACGGTCACCCCACCTCGCTCGGCGCCGCCTCCGGCGTGGTGGCCGGCCTGGTCGCCATCACCCCCGCCTGTGCCAACGTCAGCCCGGTGGGTGCCATCGGCCTGGGCATCGTGGCCGGTGTGGCCTCCGCCCTGGCCGTCGGCCTGAAGTTCCGCTTCGGTTACGACGACTCCCTGGACGTGGTGGGCGTCCACCTGGTCTCCGGCCTCATCGGCACCGTGGCACTGGGTTTCATCGCCATCCCGCTCGAAGGCTCCCGCGCCGGTCTCTTCTACGGCGGTGGCTGGGACCAGATGATCTCCCAGCTGGCTGCGGCGGGCTTCTCCGTGGTCTACACCGCGGTCCTGACGGCCATCATCGGTTTCGCCATCCACAAGACGCTCGGTTTCCGGGTCTCCGAGGAGCAGGAGGAGATCGGCGTGGACCTCTCGCTCCACGCGGAGTCGGCCTACGAGTTCGGCCTCTCCGGCCAGGGCGGCACCTTCCAGCCGCTCAGCTCGCTGGATGCCATCTCCGAAGCGCTGGACCGCCGGGCAGCAGAGTTCCAGCGGGAATCCGCCGGATCCAAGAAGACCGCAGGCAAGGACCGCAAGGAGAGTGTTGACGCATGAAACTCATCACGGCGATCGTCCGGCCGGAGAAGCTCGAAAGCATCCGCGAAGGTCTTGAAGCCTACGGGGTCCAGGGGCTCACGGTGAGCGCGGCCAGCGGCTACGGCCGTCAGCGCGGCTACACCGAGGTGTACCGCGGGGCCGAGTACAACGTGAATCTCCTGCCCAAGCTGCGGGTGGAGGTCCTGGCCACGGATGAGACGGCGGACGACGTCCTGGATGTCATCATCGCCAGCTCCAACACCGGCCGGGCAGGGGACGGCAAAGTCTGGTCCGTGGACGTCTACGAGGCGGTCCGGGTCCGCACCGGAGAACGTGGAGCAGCCGCCATCTAGCGGTCCTGTTCCGGCCTCCCGCCCGGCGGTGAGGCTCCCGGTCCCGGCTCCACGGTCACCCTCCCCACGACGACGGCGGCGCACCCACCCAGGGTGCGCCGCCGTCGTCGTCGGTTCAGGGAGCGTGCTTCAGCTCTCGGTGACGGGTCCCTGGGACCCCGCCGGGTAGTCCTCCAGAGGGACGCGGCCGTGGGACCAGGCGGAGAGGACGGGTTCGACGACCCGCCAGCAGTCCTCCGACACGTCGGCACGCACCGAAAGCAGAGGATCGCCGTGCAGCACGCCGTCCAGGACTTCGCCGTAGGGGAGCAGCGCCGAGGAGTGCAGCTCGGTGGCCAGCTCCGCCCGGGAGAGTTCGAAGCCGTTGCCCGCGCTCGTGACATCCAGGCCGATGCTGAGGGTGTCCGGCCCGAAGCCGATCCGCAGTTCGTCCGGAGAGTCCGTGCCCGTGAACCCGGCGGGCAGGTGGGCCAGCGGACGGAACCGGACCACCGCCTCCTTGCGGCGCGTGCCCATGGCCTTGCCGCTGCGCAGCACGAACGGAACCCCGGCCCAGCGGGCGTTGTTGATCTCCATCCGGACCTCGGCGAAGGTCTCCGTCTCGCGCTCCGGGTGCACGCCCTCCTCCGCCACGTAGTCGGGGACCTTGCGGCCGGCGATCTTGCCGGCGGTGTACCGGGCGCGGCGAGTGTTGCGGCGGAACGGGGTGGCGACGCGGCTGGCCCGCAGAACGGTGGCGATGCCGTCCCGCAGATCGCGCTCGCCGAGGGTGGCCGGGGGCTCCATGGCCATGAGAGCCATCACCTGGAGCAGATGGCTCTGAATCATGTCCCGCAGGGCTCCGGCGGAGTCGTAGTATCCTGCTCGCCCTTCCAGGGCCAGGTCCTCTTCGAAGGCGATCTCCACCTCGGCCACATGATCCCGGTTCCACAGCGGTTCGAAGAAGCAGTTGGCGAAGCGCATGCCGATGATGTTCAGCACGGTGGACTTGCCCAGGAAGTGATCCACACGGTGGATGTGCTCCTCCGGGACCAGACGGCGCAGGGTGCCGTTGAGTTCACGGGCCGAGGCCGCGTCGGAGCCGAAGGGCTTCTCCAGGACCAGACGCGTGCCGAACGGCACCTCCTCCGGCGAGAGCGACTCGCAGGCCAGCTGGCTGATCCGCGGCGGCAGGGCGAAGAAGACGGCCACGGGGCCTTCCAGGGAGGCCAGCATCGCGGCCAGCGCGCCGGGGGCGGTCACGTCCAGCTGCCGGTAGGACGAGGACGCCGTGAGTTCCTTCCAATGGGCGGTCGCCTCCTCGCCGGCGTCCAGGGGGAGGGCCTTGGCGAGGCGCCGCTGCCACTTGCTGGGCGTCCAGGATTCGGCTCCCGCGCCCACCAGGGTCAGGCCCGGCGCACGCCCTGCGGAGACCAGGGAGGCGAGCCCCGGCAGCAGGAGCCGTCCCGTCAGGTCGCCGGAGGCGCCGAGGATGAGCAGTGTCTTGATGTCCTGGGCCCGGGATCGCCGGGCGCGTCGCGTACTGGTCACCATGCCAGCATGCCATCCCGTCAGCCCGACTTGGTACCCTAGAAAGCTGAAAGCCTGTGCCACCCTGGCGCGGGGCCCGGCGAGGGGCGCGATCCCACGCCTGGGCTAAGTCCTGGAACCCCATCCGAAAGAAGTGCGCGGCGCGTGTTCAATTCACTCTCTGACCGGCTCACAGCGACGTTCAAGAACCTCCGCGGCAAAGGCCGCCTGAGCGAGGCCGACGTCGATGCCACGGTGCGCGAGATCCGGCGTGCCCTGCTGGATGCCGACGTCGCCGTGCCCGTGGTGCGTGAGTTCGCCTCCCGCGTCAAGGAACGCGCCCTCGGCGCCGAGGTCTCCGGGGCGCTGAACCCGAGCCAGCAGATCGTCAAGATCGTCAACGAGGAACTCGTCACGATCCTGGGCGGCGAGACCCGACGCCTCCGCCTGGCCAAGAACCCGCCCACCGTGATCATGCTCGCAGGCCTCCAGGGTGCGGGTAAGACCACCCTGGCCGGCAAGCTCTCCAAGTGGCTCAAGGGCCAGGGCCACAGCCCCCTGCTGGTGGCGTGTGACCTTCAGCGCCCCAACGCCGTCACCCAGCTCCAGGTGGTGGGCCAGCGGGCCGGCGTGCCCGTCTTCGCCCCGCACCCGGGCGCCACCAGCGAGTTCGACGTTCCCAGCGGCGATCCCGTGGCCGTCGCCGAGGCCGGCGTGGCCGAGGCACGCCAGAAGCTGCACGATGTGGTGATCGTGGACACCGCCGGCCGCCTCGGCGTGGATGCCGAGATGATGGACCAGGCGCGCCGCATCCGCCAGGCCATCAACCCGGACGAGGTCCTCTTCGTCATTGACGCGATGATCGGTCAGGACGCCGTCAACACGGCCAACGCCTTCCATGAGGGCGTGGACTTCACCGGCGTGGTGCTCTCCAAGCTCGACGGCGATGCCCGCGGTGGCGCCGCCCTCTCCGTGGCCTCGGTGACCGGTAAGCCCGTCATGTTCGCCTCCACCGGCGAGGGCGTGGACGACTTCGAGCTCTTCCACCCGGACCGCATGGCCTCCCGCATCCTGGACATGGGTGACGTCCTCTCCTTGATCGAGCAGGCCGAGCAGAACTGGGACAAGGACGAAGCCGCCCGGATGGCGAAGAAGTTCGCCGACCAGGAGGACTTCACCTTCGAGGATTTCCTCGCCCAGATGCAGCAGATCCGCAAAATGGGCTCGATGAAGAAGATGCTCATGATGATGCCGGGTGCCCAGAACATGCGTCAGCAGCTGGAGCAGTTCGACGAGCGTGAAATCGACCGCGTCGAGGCCATGGTCCGCTCCATGACGCCGCATGAGCGAGTCGCCCCCAAGATCATCAACGGTTCCCGGCGCGCCCGCATCGCCAAGGGCTCCGGCGTGCATGTCTCCGAGGTCAACGGTCTTCTGGAGCGCTTCGGGCAGGCCCAGAAGATGATGAAGAAGATGGCACAGGGCGGGATGCCGGGCATGCCCGGCATGTCCGTGGGCGCCGGCGGTGGCACGGCCCGCAAGGCCGCCAAGAAGAACGCCGGGAAGAAGAAGGTCCGCTCCGGCAACCCGGCCAAGGCCGCTCAGGAGCTCCGCGAGGCCGAGGAGCGCCGGAACAATCGTGCGGCCCCGGGTTCGTCCTTCGGTCAGCAGATGCCGGACTTCGACCCGTCCAGCATGGAGCTCCCCAAGGGCTTCGAGAAGTTCCTGGGCAAGTAAGGCGCCTTGGTCCTGAACAGCCTCGCCGCCCTGCCCCGGGTGGTCCTAGTCCCCGGGCGTGACGCGTCCGGGGCTGCGGCGTGGCCGCGTCAGCATGGCCTGGCCCTGGAGTTCGACGCCCTGTTCCTGAAACAGCCGGACGGTCGGGCCCTGGACGTGGCGGGCATCCTCAGCACGGTGGCCGGGGTGCCGGCCGCGCTGGTGGCCCATGGTGAGGGGGCGACGGCTGCCGTCAGGACCGCCGTCGAGCATCCCTCCCTGGTCCGCGCGCTCATCCTGTGCGAGCCGTGGCTGCCGGAGCTCACGGCGCGGCAGCCGGAGGGCACGGATGCCGCCATCATCCCCGGTGTCCCCATGCTGGTCATCTCCGGTGGCTGGGAACCGGCCTACGAACGGACGGCCCGGCTCCTGGCCGAGTCCGGTGCCGAGCATCTGGTGGTCCCGGGCGGACACCGTCCTCAGGACTCCCCGGAGGGCGCGGCCGCGATCAAGGCCTTCCTCCGACGGACCGCCTGACAATCACGTTGCGGGGTCACTTGATGCCGCATGATCCGCCCGGAACCGGCATCAAGTGACCCCGCAATCGTGAACCTCAGTCCTTCGGCGCCCCGACCGGGATCGATTCCACGTAGACCTTGCCGCCCTGGTCCAGGAACTCCTGACTCTTGGCGGCCATCCCCGCAAGGGCTTCCTGGGCCTCCCGGGAGCCGTACTCGCGGCGGATGTCCTGGGAGATGCGCATCGAGCAGAACTTCGGGCCGCACATCGAGCAGAAATGCGCCGTCTTGGCCGGCTCCGCGGGCAGTGTCTCATCGTGGAACGCCTCGGCGGTGGCCGGATCCAGGGACAGCGCGAACTGGTCCTTCCAGCGGAACTCGAACCGGGCCTTGGACAGGGCGTCGTCCCGCTCATGAGCGCCCGGATGCCCCTTGGCCAGGTCCGCCGCGTGGGCCGCGATCTTGTAGGTGATCACGCCGGTCTTCACATCGTCCTTGTCCGGCAGGCCGAGATGCTCCTTGGGCGTGACGTAGCAGAGCATGGCGGTACCGTAGCGGGCGATCTCGGTGGCTCCGATGGCCGAGGTGATGTGGTCATAGCCCGGCGCCACATCCGTCACCAGAGGACCGAGGGTGTAGAACGGAGCCCCGTCGCAGAGTTCCTGCTGGCGTTCCACGTTCTCCCGGACCAGGTGGAACGGGATGTGGCCGGGGCCTTCCACCATGACCTGCACGTCGTACTCCCAGGCCCGCTTGGTCAGCTCCGCGAGCGTGTCCAGCTCGGCGAACTGCGCGGCGTCGTTGGCGTCCGCGGTGGAGCCGGGACGCAGCCCGTCGCCCAGGGAGAACGCGACGTCGTACTGCGCGAAGATCTCGCACAGCTCGTCGAAGTGGGTGTAGAGGAAGTTCTCCCGATGGTGTGCCAGGCACCATCCCGCCATGATGGAACCACCGCGGGAGACGATCCCCGTGACGCGTTCGGCCGTGAGCGGGACGTACCGCAGCAGCACCCCGGCATGCACGGTCATGTAGTCCACGCCCTGCTCGCATTGTTCGATCACGGTGTCCCGGAAGACCTCCCAGCTCAGGGCCGAGGCATCCCCATTGACCTTCTCCAGCGCCTGGTAGATGGGCACGGTGCCGATGGGCACGGGGGAGTTGCGGAGTATCCATTCCCGGGTGGTGTGGATGTCATCCCCCGTGGAGAGGTCCATGACGGTGTCGGCTCCCCAGAGTGTGGCCCAATGGAGCTTGTCCACCTCTTCGGCGATGGAGCTGGTCACGGCGGAGTTGCCGATGTTCGCGTTGATCTTGACCAGGAACTCCTTGCCGATGATCATCGGCTCGGACTCCGGATGGTTGATGTTGGCCGGGATGATGGCACGTCCGGCCGCGAGTTCGGAGCGGACCAGTTCCACGGGACAGTTCTCCCGGAGCGCGACGAATCGCATCTCCGGGGTCAGGATCCCGGCACGGGCATAGTGCATCTGCGTCACGCACCTGCCGGGCTTCGCCACGAGGGGCGGACGGCGGGCACCCTTCCACTCCTGGGAGGCGGCGCCACGGCGCACGGCGGAGCGGCCGTCGTCGAGCAGTTCCCGGGCGCGGCCTGCGTACTCCTGCACGTCGTCGCGGTCCTGGATCCATTCGGCGCGCAGCGGGGGAAGGCCGTGCTCCGGTTCGCTGCCGGGCCCCACGGTCCGGTAGGCCTGGAACGGCGCGTTGGCCGTCCCGTCGGGGGAGTCCTCCAGCCGGATGCTCGTCATGGGTACGGCGATGCCGTCGTCTCCCGTGAGGAACTCCAGGCTGTGGGCAGGGGATTGCTGCAAGGATTTCATCGGTACTCACTTCCTTCGCCGGCATTACCCGGTCAGGTTCTACGGTCCGGACAGTGTCAGTCCGATCTCAGCCCCTCCTGGGACACCCGTGTGGTCGCGAACACCGTAGCACGGTCCGGACGGCGACTGTCCGGAAAGGCCTCGCGGCGATCGTCATCTCCCGCACCGTGCCCGGCTGATTTACGCTTGAAGCCATGCCGGACATGCGACGCCATCCAGTCATCGAATTCACGGGACCCGTTCTGCTCGGACCGGACGATGAAGCGCTGGGGCTCTGGTCGGTGGACGGGCGTCTGACCTTCAGGATGCCCAGCGCCGAACCGGATATCAGCCTGGACGGCTGGGTGGTTCCGGGACTCGTCGATGCCCACTGTCACATCGGTCTGGTGTCGGGCGGCGCGGCCGATGAGGCCACCACGCTGGCCCAGGCGCGCGCCGACCTGGCCGCGGGAACGCTTCTGGTGCGCGACGCCGGATCCCCGGCTGACACACGCTGGCTCGCCGGGCGCGCGGATGCCCCGCGTGTCATCCGGGCGGCGCGCCATGTCGCAGCTTCCCGCAGGTATCTCCGCGGCCTCGCCCTGGAGGTCGAGGACCGGGACCTGGTGGCGACGGTCCGCGAACAGGCCCGCCTGTCCGTGGCGGCCGACTCGCGGGGCTGGGTGAAGCTGGTGGGGGACTGGATCGACCGCGACGCCGGCGATCTGCGCCCGTCGTTCCCGGCGGAGCTGGTGGCGGAGGCGATCGCCGCGGCCCATGAGGAAGGGGCCCGCGTGACGGCGCACTGCTTCGGAGAAGAGGTCCTGGACGACGTGATCTCCGCGGGGATCGACTGCATCGAGCACGCCACAGGCCTGCAGCCGGAGCATCTGCCGAAGCTGCTCGAGGCGAACATCCCGATCGTCCCCACGCTGGTGAACATCGCCACCTTCCCGGACATCGTGGCCCAGGCGCAGGCCAAGTTCCCGGTGTACGCGGCGCATATGCATGCGCTCTGGGAGCGGCGCTACGAGAATGTCGCCCGTGCCTACGCGGCCGGCGTGCAGGTCTTCGCCGGAACGGACGCGGGGAGCGTGATCGCCCACGGCAGGATCGCGGATGAGGTCGCGGAGCTGCACCGGGCGGGCCTCCCCTCGGTGGTGGCGCTGGACGCCGCCTGCTGGTCCGCCCGTGAGTGGCTCGGGGCGGACGGACTGGAACAGGATGCGCCGGCCGATGTGGTGCTGTACGCCCAGGACCCGCGGAAGAATCTGGCGACTCTGGCGGCGCCCCGTCGCGTGGTGCTGAATGGGGATCTGCCCGGGGAGAGACGCGCCACCGATGTGGAATAAATTGAAGCTTCAAGTAATTTTAGAAGTATGAACGCTTCACTCCCGCAGCCCCAGGACCTCCTCCCCGCCGATCTGAGCATGGGCACCGTCATGCTCAAGGTCGCCGATATGAACCTCATGAGCGACTACTACCAGCGCGCCCTCGGCTTGGAAGTCCTCTCCGAACAGGACGGCGGGCTCTCCCTGGGCCGCGGCGTCTCAGCGCTGGTGCACCTGGCACCCGCGGCCGGCCTTCAGCTGCCCGGCAGGGGAGAAGCGGGACTCTTCCACACGGCACTCCTCTTCGAGGAACGAGCGGACCTCGCCGCCACCCTGGCCACCGCCGCCTCTTATGATGCCGGGCTCTTCCAGGGCAGTGCCGATCACCTGGTCAGCGAGGCTTTCTACTTCGGCGACCCCGAAGGTAACGGGATCGAGCTGTACTACGACCGGCCACGCAGCGAATGGTCCTGGGACGGGAGCACCGTCGTCATGGACTCCCTGCCGCTGGATCCCAACGGGTACCTCGGGGACCACCTGGACGAAGCGGCACTGCGGCAGCAGCGGCAGGCTCGTGCCGACGTCGGGCACGTCCATCTGCAGGTGGGCGACGTTGCCACCGCCGGACGCTTCTACGTGGACACTCTGGGTTTCGAACGCACCGCCGAGATCGGGAACAGCGCGCTCTTCGTCTCCGCGGGCGGCTATCACCACCACATGGCCATGAATGTCTGGAACAGCCGCGGGGCGGGCCCGCGCAAGGACACTCTGGGACTCGGAGAAGTGCTCATCCAGGTACCGGGCGAGGACGACGTCTCAGCGCTCGCGGACCGCCTTCGTGTCGCCGGCTTCACGCATCACCACACCGGCGCGGAATTGCGCTTCGAGGACCCGTGGCGCAACCGGGTACGCGTCGCCGTGGGATAGCCTGAAAGCAGGCGGCTCCGGCCGCACTTCAGAACCGGCATCCTGCCATCGCCCCCGCGTCCCCCATCGAACCTGAGGATGACATGAGCCAGCCGAACGCTTTCGTAGAGGTTTTCATCGCCACGCACCAGGAGGCCCTCAAACGAGCCGGGGAGTTGTCCGCCGGCGCCGCTCCCAGCGGGTCTGCCCTGAGGATCCCGGGGATCAGCGATTTCGAAGTGGAGCAGCTGTGCTCCCTGGCCGCGCAGGCCGTGCACACCCAGGGGGAGCAGGAGCTGGAGATGGCGGACATCGCCGTCGAGGAGCTCTATGCCTTCCCGGCCTCCGCGGTCCGGGTACTGGAAGAGCTGCCCGGCTATCAGAGCGACGGCGAGGATCCGGCGCTGCAGTCGGTGGCCGTCCAGTGGTCTGCCGATGAGGATGTGCCCTTCGCGGCCGGTGAGGCCCAGCAGCATCTCCTGGCCCTCGCGGCCCTCGCGGCGAAGACCGATGCTTCCTCCCGGAACCGCTTGTACCTGTACTCGGCCTGAGCGGACCCGCGTCCACCGGCTGGACCGGCGCCGCGGGCGGCGGCCCAGCCGGTGGAGGTCTGAGGCCCGGCATGGTCAGTGAGGTGCGGCGGGCAGTCTGCGGAGCACCACCAGCAGGCCGAGGAAGCCCGCCGCGTTCGCTGTGATGATCACTGTCAGGATGACGGCGAACCCGTGGTCATAGGCGAGGCCGAGCGCGGCGCCCGCCACGAGCAGCCCGGCGCCGCGCACGAAGGCCAGCCATCCGAAGGCGACCGCACGGGAGGCGGCCGGGACCAGTTCCGTCACAACGGCCTTGACCGTGGAGTCCAGCACGCCGTTGACCACGCCCCAGACGGCCACGCCGGCCCAGACGAGCGCGATGTTCTGCGTGAAGGCGACGGCGGAGAGCGCTGCGGCGCATGGCACCAGCAGCAGGGTGCGGGGGCCGTGCCTGTCGTATGCGCGGCCCATGACGAGCCCGCTCACGCCGTCCACGAGCATGGCCGCGGCGAACAGCAATGGCACCTGGGCCTCGCTCAGCAGCCCGGTGGTCTGCGCGTGATAGGCGAGCAGTGGGAAGGACGCGACGCCGGCG
>Ga0153950_1000113_pt1 | contig 33198 bp, 28 predicted proteins | sample TSNJ034MetaG_FD_104737 | JGI IMG/M metagenome (GOLD analysis project Ga0153950, IMG submission 104737) | Attine ant fungus gardens microbial communities from New Jersey, USA - TSNJ034 MetaG | ecosystem: Host-associated > Fungi > Mycelium > Unclassified | place: USA: New Jersey, Wharton State...
GACACGCGGGTTATCAGTTATCGCAACAATATCGCTATGGGTCTTGACAAAGCCTTTCATGTATTCGTCGACGATGTAGTCGGGATTGTTTAAAATACGCTGCATATGTACACCTCCTACTTATCGGGATTATAGATTATCTTCTGCATAACGCATTTCACCTGTGTAAAATCCTGCCGCGGTATCCAGGCGCGGCGCTTGGCGCTGTTGGCCTCAGCTGCGATAGGGAGGGGTCAGGAATTCCTTGCCAACCTGTACCGGCACATGCTTTGCGACAATTGCTTCCATTTCATTAAGCTGCTCCTTTGTGAGACTCCAGCCGATGACGCCCGGAATCGGCTCCAGCTGTTCTTTTTTGCGGATGCCCCACAGCGCGCAGGTCACGCCCTTGTCCAGCACCCAGCGCACAGCAAGCTGCGATACGGTTTTGCCGAACTGCTTGGCGAATTCCCCAAGCTCGTCAACAGCTGCCAGATGGTTGATAAAATCCTGCCCTTGGAATTTAGGATCTGTTTCCGCACGCATATCGTTGTCGTTAAATTTCATGCCCACATGATATTTGCCTGACAGCATACCCCGGCAGAGCGAGCTGTATCCCAAAATCGCGATGTCGTTTTCCAGCGCGTATGGGATTTGATCTGCAAACAGCTTATTCTCAAGAATGTTGTAGGAGGGCTGTATGGTGTGGATCGGTGCAGTTTTCCGCCACTCGTCCATTTGCTCGTTGGACATATTGGACACACCGATTGCGCGGATTTTTCCCTCCTGCACAAACTTCATCATCTCCGCCGCGGTTTCCGCAAAAGATACCTTAATATCCGCCCAGTGAATCTGGTAAATATCAATATGGTCGGTGCGAAGCCTTTTGAGACTTTGTTCCAGCTCGGCGCGGATGGTTGCCGGCCTTGAATCGCGGTATACGCCGGCTTCGTCATTCCAGCTCAAGCCGCACTTGGTGGCAAGAACCGCCTTCTGTCTGTATCCGGGTGCGGACAGCGCTTTGCCGACGATTTCTTCCGAATGCCCGAAGCCGTATACAGGGGCAGTGTCGACCAAGGTAATGCCCATGTCAAGCGCCGCATGAATCGCTTCAATTGCCGCTCCGTCCTCGGTGCCGCCCCAATTGTCTCCTCCCATCGCCCATGTACCCAATCCCACGCGGGATATCTCCATGCCCTGAACCGCCGTCTTCATATACTCCATCTCAAGCTCCCCTTTCAAAATATAAATGTGCAATTATTATTTGATGATACCTATTTTCTTTCGGTCAATAGTTATGAAAACCGCAACGACCAAAACAATACCCTTGCTGATGCTCTGGATATAGGGCGACAGACCCATCATGTTCATACCGTTGGAAAGAACGGTGATGATCAGCACGCCCAGAATCGTTCCGCCGATGCTGCCGATGCCGCCTGTAAGAGGCGTGCCCCCCACAACCACTGCCGCGATGACATCCATTTCGAGTCCCTCGCCGATGGTCGCTGTCGCGGCCACAACGCGCGCCGACTGCAACAGACCGGCGATCCCATACATCGCCCCAGCCAGAAGATACATCATCATCTTGGTTCTTGTAACCCTGACCCCGGTCAGAGCGGCCACGCGCTCGCCTCCTCCGATTGCTCTGACCTCGCGGCCAAACGGGGTCTTGTTGAATATGATGTAGGCAATGACCACAAAGATCAGCGCAATGAGGGCTGCGTTGGGAATATTCAGCGTCCTGCCGGAAAAGACTTTCAGAAAGAGCTCATCGTTTATCTGGATCGGTCTGCCCTTTGTCACAATCAGCACGACACCTCGATAAGCCACCATTCCCCCCATGGTGGCGATAAAGGAAGGCACCTTCCCCACCGAGAAGACGGTGCCGGTAATCGCCCCGCACAGCGCACCGGTCAGGCAGGCGGGAATGATGGCAAACACGCCGAGATAAGGGACAGTCAGGGCGGCAGCCACCGCTGAAAGCGCGACAACAGAGCCGATGGAAATGTCAATGGAGCCGCCCACGATAACAAAGGTCAGTCCCATTGCGGCAATGCCGACCATGACCATCTGCGTCAGGATAATCATAAAATTGTCCGGCGTAAAAAATCGTGGGCGCGCAATTCCAAACACCAGGCACAAAACCGCCAGCAGCATAAGGGGAAAGTACGACCGCAACGACCGAGATATCAGTTTTTCTTTCAACGTTGCCTTATCGTTATTTTTATTGCCGGTGGAAACACTCATATCGTTCACCCATTCTACAGCGTTTTACATAACTTAATTTTAATCGGCTTTGCAGTGTTAGAGCATATAACCGATGACATCCTCCTCTGTCATGGTATCCCCGAAGTCATACTGCTTGCTTATCTTGCCTCTGCGCATAATGATTGCACGGTCGCATAACCCGATCAGCTCGCTGAGATCCTCGCTGAGCAGCAAAAAGGTGATACCCTGCTCCGATAGAGAGCGGATCAATTTGTAGATTTCCAGCCTTGCGCCAACGTCGATTCCCCTAGTAGGGTTATTCAGCAGAATAATGTCCGGATGGGTCGCAAGACATTTGGCCAACACCACCTTCTGCATATTCCCGCCGCTCAGGGAGGAGCAGGGGCTTTCGCAGGACGACGCCTTGATCAGCACTTTCTGAATCATATCTTTTGCAATGCTGGTTTCCTTGCCCGCGTCCACAAACAAACCGTTGAACACGCGCGGCAAATTTCCCATGTTGATGTTGTCCTTGATTGAGAAATCCACAATAAGCCCCTCGACCGTGCGCTCGCCGGGCAGCATCGTCAGCTTGTTTTTGAGCGCGTCATGGGGCGTTTTGGGCCGGTATGGTTCTCCGTAAAGGCTCAAGCTACCGCTGCTCATCGGAATATCCCCAAGCAGCGCGCCAAGAATTTCTTCTCCGCCTGAGCCTTTCAGCCCGCCTATACCCAGAATCTCCCCCTTTTTCAGGGTAAAGGACACATCGTGCAGCCCGCTTTCACAGGACACATTCTCCGCCGCGACAACCGGCTCGGTCGGCATGGTCGTCTTCTTTTCGGGGTAAATGTTGTCAATGTTCCGGCCCACCATCAGAAGCTGGATTTCCTCGAGCGTCACATCCCCGACAACCTTGTCGGCGACCCACTGCCCGTCCTTCATAATAGTTGCAACATCCGCAATTTGGAAGATTTCGTTCATATGGTGGGATACAAAGCCTATAGCAAGACCTTTTTCTTTAAGGCTGTGCACAACGCCTAAAAAGGCGGCGACCTCCCGGTTGTTCAGATAGGCAGTAGATTCATCAAAGAATATGACCTGTGGGTTGTAGGTGAGCGCACGGGCAATTTCAATGATCTTCCACTGTCCGAAATCGAGATCCCACAGGCTTGAGCGCACATGGATATGGGCGCCCATATCGTTCAGAATTTTCTGGGCGCTTTTTTCCAAGAGCTTGCGGTTGATAATACCCAGCGGATTGGTGAAGCTTCGCAAACGGTCAAGAAAAATGTTTTCCGCTACCGATATATAGGGGTTGATGGTAGATTCCTGAAAAACATATGCAACGCCTTGCTTGGCCGCGGCAATGTGATCGGTGGGATGGAACTCCACTCCATCCAAATCAACCACGCCCGAATCCCGCTCGTGCACGCTGGAGATCACCTTGAACAGCGTGGACTTTCCCGCGCCGTTCTCGCCAATCACTGCCCGTATCTCACCAGACCGGAACACAGCACTCACATCCTTGAGCGCGGTTGTCGCGCCAAAGGTCTTGCAGATGTTTGTCGCGGTAAGTTGCATAAAACGCTCCGTTCCGCCATTTTATACTGGCACATCATTATTGGGGTTATTAAGGAATGCCCGTGCCGCCGTCCTCCTTGCGGAAAACGGCGACAACGGGTTTCCCCATGCAGCCATCAGGCTGCTGTTTCCGATATAGTCGGTTAATTTCAAAACGCTAAAGCGTTTTGAAATTAACCAGCTATAACCGGGGGTCCGGTTTGTTTATTACTCCATTTATTTCCGGATCCCACTCATTTTGTTTCAAAAATGGGTTAGCGCTAATAACCGAGCTTCGGGGGCATTGCGGATGCATTCGGGTTGTAAACGCGGGAGTTTTCTTTGAAATCATACACGGGAACACCGGCCGGGAAAGCAGCTTTAAACGCGGCCACGGTATCCTGCGTGATCGAGATGGGGTTGAGCTTGTTGTCGCGCGCTTCTTCCGGCACATCAAAGCCGTTTAGGTAATCGTAGAGGATGTTCATAGCAAACGCACCTTGCAGCCAGTGGCCGCCCACGTCAAAGAGGAGCTCGCCGGTTTCGACAGCGGCGACATTCTCGGGGTTGAGATCCATGCCTACGACCAGAATGTCCTTGCCGGGAACCTTGCCGGCGGTTTTAATGGCGTTGATAACGCCGGTGGCGGTGCCGCCGTTGGCAGCCCAGATACCGGTGATGTCCGGGTTACCCTGCAGCATCGATTCAGTGACAGACTGGGAGGTGTCACGCACGAAGTTGCCCACGACCTGACCGCCGATATGCACAGAGTCGCCTGCTTCCTCGATGGCCTTGTCCAGACCGGCGCGGCGGTCGATTGCGACGGTGGAGCCGGGTGTGCCGTCGACAATGCCGATAACTTTTTTGCCGTCAGCGCCGGGCTGCATGGTTTCAATCAGCTTTTTGCCCATCTGATATCCGGACTCAAAATCAGCGGGGCCAACAAAGGCAATATAGTTGGGATAGGTTGTCTGGGGCTGTATATCAGGTATGTAGCAGTCTGTGAACACAACAGGGATATTCGCGTTTTTTGTGTCGTCAAGGCACTTTTTGCCCAAGTCAAAGTAAGGGGTAAAGATCAGCGCATCCACGCCCATAGAGCAGGCGTCTTCGATATATTGCGCGGCCTTGTCGGATTTGTCCTCAGCGTTAAGCACGGTCAGCTCAATGCCGAGCTCGTCGGCGCCCTGCTGCATAAAGGCTATGTAGTTATTCCAGAACTCATGCCCAAGGGACGGGAGAATGACCGCCATCTTCACATTGGTCTTAGCGGGCGATCCGTCGTTCTGCCTGCTTTCAGTGGCCGGGGCGGCAGAATCGGTGGAGGCGGCGCTTGAGGACGGGGCGGCGGGCGCGCTGCTCTGTGAGCCGCCGGAGCTTCCGGAGCATCCCGCAAACATTGCGAACACCAAAGTAAATGCCATTATCATGCCAAGAACCCTTGAAAGCTTTTTCATCTTAAACTCCTCCTATTATTGCATTCGTCTGTTTTTATACCAACAGCACAATAAATTGCGCAGTCAATATCAGTTAAAGAAAATTCTCCGCTACCCCAGCAGCTCGACCTCGATGTCCATCATCTTGCAGATCATTATCAGATCTTTCACCTTGTCGCCATAGACAGCGTGACAGTGGTTGGCGTCGAATTTCTCAAGGAACAGGCTGTGGTCAAAGGGCAGCTTTGCGAAAACATGCGGCCATTCTTTGGTTGTTTCTGCCATCTTTTCCTCAGGCAACGAAACGAACTCGGCCGGGATAATGGTCATCCGGTACTTGCCCTCCCGGCGGTTGAGCCGTGCAATGGTCGCCTGACCGGGTGCGGTCATCAAATTGACATGGCAGCCGCCTCCGGAATAGATATCCAGCGCCGGATAAAGCTTTACCTTAGGCAGATTTTCCCGATAATCAGCGCTTCTTGCCGCGTAATATGTCGATTGCGAGCCACAGTTGCAGAATACCATCACCTGATACTCGGGGTCAAAATGCCGCACATCCATAAAAATAACAGGCTCATCGGTCAGGAGCTTGAGCATTTGCATTGTCAGTGCGGCATCGGAATCCGCCTCGCAGGCAAACACAACCGGCTCCTTGGGGCCGTCCCAATCATAAGGGTCGTTGCAAAACGCCGCGCTGATGCACTGTGTGCAGTAATGTCTGCTCATTTCATAATGGCACTTCACGCCCACGAAGTCATAACCATATTTCTTGATCAGCTGCTTTGCCGCTTCATAGTGGCGAATCTGCGTTTCCAGCTTTTCGGGTGTGAAGCTGGTGCCGTTGTAATTGATTTCTCCGATATTGTCGCCGAGCCAGCGCATGGCCTTGTCCACCTGCGGCTGCGGAATGGTCGCGGCAATGCGGACGATTTCCGACTGATCCACATGGTCAATGTCGACGCCGAACTTTTTCTGCCAGTCCTGCATGCTAACCGTTGCGCTGTACATGCCAAGGCTTCTTCCGCCGAACAGTCCGTATTTTTGGCCGTGGATGCGGCTGCAAACCTTGGCACATCTGGCAAAGGTCAGAATCTTGTCCAGCACCTCGCGGTCATTTACATCTCCGGCCACCCGGAAATGGTCGATGCCCAAATGATGGAGAGCGCCACCGGCCGCGAGCATCGCCACCATCCCCGGCCAGTCGGGGTTGAGGTTTGCCGCCAACAGGTAAGGTCCCTTGCCGTTTTCAGCTGCGATTGCCGAGAAATTGGGGAACGCAAACACGCCATAGGAAAAGATCGTGGCGTCCACGCCCTTGTTGCGGAGCTTCTCCGCCTCCTCCTTGGCACACTGCGCGCTGTCGACAAGCCGATCCGCCACAATGACCTCCACTACGCCGCTTTCGGCGAGCGCGTTTGCGATGGCGTCCACCTGCGCCTGAACAATCTCCTTTAGCTGCTCATGCACCTCCGGCTCCCCGTCGGAAAAGCCGATAAGCCCCAAAACGGGTTTACTGGTCATACATCTATTCCCCTTTCTAAACAATGGTGCGACTTTATTTAATGCCCGCTGAACAACACCAGGTCTTAATGAGCTGATTCTCCAAAAGGCGTGAGCAAACAAAACCACCGTCTGGGAGAGTGATAATACGGACGATGATCCTCCAAACGGTGGTGCACTGATTGGTGCCGGGGTGAATAAAAAGCAGAAAGCACTTTTATTTTATTGAAGCTACGTGTCGCTATTTCAAATTTGAAATAATAATTTCTATTATTATAATATATAGATGGTATGTTTGTCAATTACTAATGAAAATAATATTTATTGTAATATAAATTAATTGGTTGTAACAAAAAAGGTAATAAATGCAATGCAAAATACTTTGTCGACTAAATCGCCGGATTATGATATAATGAATGCCGGTGAAGATAGAACTTTTGGGGAATAGGTGGTGCAACATGTTAAAACAAAACAACGATGTTCCTGCTCTTGACAGGGCGCTCAACATAATGGAATATATATCTGTGACAAATGCCCCCGTATCTCTCAAGATCATTTCCAGCGACCTGCAAATACCTATCACCTCGGCGTTCCGGCTGGTAAAAAGGTTGGTTGGCAGAGGGTACCTGATCGAAATGAACCACGGCTGCCTGATGTATTCAATGGGAACAGGGATTATGCAGCTCGCATACCAATACAACAAAAATATTTCCATTAACTCGGTGTCAAAACCGATTATGGAAGTGCTGTCCCAACATACTGACCAGACCTCCCAGCTTGCGATCATGAGCAACAACCAGTTTATTTATATAGAACAGGTGCTGCCGCCGGTTCCCGTAAGCTTCATCGCCCCTTTGCACACACCGATTGCGGTCAACTACAGCGCGGGAGCCAAAATTATTTTAGCGCACCAACCGGAAGCATTCCAGAGGGATTACCTGTCTTCGCTCGAGCTGGTAAAAAAAACAAAAAATACCCTTGTTACCACAGAGGATATCCTGCACGAGCTAAGGCTTTCCTTTGAACGCGGATACGCGGTGGACAACGAGGAGTTTACCATCGGCGTCGGATGTATCGCGGCGCCAATCAAGGATTTTAAAAAGGAATGCGTCGGCTCCATCGGGATTACCGGGTATATACAGCAGTACCGGGGAGAAGAATCTCTCAGCAAATTGGTATACGAGGTCAAAAATGCCGCCCGCGAGATTTCAAGGGCGTTTGGGTATGTGGACTAATTGCAGCGCGACAAGCCCCGGCGTTCCCAGCGTCCACGCCATGTTCAGCGCCGCCCTGTACAGTAAATTGCAGATACTCAGCAGCCCATGCCTGCCGGTCGGCAGACATGGGCATTTTTTTGTTTGTCCCTATGATTCCAACAGCACCTGCAACGATGCTTTTTAAGCATCCAGCGCCGATCAAAAAGCGGAAATCGGAAGCTTGACGCCCACCGCCGAAAAGGAAAAATTCTACCAACAATTCTACCGGCTGAGAAAGGAAATCGAACAGATTTTGATTTTTGTAAGGAACCGATTCTAACTGCCAATTATATAATAGCTCAAACAAACAAATTCACCAAATCAACAAATATAAGGCAGAGATCTGCAAGAAAAGGGAATACGGTCACCACCGGTGGAGTAGAGCAAAAATCACAGAGGTATCCGTATAACAAAAAATATGCAGCAGCATTTCCGCAGCATATCAAAATTATATATAGGGGGGATTAACAATGTCGAGATGCTATCTGGAATATAGAGATATTATTAATCATCAAAATACTTGCGTCTGGTGCCGCCCTAGCTGTGCTTGTCAACAAATGCCGTGCGCATGTTGTCCATGCATCGTCCGCGGACCAACAGGCCCCACCGGCCCGCAGGGGATTCAGGGTGAAATCGGACCTGCCGGACCTGTTGGGCCACAGGGAACCCAGGGCAATACCGGCCCCACTGGCGACACCGGCCCGCAGGGCCCTGCCGGTGAAAACGGAGCCACAGGTACCGCCGGCGCGACCGGCGCGGACGGACGCTCAGCTTACCAGGTGGCGGTCGACGAAGGCTTCGAGGGCATCGAAGAGGAATGGCTTGCTGGTTTAGTGGGCCCCACCGGCCCGGCAGGTCCGGCCGAGATTTTTGGAATACAGGCCCAATTGCTTAACAGTCCCAATATAGATATTGCGAGCAACTCTCCCATTATCTTCGATACAGTTTTAGAGCAGATAGGTACCGCCATATCATATAACGAAACAACCGGAGTTTTTACCATTTCTCAAAATGGTTACTATTTGGTGAATTGGTGGGTGGCTACAGATGGCTCTGATGCAACTACAGGTGCAAATTTTTCATTAAATGTTAACGGGGCCCCACATTCCACGGGAGCATCTCCAGCTGTCACGGGACAAGTAGCCGGATCGGCTCTGATTGTCGTGAACGCAGAGCCTGTCACCATCACCCTGACCAATGAAAGCGAAGAACCAATGAATCTTGAGGATACCTTTGCGCAGGCAAATATCACCATTCTAGCAATGCCCATGCCGGTCTGATTTACGTGGAGGTTAAGCAATGAACAGCAAAACATTAGAAATCATACGAACGCTCGACGGATCCGTTGCTGCGGATGAAAACATCATTTTTGATGTACAGCTTCTGTATCCGGCGGGAATAGCTTATGATGATGAAACCGGCATCATCACATTCAATGAAATAGGAGAATATGTCATCCATTGGTGGGTCGCCACGGAAACAATTCTTCGAGGAGCCGTGGGATATGCGCCGGTCTCGTCAGGGGGCACTTTGGCAATAGGCAGTTCACCCGATAAGAATGGGCAGGTGTCAGGGTTTAGTACCATTGATGTGACGGTGCCGGGCACTACCCTATCATTGGTGAACAAGGCTGAAAATAGTGTGCCATTCTCAAGAACTTCGCTGACAAAAGCGTCTCTTATGATCATGCCTATCGAAAATGCCGGCCCGACCGGCGCGGATGGCAGCTCAGCTTACCAAGTGGCGGTTGATGACGGATTTGTCGGCACCGAAGAGGAATGGCTCGCAAGTCTGGTGGGGCCAATCGGCCCGCAGGGCAGCATGGGGCCCGCCGGTCCGCAGGGGCCGAAAGGAAACCAAGGAGAACCAGCCACAGGAACTCTTCTAAGCTTTGCAAATAATAGGTCATTTGCATTGACAACAGACACAGACGGGAATCCTTGGAATAAAGCGTTCGTGGGATTAATTCATCGCTACAGTGGGATATATGCGCCTTCCGACGAAGTGGATCTTTCTCCGCTGGTTCTTAATATGTCGCTGTCAATGGCAAGAGACGGGAAAATAACAGACATCAGTTTTGAGTATATCTATGATGATTCAGTGTTGCTGGAGTCAGCCCCACCGGACGCGATAGTTATGGGTGAAATCTGGGTTAACCGCGCCGGGTCGAACAACAGTGTTTTCAGGCTCATTCCAGAAACCCACGTTGAAGCGACGGAAAAATTTGACCGGGGGAAAGTACAAATGGGAGCCCTTCATTTAAGCGAGCCGGCGCAGGTTTATGTCGGTGACCGCATTACGTTTGTGGTATCATTTAAACAACCGCCGCCTGTCCTGCAGGACATGTTCGGCTATGTGGCAGCGACTGTAAACATTGTTTGATATATTCAGTCAATTTGCACAGAGCTCAAATCACCTTATATTATAGGCCAAGACCGGCTTGAATTTATATGCGTTCAACTTCAAAAATTGTTTTGAGTACGCGTAGTTTTGGCTGCGTGATGCCGCCCCAACAGACGGCATGAATGCCGTACATACCAATTCACACGCCTTTGGGCACGCAACAGGCAAGGACTGCTTTCAAGTTGGATTGGTATAGTTTCTTCAACGATAACGCAAAAATCGCGGGAAAAACTTGTCTATTTTTGAAAGATAGACAGATAACAAATTTATTTATGAGGTGATTTTCAATGTCGATGCCACAAATTCCCGACATTAATTCTGATATAACAAGAAAAAGGGCAATCGATTCCATCATCATGTCAATTTCTATGGAAGAAATGGCAATCGCGCACATTTTGAACGCAGAGGGAGAAAAACTCCAATATGTTCTTGGAACACTGGAAGGAAAAGACCCCGGCGAAATAACGCTCTGCGATATCATGGCAGTGAACAAAAGCATACAAGGCACATTGAGAGAAGCAAGAAAAACCGAAAGGCTGCTCCAACTCAAGCTGGAGGACGCTCGCGAATTAGATGAGAACGGAGATGAAGAATAATGGCCGCACCATATGGAGACGGGCGATTTACGCATGAACCACCTTCCGGCTACGGGATAAAAATCACGGATCTTTTCAACATTGTTAAAGAGAAGCCCGACGATCCCGGCATAGAAAGTGCGGCTGATTCGCAATATCCTAATGTTGCGATCATCACGTTTGACAAAATAAACCAGTTCGGCGGAATGTGGGCGAAAGAGAAGCTGGACCTGACCTTGCCTTTCCGCACAAAGATGTTCCTGCATCTGGGCCATCAGTATGACGGCGGCGGCGGAGACCCCGCCGATGGAATGACCTTTACCCTGCACAACGATCCTGCCGGGCCCAATGCCATTGGGGGAGCGGGGGAAGGGCTCGGAGTTTACAGGGGCAGGAAATGGATAGGTCCCGCATATCGAACGGCCCCTCATGGCGTTCCATTGAAAAATGCATTGGCCGTTGAATTTGACACCTATCGGAACACTTTCACGGATTATGCACTTGTTGACGACCCGGGAGAGCCCCGCACAGCTCACTGCTCTCTTATTATTCCAGGAACCGGAAATATCATCCAAAGCGATCACAGGAATACCTTCCAATTTAAACCAACGCAGTATTGGGTAGAATTTGAAGCCACATGGACACCCAACGACAGTGGCGGCGGAGTTCTGGATTATACCTTCGATGGCATTCAAAGGGCGTTCGAGGTGCGCAATATCATGGCAACTTTTAACGATACGAAAGTTTACTGGGGATTCACCGGCGCCACAGGGCAACTGACAGCCGTCCAGGCTGCGGCGATTACCGAGCTGCCGCGACAAGGGGTTATTGCTGAAAAAACGGTAGAAAATGAAGCCGGGGAGGATATCGATCAAAGAGTCGCATTTCCGGGTGACACTATTCGATGCACCATTACAGTGACAGCGAATCTGTTGTTTGACCCAATCGGTCCTATCATTATAGATGACGAGCTTTCGGAATATGTTGATTATGTGGCGGGTGATGTGCTGGTAACTACAATGGACGGCACTGTTTATGATGTTACTCCTACCTTTATCGGAAACGTCATGAATGTTGACACAGGCCAATATTTGGCTGAAGACGGCGACTGGCTTAATGTCGCTTTCAGCGTAACGGTTAAGGATACCGCGGGAGATAGAATTGTTTATAATAAAGCCGTGATAACCGCTGAAGGCCTGACTGAATCCCCGGAAACGAATACTACAGAGGTTGCAATTTTTGCAAATCCGAAAAAAACGGTTTCCAGCGAGAGTGCGGCCGGGCAAGACGGCAGCGCGGTCGGGGTCGGAGATAAAATAACCTACAGCATTTCCTATGGGAGCAACGAGGCTGATCCTATTACGATCACTATTATCGACATGCTGCCCGACGGGGTGGATTTTGAGTCAGCCTCCGATGGCGGCGTATACGCCAGCGCCACCCACACCGTAACATGGAGCATACCGGACGTAGGCAGCGGCCTGGGCGGCGTTGTGTCGGTGGTGGTAAGTGTGAACGAAACGGCCGCGGTAACAATAGAGAACAATGCCATGGTGCAGGTGGGCGGCCATGACCCATACCCCACAAACGCGGTAATAAACCCGGTGAACCCGGAAAATCCGATAAAGATGGTGTCCGCAGATAGTAAAGCGGGGCAGGGCGGCGCTACAGTCAAGACAGGAGATCTTGTCACCTACAACATCATTTATATGAACTATCAGGAGACTGCGGCCACTGTTGCCATTACTGACAGCTTGCCTGCGGGAGTGGATTTCGTTTCAGCCGGATATGGCGGGATTTATGACGAAGCCACCCGTGCCGTGACATGGGCCCTGGCGGATGTGGTCAGTGGCGCGAGCGGCTTAGTGTCGCTGGTGGTACGGGTGGACGAAAGCGCCATGGTAAAAATTGAAAACTATGCAATGGTGCAGGTGGGGGCCGACGACCCGCTGACCACAAATATTGTGGTAAACCCGGTGGATCCGAACGATCCGCGGAAGATAGTGTCCGCAAGCAGTACGGCAGGGCAAGGCGGCGCTATGGTAAAGATGGGAGATCGCGTCACCTACGACATCACGTATTCAAACTATCAGGAAACGGCGGCCACCGTCGTCATTGCCGACAACCTATCCGCCGGGGTGGACTTTGTATCAGCCACAAATGGCGGTTTATATGATGAAGCCACCCGTACCGTGACATGGACTTTGCCGGCCGTACCCGGCGGCGTGATCGACATGGTGTCGCTGGTGGTGCAAGTGAACGCAAGCGCCCTGGGAAGGATCGAGAACCATGCTACGGTATGGGTGGGCGACAATGACCCGCAGACCTCAAATATTGTGGTAAATCCGGTTTTCCTTTTGGATTGTCCGGCTGCAACCCTGGGAAAAAGCCGGGTTTGCAGAACGACAATTACAGGATGTAAAATGTGGGCGGACAACGATAACGCGAACAACACCCGCCCTGCCTCTGTGGAAATCGTTCTGCTGCGGAACGGCGAAGCGTATAGAAGAAAAACAATTGATTCAACGGGAGATGGAATTTATATCTTCTCTTGCCTGCCCGTATGGAAAAATTCCGAAGAGAGGTACAGCTATAAAATAGACGAACCGAAAGTCCCTGATAATTATACAAAAACAATTCAGGGTAATAATGTTATAAACACGCTTACTATGGTTTGATTATTAATTCATGTGTTTCATTGGTTCTGCTTTTCACTTTGGCGAAATTATGCCGAATTTCTTTATTTCGCATAATAGCTGCTCCCGTTTGGCCGCGCTAAACGGGAGCCTTGTTTATTTCTGTACTTCATAGCACAACACCTCGTTTATTATTATTCTAAAAGACCGCAAAGGTTGCCTGTACATTGCCGCTTCCAAGCGCGGCGGCAAGACCGGACGTATCCTCAAAAATCGTTAAGTTCCATTTTGCGCGCCCTCTTTTCTCCCTATATCAGCGATAGGATTTCCTGAATATTTCCACGCAATCCTCATGGGTCATCTCGCAGGGGTTGGCGGCGAACAGCCCGCCCATTGTTTCCCGCGCGTTCCTTGCCAGCGTGTCGAATTCATCGGGAGAAAAGCCGTAATCGGACATTTTCAAATCCGCCACGCCGCAGTCCTCCTGCAATTTTACCAGCATGGTGATAAAATCCTCCGGCCCCTTGGCGTCCTTCATACCAAGCGCCTGCGCCATACGGACAAAGCGGTCGTCGCAGGCGTGTTTTTCGATGAAGAATTCATAAAACGCCTTGGAAATCATAATCAGTCCCGCGCCGTGGGGGAGGTCTGGATGGTAAGCGGACATGGCGTGTTCCAGGGAATGCTCCGCCGTCGTGACGCTGATTGTCATTACCACACCCGAAAGCGTGTTGGCAAACGCCATATGCTCCCGCGCTTTCAGATCGCCGCCGTCCCTGACCGCGCGGACGAGATACTCTCCCACGTTTTCAATAGCGGTCAGGGCGTACATATCGCTCATGATGCTGGCGAAGGCCGAAATATAACTCTCGGTGGCGTGGAACAGGGCGTCAAAGCCCTGGTAGGCGGTGAATTTGGGCGGCACGGATATCATAAGTTCCGGATCGATGATCGACAGCACCGGGAACAGGCAATCATACCCGCCGACGCCGATCTTCTCATTCGTTTCCTCGTTGGTCACAACGCCCCATTGGTCTGCTTCGCTGCCCGTGCCTGCGGTAGTGGTGATGCAGACGAGCGGGATGGCCTTGTTTTGGGGCATAAGCCCTTTGCCGGTGCCGCCGCTAACATAATCCCACAGGTCGCCGTCGTTGGTTGCCATCATAGCAATCGCTTTTGCGGCGTCCATGACGCTGCCTCCGCCCAGCGCGACGATACAATCACAGCCGTTGTCGCGGACGAATTTCGCGCCCTCCATAATGGCCGTTTTTGTCGGGTTCGCGCCGATTCCCGCAAACAGGGCGGTTTCGACACCGGCCAGCTTAAGCTGCTCCTCGGTGCGGGCAAGCGCGCCGTTTTTGCGGACAGACTTCCCGTTGGATGTGATAAGCATGGCCTTTTTACCGGGCAGCTTTTGCTGGTGCAGCTCGCTGAGACGGCCGTTTCCGAATACAAAGCGTGTGGGGACATACATGTTGAAGCTCATAGTCTTTTCCTCCTGATTTATTATTGACAACCAAGAAAATGCACTTTATAATCATCTTAACACCTAATAATCATCTTAACACCTAAAGTTAGGTTTAGGTCAAGGGGGTTTTGAAAAATAAAGAATTTTTTTAGAAGGTGCGGTTATGTGTTACTCTATCGGTGAAGTGGCGAATACCACTGGTATTGCCATATCGACCCTGCGCTATTATGACCGTGAAGGGATGTTCCCGAACATAGAACGCCGAGGCGGAGGGATTCGCGTGTTCTCCGACGCGGAGATTGAGACCATTAAAATCATCGAATGCCTAAAGACCTCCGGTCTGTCTATAAAAGATATAAAGCAGTTTCTGGATTGGTGTCAGGAAGGCGACGCTTCCCTGCAAAAACGGCGGGATATGTTTCATGAGCGCCTTGAAGCTGTTAAAAAACAAATGGAAGAGCTGCAAAAAACAATGGACATCATCAAGTACAAGTGCTGGTATTACGATACGGCGATGACCGCAGGCACCGAGGAAGCACCGAAAAATATGCCGGTGGTAATCACAACTTAAAATTGATTCCTGTGAAAGCGCGCCGCAAAACGGTTTACAAACCGGGTAAAATATTGTATAATGATAAGGCGTTTCTAACACGGGGGACTTTTGCGCATTGCGCGGACATGCGCCAATAGGCGATGTTACAGTCAATGGGATATCATATGGGTGCGTTGGTCCTGTGCGGTGGCGCACCGCGAACCATGTCAGGCGGGGAACCGAGCAGCATTAAGCGGACCGCGCCGCGCGCCGCAGGTAACCTGCGCATCCATATGATATCCCATCCCAAAAACGGATTGCATAAACCCAGCGAGAATCCGCCTATGGCGGATTGTTTTTCGATTCGGGCAAAAGTTGGTTTGCTCAGAGCTGAAAGGAGCGACCATGTATCAGGCGCTTTACCGCAAATGGCGCCCCGGCACATTCGACGATGTTGTGGGGCAGGAGCACATTACAACCACGCTGAAAAATCAGATCGCCCGGGGCAAGCCCTCCCACGCGTACTTGTTCTGCGGCTCCCGCGGAACGGGCAAGACGTCCTGCTCCAAGATCCTGGCCAAGGCTGTGAACTGCCCGAACCAGCAGGATGGCAACCCCTGCTGTGAATGCGACATCTGCAAGGGCATTGAGGCGGACAGCATCCTGGACATCACCGAGATCGATGCCGCCTCCAACTCGGGCGTGGACAACATCCGGGACCTGCGGGAGGAGGCCGGCTTTACGCCGGTGGTCGCCAAGTACCGGGTGTACATCATCGACGAAACCCACATGCTCAGCACCGGCGCTTTCAACGCGTTGCTGAAGATCATGGAGGAGCCCCCCGCCCACGTTCTGTTTATCCTGGCCACCACCGAGATTCACAAGGTGCCCGCCACGATCCTGTCCCGCTGCCAGCGCTTTGACTTCCACCGCATCAGCAGCGAGATCATCGCGCGGCGGCTTATGTACATCGCGGGGCAGGAGAGCGTGGAGCTGGACGATGACGCCGCCGCGCTGATTGCAAAGCTTTCCGACGGCGGCATGCGGGACGCGTTGTCGCTGCTGGACCTTTGTGTGAGCGCCGGCGGGAAGATCACCACGCAGGCGGTGACCGATGCCGCAGGTCTTGTGGACCGGGGCTACCTGTTTCGGATTGCCGAGGCGCTGAGCGCCGGCGACGCCGGCGGGGCCCTGGCTGTGCTGGAGGGGCTCTGGGAGAAGTCCATCGACTACCAGCGGCTGTGCGAGCAGCTCATCGGCTTTTACCGGAATGTAATGATCATCAAGTCGGTCCGGGACGCCTCCGAGCTGGTGGCTTGCCTGCCCGATGAGATGGAGTGGTATCAAAAGCTTACGGCGGCCCTTTCGATCCAACAGATTTTGTACAGCCTGACCACACTGCAAAACACGCTGGCGCGTATGTCCCGCACGGCCCAGCGCAGGACCGAGCTGGAGCTGGGGCTGATGCGTCTGGCGAATCCCGCGCTGGACACCGCGCCCGAGGCGCTGCTGGCGCGCATTGAGTCGCTGGAGCGGGCCGTGCGGTCCGGCAAGGTGGCACGGCCTGCCGCGGAGCCTGCTCCATCCGGGGAAAAGCCGCCCGCAGAAAAAGCCCGGGATGCGGCGCCGGCGCCCAGCGAGAGCGAAATCGCGAAGACACCCGTGGAGCCCTTGCCCCAGTGGCAGGAGGTGCTGGCGGTGCTCAAGACTAAGAACAAGGCGCTCCACGGCACGCTGGCGGAGTCGGACGCCTATGTGGGCGGCGACCTGCTGCTGGTGGATGCCGGGGATAGCATGTTCTCCCGTATGGTGCGCGGCGACAGCTACGCCAAGGAGAGCCTGCGCGCCGCCGTGGAGGCGGTGACGGGACAGAAATACCGGCTGGGCCCATACAACAACGCGAAATACAAGGTGCAGCCCAAGGAGGACAAGCTGGAGGGGATTCTTCAGCAGGCCCAGGACCTTGGGGTGGATGTGACAGTGAAAGAATAGGAGGAGCACAGAATGAAAGCGAGATTACCCAAGGAATACGCCGGCGGCGGCGCACAGAACATGAACTCCATGCTCAAGCAGGCGCAGAAGATGCAGGACCTGATGTCCGAAAAGCAGGAGGAGCTTGCGGAGCAGGAGTTTAAGGCGACAGTGGGCGGCGGCGCCGTGGAGGTCACCATGAGCGGCAAGCGGGAGCTTAAGAGCGTTGCTATCAAGCCGGAGGTGGTGGATCCCGAGGACATCGATATGCTGCAGGACTTGGTCGTAGCGGCGGTGAACGAGGTGCTTCGCACCGTGGAGGAAGCCACCAGCGTGGAAATGGACAAGATCACGGGCGGCTTACAGCTTCCGGGGATGATGTAGGTTATGAAAGGCAGCGCATTGCCGCTTGTAAAGCTGATCGAACAATTTGAACGCCTGCCGGGTATCGGGAAGAAATCCGCCCAGCGCCTGGCGTTTTATGTGCTGGACATGCCCAAGGATAAGGCGGCCGCTTTCGCAAACGCGATCCTGGACGCCCACGAAAAGATCAGACGCTGCGCGGTCTGCCAGAATCTGACCGACCAGGAGGTCTGTCCCATTTGCTCCGAGGACGGCCGCGACGGCGCGGTTATCTGCGTGGTGGAGGACCCCCAGGACATCCTGGCCTTTGAGCGGACCAAGGAGTACCACGGGCTTTACCACGTGCTGCACGGCCTGATCTCCCCCATGGACGGCGTGGGACCCGAACAGCTCTACATCAAGGAGCTGCTGGCCCGCGTCCAAAAGGGCGGCGTGGAGGAGGTCATCATGGCCACGGATCCCACCGTGGAGGGCGAGGCTACGGCTACCTATTTGGCGCGCCTGCTCAAGCCCATGGGGCTGAGAGTGACACGGCTGGCCTACGGCATCCCGGTGGGCGGCAACCTGGAGTACGCCGACGAGGTCACGCTCTACCGCGCGCTGGAGGGCAGAAACGAAATATAAACTTTTACAAATTGCGCACAAATTCATCACAACTCGCAGGCCAAGCGTGGTATACTATTTGATGCAACTGCAAGGGAGGAGGTGCCGCGATGGAGGAAAAAAGCTTTAAGACGATTGCCCAAAACAAAAAAGCGCGGCATGACTACTTTGTCAGGGAGAGCTTTGAGGCCGGGATCGAGCTGGTTGGCACCGAGGTGAAGTCGCTGCGCAAGGGCAGCGTAAACCTCAAGGACAGCTGGTGCGATATAAAGGGCGGCGAGCTTTTTGTCAAGCAAATGCATATCAGCCCCTATGAGCAGGGCAATATCTTCAACAAGGACCCCCTGCGCGCACGCAAGCTTCTGATGCACAAGCGGGAGATTCAGAGGCTGGGCTCCGAGATTGCCCTGAAAGGATATACGCTGGTACCACTCTCCATCTACTTCAAGGGGTCTCGGGTAAAGGTGCAGGTGGGACTGTGCCAAGGCAAAAAGCTGTACGACAAGCGTGACGACATGGCAAAGAAAGACGCAAAAAGAGATATTGACCGCGCCATGAAAGAGCGGACAAGGCAATAATCAATAGGGGGGCGTAAAGGTTTCGACGGGGATTTTGCAGTACGGTAAGCGAGTAGAGACGCACGATCTCTTTAAAATGTGCAACTTAAAAATTAAACGCTGAAGATAATAATTTAGCATTTGCTGCTTAATTAAGCAGCTGTTCTGATCGGAAGGACCACGAGCCGACCGGAGCATCATTTTAGTGGTGAACGCCCCGAGCGAGTTCCACGGCGCACGGGATGTATCAGGGATACTAAGCCGCGCAGCCTGTTTATCGGCGGCGCGGTAAGGGAATGTAAAGGATAAACTGCACTCGAAGAAAGCCGTATGAATGAGTTTTCGGACAGGGGTTCAATTCCCCTCGCCTCCACCAGAATAATCCGCATGAACATCACGTTTGTGCGGATTTTACTTTTTATAGATGCACAAATAGTTGCACATCATTTTCTAGACTTATTAACTGGAATACCCAATGCTTTCTGCAATTTTTCCTCTTCTGATGGAACCGGACATTACAGTCTTGCTGCCGAGGCTCTTGAAGAGGATTTCGGCAGATTCGCTGTTGGGCGCGAAGCCGCCGAAGATGGTGCGTCGGCCCTGTGGGAAGCGATTTTGGATGTTGACGCTGGCATGCCTTTTGTTGTATAATAATAAAGCGATTTTCCTACTACTCCATCCGGTGGATAATCAGAGTAGGGTTGGATATAGGCGTTTCTGCTTGATTCTGGCATCTGAGGCAGTAAACTGCCAGTCTAACACATAATCAACACTTCTGCATGGGTAGAAAAATTCAATATGCCGCCGTGGTGGAATCGGCAGACACCCGAGACTTAAAATCTCGTTCCGGCAACGGAGTACCGGTTCAAGTCCGGTCGGCGGCACCAAACCAGTCAAATCCGAACCAATCACGACAGGTTTTCCCTGTTGGAGAAGGGTTCGGATTTGTGCTATTTTTTTAAACTAAGAACCAACAACCTCTTACAATATAACTTGTAGGAGGTTGGTTTTTAATAACATTTTCATAATGATTATTAAAGGGATTGTATGCCGGTAATCTGTCTGAAATTATCATATGCTGTTTTATTCTTCAAGATTTCAACCATTTCAGGTGTTATCAATTTTTCAAATGCTTTAAGTGAATCAGGCTCGGTAACTTTTGATAAAATGAAGTTTTTAAGCATTAGTGTTAATGGTTCACCAATAGCAGCCTTATAATTGAATCCAAGCAGTTGCATAGTTTTTAGAGTATCAACACTAATTAGCTCCTTAATCTGTTCATATGATTCTACTTGTGCCGCTACCCTATCAGTTTCCTCTTGTCCTTTTACAAGCGCACTTTCTAACTGCATTTTCTTAAAGATTTCAAGCACACGTGATACTGTATTATGCAAATGCTGAATATCTTCGTCACTTATGACAACCTGCTCCAATTCGGATTTATAGGCTTGGGCTATTCTTACCGCTTCTTCACGTTCATTTAGCAACTCATTGATAATTTCATCATATGTAGCTCTAACCGTTTCAACCTTTTTCTCATCTTTAATAGCCTTAACTTTATTGTTGATTGCTGATGCAGTACCTTTAATGGCTAACTCCGTAAGGGATTTACCCATTTCAATTAGTGCGGCTGTATAAGCTGCATCCATTTTTATCCTCCTTTTTTGGGAAAATTTATTTATTATAGTTTAACACAACATATCGTTATCGTCAATTGTGAAATATCTATATATGGAATAGCGTTTTTATGATTTCCTGTAAAATACTTTTGTCACTTCAAAAAATCTATCCATCAATCAAAGCAAAAAATCGCCGTCAATCTGCACAAGGAAATCCTCGATTTTCCCTTTAATATCGTCGTTGACCATGTTTCCAAAACCGCATAACATCGTCAATCTTTTGTGCAATATAACGGCACTCGGTTTTAGAGCAAACAGAACACTCGGAAATGATGAGGGATACGATATTCCAAAAAGAAACGGACAGGAGCGGCTTTGTGCCGCTCCTGTCCTCTGTATGTTCTTGATTTTCGTTTTACTTATCACCTTTTTGTGATTTTGTCTTTTCTGCCTGCTTTGCTTTCCACTCCGCAAACTCTTTTTTGCCTTCCTCACTCTCGAAGAACGCCTGCATTGTGGGGAGTAGCGCTCTGGCGAGGGCTTCAATCTCGTGCCGGGGAATCCCTGTACCATAGTCTTTATGTTTTTTTGCCACTTGCCGCTTGCCTCCGTAATATTCAATTTTCAAGGTGCTAACGTACATTTTTCTGGATTTGACTTATATATCAGCCCTCCCTTTGCTTGTTTTATTGGTCTGCCATACATAAATTGTAGCATGGAAATCCGAAAAGCCTGTTTTTGTGCGTGATGTGCAATTCCGATGAAGTCTATACTTTAGAATTGCAGAATCACAATTATGCGGGTGAAATATGATGGTGGCAGGAACGGCTTTCGCCGCCCCCGCCTGTCCGCTATCTCTGATAATCCTGTGACTTCTGCGATATTCTGGCCTGCCGTTTTACTTCCTCCGGCAGAGAATCCACGAATTGCTGTAAGTTGTGATAATCGGCTTGGAGTTGCGCCGTTTCAAGCTGCTTGCTGAAACTTTCTTTTTCGCCTGCCGCCGCTTTCTTGGCGAGAGCGGCGTTTGATTGTTCCAGCCTGCCAATCTCCCGCCTATATTTCCTGACCTGCGTTTCAAACTTTTCCATATTGGGGAAGAACTTTTGTAGAAGGGCGAGGGCTTCATCCCGTTTTTTGCTTGCGTTAAGCGGGTTTATACTGTCCAACGAGGCTTGTATCTGCGCCGCTTGCTTGGTGAGGTGAACTGCCTGTTTGAATACCCTTGTCGGGATATGCCGCCTGCCTGTCACACTAGCGGATTCCCCCCGCTCCAAGTCAGGGAACTTTTTTACCATGTGGGCAAAGAAATCATCTTGCCATTTGGTAAGCTGGACACGATTACCGATTATGTCCTTCGCCGATAGCCGCCCGTCCTGCGTGATCGGCGTAAAACAGAGGTGCATATGTGGTGTCCGCTCGTCCATATGGACTACGGCGGTGAATATGTTATCCCTGCCGATCTTCCGGGAGAGAAACTCAACCGCCGTTTCAAAGAAGGCTTTGATTTCCGCACTTTTCTTTCCCTTGAAGAAGTCAGGGCTTGCGGTAATCAGCGTGTCTACGAAACGAACGCTGTCTTTGCGGGTTTTGCAGCCTGCCGCTTCAATACGGCTGTCCGATTCCCGCTTGTAAGATGTTTCCGGTTTGATTATGTGAATATTGTTCTTGCTTCGCCCGGTGTCTATATCAGGATTGCTGGCGTATTTTGCCTTGGTTCGCTCATGGTGAGCTTCTAATGCACCGGCACCCCCTTTTTGCTTTTGGAATCGCATAATTGCGTATTGTGGCATTTTATCCTCCTTGTTTTTTAATCGTCACCTGTCACCTTCACCGAGATTTGCTTTTATTCATCGCATTTCTGCGGTGACGGTGACAGGTGACAGTGACGGTAGTACCACCTCCTGATTGATGATTAGTCGGCCGGCTCTGATATGATTATCGCATAAAAAAATGCAATCCCCGTTTTCTTGCGGGAATCGCATTTTCAGTAAAGTCTAGGCCTTTCAAATTGCAAATTCACAATCTGCATGGTACAATATGGGAAATGGAGGTGCGGCCATGTATCTGCCCGGAACGATAAACGAGCGCATTGGTGATTTGCGGACAAGCAAGGGGCTTTCCCAAAAAGAATTGAGTGATATTATCGGGATTGCACCGTCGCAATTGAGCCGCATAGAAAAAGGCCAAACGCAGCACATCAGCAGCGACATTCTAATTAAGCTGTCAAAGGCATTTAGCGTGTCGGCTGATTATATACTTGGCTTAACAACCATCAGCGTTCAGAAAAACTACGACATCAGCGAGCTTGGCTTGTCCGAAGGAACGGTTAAGGCCCTTTTATCAGGTTCCGTAGATGTGCAAATACTGAACCGGCTGATTGAACATAAGCGATTCCCCTATCTCCTGCAAATGGTGAAGGTGTACTTTGATGATACCGTCGCCGCCGGGATCGCGACGCGAAACGATTTGATTGACTTCGCTACATCGACAATGGGCGATTATGCGAAGCTGAACCCGGAGTACAAGGATGAAATGCTGACTGATGCTCGCCTTCTCAAATCACAGAAGCTAGGCGAACATGAGGCTGAAATTGAAAAAATCAAAAGTACCTTTCTGGCTATCTTGAAGGATATTAAGAAAGATATGGGCGAAGGGAAAGTTTCGGGCGATGTGGCGACCGCTGAATTTATCGGGCAGCTTCGTGAACGGATAGCGGAGAATCCCAAGGAGCTACCCACAGCGGACGAGATTACCAATATGGTTAGCCGAAAGAAACGACATGATAATTCTCGGCACATACATCGACCGCGCGTTTTCCGCCAAGACTGATAACAGGCCGGAATTTCAAAAAATGATAAAGGATTCTTCCAAAGGCTTATTTGATTTCATACTTGTTTGGAAGCTCGACCGCTTCGCCAGAAACAGATATGACAGCGCACACAACAAGGCAATCCTGCGAAAAAATGGCGTAAAGGTAATATCGGCAACCGAACCCATTTCAGAAGATTCAACAGGGATTTTATTGGAATCCTTACTTGAAGGGTATGCGGAATTTTTCTCGGCTGAATTATCCGAAAAGGTCATCCGTGGCCTGACTGAAAACGCGCTGAAATGCAAATACAACGGGGCAGGCGTCCCTGTAGGATATTACATAGACGATGAACAGTATTTTCAAATCAATGAAACCACCGCACCGCTCATCGTTGAGGCTTTCAAAATGTATGCTGACGATAGAAAATCCGTTCGCCAGATTGTAAATGTTCTCAACGAAAAAGGGCTTGTCACAAGCTACAATAAGCCCATGAGCATCAACAGCGTAACATGGATGTTGAAAAACCGAAAGTATATTGGTGAGTATCGTTACCGCGACATTGTCCAGCCGAACGGCATTCCTGCAATCGTACCGCAGGATTTATTTGACCGTGTGCAGGAACGCATGGCGAAGAACAAAAAAGCCCCTGCACGTACCAAAGCTGTTGAGAATAATTATCTGCTTACAACCAAGCTTTTTTGCGGAAAATGCAGCGCCTACATGGTGGGCGAGAGCGGAACAAGCCACACAGGGAAATTCCATCAGTATTACAAATGCGTAGCTGCCAAGAAACGAAAAGGCTGTGATAAAAAGACAGTCAGGAAAGATTGGATTGAAAACCTCGTTGTCGATGAAACGCTTGCCATGCTAAATGATGATAATGTAGTCGAGTATATCATCGAATTGGTTATGGAGGTACAGAGCAGGGAGAGTACCAGTCTGCCTATGCTCCAAGAACAGCTTGCGGAAACAGAAAAAGGCATTGAAAATATGCTCAACGCCATTCAAGCGGGAATTTTCACCCAATCCACCAAACAGCGGCTTGACGAATTGGAACAGGTTAAGGGCGACCTTGAAGTGAAGATTTTGCAAGAGGAAATCCAAAGGCCGCTTATGACGGACGAGTTTTTAAGATTCTTTCTGCACAAGTTCAGAGACATCGACATCACCAATCAAGAGCAGCGCCAACGGCTGATTGACATATTCGTAAATGCGATTTACCTTTATGATGATAAAATCGTGTTTACATTCAACTACAAGGAAGGCTCCAAAACCGTATCACTAAAGGATATAGAGGGTTCGGATTTAGCTAGGGCTGGTGCACCAAATTTCCCTTAGACAAACCCTCGGGTTTGTCTAAGGGAGTGTCATTTTTGTGTCCTGCGCGTTGCAGTAGATGCCAATCTTGCCTTCAGCACTGTCGTGCATATAAATCCTGTTGACAAATGTATCTATCAAAGCGGTTCGGTAAGTATTATCATTCACATCGCCGTCCTTAAATTTCTGCGCTTACTCCGATGCCTATTTACATAAAATCCTTTTCCAGTCTGTCGGTTTTCAATTTTCATGCGTCTGCCCTGTCAACTGTACCGCGAGTGTTGAAAACCTGTGGGTTTTGCGCTATAATATACGGGTATTCTAGCGCGATTCGCGCAGACGGAGGGCTGCCCTTGCAAGAGATCTATCTGGACAACGCCGCTACGACCCGCTGTGGTGAAGAGGCGGCGGCGCTGGCGCTGGCGTTGATGACCACGCACTACGGCAACCCGTCGTCGTTGCATAGAAAGGGGCTGGAGGCCCAGCTGGAGCTGGATCGGGCCCGCTCCCGCCTGGCGGACGCCCTGGACTGCGCCCCCGGGGAGATCAGCTTCACCTCGGGCGGCACCGAGTCCAACAATCTGGCGATCCAGGGCGCGGCCAGGGCGCGACAGCGGCGGGGCAAGGGGATTGTGGCCATGGCCAACACCCACTCGTCGGTGCTGGAGCCGTTGAAATATCTGGAAACCCAAGGCTTTTTGGTGCGGCTGGTCAATCCAAGGCCCGACGGCAACGCGGACGCCGACGCGCTGCTGAACGCGGTGGACGCGGACACGGTTCTGGTCTGCCTGCAAATGGTAGACAGCGAGACTGGCGCCATCGCTCCGGTGGCGGATATCGCAAGGGCGCTGGGCCGCCGCGGGCTCTCGCCCCACTTTCACTGTGACTGCGTGCAGGCCCTGGGCAAGCTGCCCGTCGCGGCCCCCAAGCTGGGGGTGGACAGCATCTCGGTCAGCGCCCACAAGCTCGGGGCCCCCAAGGGCTGCGGCGCGCTGTACCTGAAAAAGGGCGCGCGCATCCTGCCGCTTGTCTACGGCGGCGGGCAGGAAAAGGGGCTGCGGCCCGGCACCGAAAACACCCCCCTGGCCTGTGCGTTCGGTTTGGCGGCCGAGCTGGCGGTCAAAGCCTTGGGGGAAAATCATGTCAATGTATCGTCGCTTCGTGAATATTTTGTAAAAAAATGCATGAAAAATCCCGACTTGTGCATGAATTCACCCCCTGACGCGACACCTTATATATGCAATTTGTCGGCGCCCGGCTACCGCTCCGAGACACTGCTGCACTTTCTGGCCGAACGGGGGGTGTATGTCTCCAGCGGGTCGGCTTGCTCAAAGGGGGCGGCCAGCCACGTACTGAAAGCCATGGGGTTGCCCCCCATCAGAGTGGACAGCGCGCTGCGCGTGAGCTTCTGCCCCCGAAACACCCCCGGCGATATAGATGCCTTTTTCGAAATCCTGGCACAAGCCATGAAAACCCTGCGCGCAGTCCGATAGACACCACCCCCGCAAACACAGTCCCGCAGGCGCAATAGAAAAGCCCGCGCAAGCAAAAATCCCCTCCCACAGCAACCGGCAAAAAAAGGAGACATCATTCATGGATGAGCTGATTCTGCTCAAATGCGGCGAAATCTCCCTAAAGGGCCTGAACCGCGGGAGCTTTGAGGATATCCTGATCAAAAACGCCAAGCGCAGCCTGTATAAGTTAGGCAGATTCAAATTTTACAAGGCCCAGTCCACATTGTACGCCGAGCCCCTGGAACAGGGGCTGGACCTGGACGCCGCCGTGGAGCGCCTGTCCCGGGTATTCGGCGTGGCGGCGCTGTGCAAAGCCCGCGTGGTGGAGAAGGACTTCGCCGCCATTCAGGAGGCCGCCGCCGCCTACCTGAAAGAGGAGCTGGAGGACGCCGCCACGTTCAAAGTGAAAGCCAAGCGCTCCGACAAAAGCTTTTCCATGAACTCCCCCGAAATCTGCCGGAGGCTGGGCGGATATCTGCTGGAACAGTTCCCGCACCTGCGGGTGGATGTAAACAAGCCCGACCTGGAGGTGGTGGTGGAAATCCGCGACTTCGCGGCCTATGTCCACCGGGACCAGCTGCCCGGCGCGGGCGGTATCCCGGTCGGGTCCGGCGGCAGCGCGGCGCTGCTGCTGTCCGGCGGCATCGACAGCCCGGTGGCGGGCTGGATGCTGGCCAAACGGGGCGTGCGCATTGAGGCGGTGCACTTCGCCTCGCCGCCCTACACCAGCGAGCGCTCGCTGCTGAAAGTCAAGACCTTGGCCGAAAAGCTGGTGCCCTGGTGCGGCCGCATACACCTGCACAGCGTGGGCTTTACCAAATTTCAGGAGGCCATCAAGGACCGCTGCCCCGAGGACCTGTTCACGCTGATCATGCGCAGGCAGATGATGGCCATTGCCGAGGAAATCGCGCTGCGTCAGGAGTGCGGCGCGCTGATCACCGGTGAGAGCGTGGGCCAGGTGGCCAGCCAGACGCTGGCGGCCCTGCGCTGCACCGAGGCGGCGGTAAAGGAGCTGCCGGTGCTGCGGCCGGTTATCGGCATGGACAAGGAGGAGATCATCGCGCTAGCCCGCAAAATCGATACTTTCGAAACCTCGATTCTGCCCTACGAGGACTGTTGCACCGTCTTCACCCCCAGACACCCCAAGACCAAGCCCAGGCTCGCCGACCTGCTGGAGGCCGAAAGTGCCCTAGACATCGCGGCGCTGCGGGCCCAGGCACTTGAAGACACTGTCATGGAAAGCATCGGCTGAGCCACCGCCGCGCCATTCACAAATGATCGATACCTTGAATCGCTGTAGGAGGATCCCACGTTGGTAACCGAGATTATTTTGGTCCCCAGAGACCCACAGGCCACCGAGAGCGCAAAACAGTGCGCTCAGTACATAGCGCGTGCGCTTGCGTCCATCGGCATGAAAGTGCGGGAGCAGATCAGCCTGTGCGCGGGCATAGCCGAGCTGCAGAAAGCCGTATCCGCGTCGCTGGGGCGCAGCAATGTGGTGGCGATCCTGGGCGGCCTGGAAAAGGACCAGGGCTACCTGAGCAAAACGGTGCTCAGTCAGGGTTTGCGCCTGCCACTGGAGCAGGACCAGAGATGCCTGGACGCGATCAAAGCCTACTGCCGGCGCACCGGCGAGCACTTCTCGCTGGAGGACGCGGCCCTGGCCCAGGCGCCCCAAGGCGCGGTGTTATTTCCCGGGCAATACGGCAAGACGCCGGGCTACGCCATATCCTCGGCAAAGCAGCACATCCTGCTGCTGCCCGACAACCAAACCGAGCTGGCGGCCATGTTCGCCAAGTACCTGTCCCCCTATCTGAGCGGTTCCCAGGCCGAAACCACCGTGACCCGCACCGTGCGCACCTACGGTGTCGCCGCGGACCAGGCGCGGCTGCGCATCGGCTCGCTGATGGACACCGCCAACCCCGCTGTCACCGTGGACCGGGACGGCGGCGAGGTGCTGATTCGGGTCAGCGCTCACGCGTCCACCACCCAGACCGCCGCCGCCATGTGCACACCGGTGCTGCGGGCGATAGCGGAGCGCATGGGGGACGCGGCCTACGGGCTGGACGTGGACTCCCTACAGTCCGCCGTGGTGGGTAAGCTGACGAACAAGCAGATGGACATTGCGGTGGCCGAGGCGGGCACCGGCGGCATCCTGACCCGGGTGCTGGCCGAAACCACCGGCGGCGCCGAGGTACTGCGCTACTCGGTGGCGGTGGACGACGACGACGCCAAACGGGAGCGGCTGAAGCTTTCGCAGAAGCTGCTGCGCAAAAAGGGCGGCATCAGCGAGGAGACCGCCGTGGCCATGGCGGACGCGGCCCGAAAGCGGGCCAGCACCACCCTGGGCGTGGCTATCACCCTGGGCGGGGTCAAGGAGCGGGGGGCCGCCGGTAAGATCGTGTATATCGCGGTGGCTGATGCCAACAATGTATATGTGAAAAAGCTTGTGGTGGACCCCGAGGGCTCCGCCGATGTGGCGGTGGACGCGGCGCTTTCCCGCGCGCTGAACATGGTGCGGCTGTTTGTGGATTATCTGCCGCGCCCATACCCGTCCGCGATTCCGCTGGACGAGGCGCTGGCGGGCAAAACCGTGACCGACAAGGAAATTCACGGCACGCAGGATGGCCCCGGCCGCGGGGAGGACGCCGATCACAAGGGCTTTCTTAATCGGCTGCTGGGCAATTTTATCATCAGAAAGGCGGATGAGACAAGCGTTAAGGTGAGAAAGTTTATCTTTATACTGGCGATGCTGATCTTCCTGGGCTCGGCGGGCTATGTGGGCCTGTACTACTATGAGTCCTGGAGCTTTGCCAGGCAGACCGAGAGTCTCAAGGACATGTTCTCGATGGAGGGTCTGGAGGATGTCGAGATCAGCGAGGACTTCCCCAGGCACGACTACCTGCCCCAATTCGCGGCTCTGTGGACACTGAACCCGGATGTGGCGGGCTATCTTTCCATCGATGACACCGGCGTGCAGTACCCGGTGGTACAGCGCACTGACGATACCAGCAACGCCACCGCCTATTACCTGCGCCGGGATTTTTACGGAAAATCCAACCAGCACGGCATCCCGTTCTTAGACTACCGGGCGGACATTGAGGAGCCCAGCGACAACATGATCGTTTACGGCCACAACATGAAGGACGGCACGATCTTCGGCGAGCTGCTCAACTATCAGGAGCTGAGCTACTACAGGGAGCACCCGGTGATCGACTTCAGCACACTGTACGAGCACAACCGCTACAAGATCATATCGGTGTTCATCACTAACGCCTATGAGAACCAGGGCCCCGTGTTCGCCTACCACGATTTTGTGGAGGCGAAAAGCGGCGAGGACCTGCTGAACTATGTGAACCAGGTGCGGGTGCGCAGCCTGATCGAAACACCGGTGGATGTGGAATCCACCGACAAGCTGATCACCCTTTCCACCTGCTCTTACGAATTTAAGGACGCCCGCTTCGTGGTGGTGGCCCGCCGCGTGCGAAACGGCGAGGACGACCAGGTCAACGTGGACGCAGCCCGCAAAAACCCGGCACCCCTAATGCCCGACATCTGGTACCAGCTTTACGGCGGCGTCAAGCCCAATGTGAACGCGGCCTCGGTGGTGACAAACCCCACCACCAACACCAGCCCGTCCGGCAGCGCCCAGCAGCTGGCGCCGTCCCCCTCCAGCAGCCAGGCGACCTCCCAGGAAGCCCAGTCGCAACAGCCGCAACAGTCTCAACAGCCGCAGACCAGCGCAAGCGAGTCGTCCAGGCCCTCCTCCAGCTCAGCGGAGCCGGGCCTGGAGCTTCCGTCCTCCTCAAGCGGGAGCTCCAGGCAGGAGGATGCCATCTCCCTGCCCGAAACCTCCGCGCCGTCGGCCGGCCAGGACCCCTCCCGCAGCCCCGACGACCTTGTGTTCGACCTGGCGGCTTTCTCCGGCTTTTCGGTGAGCCCCCCCCTGCAGCGGGACAGCGGCATAACCTTGGCGGCATCGGCCAAGACCTCCGCCAAGGCCTCCGCCCTGCGGTTAATGGCGACCGGCGACGACTTGGATTTCAACGTGCTTTTGGATGACGCGGATGACACGGTCAGCACCGCCGCGCGGGACGCGGCAAGGCTTACCGTGAAGAGCGGCGGCAAGACCATCACGGCAGACGCTGCCGACATCCTGTGCCGGCTGGTGCAGCAGGAGCTGGGCTCAGGCTTCCACGAGGAGGCCATGAAAGCCCAGGCGGTGGCGGCTTATACCTACATACGGCATTACAATTTACTGGAACAGACCCCGGTGGTGGTGCTGTCCGGCGAGTCGGCGGTGAGCAACAGGGTGCGCCAGGCGGTAAATGCCGTGCTGGGCCAGGCGGTTTACTACAACGGCAGAAACGCCTTTACCCCCTACCACGCCACCAGCGCGGGCCAGACCACCTCCTCCGGGGCGGTGTGGGGCGGAAGTTACCCCTACCTGGTCACGGTGGACAGCGCGGTGGACAAGAAGACCACCCACTATAAGGTGGCCAGGACTTTCACCAGCGACAAGGTTGCCCAGCTGCTGTCGGATAAGCTGGGCATCGAGGCTTGGGGAGCTCCGGCGGACTGGTTCGAGGTGCTGGACTACGCCGATGGCGAATACGTGGGCCGCATGTCTATCTGCGGCGAGATCACAAGCCCCAAATCCGGCGCCAGGCTTACCGGCCGCATCCTGCGGGAAAATGTGCTGGGCCTGCGTTCCGCCTGCTTTGAATACGACTACGACGCGGACAAGGATACGTTCACCTTCGTCACCTACGGCTATGGCCACGGCGTGGGCATGAGCCAGAACGGCGCAAATCTCTACGCCCGGAAAGGCTGGGACTACGTACAGATTCTTGAGCACTACTACCCCGGAACCGAGGTCAAATAGCGGGTGCTTGCATTTTCAGGCTTTTCACAGGGATAATACTCACAAAATAATTGTCGGCTCCGCCCCCGAAAGGGGGCTTTTTTTTGTGTGCCCGGCGCTGCGGGGCGCACAGGAAAGGCCCCGCGCCACAGAAAATCCTCGCGGCCAGCAGACACCCTGTGGGGGAATATTTCCATCATCTCTTCCACATACTACAGCAAAGGGAATGAGAGGGGTGTTTTTCGGACTGTGATTCCGTTTGCTGTAACAACAAATCCGGGGAAAGGGGCGCAGGCAATATGCAGAGAAAAAAGCGCGGGTGGATGTTCTACCCGCTGGCTGTGGTGATCGGACTGCTGAGCGGCCTGTTTGGCGCGGGGGGCGGCGTGGTGGCGGTGCCGGTGCTGCGCGGCGTGGGCCTTGCGGAGGACGAGGCTCACGCCACCTCGGTCTCGGTGACCTTTCCACTGGCGGTGCTCTCGGCGTTTCTCTACCTGCGCGCCGCGAGCTTCGAGCTTTCGGCGGCGTGGCCCTACCTGCCCGGCGCTTTTTTGGGCGCGCTGCTGGGGGCCTGGCTGCTGCCCAAGGTCAGCAGTGCTTGGCTGCGCAGGATCTTCGGCGCGGTGATCATCTTTTCGGCGGGGAGGCTGCTGCTGCGATGAGCTGGATCCTGATCGGCGCCGCCTCGTTTTTATCGGCGGTGCTGGGAGCCTTGGGCATGGGGGGCGGCGGCATCCTGGTGCTCTACCTGACCGCCCACGCCGGGGTGCCTCAGCTGCAGGCGCAGGGCATCAACCTGGTGTTCTTTGTACCGGTGGCGGTGGTGGCGCTGTGCATCCACCAGAAAAACAGATTGATCCACTGGGGGATCGCGCTTCCCTGTATTTTTTTGGGTGCGATTGGTGTATATTTTGGGGTAAAATTGGCAATGCTGTTAGAGCAAAAGCTGCTCGGTAAGCTGTTCGGCGGCTTCCTGATGCTGATTGGCCTGCGGGAGCTGTTCGCGAAAAGCAAGAGCCCGCCGCCGCGTGTAGATAAAAATGAAAAATAAAATCCCTTTTTTCTCCAAACATAGCATAAACGACCATCAAGCGGTTCAAACTAAAATCGGAGGTGCATTGACACTATGAGCAAAATGAATTTTTCAAAGGGCAGATTTAGCAGATTCATATCGTCAAAGGGCTTTTATGTGGCGCTTGCGGTGTGTCTGGTAGGTGCCGGAGCCGCGACCTGGGTCGCTGTAAACCGCACCATCACCGGCATTGAAAACGCCAACAGCCAAATGCTGGAAAGCGAGAGCTATTTCCACGATTTCCCTATGCTGGAGGAGACGGAAAAAAGCGTGCCGGACGTGCCAAAAACCTACTTGCCGCCGTCCTCCTCCTCTTCGACTCCTTCGTCGTCGTCCGCAGCTTTCTCCGAACCCGCGCCGTCCTCCGACGCGCCGGTCAGCTCGCCCGTTACGCCAAGCTTGGCATATTCCTTGCCGGTAAACGGTAAGATCACAGCGCCCTACTCGGGCGGCGAGCTGGTGAAAAACGCGACGCTGAACGACTGGAGAACCCACGACGGCATTGACATCGCGGCGGCCAGGGGCGACGACATCTACGCGGCGGCGGACGGCGTAGTGACCGATGTGAAAAACGACCCGCTGTGGGGCACCGTGCTGACCATCAAGCACTCGGACGGCCACGAGACCTTCTACTGCGGGCTCAACAGCAAGCTGCCTGTTCAGGTGGGCGAAAACGTGATGATGCGCCAGGTGATCGGCACCTTGGACGGCGTTCCCTGCGAAATCAGTGAGGACAGCCACCTGCACTTCGCCATGAAGAGGAACAGTCAGTGGACCGACCCCATGAGCGTGGTGGCCAAAGCGGAATAACACAGCCCTGCCCAGTGAAAATTGAACCACCACCGGCTGGAAGCCGGTGGATTCGACTGGCGGCTGGAAGCCGCCTAAAGCACGGGGATAGCCTACGGTTAACTTGCTTGTAATTTGCTGTTCTATGGGTAGCTCGGATA
>Ga0153950_1000114_pt1 | contig 33102 bp, 24 predicted proteins | sample TSNJ034MetaG_FD_104737 | JGI IMG/M metagenome (GOLD analysis project Ga0153950, IMG submission 104737) | Attine ant fungus gardens microbial communities from New Jersey, USA - TSNJ034 MetaG | ecosystem: Host-associated > Fungi > Mycelium > Unclassified | place: USA: New Jersey, Wharton State...
GTGGCGGAGAACCTGGAGGCCATCAACCCGCCGGACGTGGACGGCAAGATCCTGCGTGCCCTCGACAACCCGATCCACAAGACCGGCGGCATCACCATCCTCCACGGCTCCCTCGCGCCGGAAGGCGCCGTGGTGAAGACCGCCGGCTTCGACGCCGACATCTTCGAAGGCACGGCCCGCGTCTTCGAGCGGGAACAGGGCGCCCTCGACGCCCTGGACCGCGGCGAGATCCAGAAGGGTGACGTGGTGGTCATCCGTTACGAGGGTCCGAAGGGCGGCCCGGGCATGCGGGAGATGCTCGCCATCACGGGTGCCATCAAGGGCGCGGGGCTCGGCAAGGACGTCCTGCTGCTGACGGACGGTCGCTTCTCCGGCGGCACCACGGGCCTGTGCATCGGCCACGTGGCACCGGAGGCCGTGGACGGCGGGCCCATCGCCTTCGTCAAGGACGGGGACCGGATCCGGGTGGACATCGCCGCCCGCTCCTTCGACCTCCTGGTGGCCGCCGAAGAGCTCGAATCGCGCAAAGAAGGCTGGGCGCCGCTGCCGGCGCGCTTCACCACGGGCGTCCTGGCCAAGTACGCCAAGCTGGTCAACTCGGCCTCCACGGGCGCGTACTGCGGGTAGCGAGGACGGAGACGACGACGGCGGGCACCCCATGGGTGCCCGCCGTGCCGGGCGCTTGGCCGCGGTCGGTCGGGGTGAGTTGCGCGCCCTGGGCGCCGCGCCGTCGTCGTGCCCGGATCGCGGACGTCAACTGTCCGCATAGTGAGACGGAAAGTCCGGCAGTTGACACAAAATCAGGCCAGGAGGAAAACTGTAGCCATGACTGAAACCGTGATTGTCGTAGTCCTTACCAAGCGCGTGGCATAAGCCAAGCTGGTAACGGTCAGTCACGCGCAACCCCTCGAAGAGCCTCACGGCTGAGGGGTTTTTTTATTTGTATTTGGCACCACGGCCAGTCACCCACCCGAAATCGCCCCGTAAGGGGCACCAACGAGGAAGAGTCCGATGAGCAAAGGATCGCCCATCAGCCCCACGCTGTTGGCTGCAAAGTCCGCGAAGAACGCGGAAAAGTCCGAGCGCGCCGTCACCGCTGCCGATGACGCAGCGGCCCTCTCTCCTGTCCTCGGGCCGAACAACGTTGTACCCCCAACGGAGATGACCGGCTCACAAGCACTCGTCCGCTCGCTCGAAGAACTCGGCGTCAAGGACATTTTCGGTTTGCCCGGTGGTGCCATCCTGCCCACCTACGACCCGTTGATGGCTTCCAGTTTGAATCACATCCTGGTCCGTCACGAGCAGGGAGCCGGCCACGCCGCGCAGGGCTATGCCATGGTCACCGGTGAGGTGGGCGTGTGCATCGCCACCTCCGGTCCTGGCGCCACCAACCTGGTCACCGCCATCATGGACGCCCACATGGACTCCGTGCCGATGGTGGCCATCACCGGTCAGGTCGCCAGTGGCGTGATCGGCACCGACGCCTTCCAGGAGGCGGACATCGTCGGCATCACCATGCCGATCACCAAGCACTCCTTCCTGGTCACGGACCCGGACGAGATCCCCCGGGTCATGGCCGAGGCCTTCCACCTCGCCTCCACGGGCCGCCCCGGCCCCGTCCTGGTGGATTTCGCCAAGGACGCACAGGTGGCCAAGACCATGTTCTCCTGGCCGCCCAAGATCGATCTGCCCGGCTACCGCCCCGTGCTGCGGGGCCACAGCAAGCAGCTCCGGGAGGCAGCCCGTCTGATCGGCGCGGCGAAGAAGCCCGTGTTCTACGTGGGCGGCGGCGTGCTCAAGGGCCACGCCTGCGAAGAACTCAAGGAGCTCGCAGAACTGAGCGGCGCTCCCGTGGTCACCACCCTGATGGCCAAGGGCGCCTTCCCGGACTCCCACCCGCAGCACGTCGGCATGCCCGGCATGCACGGAACGGTGTCCGCCGTCACCGCGCTGCAGCAGGCGGATCTGCTGATCACGCTCGGCGCCCGCTTCGACGACCGCGTGACCGGCGTGCTGAAGACCTTCGCACCGCACGCCAAGGTCATCCACGCGGACATCGACCCGGCGGAGATCTCCAAGAACCGCACCGCCGACGTGCCGATCGTGGGCAGCGTCAAGGAGATCATCCCCGAACTGACCGAGGTCCTCCGCGCGTACTTCGAAGCCAACGGCAAGCCCGATCTCGGTGCCTGGTGGGCCTTCCTGAACAACCTCAGGGAGACCTACCCGCTCGGCTGGACCGAGCCGGAGGACGGCCTGATCGCACCGCAGCGGGTCCTGCAGCGGATCGGCGAGCTGACCGGTCCCGAGGGCGTCTTCGTGGCGGGCGTCGGCCAGCACCAGATGTGGGCCGCTCAGTTCATCAAGTACGAGCGTCCTCATGCCTGGCTGAACTCGGGCGGTGCCGGCACCATGGGCTACTCCGTGCCGGCCGCCATGGGTGCCAAGGTGGGCAACCCGGACCGCGTGGTCTGGGCGATCGACGGCGACGGCTGCTTCCAGATGACCAATCAGGAACTCGCCACCTGCGCCATCAACAACATCCCCATCAAGGTGGCGATCATCAACAACTCCTCGCTGGGCATGGTCCGCCAGTGGCAGACCCTGTTCTACGAGGGCCGGTACTCCAACACCGACCTCAACACGGGCCATGACACCGTCCGGATCCCGGACTTCGTCAAGCTCGCCGACGCCTACGGCTGCGCCGCTCTGCGCTGTGAGCGCGAAGAGGACATCGACGCCACCATCCAGAAGGCCCTGGAGATCAACGACCGCCCCGTCGTGATCGACTTCGTGGTCAGCCCCAACGCCATGGTGTGGCCGATGGTGCCCTCCGGCGTGAGCAATGACCAGATCCAGGTCGCCCGGAACATGACCCCCGAGTGGGAAGAAGAGGACTGATCATGAGCCGTCACACTCTCTCCGTGCTGGTGGAGGACAAGCCCGGCGTGCTCACGCGCGTCTCCGGCCTCTTCGCCCGCCGGGCCTTCAACATCAACTCCCTCGCCGTAGGCCCCACCGAGGTGCCGGGCACGTCCCGCATCACCGCGGTGGTCGAGGCGGAAGGTGACCTGATCGAACAGGTCACCAAGCAGCTCAACAAGTTGATCAATGTGATCAAGATCGTAGAGCTCACCAGCGACGCTTCCGTGCAGCGCGACCATATCCTGGTCAAAGTACGGGCCGATGCCGCAACGCGTCTGCAGGTCACCCAAGCCGCAGACCTGTTCCGCGCCTCCGTGGTCGATGTGTCCACCGACTCATTGATCATCGAGGCCACCGGTCATCCGGAGAAGATCACAGCACTGCTGTCAGTCCTGGAGCCCTTCGGCATCCGCGAGATTGTGCAGTCCGGCACCTTGGCCGTTGGACGGGGACCCCGCTCCATGAGTGACCGCGCCCTGCGGTCCGCCTGAAGCCCACACGAGACACCGTTCAACCCCCACCATTCCAAGGAGAATTTCCATGACCGAGCTGATCTACGATGACGATGCAGACCTGACGATCGTCCAGGGCAAGAAGGTCGCCATCGTCGGCTACGGCTCCCAGGGCCACGCCCACGCCCAGAACCTGCGGGACTCCGGCGTTCAGGTCGTCATCGGCCTCAAGGAGGGCTCCAAGTCCATCGCGAAGGCGGAGGACGAGGGCTTCGAGGTCAAGAGCGTGGCGGACGCCGCCGACTGGGCCGATCTCATCATGATCCTGGCACCGGACCAGCACCAGCGTGCCATCTACAACGACTCCATCAAGGACAAGCTGACCGCGGGCAAGACCCTGGCCTTCGCCCACGGCTTCAACATCCGTTTCGGTTACATCCAGGTTCCCGAAGGCGTGGACGTCATCCTCATCGCCCCGAAGGCCCCGGGCCACACGGTCCGCCGTGAGTACGTTGCCGGCCGTGGCATCCCGGACATCATCGCCGTCGAGCAGGATGCCACCGGCACCGCCTGGGAGACCGCGAAGTCCTACGCCAAGGCCATCGGCGGCACCCGCGCCGGCGTCATCAAGACCACCTTCACCGAAGAGACCGAAACCGATCTCTTCGGCGAGCAGGCAGTCCTCTGCGGTGGCGTGTCCCAGCTGGTCCAGTACGGTTTCGAGACCCTGACCGAGGCCGGCTACCAGCCGCAGATCGCCTACTTCGAGGTGCTGCACGAGCTCAAGCTCATCGTGGACCTCATGTGGGAGGGCGGCATCGCCAAGCAGCGCTGGAGCGTCTCCGATACCGCCGAGTTCGGTGACTACGTCTCCGGCCCGCGCGTCATCGACCCGCGTGTCAAGGAGAACATGGCAGCCGTCCTGGCCGACATCCAGAACGGCGCCTTCGCCAAGCGCTTCATCGATGACCAGGACAACGGCGCCGTCGAGTTCAAGGAACTGCGCGCCAAGGCGGAGCAGCACCCGATCGAGGCCGTGGGCAAGGACCTCCGTGCCCTGTTCTCCTGGAAGCAGCAGGACTCCGACTACGTCGACGGTTCCGCCGCTCGCTGATCCCCGCCCGGGGGATCGCGATCCTTCACAAAAGGGAAGCCGATTCCCGGCACGCCGTTCCGAGCCAGTAATCTCGGAGCCAGGCGTGTGAAGCAAGGACGCCGGGCCCGCACACTGTGCGGGCCCGGCGATTCCGCGCTCAGGACACCTGAGATAAGCCACTGCAGTATCGATCGCCACAAAGAGGTCACCGGTGACAGACACCAAGCCCGTAGTACTCATTGCCGAAGAACTATCGCCTGCCACCGTGGCGGCACTGGGACCGGATTTCGACATCCGGCAGACCGACGGCGCAGACCGTTCCCAGCTCCTGCCGGCCCTGGCCGACGCTCACGCCATCCTGGTCCGCTCCGCCACTCAGGTGGACGCTGAAGCCATCGCCGCCGCGCCGAACCTCAAGGTGATCGCCCGCGCCGGTGTCGGCCTGGACAACGTGGACATCAAGGCCGCCACCCAGGCCGGCGTCATGGTGGTCAATGCGCCCACCTCCAACATCATCTCCGCCGCTGAACTCACGGTGGGCCACATCCTCAGCCTGGCCCGCCACATCCCGCAGGCTTGCGGCGCGCTCAAGGCGGGGGAGTGGAAGCGCTCCAAGTACTCCGGCACCGAGCTCTTCGAGAAGAAGATCGGCATCATCGGCTTCGGCCGCATCGGCGCCCTCGTGGCCGCCCGCCTCCAGGCCTTCGGCACCGAGATCCTCGCCTACGACCCCTACGTCACCTCGGCCCGCGCCGCGCAGCTCGGCGTCAAGCTGGTGACCCTGGACGAGCTCCTGGCCCAGTCCGACTTCATCACCATCCACATGCCGAAGACCCCGGAGACCGTGGGCATGCTCGGCGCCGAGGCGTTCGAGAAGATGAAGGAGACCGCGTACGTGGTCAACGTCGCCCGCGGCGGCCTGGTCGATGAGACCGCGCTGCACGAGGCGCTCGTGGCCGGCAAGATCGCCGGCGCCGGCATCGACGTCTTCTCCAAGGAGCCGTCCACGGACCTGCCGTTCTTCGGTCTGGACAATGTCGTGGTCACCCCGCACCTGGGCGCCTCCACCGCGGAAGCCCAGGAGAAAGCCGGCATCTCCGTGGCCAAGTCGGTCCGCCTGGCCCTGGCCGGCGAGCTCGTGCCCGACGCGGTCAACGTCGCCGGCGGCGTGATCCACTCGGATGTCCGCCCGGGCATCCCGCTGATCGAGAAGCTCGGCCGGATCTTCACCGCGCTCACGCACGACTCGGTGACCCAGATCGACGTCGAGGTGGCCGGTGAGATCGCCGCACTGGACGTCAAGGTCCTGGAGCTCTCCGCGCTCAAGGGCATCTTCGCCGACGTGGTCTCCGAGCAGGTCTCCTACGTCAACGCCCCGGTGATCGCCGAGCAGCGTGGCATCAACGTCCGCCTCATCACCACGGAGAACGCAGAGGACTACCGCAACGTCCTGACCCTCCGTGGTGCCCTGAGCGACGGCACTCAGATCACCGTGGCGGGCACCCTGACCGGTCCCAAGCAGGTGGAGAAGCTGGTGGGTGTCAACGGCTTCGATGTCGAGATCCCCATCACCGATCACCTGATCGTGGTCAGCTACCAGGACCGTCCCGGCGTGGTCGGCACCATCGGCCACATCCTGGGTATGAACAACATCAACATCGGTGGCATGCAGGTGGCCCGCAGCACGGAAGGCGGCGACGTCATGGCACTGCTGACGGTCGACTCCTCCGTGCCGCAGCAGGTCCTCGACGCCATCAAGGCCGGCGTCGGCGCCCTTGCCGTGCGCGAGGTCGACCTGGAGTCGTAGGGCCACACTGACGGGACCGAGGGTCCCGGGAACCTGGGCCGGTCTGCCTACAATAGCTATGGCGCTTTGCGCGCCACAGCGGTCGGCAGGCCGGCCCGAAGTCTTGAACCACCCCCGTCGGAGCGTGGGCGAAGCCATGTCTGCAGTGCAGCCCTCTCCCGTTCCCTCACCCCAGGAGTGCAATGAACGCCGTTGAACGGTTCATCAGGAGCCGCGTGCTGCTGCTGACCGCGACCATCCTGATCGTGACCATGGCGCTGTCCGTCCTGGTCCAGAGCAGCTCACAGGCCGCTCTGGTCAAGACCGTGGACCAGAACTCCCGTGGTCTCTACGACATCCTGGTGCAGGCGCCGGGTGAGGGTGAGGGCAAGCTCATGCAGCCCGACATCGTGACCGGGCAGGGCGGCATCAGCTTCGATCAGCTGGACAAGATCCGCCAGATGGACGGCACCGCCGTCGCGGCCCCGATCTCTCTGGTCTCCCGGGTGACGCAGAACCTTGAGGCACCGCAGCTGCGTGCCATGGATTACCTCGGCTACAACTCCGGCCTGGTGGGGCTTCAGCAGACCAGCACCCCCGGCTCCACCGATGGCTCCAAGTGGCCGCAGGCCGAATCCGTGCTTCCGGACAAGGCCACCAAGTACCGCATCACCGCCAGCGCCACCAGCTCGGACGGGGTGACCGAACGGCAGCTGTTCAGCACCGTGGGTGAGGGCACCCTGGGCAAGGCCAAGGTGGTTCAGACCACCGTCGCCGGCGGCAAGTCGGTGCAGATCCAGGCCCCGGACGGCGAGACGGGAATCAAGTTCCCCGCCCCCGCCGGCACCTCGACGCATACGCTTTTCAACGCCAACATCTCGCTGCCGCTGGCACCGGAGATCAGCGAGTCCGTGGTGGCCGTGGACCCGGCCGCAGAACGTGCCCTCCTGGGCACCGCGGGAGACTTCCTGGCGCCGCTGGAGAAGGCCCCGCCGGCGGACGGCCGCAACGCCGGTGCGATCGGCCGCTTCTTCCAGGAGAAGCTCTCCTCCGGGATGTCCCAGCAGGACATCCAGGACGGCCCCGACTTCCTCGGCGTGCGCCTGAAGTACTGGGCCCCCACGCTCATGCAGTACGAAGCCAGCGTGCGCAGCAAGCAGATCACCGACGATTCCCAGGCCATCCCGTTGGTGGTCCGCCAGGGCACCAATCTGGACGTGAAGTACAACGTCAAGATCGAGGAACTGGATGACTCCGGCAAGGTCACCAAGGAGGTCGGCACGGTCTCCAAGAACCTCGGTGACGGCTACCTTCCCTTCGTCTCCAAGTCCCCGTTCGTCCTGCAGTGGCCGGGCAGTACGGACCACTCGGATCTTCTGGGCTCCACGTCCAGCTTCGCGTCCGGTCTCTATGACCCGGCCACCTGGAGCACCCAGTTCGCGGCCGCCCCGGACTACTCGGCCACGGGCACTGAGGCCAATGGCTCCGAGGAGAAGAAGGCCGTCCCGGGTGACTGGGTCACCGTCAACGGGCTGCCCGAGCGGGCTCTGGACGGCACCGCCGTGGACCAGGGCCAGCGCAAGCCGGTGCAGGACCGCTCCTACCGCAAGGACGTGGCCCGCGGCGACGCCAAGGCGACCCCGCTGCCGATCGTGTACGGCACCTTCGATCCCGCAGAGGTTCAGAAGGCCGCCGGCGACATCAACCGGCTGCCCCTGGGCGGCTACGATCCCGTCCCCTTCAGCCTGGCCAAGGATGCCTCGGGCAACGACGCCGGTTCCAAGGCACTCAAGCCGAGCCTGAGCGCCACGGGGCTGGTCAGCCAGTCCGCCGGAGCCATCACGGACTACTACGGTCTGGCTGCCGCCCGCGGCTACACCAAGGACGCCGACGTCGTGGACGCCGTCCGTGTGCGCTCCAAGGCCGACGGCGGCTGGCGTCAGGCTGGCGGCGACATCGCCAAGCTGGCGGACCAGATCCGTGCCCTCGGTCTCAAGGCCACCATCGTCTCCGGCTCCGCCCGTGAGGACGCCAGCATCTTCGTGCCGGGCTACAGCAAGGACGCCTCCGGGGCTGAACAGGCTCTCGGCACCGTCCAGCAGTCCTGGGTCCGCCAGGACGCCGCAGCCGCGGTGAGCAGCTCGCTCTCCGGCACCAACATCATGCTCCTCTTCCTCGCACTGCTCGGTGCCACGCTGCTGACCGCAGCCTCCACCGTCAGCTATGTGCGCAAGCGCCGCGCGGACGCATCCATCCTGCGTGCCATGGGCTGGAACCAGAAGCAGATCAGGAAGTGGGTGCTCCAGGAGTTCGGTGTGGGAGCCGCGGCCCTGGCCGTGGCGGGCATCATTCTCAGCCTGCTGAGCTGGAACCTGGCCACCACGATCGTCTCCCTGCTGGTGCTGGTGATCTACGCGGTAGCGGCTTGGCTGGCCGTCCGGCAGCTCCGCCACCACCACGTGGTGGACCAAGAGGTGGTGGATGATGCGAGCCTCATTCAGATCGACTCCCCGCTGACCTTCGCCAACCGCCAGCTGAAGACACACCGCTTCAACACGCTGGCACTGGCCGTCGCCGTCGGCGTGTTCGGCGCCGCGGTAGGTGCGCTGGTGGCCGTGCTCGTGGACATCCCGCGTGCCGCGGGAGCCTCCGCCCTGGGTGGCCTTGCAGCCGGGAGCATCGTGCTTCCCGCCATCATCCTGGCCATCGCGGGTGCCGTGGTGGGCCTGTTCCTGACCATCGTCACGGGGCGGTTCGAACTGGGCGCCAAGCGTGAGCAGATCGGCGTGCTGAACGCGATGGGCTGGAACCCTGACATGCTCCGTCAGGTCCGCTTCTTCGAACACGCCCTGGTGGGCCTGTACGCACTTCCCATCGGCGTGCTGGGTGCCGCTCTCCTGGGCATTTTCCTCGCCCCCTACGCGGCCATCTGGGCCGGCCTGGCAGGCCTGCTCGCCGTCGTGGTGTGGGTTCCCGTAGCGACAAGGATCATTCGATGACCGTTGAACCAGAATCCCGGAAGAACCGCCGCGCCGAAGAGCGCACCGCCCCGAACCAGGACGAGGAGAACACGTTGAGCGTGGAGCCGTCGGCAGTGGACCCCACTGAACTCCAGACCCGTGCGAACACCATCATCAAGGTGGCCGACCACGAGACCCCGCTGCGCCTGGAGGACGTGACCATCCGCTACGGCGGTGAGCGCAACGGCGCCGAGCGCGTCAGCGTGGTCGAAGGCTTCAACATGGACCTCGACGCCGGTGAGATGCACTGCGTCGCCGGCCGCAGTGGCTCCGGCAAGACCTCCATTCTCACCGTGAGCGCGGGCCTGACCCTGCCCACCAGCGGCCGCGTGTTCTGGGAGGACGCCCCGCTCGACGCGATGAACGACGACGAGGTGGCCGACCGCCGTCGTGCCCTCATCGGCTACGTGGATCAGGGCGGAGCCCTGATCGAGGGCATGAGCGCCCTGGAGAACGTGCTGCTGCCCGCGGTCCCGGATGGCGAGGTGGAACAGCGCACCGAGATGGCGAAGGACCTCCTCGAACTGGTGGGCCTGGGCAAGCGCATCAAGCACCGTCCGGCTCAGCTGTCCGGTGGTGAACGCCAGCGTGTGGCCATCGCCCGCGCGCTGATCCTCGGCACCCGCGTCCTGGTGGTCGACGAACCGACCGCCAGCCTGGACCGCGCCGCGGCCAACAAGATCATCGGCATCCTCAAGGACACCACCAAGGACGGCATCTCGGTCCTGGTCGCCTCGCACGACCACGAGCTCATCCGCGTGTCCGATTCGATGACCGAACTCAACTGAGCACCGCCCAGCGCACCGCACGCACCGCAGGAGAGAGCACACCGTGACGCAGCAGAAGCCGTCCTATTACCTGACCACGGCCATCACGTACCCGAATGGCGTCCCGCACATCGGGCATGCCTACGAGTACATCGCCACGGACGCCATGGCCCGCTTCAAGCGGCTGGACGGCTACGACGTCATGTTCCTCACCGGCACGGACGAGCACGGCATGAAGATCGCCCAGGCCGCCGAGAAGGAGGGCATCACGCCCAAGGAACTCGTGGACCGCAACGCCGAGATCTACAAGGCCACCCACGCGGAACTGGGCATCAGCTATGACCGATTCATCCGGACCACGGATGAGGACCACTACGCGGCGAGCCAGGAGATCTGGCGGCGCATGGAGGCCAACGGCGACATCTACCTCGGCAAGTACGAGGGCTGGTACTCGGTCCGTGACGAGGCGTTCTACGGCGAGGACGAGACCGAGCTCCGTGAGGACGGCAAGCGCTACTCCAAGACCACGGACACCGAGCTGACCTGGACCGAGGAGGAGAGCTACTTCTTCCGGCTCTCCAACTATCAGGAGAAGCTCCTGGCGCTCTACGGGGAGCAGCCGGAGTTCGGCTACCCCCGCAGCCGTTTCAACGAGGTGATCAGCTTCGTCAAGGGCGGGCTGGAGGATCTCTCCATCAGCCGCACCACCTTCGACTGGGGCGTCCCGGTCCCGGGCGACGACAAGCACGTCATGTACGTGTGGGTCGACGCCCTGACCAACTACCTGACCGGTGTGGGTTTCCCGGATGACTCCGGGGAGAAGTTCCAGCGCTTCTGGCCCGCCGACGTCCACGTCATCGGCAAGGACATCTCCCGCTTCCATGCCATCTTCTGGCCCGCGTTCCTGATGAGCGCCGGACTGCCGCTGCCCAAGCGTGTGATGATCCACGGCTTCCTGCACAACAACGGTGTGAAGATGTCCAAGTCCCTGGGCAATGTGGTGGCTCCGGCAGACTTCGTAGCCCAGTACGGCCTGGACCAGGTGCGGTACTTCTTCCTGCGCGAGGTGCCGTTCGGCGCCGACGGCAGCTACAACCACGACGCGATCGTGGGCCGCATGAATGCCGATCTGGCCAACAACTTCGGCAACCTGGCCCAGCGTTCGCTGTCGATGGTGGCGAAGAACTGCGACGGCGCCGTGCCCGTCCCCGGGGAGTTCACCGCCGCGGACGAGGCGATGCTGGCCCAGGCTGACGCCCTGCTCGGCACGGTCCGCGCCGAGTTCGAGGAGCAGCAGTTCTCCCGTGCGCTGGAGGCCATGTGGCACGTGCTGGGGGAGTGCAACGCGTACTTCGCCGAGCAGCAACCCTGGGTCCTGCGCAAGACGGATCCGGCGCGCATGAACACCGTGCTGTACGTGACGCTGGAGGTGCTGCGTCAGGTGGCCATTCTGAGTCAGCCCGTCATGCCCGGTTCCGCCGGCAAGGTACTGGATCTGCTCGGCCAGGAGTCCGAGGAGAGCCGTCTCTTCTCCGCCCTGAGCACGCGTCTGGTGGCAGGCACCGCGCTGCCCGCTCCCGCCCCGGTGTTCCCCAAGTATGAGGAGCCAGAGGAGGCCTGAGCGGCTTTCCCCGTCCCGCGTCCTTCACGCGAGAGAACAGCTGAGGCCCGGAAAACCATGTTTTCCGGGCCTCAGCTGTTCTCTCGCGTGAGCCTCTCTCTCGTGAAGGACGGCGGGTCAGCTCACGGCCAGCCCCTCCACAGGGGAGAGCCGCGCGGCGCGGCGGGCCGGGACGATCGAGGCGAGCAGCGCCGCCACGATCGCCACCAGGAGGACCCCGGCGATTCCGAGCCACGGGGCGTCGAAGGGCACGGGCCCCATCACTCCGAGGGCCGACTTCGCTCCGAGCCATCCGAACGCGGAGCCCAGCAGTACACCCAGGAGCGCGGAGACTCCGGCGATCAGCACCGCTTCCAGGGCCAGCATCATCCGGAGCTGGCGTCGCGTCAGCCCCAGCGCCCGCAGGAGTGAGTTCTCCCGGGTGCGTTCCAGCACGGACAGGCTCAGGGTGTTGGCCACACCGATCAGGGCGATGAGCACCGCCACCGCCAGCAGAGCCGTGACCACGAGCAGCATCACGTTGATGACCTCTTCGAACGCGGCCCGCTCCATGACGGCCCCGGTGACGAAGGCCGCCGGGATGTCCAGGGTGGTCGCGATCGAATTCACGATCCCGCGGATGTCACTCGCCTGCACATCGGCGTTGAGCTTCACCCAGAGTTCGTCTCCGCTGCTGGACAGGGAGCTGTTGATGGTCTGGGCGTCCTCCAGGGTCATGACCGGCACCATTTCGTCGGTCTTGGTGCGCACGGCCTCCAGCACGATCTTGCCGCGCGGGCCGTTCACGGTCACGGGGCCCTTGGGGCCGGTACGGGAGACCAGGAGGGTTCCGTTCTGAGGCTGGCGGTTCTGGTCGTTGAGCACCGTGCGAGCGGCGCTCGGATCCACGGCGTAGACCGTCAGCTGGGAGCCGTTCGCGCCCTCGGCCGTGTCGGTGAAGTTTCCGGCCTTGACCAGGACGGCGGTTGCGGCCACACCCTTCAGGCCGGAGACGCTCTGGGCCGCGGCCGGAGTGAACGCCTTGGACGATCCGCCCTGCTGGCCGTCGGACGGGCCGGCGGGGGAGCCGACGCTGATGTCCACCGGGTAGCGTTCGGCCAGCCCCTGTCCCAGGGCCGCCTTCGCGGAGCCCGCGCCCACCATCATCATGGTCACGAGCGTCACGCCGATCAGCAGTGCTGATGCCGTCGCCGAGGTGCGGGCCGGGTTGCGGACTGCGTTGAGGGCGGCGAGCCTGCCAGGGACTCCGCTGGGGTGGGCCAAGCGCCCCACGCCGCGAACGGCACCGGGGATGAACAGGCCGGCGCAGAAGAGCACGCCGAGGAACGTCAGGAGACCGCCCGGGAGGGCCACGGGAAGACTGTTCAGCCAGGCGCCGCCCAGGAGCATGGGCAGGCCCAGGACCAGCAGCACGAAGCCGATCACCAGGCGGACGCGCCCGCGGCGGTTGCTCAGCGAGGCGTCGTCGAGCGGGCGGAGTGCGGCCAGCGGTGCGACGCGCGTCGCGGCCCGGGCCGGCACCAGTGCGGCGATGAAGGTCATGATCACACCGATGAGCACGCCCGCCACGAGGGCCAACGGGTCCACGGCGAGCGTGGCGAAGGACCGGGTGGGGTCCGTCTTCGCCAAGGCGATCAGGCCCGCCATGACGCCGACACCCACCAGGGCGCCCACCACGGAGGACACCAGTCCCACGATGGCGGCTTCCACGAGGACGGAGGAGCGGATCTGGGAGCGTGTGGCACCGATGCAACGGAGCAGGGCGAGTTCCCGGGTCCGCTGGGCGATGATCACCGAGAAGGTGTTGGACACCACCAGGGCGGAGACGAACAGCGCGATCACGGCGAACGCGAGCAGCACGATCGTCAGCTGGTCCTGGCCGTCCGTGAACTTCTGGACCTGTGCGACGGCGGCTTCCTCCGGTGTCCGGACGGCAGCGGCCACGGGATTGGAGGCGAGGGCCCTCCCGGCCTCCTGCTTGACCTGACCGACGTCCGTGCCGGGAGCCAGCTTGAGCTGGATCAGGGCGACCCGGTCCTCGCCAGCCGTCAGCTGCGAGACCACGGAGGCCGGAGCGAGAAGCTGGGCGAAGCTGCCGCGCAGCGGATCGGAGCTGGGTTCCAGGATGCCGGAGATCTTCAGGGCGATCTGCTCCGGTTTGGCGGAGGCTCCGCTCTCCTCCGGGCTGGAGGGCGACTGGAGCTTGAGCACCGTGCCGACGCTGAGACGGAACTGTTCGGCCGTGCTGGCGTCAACCGCCACTTCGCCGGTGGCACCCGGCAGGTGGCCGGAGCGGGTGCGTGCCGATTCCAGCTCGGCAGGTGCTGAGTTCTGGACCATGCCCAGGAACGAGGCATTGTGGCCCTCCACCACGGCCATGGCGTTGGACTGCCCGTAGACGGACTCCACGCCGGACAGCTTGGCGAGGGTCTTCACATCCTGGCTGGTGAAGTCCTCGGTGCTCTTGACCGGAGCCACCACCAGTCCGGCCCGGTGATAGCTCTCACCGAGGCTTGCCGCCAGGGAGGCCTTGGTGCTGGAGGACACCAGCAGAGTGCTCACCAGGAAAGCCACGGCCAGCATGATGGCCAGGCCCACGGCGATGAAGCGCCGCCCGTGGGTGCGCAATTGGGAGAGTGCGACGCGCAGCATCAGGCCCCCAGCTCGCTCATGGCGGCCAGCACGGACTCCGCGGTGGGCTCCTCGATCTGTCCCACCACCTGGCCGTCGCTCATGAGGATCACACGGTCCGCGTAGCTGGCGGCCACGGGATCGTGGGTGACCATGATGATGGTCTGACCCAGTTCCTTGCTGCTGCGGCGCAGAAGGGAGAGGACCTCGGCGCCGGAGCGTGAGTCCAGGTTGCCGGTGGGCTCATCACCGAACAGCACATGCGGCCGGGTCAGGAGTGCGCGTGCGACGGCGACGCGCTGCTGCTGTCCGCCGCTGAGCTCGTGGGGGCGGTGCTTGAGGCGGTCCTTGAGACCGAGGACGTCCACGATGAAGTCGAACCATTCGAGGTCCGGTTTGCCGCCGGCCAGTTCGATGGGGAGCAGGATGTTCTGTTCTGCGGTGAGAGTGGGGACCAGGTTGAAGGCCTGGAAGACAAAGCCGACGTTCTCGCGGCGCAAGGTGGTCAGTTGGGTGTCGTTCAGGCCCGTGATCTCGGTCCCGCCGAGATGGATCCGGCCGGAGTCCGCGGTGTCCAGGCCTGCCAGAAGATGCATGAGCGTGGACTTGCCGGAACCGGAAGGCCCCATGATGGCGGTGAAGCGGCCCTTGGCGAAGTCGATGCTGACATCGCGCAGAGCGGCCACGGCGGTCTCGCCCTTGCCGTAGTTCTTCACCAGGTGCTGGGCGCTGACGGCCGGCTGGTTGGTGCCGGAAGGAGACCCGGAGGAGGGAAAGTGCTGAGTAGTGGTGGTCATGCTTCCACGCTATGGCTCAGCACTGTCGCGCGGGATCGGGCTGCGGTCTGCCTTTTGTGGCGGTCCGGCTCATACCGGGGGATGAGGCCAGGGCCTGGAGTCTCCGCCCAGGGTCAGCCGACGCCCGGGGTCACCACTCCGGCCTCGTAGGCCATGACCACCAGCTGCACCCGGTCCCTGGCCTGCATCTTGGCCAGGACGTGGCCCACGTGGGTCTTGACGGTGGCTTCGGAGACGAAGAGCCTGGCCGCGATCTCCGGGTTGGAATCACCCACGGCGATCATTTCGAAGACTTCGCGCTCGCGCGGCGTGAGGGAGTCGAGTTCCGCCTGGTGGTTGCCCTTGGCCTGCGGGTTGTTGCGCAGCATGGGGGCCACATGGTCCAGAAGGCGCCGTGTGGTGGAGGGGGCGATCACGGCGTCTCCGCGGTGCACGGTGCGGATGGCCTCCAGCAGTTCCTCGGGGGGCGCGTCCTTGAGCAGGAAGCCGCTGGCTCCGGCCTGGATGGCTTCGAGGGCGTACTCGTCCAGATCGAAGGTGGTCAGGACCACCACCTTGAGCCCGGCGCGCTGTGAACCGGGATGCTGGCGCGAGGAGTCCTCCAGGAGCCTGCGGGTGGCTTCGATCCCGTCCATCCCGGGCATACGGACGTCCATGAGGACGACGTCCGCCGCGGTGGCGGCCAGATTCTGGAGGGCTTCGAGCCCGTTGGAGGCCTCGACCACCACGCTCAGATCCGGCTGGGAGTTGATGAGCATGCTGAAGCCCGAGCGGACCAGTTGCTGATCGTCCACCAGGGCGACGCGGATGGGGGCGGGTTCCTGCATGCTCAGGCCTCCGAATAGGGGATCAGGGCTTCCACGGAGAATCCGCCGCCGGGGGCGGGACCTGCCGTGACCTTCCCATCGTAGAGGGCCACGCGCTCGGCCATGCCCCGGAGACCGTTGCCCCCGCCCGCTGTCGGGGGATCGGCGGCGGCCCCCCGCCCGTCGTCCTTGATGGTGAGGTGCAGTCCTTTGCCGCTCCAGCGCAGCGATGCCTCCACCGACGCCGCGGGGCCCGCATGCTTGAGGCAGTTGGTGAGAGCCTCCTGGACCAGGCGGTAGGCGGTCAGTCCGGCTCCTGCGGGCAAGGTGGAGCGCGGAGCGCCCTCCTCATGGAGCACGACGGCGAGGCCGCTGGCGCGGACGTCCGTCACCAGATGGGGGATGTCGCCCAGCCCCGGCTGGGGACGGTACTCGATGTCGCCTTCCTGCCGCAGCACGCCGAGGAGCCGGCGCATCTCGGCGAGGGAGGAGCGGCCGGTCTGGGCGATCGTCTCCAGCACCTTGCGTCCCATCTCCGGATCGGCGACGGCTGCGTAGCGGCCCCCGTCGGCCTGGGTGATGATGACGGAGAGGGAGTGGGCCACGATGTCATGCATCTCCCGGGCGATGTGGGCCCGTTCGTCTGCTGCGGCCAGGGCACGTTCCTGCTGGTTCTCGATCTCCAGACGGCGTGCGCGGTCCTCAAGGGCCTGGATCCTGATGCGTCGTGCACGGGTCAGCGCACCCAGGGTCCAGCAGAAGAGGACCACCAGCCACAGCGTGACGGAGGCCAACCCGACGCCGAAGAGCTCCCCACGGGAGAAGCCGCCTGCGTTCTGGATCAGGATCTTGGCGGGAAGGAGGACGCCGCCCAGCAGACCGAGGAGCAGGGCGAAGCGGCCGTCCCAGCGGCGTCCGTAGGCGGCCGCGGCGTAGATGATGAAAGGCACCGCCAGGATGCCGCCGGCCAGGTCGTACTCGATGAACAGGCTCGCGATGCACAGGACGGCGAGCGTCCACATGGCCACGCGGGGACGGGTGCGCCGCCACGCCAGCGTGGCGAGCATGGGGACGCTCAGCACGGCGCCCCACAACCGGCTCATGTACAGGGGGTCGTAGCCGTCGGGATAGGGCTGGAGGGTGAGGAGGTAGACGGCCTCCACGCCCAGGGTGGCGACGACCGCCACGATCACATCCACGGTGAAGTGGTGCCTGTGGGTCCAATGCGTGATGCGCTGCCAGAATTCCATCGTTTCCGACCCTATGCCACGGGCGCTCAGCGGGTCCTCAGACCTGGGGCGGAAATCGCCGCGTCCCGGACCGGCCGGAGGCCTTGTTCCAGAATGTGAGACGCGTTGACCATATTCTGGATGCTCTGGCACTGTGGAAACATGAGCGCGAGCACCATTGATCTGGCAGTAATCCCCGGCGACGGCATCGGACCCGAAGTCACAGCCGAGGCTCTCGCAGTGCTCACCGCCGCCGTCGAACAGGACGGCGTGCAGGTCACCCCGACGCATTACGCCCTCGGTGCCCAGCACTGGCTGGAGACCGGCGAAACCCTGCCGGAATCCGTGCTCGAAGACCTGAAGACCCGGGACGCCATCCTCTTCGGCGCCATCGGCGCCGCGCCGGGGGACACCCGTATCCCGTCCGGCCTGATCGAGCGCGAACTGCTGCTCAAGCTGCGCTTCTCCCTGGACCACTACGTGAACCTGCGCCCCTCGCGCCTCTACGGCACGGTGGGAAGCCCCCTGGCGAACCCGGGGGAGATCGATTTCGTGGTGGTCCGCGAAGGCACCGAAGGGCCCTATGTGGGCAACGGCGGCTCGCTCCGGACCGGCACCCCGCACGAGGTGGCCACCGAGGTCTCCCTCAACACGGCCTACGGCGTGGAGCGCGTGGTCCGGGACGCCTTCCGGCGTGCCAGCCAGCGCCCGCGCAAGAAGGTCACCCTGGTGCACAAGCACAACGTCCTGGTCTTCGCCGGGCACCTGTGGAAGCGCACCGTGGAGGCTGTGGCTCAGGAATTCCCTGAGGTCAGCCACGACTACCTGCACATCGACGCGGCCACCATCTTCCTGGTGACCGATCCCAGCCGCTTCGATGTGATCGTCACGGACAACCTCTTCGGTGACATCCTCACCGACCTCGCCGCTGCCGTCACGGGTGGCATCGGCCTGGCGGCGTCCGGGAACATCAACATGGACCGCACCGCACCGTCCATGTTCGAACCCGTGCACGGCTCGGCGCCCGACATCGCCGGCCAGCAGAAGGCGGACCCCACGGCGGCCATCCTCTCCGCCGCGCTCCTGCTCGATCACCTGGGCCACCACGAGGCCGCCCGCCGCATTGAGACGGCCGTGGCCGCCGACGTCGAGTCCCGTACGGGTGCCCCGCGCACCACGAGCGAGATCGGCGCCGCCATCACCGAAGCCGTCCGCAAAGCGTAAGCTTGACAAGGACAACTCACCAGCCGCTCGCGGCGTCCCCTCAGCGATGAGCAGGCGCCGCTTTTGCGGCACTTTTTGGAGGAATCATGACTGCGACGGCTCAAGACGTCACCTTCACCATCCAGCGCTCGGAGACCCCGAAGTCCGCTGAGGAACGCGCCGCCATCCTGGCGAACCCGGGATTCGGCAACTACTTCACCGACCACACCGCCGTCGTCGACTACACGGTCGATGCGGACGGCAACGGCTCGTGGCACAACGCCCGCGTGGAGCCCTACGGCCCGATCAGCCTGGACCCGGCGGCGAGCGTGCTGCACTACGGCCAGGAGATCTTCGAAGGCCTCAAGGCGTACCGTCACGCCGATGGCTCTGTCTGGACCTTCCGCCCGGACGCCAACGCCCGCCGTCTGAACAAGTCGGCCGAACGCCTGGCCCTGCCGCAGCTTCCCGAAGAGGTCTTCGTGGAGGCCATCAAGCGACTGGTGGCCGAGGACCAGGACTGGGTGCCTTCCGGCGACGGTGAGGCCCTGTACCTGCGCCCGTTCATGATCGCCACGGAGGCCTTCCTGGGCGTCCGTCCGGCGCATGAGGTCTCCTTCCGCGTCATCGCCTCCCCGGCCGGTAACTACTTCGGTGGCGAGCTGAAGCCCGTCTCCATCTGGATCTCCCGCCAGTACGCCCGCGCGGGCCGCGGCGGCACCGGCGCCGCGAAGTGCGGTGGCAACTACGCCGCTTCGCTGATCGCCCAGATGGAAGCGGAGTCCCACGGCTGCAAGCAGGTCCTCTTCCTGGACCCGTTCAATGACAACGCCGTGGAAGAGCTCGGCGGCATGAACGTCTTCTTCGTCCTCAAGGACGGCTCCCTGGTCACGCCCGCCCTCAGCGGCACCATTCTGGAAGGAGTGACCCGCTCCTCCATCATCACGGTGGCGCAGGAGATGGGCCGCACGGTCACCGAGCGCAAGATCACGCTGGACGAGTGGCGCGAGGGTGTCGCCTCCGGCGAGATCGCCGAGGTCTTCGCCTGCGGCACGGCCGCCGTCATCACTCCGATCGGTCTGCTGAAGGATGAGACCGAGAGCATCGGCAGCGAGGATGCCAAGGCAGGTGAGGTCACCATGGCCATCCGCGAACGCCTGCTCGGCATCCAGACCGGCAAGGTCGAGGACACGCACGGCTGGCTGACCCGCCTGGTCTGAGCCCCATAGCTTTCCGGCATCACCTGGTGGCCGTGCAGCGATGACTTCATCGCTGCACGGCCACGGCCGTTTCTGGCAAGCTGTCCCCATGCCGGAAACCACCCCTGACCTCCTGCCGTCCGGAATCGAGCCGGAGCCCGGTGTCCTGACCGCGGCGGCCCGCAACGTCCGGGTTCTTCTCGCCCCGAACCCGGGGCCCATGAGCCTGCGTGGGACGCAGAGCTACGTGATCGGGACCGACGGCGCCTGTGTGGTGGTGGACCCCGGGCCCGAGGACCAGGAGCACCTCGCCGCCCTGGCAGCACTCCGGCCCAGCCTGGTGCTGGTGACCCATCGGCACGCCGATCACACGGAGGGCGTGGACCGGCTCCACGAGCTGACCGGCGCCCCGGTGCGGGCGGCCTCCGGAGAGTTCTGCCGGGAGGCGGAGCCGTTGCACGACGGGGAGGTCCTGGTGGCGGACGGGGTGGCGATCCACGTGCTGGCCACCCCCGGCCATACCTCGGACTCCTGCTGCTTCCACGTGCCCGGTGCCGAGGGCGGCAGCCTGTTGAGCGGGGACACGATCCTCGGTACCGGGACCACCATGCTGGACCACCCGGACGGCACGCTGTCCGACTACCTGAACACCCTGGAGCGTCTGGCACTTCTCGCGGAGTCTGCCGGGGCTCCCGTGACCCTGCTGCCTGCCCACGGCGGGCTGGGAGGTGAGCTCGGCGTCGTCGTGCGCCAGTACCGAGAACACCGTCTGGCGCGGCTGGCGGAGGTCCGCCAGGCCGTGGCCACGGTGGGGGACGACGCCGGTGCGGTCACGGCCGTGGTCTATCCGGACGTTCCGGAGGGCGTGAGGCGTGCGGCGCGGCTGAGTATCGAGGCGCAGCTGCGGTACCTGCGGGAGCGGCCGGACCGTTAGGCGGACGCGTCCGGGTTTCTGCGCCCTAGACTTAGCACCATGCGTATCGCCCGTTTCGTCCTTGACTCCGAACCCCAGTACGGCATTGTCGACGGCCCCTCCGGGTCCGAGACCGTGACCGTCATCCACGGCGACCCGTTCTTCAACGGCGTCGAGCGGACCGGAACCACCCATCCGCTGGCTGATGTCCGCCTGGTGGCGCCGATCATCCCCCGCAGCAAGGTGGTGGGTGTGGGCCGTAACTACGCCGAGCACGCCGCCGAGCTGGGCAACGAGGTCCCCGAGGAGCCGCTGCTGTTCTTCAAGCCCAACACCTCCGTGATCGGCCCCGGTGAGCCCGTGTTCCTGCCCGAATTCAGCGAGGAGATCTCCTACGAAGGAGAACTTGCCGTGGTGATCGGCCGCATTTGCAAGGACGTGCCCGTGGAGCGTGCCGAGGAGGTCATCTTCGGCTACACCTGCGCCAACGATCTCACCGCTCGTGACGTCCAGCGCCGCGAGAAGCAGTGGGCCCGGGCCAAGGGCTTCGACGGCTCGGCGCCTCTCGGTCCGTGGATCGAGACCGAGCTGGACACCGAGTCCCTCGGCCTGCGCACCCTGGTCAACGGCGAGGTGAAGCAGGACGGCAACACCGCGGACATGGTCTGGGGTGTCAAGGAGCTGGTGGCCGAGGTGTCCCGGGCGTTCACGCTGCTGCCCGGCGACGTCATCCTGACCGGCACCCCGGCCGGTGTGGGGCTGCTGAACGAAGGGGACCGTGTCTCCGTGGAGATCGAGGGCATCGGCACTCTGAGCAACCCGGTGGTGCGCCGCTAGGCGTATCGCTCAAGGCCTGCGGCGGGCAAGCCCGGGTACGACGGCGCGTGGCGGCGGAAGCTGCCACGCGCCGTCGTGCGTCGAGCGCAGTCGCCGGTCGCCGCGCGCCCTGACGGTGCTCAGGCGGTTGGCGGGAGCGTAAACGCCGCTGCCGGAAACGTAAATGGAACTGACGTAAAATCGGAACCACTATGACTACCGCTGAACGCCTTGGCCTTGAAATCCCCAGCGTCGATGAGAACACGCCCGTCCGCGTGCGCTTCTGCCCGTCTCCCACGGGTACCCCGCACGTCGGCCTGATCCGCACCGCCCTGTTCAACTGGGCCTACGCCCGCCACACTGGCGGCAAGATGATCTTCCGCATCGAGGACACGGATCAGCAGCGTGACTCGGAGGAGAGCTACCAGCAGCTCCTGGAGGCGCTCGCCTGGCTCGGGATCACCTGGGACGAAGGCGTCGTGACCGGCGGCCCGCACGAGCCGTACCGCCAGTCCCAGCGCGGCGAGATCTACCAGGACGTCATCGGCAAGCTCGTGGCCGGCGGTCACGTTTACGAGTCCTACTCCACCCCGGAGGAGATCGAGGCCCGTCACCGCGCCGCGGGGCGCGATCCCAAGCTCGGCTACGACGGCTTCGACCGCGAGCTGAGCGAGGAGCAGGTGGCAGCGTTCAAGGCCGAGGGCCGCGAGCCCGTGCTGCGCCTCCGCATGCCGGATGAGGACCTGACCTTCACCGACCTGGTGCGCGGCGAGATCACCTTCAAGGCCGGTTCCGTGCCGGACTTCGTGGTGGTGCGCGCCAATGGCCAGCCGCTCTACACCCTGGTGAACCCGGTGGATGACGCGCTCATGGGCGTGACCCACGTGCTCCGTGGCGAGGATCTGCTCTCCTCCACCCCGCGCCAGATCGCGCTCTACCGTGCGCTGTACGCCATCGGCGTGGCCGAGTACATGCCGCTCTTCGGGCACCTGCCGTACGTCATGGGCGAAGGCAACAAGAAGCTCTCCAAGCGTGACCCGCAGTCCAATCTGTTCCTGCAGCGGGACAAGGGCTTCATTCCGGAGGGCCTGCTGAACTACCTGGCCCTGCTGGGTTGGTCCCTCTCCGCGGACGAGGACATCTTCACGGTGGACCAGCTCGTGGCGAACTTCGACATCCACGACGTCCTGGCCAACCCGGCCCGCTTCGACCAGAAGAAGGCGGACGCCATCAACGGCACCCACATCCGCATGCTGGGCGGCGAGGACTTCCGCAACCGCCTGGTGCCCTACCTGCAGGCCGCGGGCCTGGTGGGGGAGACCTTGAGCGGCCGCGAGGAGGAGATCCTGACCGAGGCCGCTCCGCTGGTCCAGGAGCGCATCACCCTGCTGGGCGAGGCTCCGGAGATGCTGGCCTTCCTGTTCAAGGCGGATGACGCCATCGACGTTGCCGCGGACGCCCTGAAGGGCCTGCCGGAGAACGCCGGTGAGGCTCTGGACGCCGCAGTGGACGCCCTGGACGCCCTGGAGGACTGGAACGCTGAGAACATCCAGGAGGCCCTGCGCGGCGCCCTGGTGGACGGGCTGGGCCTCAAGCCCCGCCTGGCCTTCGGTCCGGTCCGCACGGGCATCTCGGGCCGCCGGATCTCCCCGCCGCTCTTCGAGTCCATGGTGATCCTGGGCAAGGATTCCTCCCTGGCCCGTCTGCGCGCTTTCCGCGCCACCCGCTGAGGCATCCCATGGTCACCACGGGAGTCCTGTTCGATATCGATGACACCCTGGTGGACCTGGCCTCGGCCATGACCCACGCCCTGGGCGGCAGCCTCCTGGAGGTCCTGCCGCCTGGGGCGTTGGTTTCCCTGGGGCTGGAAGGCGGGGTCCCGGTGGCGGACGGCGCGGGACTTTCCCCGCACGACGCCGAGGCCCGCCGTCGCTGGCTGGCCTTCAGTGAGCACTTCGTGCAGGACGTCACGGGCGCCTACGACGACTACCTCACCGGCCGGCTGGACTTCCAGGCCATGCGGATCCTGCGCCTGCACCGGGCCGCAGAGCCCCTGGGACTGAGGATCGATGAGGACCTGGCCCTGCGCTGGGTGCTTCGCTTCGCTCAACTGGCGGAGACCGGGGTGACGCCGTTCCCGGACGTCCTGCCCATGCTCGGCGTGCTCGACGCGCGCGGTATCCCATATGGCGCGGTCAGCAACAATGTGGAGGCGTTCCAGCGGGCCAAACTGGGCTATGCGGGTCTGTCCCGCATCAGAGTCGTGGTGGGCACCGACACCCTTGGCGTGACCAAGCCCGACCCCGCCATCTTCCATGAGGGGGCGCGCCAGCTGGGGGTGGCTCCCGAGGACTGCTGGTACGTGGGGGACAACCCCGTGGTGGATCATGACGGCGCGGTGGCGGCCGGCCTGAAGGGCGTGTATCTGGACCGGGGAGTGCCGGGCAGCGGCAGCTCGGGGAACTCGCCCGTGCCCGGATTCGTGCGGCCGGCCGGGGAACGGCTGACCATCCGCTCCCTGTCCGAGGTTCCCGCCCTGCTGGGCCTGAAAGAGGCTGCACGCGAGTCTTTGAGCGTCGGTGACGTGATGTGATGGGCCCGACTGCCCGCCGATTTGTCACTGGACTGTGGAGCAGGTAAAGTAATTACTCGTGCTGAGGGGCACGGTGAGCCGCAAGGTGAACCGGATAATGCCCTGAAATGCCGATGGGATATGGTGTAATTGGCAACACTACGGTTTCTGGTACCGTCATTCTAGGTTCGAGTCCTGGTATCCCAGCGCAGGATTTCCTTCGGGAAATGCAGCCGGAAGGTCAAGTTTCATCTGACCATCCGAAAAGTACCTGGCCCCATCGTATAGCGGCCTAGTACGCCGCCCTCTCACGGCGGTAACGCGGGTTCGAATCCCGCTGGGGTCACGAAAACCATTCACACGGCATGCCGGGTGGATGGTATTCATGTCTGGCAGCAGACAGAAAATCGGTGCGGCATGTTCCCGGAACATGAGCCGCAAGTGCTCGGCCCCATCGTATAGCGGCCTAGTACGCCGCCCTCTCACGGCGGTAACGCGGGTTCGAATCCCGCTGGGGTCACCACGACGAATCCCCGGTCCTCATGGGCCGGGGATTTTGCGTTAAGGCGAGCCCGTCTGTGCGCTGAGTTCGGGGGTTCGTTCCGAGCGCGGTGGTTACAGGCCCGGTTTTCGGAACGAAGCCCCGAACTCAGCGGGGTTGGGCGACGTGGCGGCCGGATCCTCAGGCGAGGGCTGCCTGGACCTTCAGCAGCGTCCTGAGATTCCGGGTGGTGGTGCTGGCCTTGTACCGGGCCCTGGCCGTCAGCTTGGAGAAGGGCACGTCCGTGCTGCTTCCCACGGGGGCGGGCCAGGCGATGGCATGCGGGGAGAGCCGTACGACGCCGGTGATCCCCTGAGCGTCAGCCTCCGCCAGGAGCGCGTCCAGGGATGCGGGATCGCTGGCGAGCGTCACGTAGCTGTGCACGGCGGGGTCGTCCGCCGGATAGGGTGCGGCTGAGATGACCTGGTCAAGGTCGCCGGGGGTGGTGACGATGACCCAGGCGTCGTAGCCGAAACGGGCTCGCAGCGCATCCTCGCAGGCCTTCTTCACGTCTTCGGCTCCGGCAGGGGAGTCGAGCACCACGTTCCCCGTGGCCAGCAGAGTCCTCACTCCCGCGAACGGGCCCTGAGCCAGGCAGTCTTTGAGGTCGGCCATCCGGATGTTGATCCCTCCCACGTTGATCCCGCGGAGGAAGACGGCGTAGGGGCTCGGCTCGGTCATGACCTCAACCGTGCCTCAGTCGTTGCCCTTGCGCAAGGCTTCGGTGAGCAGGCGGCCGGCATTGCAGACCACTTCAGCGTGCATCCGGCCCGGCTGGCGGGTGAGCCGCTCGATGGGCCCGGAGATCGAGACGGCGGCGATCACCCGGCCGGACGGGCCGCGCACTGGGGCCGAGACGGAGGCGACCCCAGGCTCACGCTCACCGAGGCTCTGAGCCCAGCCCCGGCGTCGTACGCCGGCCAGGACGGTGGGGGTGAAGCGTGCGTTCTGCAGGCCCTCCAGGAGGCGGTCATGATCCTCCCAGGCCAGCAGCACCTGCGCGGCGGAGCCGGCTTTCATGGACAATTGAGTGCCGACGGGGATGGTGTCCCGCAGGCCGACGGGGCGCTCGGCGGACGCGACGCAGACGCGCCATTCGCCCTGGCGCCGGAAGATCTGGGCGGATTCGCCGGTGGCGTCCCGCAATTGCAGCAGCACCGGGCCGGCGGAGGCGATCAGCCGGTCCTCGCCCGCGGCCGAGGCCAGCTCCACCAGGCGGCTGCCGAGCACGAAGCGGCCCTGCATGTCGCGGCTCACCAGCCGGTGGTGCACCAGGGCGAGAGCGAGCCGGTGCACGGTGGGGCGGGCCAGTCCGGTGGCCGCGACCAGTTGTGCCAGGGTGGTGGGGCCGGCTTCGAGCGCGTCGAGAACCTGAGCCGCTTTGTCGATGACGCCGACGCCACTTGATGTGTCCATACAATGATATTGCCGTCTCATTATCTGAGATGCAAATCATTTCGCTGGCACTCTCAGGTGCAGGCTGGAACAGTTGAAACACAGCATCAGTACAACGGGGGCAACCTGCCCGCGCAATGAAGGGAGAAGGCCATGGCGAAGACACTGGCCGAAAAGGTCTGGGACGCGCACATCGTGCGTAAAGGCGAGGGCGAAGGAGTCAACGCCCAGCCCGACCTTCTCTTCATCGACCTCCACCTCGTCCACGAAGTGACGTCCCCGCAGGCCTTCGAGGGTCTGCGTCTGGCAGGCCGCCCTCTGCGCCGCCCGGACCTGACGATCGCCACCGAGGATCACAACACCCCCACGATCGACATCGACAAGCCGATCCCGGATCTGACCAGCCGCACTCAGATCGAGACCCTGCGCGCCAATTGCAAGGAGTTCGGCGTCCGGCTGCACTCCCTGGGCGACAAGGAACAGGGCATCGTCCACGTGGTGGGCCCCCAGCTCGGCCTGACCCAGCCCGGCATGACCGTGGTCTGCGGTGATTCGCACACCTCCACCCATGGAGCCTTCGGGGCCCTGGCCATGGGCATCGGCACCTCCGAGGTGGAGCACGTCATGGCCACTCAGACGCTGTCCCTCAAGCCGTTCAAGACCATGGCCATCAACGTGGAGGGCACCCTCAAGCCGGGCGTCTCCTCCAAGGACATCATCCTGGCGGTCATCGCCAAGATCGGCACCGGCGGCGGTCAGGGCTACGTGCTGGAGTACCGTGGCTCGGCCATTCGTGCGCTGTCCATGGAAGCCCGCATGACCATCTGCAACATGTCCATCGAGGCCGGCGCCCGTGCCGGCATGGTGGCGCCGGATCAGATCACCTATGACTTCATGAAGGGCCGCCCGCACGCTCCGGAAGGCGCCGACTGGGACGCCGCCGTGGAGTACTGGGACACCCTGCACACGGATGAGGGCGCTGTCTTCGACGAGGAGGTGTACCTGGACGCCGATACGCTGGAGCCTTTCGTCACCTGGGGCACCAACCCGGGCCAGGGCATCTCGCTCTCCCAGGCCGTGCCGGATCCCGAGTCCTTCGGTGACGAGAACCAGAAGGCCGCCGCACGGCGTGCTCTGGAGTACATGGACCTGGAAGCAGGCACCCCCATGAAGGACATCAGGGTGGACACGGTCTTCCTCGGTTCCTGCACCAACTCCCGCCTGGAGGACCTGCAGGCCGCCGCGGACATCATCCGCGGACGCAAGAAGGACCCGAACGTCCGCATGATGGTCGTGCCGGGTTCCGCACGCGTCCGTCTGGAGGCCGAGGCGATCGGCTTGGACAAGGTGTTCAAGGAGTTCGGGGCCGAGTGGCGCTTCGCGGGCTGCTCCATGTGCCTGGGCATGAACCCGGACCAGCTGGCGCCGGGGGAGCGCTGCGCCTCCACGTCCAACCGCAACTTCGAAGGCCGTCAGGGCAAGGGCGGGCGCACTCACCTGGTCTCGCCCGTGGTGGCCGCCTCCACCGCGGTCCGCGGGACGCTGAGCTCCCCTTCGGACCTGGAACCACTGGCACAGGACGACGCCGGCGCTGCCGCCGCCTGAGCCGTCCGAGACAAGAACTCCCAGGAGCACACGATGGAAAAATTCACCACCCACACCGGCATCGGTGTCCCGCTGCGCCAGAGCAATGTGGACACGGACCAGATCATCCCGGCCGTCTACCTCAAGCGCATCACCCGGACGGGCTTCGAGGACGCGCTCTTCGCGGGCTGGCGCAAGGATGAGAACTTCATCCTGAACCAGGAACCCTTCAGCCGCGGCTCCGTGCTGGTGGCCGGCCCGGACTTCGGCACCGGTTCCTCCCGAGAGCATGCCGTCTGGGCGCTCAAGGACTACGGCTTCAAGGCCGTGCTCTCCTCGCGCTTCGCGGACATCTTCCGCGGCAACTCCGGCAAGCAGGGCCTCCTGGCCGCCGTGCTGGAGCAGGACGACATCGAGCTGATCTGGAAGGTCCTGGAGAACGCCCCCGGCACCGAGATCCACGTGGACCTCCAGTCCAAGGTGGTGGAGTGCGGCAATGTCGTGGCGCCCTTCCAGATCGACGACTACACCCGCTGGCGCCTGCTGGAGGGCCTGGATGACATCGGGCTGACCCTGCAGCACGAAGAGGACATCACGGCGTATGAGGCCACTCGTCCGTCCTTCAAGCCGAAGGCGCTGCCCGCCAAAAGCTGAACGCAGAGCGCTGAACGCCGGGTGCTGAACCCGGCTCGCTGAACGACGACGGCGGCCCCTCCCGCGGGAGGGGCCGCCGTCGTCGTGCGTGGATGCGTTCTCAGGCCCGTAGTGGGTCAGCCACGCAGCCAGGCGGTGGTCGCCCCGGGAAGGTCCCGGCCGGCCAGTGGCGCGCTGCTCAGCAGCACCTCACCCTCCGGAAGCGGGACCGGCGCCTCACCGAAGTTGGTGATGCTGATCCAGCCGCCGGGCCGCCGGAAGGCCAGCACCGAGTCGTCGCCGGTGGGCAGCCATTCGAGGTCCTCGGCACCCTGGAGCCCGGCCCGCAGATTCAGGGCCTTGCGGTAGAAGTTCAGGGTGGAATCCTCCTCGGCTTCCTCGGCCTGGACCGAGTACTCCGCGAACCACGCGGGCTGGGGCAGATGGGAACCCCCGGCGCCGAACCCGAAAGAGGAACCGTCGCTCGTCCAGGGCAGCGGCACGCGGCAGCCGTCGCGGCCGATCTCCACTCCGGGATTCCGGAAGAAGGACGGGTCCTGGCGCTCCTCAGCCGGGATCCGCCCCACTTCCTGGAGCCCGAGCTCCTCACCCTGGTAGAGGTACGAGGAGCCGGGCAGGGCGAGCATCAGCTGAGTGGCCGCACGGGCGCGGCGCAGACCGAGCACGGTGTCCACGGCGAAGGGGTCACCGCCGTCGAGCAGCCAGGACTTGCCGGCATTGGCCATGATGGCGCCTGCCTCGGCGGGCCCGGTGGCCGGCAAGCCGTACCGGGTGGCGTGCCGGACCACATCGTGGTTGGAGAACACCCAGGTGGAGGAGGCGCCGCTCGCGGCGGCCTCCGCCAGGTTCTTCGTGATGATCCCGTGGAACTCCGCGGCGTCGAAATCCGCCTGGAGCAGATCGAAGTTGAACGCCTGTCCCAGACCTTCCGGGCTGGCGTACCGGGCACGGCGGTCGGGGTGGACCCAGGCCTCGGCCACGGCGGTGCGGGCGGGGGTGTACTCGTTGAACACCGTGCGCCATTCGGCGTAGATCTCGTGAACCGCGTCCCGGTCCCAGAACGGGTGGGAGCCGTCCACGAAACCGTCCGTGCCCGTGTTCAGGGCCTGGAGGTCCGCCTTGGACGGCATGGGCTCGGAGAAGTCCTTGGCCATCCCGTGCGCCACGTCCACGCGGAAGCCGTCCACGCTGCGGTCGGACCAGAAGCGGAGGGTCTTCAGGAAATCCTCCCGGACCTCCGGGTTGTCCCAGTTGAAGTCAGGCTGTTCCTTGGCGAAGAGATGGAAGTACCACTGGCCTGGGGTGCCGTCCGGTTCCGTGACGCGTTCCCAGGCGGGACCGCCGAACACCGAATCCCAGTCCGAGGGAGGCAGTTCGCCGTGCTCGCCCTTGCCGTCCCGGAAGATGTACCGTTCCCGGGCTGCGGAGCCGGGAGGGGACGCCAGCGCCTCCCGGAACCACTCGTGCCGGTCCGAGGAGTGGTTCGGCACGATGTCCACGATGAGGCGGATCCCGGCGCCGTGCAGTGCTGAGACCATGGCGTCGAAGTCCGCGAGCGTCCCGAGCCGGGGGTCGACGTCGCGGTAATCGTCCACGTCGTAGCCGCCATCCGCCAGGGCGGAGGGATAGAACGGGCTCAGCCAGACGGCGTCGATCCCCAGGGCCTTGAGGTAGCCGATCTTGGACGTGATGCCGGGCAGATCGCCGATGCCGTCACCGTTGGCGTCGGCGAAGCTGCGCGGGTAGATCTGGTAGACGGACGCCTGTCGCCACCACTCGGGGTCGCTCAGGCGGTCGGTGTCGCGGTGCTGTGCCTCGGGGGCGGTGGTGCTCACAATGCTCCTTTGATGGGGATCTGATGCCCTGCGTCCCGGCGGTGGCCGGGACGCAGGGTGGGGGTGGGCCGCCCGTGGCTCAGGCGGAGGCCACCGGTTCGGGGACCCGCAGCCAGGCAGTGGCGGAGCCCGGCAGCAGGCCGTCGTCCAGGGGCGTGCTCGTCAGCAGCAGCTCGCCCTCGGGCAGGGGGACCGGTGTCCCGCCGAAGTTGGTGACGGTGAGCCAGCCGGCCGGGCGGAGGAAGCCGAGAACCTCCGGCCCGGACGTCTCCGCCCAGTCCAGCGTCTCCGCGCCCTGTAGGGCGCGGCGCAGGCGCAGGGCTTCGCGGTACAGATGGAGGGTGGAGCCTTGATCCGTTTCCTCCGTCTCCACGGAGAACCCGCCGAACCACGACGGCTGCGGCAGGTGCGCACCGCCGGGCCCGAAACCGAACGACGTGCCCGACGCCGTCCAGGGCAGTGGCACCCGGCAGCCGTCCCGGCCCAGACCGTCATAGGACCAGTCGGGCTGGTTCACCGAGCGGTGGTAGGCCGGATCCTGGCGCGCGTCGGCCGGAAGGTCGCCGACCTCCTGGAGGCCGAGCTCCTCCCCTTGGTAGAGGTAGGTGCTGCCGGGCAGTGCCAGGAGGAAGAGCGTCGCGGCGCGGGCCCGGGCGAGCCCGAGCGCCGGATCGACGCCGTCGGCCGGTGCACCCGCGATCATCCACTCGATGCCCTGCTTCACGCCCTTGCGGCCGCCCAGCGGCGGCAGCCCGTACCGGGTGGCGTGACGCGTGACGTCGTGGTTGGACAGCACCCAGGTGGAGGAGGACCCGGTGATCGCCGACTGGGCGAGGTTGTCCGAGACGATGCGCCGGAACGCGACCGGGTCGAAGTCCGCCGTCAGCAGATCGAAGTTGAAGGCCTGGCCCAGCCCTGTGGGTGCGGCGTACTTGGCACGGCGCACGGGGGAATCCACCCAGGCCTCCGCGACGGCGGTCCGGGGCGGATCGTATTCGTTGAACACGGCTCGCCACTCGGTGTAGATCTCGTGCACCTCGTTGCGGTCCATGAGCGGGTGGGTGCCCGAATCACGGTCCAGGCCCTCCAGCTCGGCCCGGCTCGGCAAGGTCTCCGGGAGGTCCTTCACCAGCAGGTTCGCGACATCCACGCGGAAGCCGTCCACGCCGCGGTCGGACCAGAAGCGGAGGGTCTTCAGGAAGTCCTCGCGGACCTCCGGGTTGTCCCAGTTGAAGTCCGGCTGCTCCTTGGCGAAGGTGTGCAGGTACCACTGGCCGGGGGTTCCGTCCGGTTCGGTGATGCGTTCCCAGGCGGGGCCGCCGAACACCGAGTCCCAGTCCGACGGCGGGATCTCCCCGTCCGCTCCCAGACCGTCACGGAAGATGTACCGTTCCCGGGCGGCGGAGCCGGGCGCGGAGGCCAGCGCCTCCTGGAACCAGGCGTGTTCGTCCGAGGAGTGATTCGGCACGATATCGACGATCACGCGGATACCGGCCGCGTGCAGCGCCGCCACCATCTCGTCGAACTCGGCGAGCGTGCCGATGCGCGGGTCGACGTCGCGGTAGTCCGCCACGTCATAGCCGCCGTCCGCAAGTGCTGAGGGGTAGAAGGGGCTCAGCCACACGGCGTCGACCCCCAAGGCGGCCAGGTACGGAACGCGGGAGATGATCCCGCGCAGATCGCCGATGCCGTCGCCGTTGGCGTCGGCGAAGGACCGGGGGTAGATCTGATAGACGGCCGCCTGCCGCCACCAGGTGGCGTCCGGGACGAGGACGGTTTCTGCTGCCATGAGGATTCCTCGGGGAAGTCGGTGGAAGGGGAGAGGGCGTCAGCCCTTGACGGCGCCCTGGGTGACGCCCGCCATGACCCAGCGCTGCGTGAACAGGTAGGCGACGATCGCGGGAGCCATGGCCATGAGGTAGGACGCGAAGGACACGTTGTAGTTGTTGCTGAATTGAGTCTGGAACAGGTTCTGTCGAACCGGAAGGGTCTGCAGCGCCGGATCCGAGATGATCAGGGACGGCATCATGAAGTCGTTCCACGCGTAGAGGAAGGCGAAGATGCCGACCGTGGCGCTCATGGGAGCGAGCAGCGGGAAGATGATCCGCCAGAAGGTCGCCCAGGTGCTGGCGCCGTCGATCCGGGCGCTCTCTTCGAGTTCCAACGGGATCGAGCGGAGGAATGCGGTGAACAGCAGCACGCTGAAGCTCAGCTGGAACATGCTGGCCAGCAGGATCACGCCGAGCGGATTGTCCAGGTGCAGCAGGCCCGTGAGCTGGATCTGCGGCAGAGCCACCACGGGGAACGGGATGAACATCGCGGCGAGCAGGTAGTAGAACGAATAGCGGAAGACCTTGCGGTCCCAATTGCGAACGATCGCGTAGGACGTGAAAGCGGACAGCACGATGGTGAGCACCACGGTGCCGGCCGTCACGAGGAGGCTGACTCCCGCTCCCACGGGGAAACTGGTCAGGTTCCAGGCCTGCACGAAGCCGTCCACCGAGAAGGGCGCCGGCAGCGAGAAGGCATTGCCGTCCACCGCCTGGGTTCCCGTCTTGAAGGCCATGGACAGCGTGACGTACAGGGGCAGCAGCACGGTGACCGCGCAGAGCAGGAGCAGGATGGTGGTGGGCCAGTTGACCCGTTCCATCCGGACGCGAGCGGCCCCGCTGCGGCGAGGAGCGACGTCGGCGGTGGGGGTTTCGGTGGTGGGAATCGTCTGCGTCGACATCAGAGTGCGTTCCTTCCGCGGGTCAGCGACAGCTGGAGCAGGGAGATGAGGACCGCGACGACGAAGAAGATCGTCGCGTTGGCCATCTGATAGCCGTAATCGCCGCCGTTGAACCCGGCGATGATGCTCATGGCGATGCTGCGGGTCGAGGTGCCCGGGCCACCGTCCGTGAGGCCTTTGATGATGTCGTAGGCGTTCAGGAAGCCCTTGAACCCGAGGATCACATTGATGACGACGTACCCGGCGACCAGAGGCATGGTGACGCGGATCAGCTGCTGGGTCTTGCTCGCGCCGTCCAGATCGGCCGCTTCGTAGACGTCACCGGGGACCGAGAGGAGGCCCGCGATGTAGATGAGCAGTGTGCCGGGGATCGCCTGCCAGGCGGTGACCGCCACGATCGCCACCCAGGCCAGGTCCGGGTTGGCGAGCAGGCTGGTCTGGAGCCAGGAAACGCCGGTGGCCGAGCCGACGGCGGGCAGGGAGTTGGAGAAGAGGAAGTTGAAGACGTAGGCGATGATGATGCCGGAGA